>Ga0153915_10003358_pt1 | contig 14696 bp, 9 predicted proteins | sample Opewatmetagenome_2_FD_107003 | JGI IMG/M metagenome (GOLD analysis project Ga0153915, IMG submission 107003) | Freshwater wetland microbial communities from Ohio, USA - Open water 3 Core 3 Depth 3 metaG | ecosystem: Environmental > Aquatic > Freshwater > Wetlands | place: USA: Ohio, Lake Erie...
GCACGCTTTGCATTGGACGAGTCGCTGAGGCCGCAGCGGCGAGCCTGCGGCGCACCGGTTCACGAACCGTTGCCAGGAGCGCGGCGACGAACACGCCCGGAATTCCGACGACGAGGAACGTCATGCGCCAGGGCGCCATCGACCCGAACACGGGCACGCTCAGGTCCGGCAGGTGCATGACCGCCTGCACGACCAGTCCGCCGACCATCAGCGCGAGACCGGCGCCGATCTGTATGCCCATCGCATACACGCTCAGCGCAGAGCTCAACCGCTCCTTCGGAAAATAGTCGGCGATCATGGAGAACGCGGCCGGCGCAAGCGTCGCCTCCCCCACGCCGACACCCATGCGGGCGAGCGCCAGCGTGGCGAAGCTTCCGGCGACGCTGCCGAAGGTTGTCATGAGGCTCCAAAGGAGCACGCCGACGACGATGACATTGCGCCGGTTCGTGCGATCCGCAACGAAGCCCATCGGCACGCCCAGGATCGCATAAAAGATTGCGAACGCGAGGCCCAGCAGCAACCCGATCTGGGTATCGCTCAAGTGAAGGTCCGCCTTCAGCGGACCGACCAGAAACGCGAGGATCAGGCGATCGACGAAGGAAAACGTGTAGCAGATCGTGAGCACGACCACCGCGTACCACGCGAGGCGGCGGCTCGGATATTCCGCGGTTGTCGGGTTCGAAGCGTTCACATGGCGACCCACCCGACGCACGGGATCCGCGTGCGTCGGGAAGGTCTTGGGGGAAATTCTACCGCGGTCAGAACTTGCGCTTGACGGTGACGGACACCGTACGCGGCCAGCCCGGCTGCCCGTCCACCAGACCGAAGCTCCCGGTGTTGTCGTACTTGTTGATGTAATAGACCTTGTCGAGCGCGTTCTGGACCACGAGCGCGCCCTGCCAGTGCTTGTCGGCCGTGTCCACGGTCAGCCTTGCATCGAGCAACCCGTACGCCGGCTGCAGCGCCAGCGGATTGTTCGAAGGATCATTGAAAACGTCGGTCTGATAGGTCCAGTCGACTCGCGGCGTGACCACGCCGCCGCCCGCAAGGTGGATGCCGTATTGCAGCCCGACATTGAACTTCCACTTGGGAATGTAGGGCGGCTTGCTGCTCTCGGTGGGACCGCCGACAACGCCCGCGGCAGAACCGAGATCGATCGTCTCGTAATTCAGATAGCCGAATGAGCCATTCAGCAGAAAGTCCGAGATCGGCTCGGCCTCGAATTCGCCCTCGGCGCCCGAGATGCGGATATGGCCAGCGTTCTGGATGATATTGGCGCCCGCGGGCCCGATGACGGTGATCTGCAGGTCTTTGTAATCGCTCGTGAAGACCGCCGCGTTCACGCGGAGGCGATTGTCGAACCACTGCGTCTTCGCACCGATCTCGTAGGAGCGCAGGTCTTCCTCCTTGAAGGGCACGACCTGGTCTGCGAAGACCGGATGCGAGTTGATGCCGCCGCCCTTGTAGCCGGTTGCGTACTGCACATAGGTCATGAGATCCGGTGTCCAGTTGTACTGGAGCGCGACTTTGGGATCCCACCGAGCCGTCTTGGAGGTTGCTGATGGATTGTTTGCAAATCCAGACAGGGACGGAAAGTCAGGATCGAATGCCGCCGTGAAGAGTGGATCGACGGGATTGGTCGGCAGCAGGATACGGGAGAACGTATAGGTCTTGGATTCGTCGCTATAGCGCACGCCGACTTCCGCCGAGAGTTTGTCGGTGAAGTGATATTGACCGTGAATGAACGCGGACTTGTTCTTCACCTTCACCGGATCGTCGGTGATGAAGTTGAGTCCATAGCAGCCGTCCATCGGCCCGCAGAACGGGACCACGCCCGGGGGAATGATCTCGGCCGAGGTCAAGAGCACCGGTCCGTTGCCCTGCTTGCTCAATCCGTCGTAATAGTAGACGCCGCCGACCCAGTCGAGCTTGTCGCCGAAGAGAGTGCCGCTCACATTCAGCTCTTCGCTGAACTGATGGTGGGTGAAGTCGGGATTCGCGTAGAGGACGGAGCTCAGCGGCGCGCCGGTCCCGTCGTAAACGAAGCTGCCTTTGTAAGCCCGGTAGGCCATTACGTTCTTGACGCGCAACTCCGCTGGCGTATTCCACTCCACGGTATTGGCAAAGCCCCAGGCGTCGACGTTGTTCACCGGATCGAAGCTGATGCCCGTGCTCAAGTCCTTGAACGTCGCATAGGTCGTGTACGGACTATCGGTCACGAAACGGCTGTCGATCGGAACCCCCGTGTAGAAGCCGGAAGCGGGATTCATCAGGACGTTCTCGTTGTATCGGCCGAGAGTCCCTGCCGTTGTAATCGCCAGAGTCTTGGTTGGCGTCGGTTCACCCTTGTCCGTGAGGTAATCCGCCGAAAGCAGGACCTGCACGTCCTCGTTCGGCGTCCAGCGAAGATTCGCGCGGGCCGTCTCGATCTCGTCGCCGCCTTCCTTGCCGAGCCTGCAATCGGGATGGACGGTAATCTGGGGGAGATTCCCCGTCATTGCCGGATCGTTGGGATGCAGGCACACGAAATCGTAGCGCGTCACATAGCCGTCGACGCGGCTCATGCCGCCGGAAAGGCGCAGCGCGAGTTTCTCCGGGACGATGGAGAAATCGTAGGCGGCCTTCACCATGAATCGCCGGTAGCTGCCGTAGCCGGCCTCGAAATACCCGGAACCATCGCCCTTCGGCTGCGTCGAGAAGAGACGCACGGCCCCGCCCTCGTTGTTCTTGCCGAACAACGTCCCCTGTGGCCCGCGCAGAACTTCGACACGATCGATGTCGCCGAGGTCGAACATGGCGCCGAAGACGGTCCCGAAGTAGACGTCGTCGATGTAGAAGCCGACGCCGGGTTCAAAGGCCAAAGTGAAGTCCGACTGGCCCACGCCACGGATGTAGGCGACAGCAGCCTTGCCGCCATTGCTGCCCGATTGCTGCAGGGTGACGTTCGGCGCGACTTTGGTCATGTCGACGATGTTGGTGAAGCCGCGCGCCTCCAGTCCCTCGGCGCTCACCGCCGTGATCGCGATGGGCGTTTCCTGAAGATTTTCCTCCCGGTAGCGAGCCGTAACCGTAATCGTCTCGAGCGCTTCGCCGCCGGCTTCGGCGGCAGGCTGCTCGGCCGCGCCCGCGGCAAGCGGCATCGCGGCGATGGCGAACGCTGCGCTCAGCGCGCAGGCGAGCCCTGCGCCGGATGCGCCTTCTCGCCAGTGCGCCAGCCTTATCGATGATTCGGATCTTGCAGCGCGTCGATAGGCCTTCACGTCGTTACCCCCTTGTGTCTCGCGGCCGAGATCACACCTAAGCTAACGCAATGATTCCGCCGCGACTGCGCGGAAGCGGCAATGAAATGTCGCGAAACCGGCAGCCGGTGCGCCCGCAGCAGGCTACGTACGCTTGTTTCGTGTCTGCCGATACAGGCGCGGGCTCAGGCCGAGCTTCTGGCGAAATACGCGCGAGAAGTGCGCCGCGTCATTGAAGCCCCAGTGGAAGGCGATATCCGTGATGGTGGTTCCGCGCCACGTCGCGTCCGCCAGCTCGCGTGTTGCTTCCTCGAGGCGCCGACGCGTGACATAGCGCGAAATGGTCTCGTCGTCGTGCGAAAAGAGCAGACGCAGGTAGCGCGGCGAGATGCCGAGCGCCGCGGCGATGTGCCCAGGGCTGAGACGGGGATCGCGCAGATTGGCTTCGATGAACGCACGAATCTGCACTCGGCGCGCGCTGGCGGCGGCGGACTCGGAGACGGGAGCGCCGGGCGCCGCGGCATACGCCGCGGCGAGCACGTCCATGATGCCGCGAACGAGCGATGGCCCGAGCTCGTTTACCTGGCCCGAATGAACCTGTTCGCAGAGACAGCCGATCATCACCGATGCCAGGCGATTGACGCCGAGCGTTCCCGACATGCGTCTGCCGAGGTACAGCCCCGGTGCCGGCAGGTAGGACCCAATCAGCGATTTCGGCATGCCGATCGACACGCCGCTGCAGACATCCTCGAACTCGAAGCGGTACGGGAGCGAGAGGTCAACGAGTATGAAGTCTCCGGGCCGAAGAACGACACGGTGCCCGTTGTGAACACAGAGGCTTTCGCCCCGAAGCGTCAGGAAAACGTCGAAGCGCTGCGCTGACGAGCGGGAGACGTGCTCTTCCGAACGCGCAACGCACGCCGCCGATGAGCTGACCTTTACGAAGGAGAAATCGCCGGCATGGGATCGATGCAGCTCGCCTTCGAAGTTGCGGTGATCGCGCGGCGTAAGCTCGAGGTCCGCATAGGTGCGGCTGCAGAGATCCTGCCAGTATTCGACTTTCTCCTGCGGGCGCACGGTCGCCGTCGAATAAGCTTCCATAGGAGATTCTCTAGAGTAGCGGCCAGTTTGCTGGCTCGAGGTGCAATTCATTGTTGGCGCGATTCATTCTGCGCCGGGCCGAGCACGCGGCGCAATGCAGGCTGGCCGGTTTGACTGCGCCGGCGCTCACGTCAACGTCCGGGCACAACGGGGATCAGCAGATGGGAGTCGGTATTACCGCCGGTGTGGATCGCATGCCGGCCGTGATTCACGCTGTCCTCGTGCCGGGTGTACACGGGATGGCGGACCCTCGAGTACTTCTGGATGTCGGTCCCCTGGACGATGAGCTTCAGTCTCGATCCGGCCTCGAACAGCGTTCCGGAAGGCCAGATTTCGATTTCCAGCGGCTCGACTTTGCCCGGTTCGAGCTTGAGCTCGCGCTGGTGCAGCAAGATCGGCTGGTACTCGGTGGATCGCGCGCGATCGAGCTCGCGATGCGAGGCGCGCAGCCACCCGAGGGCAACCGGCCCGTCGTTGAAGTACGCGTAGTAGGCAAACGGCACGAGCTCGCCCCGCGCATCGAATTTGTAGACACCGGCGAAGATATCCATGTCGTCCGCGTCCTCCGCCGCCATGAAGAGCCTGAGCTTCATGTGCCCGATGAGCTCCGTCCTCGCCTCGAATACGAAGTCGAATTCGGCGCGGTGGGCGCCGGGACCGCTCCCGAGCGAGCTGTAGCTGCATGACGCGGGCTCGCGGACAGGCTCGCGCTGCATGCGCCCGGTGCGCGCGTCGAGATGGAGCTTCGTGTACGCCGTTCGGGCGATCGGCCATTCGTTCTCGGCTCGCTGTTCGCCGACGTAATATTTCTCGCGCACTTCCAGCAGCACTTTCGGCCAGCCGTCCACCGCAGAAGCGATGCCCTTCAGAAACCTGTCGAAGAAGGCCTTGAGGCGTGCGACGCTCGCTGGCTCGTAGTAGTAGGACCACTTCTTGCGGCCGTGAATCTCCAGCCATTTGTGCCTGGAGGCGATCCTCTTGAAACCTTCGAGCGTTCCACGCTCGTGCAGGCCCTGATCGGTCCACGAGGCCACGATGAAGGCCGGTACGACGATCCTCGAGAAGTCGGCGACCTTCGACGCCCAGAAGTCGTCAAACAACGGGTGCTCGAGGGTTTCCTCGACGATGTCCTCGATCGGATGCGTGCTCACGCCCCACGCTTTCGCAACGCACTGGGTCCAGAACGACGTATCAGGAATGCCGCCGTGGCGAGCGACTTCGCGATACGTGTCGCTCCACCCCTCCCAGATGTTCATCGCGGCCAGGTGCGGCGGTTGAAGCGCAGCGGTCTTCCATTGGCTCTGCGACAGGTAGGAGACGCCAGTCATTCCGACCTTACCGGTACTCCAGGCTTGCGTGCCCGCCCATTCGATCGCGTCGTAGAAAGCTTCAGCCTCCTCGGGCGAGAGGAACGTCGAGGTTCCCTCGGAATACCAGGTGCCGCGCGCGTCGACATTGACGATCACATAGCCGAGCGGAACCCAATAGAGCGGATCGGGCCCTTCGAAGGTCGCGTAGTGCGACAGCATGTCGTCCCGGACGGCGGTATTCGGGTCCTTCTCGAGCTCGCCGTACCAGTGCTTGCCGTACGGCGTCCAGACGACGATCGGCGGACCGGGCCGCTCGTCGGCCGGCCGGAATACGTCCGCGTAAAGCCGCAGGCCGTCGCGCATTTTCACCACGACGTTGCGCTCGATGATCATTCCATGCTCGACGGTCCGACTGTACGTCGGCGGGGGCGCACCCCGCTCCTTCGGGTGAGCGTAGGGTTCGCGAAGACGGTAGGTGTAGCCGCTCTGCTTGGTGCTCACATTTCCCCGCTCTTCGGCCGCATTCCAGCGGCAGACTGTCTCCGCTGCATGAAATTGTCGTAATCTCAGGCGGACAAAAAAATATACCGCCAGTCTCCGGGGCCTAGAACTCTCCGAATAATCAAAGGCCTTGTGTGAATCGGGGCAGTCACGGGAGCCACAAAGATGGACTATCTGAGCGCGATGCGTGCATTCGTCCGGGCCGTGGAGCTCGGCAGTTTTTCAAAGGCAGCGGCAGAAAGCGGAGCCAAGATCTCCACGCTCTCGCGCTACGTCGCGGCCCTCGAGACCGATCTCGGAGCGACGTTGCTGAACCGCTCGACGCGCCGCCTTCACACCACCGAAGCCGGAGAGATTCTCTACAAGCGAGCGCTCCACATCATCAAGGAGATCGACGAGGCGCGGTTGACCGTCTCGGCGCTCAACGAGCAACCGCGCGGCCTGCTGCGGATCAATGTGCCGACGGCATTCGGCCGCCGCCACGTGCTTTCGCACTTGCCGCAATTCCTCGAGCAGTATCCCGATATCCGCGTCGATGCGACCCTGACCGACCAGACGGTCGACCTGATCGAAGTCGGTGCCGATGTCGCGATCCGGATCGGTGCTCTCGCGGACTCCTCGCACGTCGCCATGCGGCTTGCGCCCCATCGGCGCGCGCTGTGCGCGAGCCCGGCGTTTCTCCGAAGCGCGCCCCCCATCCAGTCGCCGACCGATCTCACCTCGGTGCAATGCCTGGAGTTCGCACTGCAACCCACGCACAACTGGTACTTCGAGAAGCCGGCGACGGGAGAAAGGCTCGCGCTCGAGGTAACCGGCCGGCTGCGAGTGAACAACTCCGAGGCGATTCTTGACGCGGTGGTGTCCGGTCTCGGGATCGCGCTATTGCCGACCTGGCTGATCGGCGAACGTCTGCAGAGCGGCGACCTCGCCATCGTCCTCCCGGAATGGGAAGCCACGATCTCCGCAGGACCCGAGCGCGCCATCTGGGGCATCTATCCGTTTCGCCGCATCGTATCCCCCAAGGTCAAGGTCTTTCTGGCTTTTCTGCAGCAGCGTTTCGGCCGGCCGCCCTATTGGGACCACGACGATCCGGAAGCTCAGAACGGCGAGGACCGACTGATTCGCGCAGCGAACTAGGGGCTCGGCGCGCGCCGTGCCAGCGGCCTGGGCGTCGGGCCGCCGGTAGCCCAGTCCAGCAGCTCGACGGTGTGTACGACCGGCCTTCGCATTACCGCGGCGAGCTGTGTGATGCAGCCGATATTCCCCGCGGCGACGACGTCGACCTCGAGGCGCTCGATGTTCGCAACCTTTCGTTCTCGCAGGCGCGTTGCGATGTCGGATTGCAGAATGTTGTAGACGCCCGCGGACCCACAGCACAAGTGACCCTCGGGCACGTCCTTCACGATGAAACCCGCGGCGGCGAGCAGGCGAGCCGGCGCATCGCGAATCTTCTGACCGTGCTGCAGAGAGCACGCCGAATGGTGAGCCACGACGAGTCCCGGTACGAAATCCGCTGCGGCGGGCGGCAGATCGCCGAGCAGCTCGCTGATGTCGCGCGCGAGAGCCGAAATGCGCGCGGCCCTCTCAGCATAGGCGGGATCGCCGCGCAGCATGAATCCGTAGCCCTTGAGTTGCGTGCCGCACCCCGACGCCGTCGTGACGATCGCCTGCACTCCATTTGCGGCAATTTCACGCTCCCACACATCGACGTTTCGGCGAGCGCTCCCCAGCGCTTGCGCCTCGCGGCCGATGTGCTGAACCAAGGCACCGCAACACCCTTCACCGCGCGCAAAGACCACATCGAGGCCCGCTCGATTGAGAAGCCGGACCGCCGCCTCGCGAATCTGCGGGCTCAGGACCGGCTCGACGCAGCCTTGCAGCAGCGCCACCCGTCCGCGCTTTGGGCCGTCGGCACGTGAAGACGCTGCTCGCCGCAAGCGCTTGCGGGATTTCGGCGCGAGCTCGAGCATCGCCGCCAGCGGTTTCAGCGACGCTACTTTGCGAAGCAGCGGCAAGAAGGGCCTGGCGAGGGAACTTGCGGCGAGCGCCACGCGAAAGCGGCGCGGATAGGGAAGGATCGCTGCCAGCCATGACCGCACCGCGCGATCGACGAAACTGCGGCGATGGTTCTGCTCGATGTAAGCCCGCGCGTGATCCACCAGATGCCCGTAGTGCACGTTCGACGGGCAGGTCGACATGCACGACAAGCAGGACAGGCACCGGTCGACATGCTTGATGAGCTCCCGGCTCGGAGCACGCGCATTCTCGAGCATGTCCTTCATCAGGTAGATCCGCCCGCGAGGACTGTCGAGCTCGTCGCCGAGAAGCACGTACGTGGGACAAGTTGCGAGGCAAAATCCGCAGTGCACGCACTTGCGGATGGCATCTGCCGACGTCGCCATGGCGGGATCCGCCAGCTGAGCGTCCGTGAACGATGTCTTCACGCGGCAGGAATCGGCGCGCTCATGCGGCCGGGGTTCAGGAGATCATTCGGATCGAACATCGACTTCACGCGCTGGCAGAGTGCGGCGACGCCCGGTAACTGCGGCGGAAAGCTTCCGATCGCATTGCGCACGGACAATGGCGCGCGCACCAGCGTTGCGTGCCCGCCAAGTTGCGCCACCGCGCCGCGCACGAGCGGCGCCGATGCATCGCTGGTCGAGGGCACCGCGAGCCAGATGAGACCGCCCGCCCAGTCGAAGAACCAGTCCGCGGCGACATTACCCAGCGCGGCGGGAACTTTCCAGCCGTCACTCGGTGCCACGGAGATCCGCCACAAGGGTCGATCGTCGCCTGCGAGCGGACCTGCGTCCCGGAGAAAACGCCAGAGCGCTCGCGTGTCCGTCTCATCGCTGACCGCGATGTCGCCGAGCTTCGAGCAGAGCACCATCAGGGATTCGAGGCGGACGGTGACTGAGGGACCAAAGCCCTCCACCCGCAAGGCGGTCACCGATGTACCGGCCGCTGCGAGCGTATGGACCGGAAGCAATCGGGCAAGGTGCGCCGGCACATGAGCGGCGCCGGTCACGACGGCACTCGAACCCACGGCGCGGCTCATCGCAGCAGCAGCGGCACGATCGGTTAGTCCCGCGATCAGAAGAGTGGCTGCGGTGCGCGGTCGGGGCATGACTTTCATGGTGACTTCCGTGAGTACAGCGAGTGTGCCCCACGATCCCGCCATCAGTTTCGGCAGGTCGTAGCCGGTCACATTCTTCATCACGCGGCCACCGGCGCGAAACGCCTCGCCACGACCCGACACGGCCTGGAAGCCGAGAAAGTGATCGCGTGCCGCGCCGCTCGCGATCCGGCGAGACCCCGACGTGTTGGCTGCCACTACGCCGCCGAGCGTCGCCCGTCCGGGTGGCGCACCGCTCAAGGGTCCGTAGTCCATCGGCTCGAACGACAGCATCTGGTCCTCATCGGCGATGAGCGCTTCGATCTCCGCGAGCGGCGTCCCGGCGCGTGCCGTGATGACGAGCTCCGAGGGTGCATAGTCGATCACGCCCCGATACCCGGCGAGATCGAGGCAGCGCACCGCGCGCCCACCGCATCCAATCCCTTGCTTCGAGCCTCCGCCGCGCACCTCCAGCGCTTCGCCCTTGCGCGCGCCGTCCAGGATCGCGTCGCTGACGTCCTGAACGTCCCTCGGTTGAATGACTGCGGATGCAACCATCGCTAGTAGCGCGGCAGATCGGGATGCGGCAGGCGGCCCGCATGAACGTGCATGCGGCCGAGCTCGGCGCAGCGATGCAGCGTCGGAAAGACCTTGCCCGGATTGAGGAGGAGCCCCGGGTCGAAAGCGCATTTCAGAAGCTGCTGATGTGCCAGATCGATACGCGTAAACATGACCGGCATCAGGTCGCGCTTCTCGACGCCGACGCCGTGCTCTCCGGTCAGCACGCCGCCCACCTGCACGCAGAGCCGCAGGATGTCCGCGCCGAACGATTCCGCCTGCTCGAGCTCGCCGGGCCGGTTCGCGTCGTAAAGAATGAGCGGATGGAGATTGCCATCGCCGGCATGGAACACATTGGCGACCCTCAAGCCGTAAGACTCGGACATTTCGCGCATGCGCGCCAGGACCTCCGCGAGCGCATGCCGCGGAATCGTCCCGTCCATGCAGTAATAGTCGGGCGAAATGCGGCCGACCGCGGGGAAGGCGGCCTTGCGTCCCGCCCAGAAGGCCAGGCGTTCCTCGTCATTTCTCGAAGCGCTGATCGTCGTGGCGTTCGAGCGGCGCGCAATCGCTGAAACCGTCTCGATCAGGTGCTCGCATTCGGCGGGCGGGCCGTCGAGCTCGACGATCAACAGGGCGTCAACGTTCAAAGGGTAGCCGGCCGCCACGAAGGCCTCCGCCGCGTGAATGGCCAGCCTGTCCATCATCTCCATGCCCGCGGGAATGATGCCCTCCGCGATGACCGCGCTCACGCAGCGGCCCGCATCCTCGACACTCGAGAATCCGATCAGCAGAGCCTGCGCCGCAGCGGGCGCGGGCAAGATGCGCACGGTGACCTCCGTCACGACCCCGAGCATCCCCTCGGAACCGACGATGACGCCGAGCAGATCGTAGCCGGCACTGTCGAGACCCTTGCCGCCGATCCGCACCACCTCGCCAGACATGAGTACGAATTCGACGCCGAGGACGTTGTTGGTCGTGAGGCCGTACTTCAGGCAATGCACGCCGCCGGCGTTTTCCGCGACGTTGCCGCCGATCGAGCAGGCGATCTGACTCGAAGGATCGGGCGCGTAGTAAAAACCCTGCTCCCGAACGGCTTCGGTGATCGCGAGATTCGTGACACCGGGCTGCACGACGGCAACGCGATTCGGGTAGTCGACTTCGAGGACCCGATTGAAGCGGGACATGCCGAGCAGCACGGCATCTTCCAGAGGCAGGGCGCCGCCGGAGAGCGAGGTACCCGAGCCGCGCGGAACGACCTTCACGTTGTGCTCCGAGCTCCAGCGCAGAATGCGCGAGACCTGATCGGTGGTCTCGGGCAGCACGACGACGAGCGGCGTCTGGCGATACGCCGTCAGCCCGTCAGATTCATATGCGCAAAGTGCATCCGGATCGGCTATCACGCCCTCGCCGGGCACGATGGCTCTCAGCGCAGCGACGATTTCGGTACGCCGTGCCAGCACGTCGCGATCCGGTTCGGGCATTTTCAGAGACATGACAACAGGATAGTCCGTTCCCAATCGCACGCTATCGGACAAGCTGGCAAACTACTTTCTCAGCGGGCGCAAAGACAAGCGCATTTCCCGAAACTGAGAAAGTCTTGTGCCGAATCCAAGGTTCCGGGACCTCGGCGCTTCAACCAAGATGGCGAGCCGCACGACGGCGAAGGGGATCCCATGGCGAGCGTCGACAGCACGACCGCAAGCGCAGCAATACCGACGACCGCTCGCTATCAGGTCCTGCTGGTAACGCTGCTCAGCCTCAATTTCGGCATCCTGTTCTTCGACCGCAATGCCCTGAATTTCGTCATGCCCTTCGTCAAGCCCGATCTCGGGCTGACGAACACGCAGGTGGGTCTCACCGCCTCGGCGCTGTCGTTCGCCTGGGCCATCGCTGCACTCTTCGTCGGCGCGGCCGCGGACCGCAGCGGGCGGCGCAAGACGTATCTTGTCGCAGCGACCGTCGCCTTCTCGCTGTGCTCGTTCCTTAGCGGCCTGGCGACGTCTTTCCTCATGCTTTTCGGCGCGCGACTCCTCATGGGGCTCGCCGACGGCGGCATCGCGCCGATCTCGCAATCCATGACCGCGCTCACTGTGTCGCCCGAGCGACGCGGCCTCGCCATGGGGGTCATGCAGAATTTCGGTTCCAATCTGTTCGGCTCGTTCGTCGCGCCGGTCCTGCTGGTTTGGCTGGCCAAATCATACGGCTGGCACCAGGCGTTTTACCTCGCGGGCATACCGGGATTGATTTGCGCGCTTCTCCTCTGGCGCTTCATCCGGGAGCCCGCGGCGCCTGCATCCTCGAGCGCCGTTCCGTCGGCCCCGCTTCTGAGCAGGTTGCGCGAGATTTTCAGCCATCGCAACATGATGCTTTGTATTCCCATCTCCGTGTTGCTGGTTTCCTACCTCGTGGTCTGCTGGGCGTTCATGCCCCTGTACCTGACGCAGATTCGCGGATTCGAAGCTGGCACGATGAGCTGGCTGATGGGATCACTCGGCATTTCCGCGACACTCGGCAGCTTCGTCGTGTCGGGGATCTCGGACCGGATCGGCCGCAAGCCCGTGATGATCTTCACCTCATTTCTCGGCGTCATTCTGCCGCTCGGCGCGCTCTACTACGATGGGTCGGTGTGGGTCCTCGGAGCCATCTTCTTCTTCGGCTGGGCGTTAACGGGCATTTTTCCGCTGTTCATGGGAACCGTACCGTCCGAGACGGTCGGCCGCGCGCACATGACCACCGCCATCGCGCTGGCCATGGGCTGCGGTGAAGTCTTTGGCGGCGTTCTCTCTCCCACACTCGCGGGATGGGCGGCGGACGCCGCTGGTCTGACCGCGCCGCTCTGGATCATGATGGGCCTGTGCATCACCGCGGGCCTCCTGGCCCTCGGGCTGCATGAAACAGCACCCGCGCGCCAAAAGAAGACGGCGTAGGAGTCTGCACGCATGAAACACCGTGGATTTGAATACCGATTCCGCGCACCGCACAGCAAGCCGGAAGATCTCGGCAGCCCGGCGCCGCGCTACCGGCGCACGATCGAGAGCGGCATGCTCATCGAGCGTGACGTCGCGGTGCCGCTCCGTGACGGCGCCCGAATCTACATCGACATCTTCCGTCCTGCCGACGAGAAACCGGCGGCGCCTCTCATCGGCTGGGGTCCCTACGGCAAACACGGTCACATTCAATATCACCAGACCTTTCCGAATTGGGGCGGAGACCCTTCTTACTACTCGAAATACTGCGCGTTCGAGGCGCCGGACCCTGTCTACTGGGTTCCGCGAGGCTACGCGATCATCAATCCGGACACGCGCGGCACCTGGCACTCAGAAGGCGCTGCAACCTACCTCTCGCCGGAGGAGGCGCTCGATTTCTATGACCTCATCGAATGGGCCGGCACGCAGGTGTGGAGCAACGGCAAGGTTGGTCTTTCCGGCGTTTCCTATCTGACGAGCTCACAGTGGCGCGTCGCGGAGACGAACCCCCCGCACCTCGCCGCGATCAATCCCTGGGAGGGCTGGTCGGACACCTACCGCGAAGTCGTGCGTCACGGCGGCATCCCGGAAACCTTCTTCTGGCCGTACCTGACTCCGCGCTGGGGTGCTAGCACGACGCAGGTGGAAGACCTGCAGGCGGAGACGCGCGAGCACCCGTTCTTCGACGCGTTCTGGGAGACGAAGGCCTGTGATTTCTCGAAAATCCAGGTGCCGGCCTACATCGTCGCCAGTTGGACCGATCAGGGCTTGCACACGCGCGGCACGCTCGAGGGATTCAAACGCATTGCTTCCAGGGAGAAATGGCTGGAAGTGCACGGCCGCAAGAAATGGTCTTACTTCTACGAGCCGCCGAGCGTGCGTCGCCAGCAGCAGTTCTTCGATCACTTCCTCAAGGGAGACCGGGATTCGATGGCCGGCTGGCCGCGCGTCAACCTCGAGGCACGCGAGAAATTCTACGTTGGCGCAATGCGCGCGGAGAAGGAATGGCCGATCGCGCGCACGCAGTACACGAAGCTCTTTCTCAACGCCGCGAGCAAGACGCTGCAGATAGCGCCTGCCGACCGGGAAAGCACGTGTCGATACGATGCGACCGGCACGCAGCAAGAGCCGCACCGGGCCGAGTTCGACTACTCATTCACGAAGCGGACAGATCTCATCGGCCACATGAAGCTGCGGTTATGGGCGTCGACGGACCACGGGAACGACATGGACCTCTTTGTCGCTATCCAGAAGATCGGAGCCGACGGTGTGGTGGTGCCGTTCGCGTTCTGGACCCACTTCGACGACGGACCGGTCGCGCTCGGCTGGTTGCGCGTTTCGCATCGCGAGCTCGACCCCAGGAAATCGACGGACTATCAGCCCGTGCTCGCGCATCGGCGGGAGATGACGATTGCACCGGGCGAGATCGTGCCGCTCGATATCGAGATCTGGCCGTCCGGTACGCGCTTCGAGGCGGGAGAGCGCCTGAGGCTGGTGCTTCAGGGCAGCGATATCTATCAATATCCAAAGCCCGTCATGTGCGACCGACACGAAGAGACCGTCAATCGCGGACACCACACCATTCACTCCGGCGGCAAGTACGACTCCTATCTTCTTGTTCCGGTCGTTCCGGCGTGACCGGTTCGGCAATCCTGAACGGCTTCCTCGGCGGCCTCTTGATCGGAGGTGGCGGAGCGGTGCTGCTTCTTTTCAACGGGCGCATCGCCGGAATCAGCGGCATTGTGGACAACGCCCTGCATGGTGACATAGGCGATCGCGGTTGGCGCATCGCCTTCCTCGTCGGGCTTGTCGTGCCGGTCGCGGTGCGTGGTCTGGGGTCCGTCGAGTTGCCGCACGGCTGGACTCTCATCGTCGTTTCCGGACTTCTGGTAGGGCTCGGAAC
>Ga0153915_10003359_pt1 | contig 14693 bp, 12 predicted proteins | sample Opewatmetagenome_2_FD_107003 | JGI IMG/M metagenome (GOLD analysis project Ga0153915, IMG submission 107003) | Freshwater wetland microbial communities from Ohio, USA - Open water 3 Core 3 Depth 3 metaG | ecosystem: Environmental > Aquatic > Freshwater > Wetlands | place: USA: Ohio, Lake Erie...
TGCCGTGGTCAGCCCGAACCTCCCTTGCAAGCCCGACACCATCATGTTCAACAAGGTGACGATCAAGGGCGCGAAGCAGGCGGTGCAGATGTTCGGCCCGGCGCAGGCGGCCGTGGCTCGCGCGGTCGTAGACAGCGTGAATTCCGGCGTGATCCCGAAGGACAAGGCCAATGACTGGTGCATCCTCGTCGGCGTGTTCATTCACTGGCAGGCCGCAGACGACAAGAAGATCTACAAGTTCAACTATGAGGCCACCAAGCAGTCGATCGAGCGGGCGCTGAAGGGTCTGCCGACCGTCGATCAGGTCCTCAGCGGTGCGAAGACCACGAAGCACCCCTTCGCGGGCGGCGCCGAGGGCTGATCCGCTCTTTCCGTAACAGCGCAGCAGCGAGGAAGGGGCGGGAAGGTCCCGCCCCTTTTTCGTTGCTCTGACCTCGAACGTTCGACAGGAATCGCAACGCCGATGCGCAAGCTCCTTCTTCAGCTCGACAGCTCCCGGCTACCCAGCGTCTTCGACCAGGTCGTCGCGTACGACGCGGGCGCCGAGGAGATCATGAGCTACGGCGGTGTCACGCCGGAGGATGTCCGGGATCTCATCCACGGCTGCATCTTTACCCGTGGCCCCAAGGACCTTCACAATACCGCCGTCTGGATCGGCGGAAACAACATGTCTCAGGGTGAGCAGCTCCTGGCCATGGCGCAGGACGCGCTCTTCAAGCCGTTCACCGTCTCCATTATGCTCGACTCCAACGGCTCCAACACCACGGCCGTGGCCGCCGTGGTGAAGATCGAACATGCCCTGGGCAAGGTGGCGGGAAAGCGGGCACTGATCGTTGGTGGTACCGGTCCGGTCGGGCAGCGGGCGGCCGGCCTGCTCGCCATGGATGGCGCGCAGGTGACCATCACCTCCCGCAAGCCGGAGCAGGGTGAGAAAGCGCGGCGCAGCATCGGGGAGCGATTCCACGCACAAGTGCAGGCAGCGGCGCTGTCCGACCCGTCGCAGGCCGCTGACCTGCTCGATGGAGTCGACATCCTGCTCAACTCCGGGGCGGCCGGGGTGATGATGGTCCCGCAGGGCGCCTGGGCGAAGCGGGGGGTCAAGATCGCAGTGGACCTGAATGCCGTGGCTCCCCTCGGCATCGAGGGGGTGGAACTGAACGACGCCGGCGTCAACCGTGACGGCACGGTGGTATTCGGAGCATTCGGGGTCGGCGACTTCAAGACCAAGCTGCACAAGCGCTGCGTCGGCCGCCTGTTCGAGAAGAGCGATCTGGTGCTCGACGCGGAAGCGATCGCGGATATCGCACGGGAGATCGTCGGCAAGAAGAAGTAGGGGCGCGCGGCAGCGCGCTTCCACGGCACGACCTGAGGAGCCTGCCATGCCCCGGGTGATCGGGATCGATCCCGGCACCGTCAGCATCGATCTCTGCGGGCTGGACGGCGAGCGGCTGTACCTCGATCGCAGCCTCCCTACGGCCGGCGCACTCTCCGATCCCGAGTCCTTCATCGCCCTGCTGCGTGAGGGAGGCGCGCCGGACCTCATCGCCGGCCCGTCGGGGTACGGCCTCCCGCTGGTGAGAGCGGCGGAGGCAACGGACGAGGATCTCAGGCTGGCCTTCCTCCCGGGCGACGAAGACGCAGGGGGGATCGGCGGCCTGCGCCGTCTGGCCCGCCTGCTGGCCGGGTCCCGCCTGCCTGTGCTGTACACTCCGGGCGTCATCCACCTTCCGACGGTCCCCTCCTTCCGCAAGATCAACCGGGTCGATCTAGGGACGGCCGACAAGGTCGCCTCCACGGCGCTGGCCATCGCGCGGCAGGCCGAGCGCCTCGGAATCCCGCTGGCAGCCACCTCACTCATCCTGATCGAGCTGGGCGGGGCGTTTACGGCCGCCGTCGCGGTCGACCGAGGCCGGATCGTGGACGGTATCGGGGGGACCAGTGGCCCGATAGGCTGGCATTCCGCAGGCGCCCTGGATGGTGAGGTCGCATTTCTCGCCGGCCTGGTAACCAAGCAGCTGCTTTTCCAGGGCGGCGTGACCAGTGTGCAGCGGGCGGACCGGGCGGGCGGGATGGCCGCCTACGCGGAGGGAGCGGTGAAGGCGGTACTGTCGCTGACGGCCTCCGTACGCGCGCCCCGGGAGATTCTGCTGTCAGGGCGGCACTCGGCTGACCCCGCTGTCGCCGGCGAACTGGAGGCCCGGCTATCGGCGGTGGCGCCCGTCCGGGTGCTCGACGGGTTCGCCCGGGTGGCGAAGGCGGGCGCCCAGGGTGCCGCGCTCATCGCCGAAGGGCTGGCTGGAGGACGATATCGCGAGCTCGTGGAGCGACTCGGCCTGAGGCAGGCGTCGGGCACAGCGCTCGACCATCTGTACGTCGTAGATCGCATGATCGCCCGAAGGCGGCTGGGGCTGGGTCAGGCGGAGCCGCGGTAGCCCGGCGCTGTCATCATTGCATTGTTTCGTGGCCTGCAAGCCAGGCCACCGCGACCGCGGGAGCGCAGTCCGACACCCTGCCAGCTTCGGCCCCCGAGGCGGAGAGGAACGCGGCAAATTCGAGGCCCTCCCGGTGCAGCCTCGCGGCAATGTCCAGCGCGATGAAGCGGCCCACGCCGGCTGCCACGAGCGGCGCATCCGACGCAACCTCCTCGCGCGACAGCAGCCGATCGCACGCCTCCTCGATCTGTCGAACCTGCGTGCGCACCAGCCAGTCCGCCAACCGCTGCCAAGCCGGGAGCGGCGCGGACTCCAGGTCCCGGCCTATCATCCGCGCCAGCCGGCGGGCGCTTCCCGCGACGGTCTTTTCGCCGCCGTCGGCGGCCGGATGCTGGTCGGCCGAGTCAGGGAGCAGGCCCGCGAGGCGGTAGACGTCCGCGGTGGTTGCGAAGTACTCCGCCATCAGCGGCACCCAGTCGCCCTCGAACGGCACCATCCGTGTCACCGCCATGAGCGGCGTACGTGCGATGCCGGTGTAGAGCAGCTCCCCCGTTACCAGTCGCCCGAAGTCGTCCCGACCGCGTGGGGCTGGGCGACCGTCCCTGACGACGATCAGGTCGGTCGTCGTGCTGCCGATGTCGATGAAGAGCGCCGCGGGGACCTGCGCGGCGACCAGGGCCGCGCTCGCCATCCAGTTGGCTGACGCTATCCGCATCGGCGCCGAGACCGCCTGGTCGCCGGTCAGGAAGCCGGCGGCGCCGGCGTAGAAGCACAGCGCTGCATCCGGAAGCCGCTCGCGCATCGCGGCCACCAGCCGTTTCACGCCCTCGGCGCGATCCGGGAAGAGATCGACCATCTCGCCGGTCATCGTCACCGCGTGGCGGCGCGCCGGCTGCAGGATCGCCAGGGCCCGGTCCAGCGCATCGTGCAGCTGGTCCATCCCCTGCCAGAGCGGGCAGGGGAGCTGCACTGCCTGCTCCACCGCGCCCGAGGCATTCAGTCGGGCTGCCTTCAGGTGCGCACCGCCCACGTCCCATCCCACGACCGGCTCAGTCGCCACGAGCGCTCTCCAGGCAAATTTCCGCCACCCTGCCCCCTTCCGGCGACCGCCATCTCCTGCGCCAGTCCGGCCGCAGCAGCCCCAGCACCAGCGCCGCCGGGTTGATTCCGAGCGCCGGGCCGAGCCCGACGTAGGAAGTCGTGAGCCTGGGATTCACCTCGAGCACCACCGGACCATCCTTCCCCAGTATCAGGTCCACTCCGATATAGCCCCACAGTCCAGGGATCGCCGCGGCCGCCTCCTCTCCCAGTCGGGCGAAGCGCCCGTCCCGGTCCGGCAAGGCGTTGACGCTGATCCCGGCCAGCGAAAGGCGTCCCTCCGTGACCCGCACATGCTGCCGATTGCAGCTCAGCAGCATGGCGCGCCCCTCTCCACACAGCAGCGACAGACTGAGGGCGTCGCCCTCGATCCACGGTTGAGCGACAAACCGTCCGGACTCTGACGCCAGAATCCGGCGCGCGCGCCGCCAGTCGCGGACGAGCCGCGTGCCGTCGCACCCCGCTCCGTCATCCGGCTTGAGGACCCAGGGCCCGGGCAACGGCGGCAGATCGTCTCCGGTCACGAAGGTCGGAACGACGGAGACACCTGCGGCAGAGAGGGCAGCCGCTGTCGCACGCTTGCTGGCCGCGACCCGGAGGGCGTCGGGGCGGCAACCGAGCAGGATCCGGCCGCGCTCGACGGTGTCGCCGGCCAGGCGTTCCAGCACTCCGCCGGTCTCGGGGGCGACGGGCCATACCGCGTCCGCGGCTGATACCCCGCGCGCGAAGTGCCGGGCGGCGTTCTCGCCGGGTCCCGGGGCGATCGCGGGCACGCCGGGCAGCGCCGGGAGACGCGGGTCGCGACTGCTGAAGACGTCGAGGTCGGGCAATGCCGCGAGATCCGCGAGGAGGGCGCGGAGCATCAAGTCGCCCTCGTGTACAAGGCCGGGAGGCAGCGGCTCCTCCGCCAGACCGCCTCCGGTGACGAACTCGTAGACGAAGATCTTCATTGCCGGCGCGAGAGAAAGTCCTCGACAACGCGCCCGGCGATATCGAACGAGGACACGCTCTGCAGTCCCCGCCAAGCCGGAATCCCGTTCACCTCGATGACCTGGAAGCGGCCCTCCCGGTCACGCACCAGATCCACGCCGGCGCAGTCGGCCCCCACCGCCGCGGCGGCGCGCGCCGCAAGGGCCTCGAGCTCCCGATCGGGCACGGCAGCCTCGCAGCGCGCCCCCTGGGCGACGTTGCTGATCCAGCTGGAGCCCCTCCGGACCATGGCCGCAACCGCTGCCCCCGCGATCACCAGCACTCGCCAGTCATGCCAGTCGGCGCCACCCGGGCCGGTCTCGACATAGCGTTGCAGGTACCACACGCCACTGCACTCGGAAGCGTCCGGAATGTCCATGCCCGCCTGGAGCCGCCTCAGGCCCACACCGAGGGAACCGAATAGCGGCTTGGCGACGACTTCGTGCCCTGCCGCGGACTCGCGCGCCAGGAACGCACGGGCCTGAGCCGGCGCTTCGGTCACGCAGGTCGGGGGCGTGGGGCATCCCGCGTGCCCGAGCAGGAAACTGGTCATGCCCTTGTCCACGGTGCGCTCGACGGCTCGTGGGTCGTTGTACACCGGGACGCCGAGCGCACTCAACGCGTGCAGGACGTCCAGGCGCATCACGACCTGTTCGAGGCTGCCGCCGGGGAGACCGCGCAGCAGCACACCCTCCGGGAGGCGGCGCTCGAATCCGGGGATGAACAATCCGTGCGGACCATGGCTCAGGTCGAACCGACAGTCGCGCAGGCTGGCGAATGCGACCGCCGCCCCGCGCGCCTCGAGCGCACGGCTGAGTTCGCCGCCGTGCCAGCCCGGATCCTCGGTCATGATCGCGATGCGAAGCGTCATGCCGCCTCCGCGATCATCGCCCGCTCGAGGGCTGCCCGGCGCTGGCGGAGAAGCGCGACGGCGCGCTCCGGATCAACAGCCTCCGCGTGCACCGTACAGACCGGATCGCCCGGGGAGAGCCGGGTCCCCGGATTCGGAACGTCGCGGCACCACCCGGGGAAGGCGAACGCGGGGGCGACCTGCCAGGCGGCGACGGCGTGCACCACGGCGTGAGCCCGTACGGCCCCGGCCGGCGCCGGCTGGGCCGGAAGCTCACCACCGCAGGCACGCAGGTGCCAGTCGAACAGGCCCCCGGCATAGTCGGGGTCGTACAGCTCCATCGTCGCGGTGGGACGCGGGTTCAATTCGAGAACGGACCATTCGTCGCCACGCAGCAGGAAATCGATGCCGTTCAGACCCACGATCCCGGTCGCGGCGGCCAGCGCGTCGAGTTTCGCTCGAAGGTCGGCCTCGACCGTGGCTGGGAGCGCGATCCCGCCGACGGCACCGCCATAGAGGAAGGGCAGGCCGGGTCGCACCGGGGCAGTCCACTGCTCGTTGAATCCGATGACCCGGGCGCGCATCCCGTCGGCCAGGAACAGGACCGACATCACCCTGCCCTGTTCGAGCCGCTGGAAATAGGCGCCGGTGCCGGTCCTGCGGCCACCGGCATGACGCACCTGGGCTCCTCCGGCGCCTCCGGGGTGCTTCACGAGCCAACCGGCCGACTCCGACGGGGGTTCCAGCCGGACCTCCGGGTGCCGGATGCCAAGCCGATCGAGAAGCGGGAAGAATGTCCCAGGATTCCGGACCGAGGCGACGACGGCCGGGGCGTTGCCGTGGAGTCTCCGCCCTTCGGCCAGTCGCCGCAGCAGACCGGGCCGACCCTCGAAGCCGGATCCGTAGACCAGCCCCCCGTCCCCGCCGGCGGGAGCCATCTCCTGCGCTGCCTCGAGTAGCCTGCGGCGGTCGAACCGGAGGCTCCGGCTGGCCACCACCAAACGGCAGTCAATCGCGGCCAGGCGCGTGTCCCGGTCGGCGAAGCAGTCGAGCACGACGACGGCATGGCGGGCCCGCGCCGCCGAGGCGGCGAGAGCGCGCCCCGTCACGGCGACGATGAGCAGTGGCTGTGGTTGAGCGGGCATACCGCCGGGAGGGAGGTGTGGTCGAGGTAGCGCGCCGGACCTTCATATGGGCCCATGGCAGCCACCCCGATGTTCGTGGTCCATTCCGATCCGGCATAAACATATGAGCGGCTCAACCGCTGTCCATGAGCGGTGGAGGTCGAAGCGAAATCGGGTCGCATTCGTCGAGCGGCCGCGGAGGATTGAAAATCCTTTGTCGGTGTTATGTTCCGGTCACCATGCCCGGCTCTCACATATCAGGCGAATTTCGCAACGTCTCCTGCCCCTTCTGCGGGCTGGTCTGCGACGACCTGGTCGTGGCCGACGATGCGGGCCGGCTCAAGGTTCGCGCGAACGGCTGCGGCATGGCGGCGGGCGCCTTCGAGCGCGAGACCCCTCCGAAGGCGTCGCAACCGAGAATCGGGGGTCGGCCGGGAACGCTGGCGGAGGCGGCGGGAGAGGCGGCCCGACTGCTGCGTGGCGCCCGGCAGCCCCTCTTCGCGGGACTGGCCACGGACGTCGCCGGCGCACGCGCCGTCGGCCGCCTCGCGGACTGTCGCGGCGGGGTGCTGGACCACATGAACTCGCCCGCCGGCATGCGCAACGCCCTCGTGGTGCAGGATACCGGTTGGATCACCACCACGCTCTCCGAGGTGCGGAACCGGGCCGATCTGCTGGTCATCGCAGACACCGACATCGTGACCAGGTTCCCGCGCTTCTTCGAGCGGTGCATCACCAACCAGGAAACGCTGTTCGGCGAGAATCGCCGCTGCGAGATCATCTTTCTGGGACCGGAGCTGCCGGAAGAAATGACGATCTCCGGACTGACCGTGAAGGTCGTGCCCTGCGACACCCGGCGGCTGCACGAGGCCTTCGGCGCGCTTCGCGCGCTGGTCGCGGGGCGCCAGCTGCAGGCCACGGTCGTGGCGGGAGTCCCGCTGCGCGAATGGCAGGAACTGGCGGACCGGATGCAGGCCGCCCGGTACGGCGTGGTCACCTGGGCGGCCGCCGATTTCGATTTCCCCCATGCCGAGCTCGCGGTGCAGGCGATCTGCGAGCTGGTGAAGGACCTGAATCGGGCGACCCGTTTCAGCTGCCTCCCGCTGGGCGGGAGCGAAGGCGACCTCACGGCCGACAGCGTGCAGCTGTGGCAGACCGGATACGGCTCCCGGACGGCGTACGGCTCCGGTCGCCCCGCGTACGACCCGTACCACTTTTCGACTGCCCAGCTGTTGCAGAGCGGTGAGGCCGACGTCCTGGTCTGGATCTCCAGTTTCAACGAGGCCCGGACCCCCCCGTCCTGCCCCACTCCCACCATCGTCCTGGGCCGCCCGGGGATGATCTGCGCGCGGGAGCCGGAGGTATTCATTCCCGTCGGTACCCCGGGCGTCGACCATGCGGGGCACCTGTTCCGCATGGATCGGGTCGTGGCGCTCCCGCTGCAGCGGCTCCGGGAATCGTCGCTGCCGAGTGTCGCCGCGGTGATCGGCGCCATCGAACAGGCGCTGCAGGTCGCGTGACGTCCTGCGGCCGCGCTCCGGGCGCGGCCGAGGCAGTAGCTCAGTCCCGAACTCCCAGATGCACTATCCAGGCTAGGCTCATGTTGCTGAAGCTGAAGGGGGGCAGGGTCTACGATCCGGCCCATGGCATCGACGGCGAGGTCCGCGACATCTACCTGCGCGACGGGCGCATCGTGGCGCGACCGGCCCCGGGCGACCGGATCGATCGCGAATACGACCTGAGCGGCCGGATCGTGATGGCGGGCGCCATCGACATGCACACGCATATCGGCGGCGGCAAGATGAACATCGCCCGGGCCATGCTGCCCGAGGACCACCGCGGCGATCCGGTGGCCCGGACCGACGTGGGCCGCTGCTCGTCGGGCCACGCTGCCCCCGGAACCCTGGCGACCGGCTACCGCTACGCCGAGATGGGCTATACCGCCTGCTTCGAGCCTGCGATCCTCCCGGTGAACGCCCGCCAGGCCCACCTCGAGATGGGCGATACCCCCATCGTCGACAAGGGCGGTTACGTCATGCTGGGCAGCGACGATTTCCTGCTGCGCATGCTCGCCGCCGGCGAGGATCAGTCGCTCATCAACGACTACGTCGCCTGGACCCTGCAGGCCACGCACTGCATCGGGATCAAGGTGGTCAACCCGGGCGGCATCTCGGCGTTCAAGTTCAACCAGCGCAAGCTGGATCTGGACGAGCGGCATCCCTTCTATGGCGTGACGCCCCGCGACATTGTCCGGGTGCTCAGCCGTGCGGTCTACGAGCTGGGTGTTCCCCACCCGCTCCACGTGCACGGCAGCAATCTCGGCATGCCGGGCAATTTCGAGACGACGCTCGAGACGATCCGCGCGGCCGAGGGCCTGCCGATCCACCTCACGCACATCCAGTTCCACAGCTACGGCACCGAGGGCGACCGGAAATTCTCGTCGGCGGCGACGCGCATCAGCGAGGCGATCAACCACAGCTTCAACGCCAGCTGTGACGTGGGGCAGATCCTCTTCGGCCAGACCGTGACAGCCTCCGGCGACAGCATGGCGCAGCACCGCAACGCGGGCCACGCGCACCCCCGGAAATATGTCGTGATGGACATCGAGTGCGACGCGGGTTGCGGCGTCGTGCCGTTCCGCTACCGCGACCGGAACTTCGTCAATGCGCTGCAGTGGGCCATCGGACTCGAGATCTTCCTGCTGGTGGACGACCCCTGGAAGGTCTTCCTGACGACCGATCATCCGAACGGCGCCCCGTTCACGAGCTACCCGCACCTCATCAGACTGCTCATGGACCGGACCTTCCGGAACGAGCGGCTGGCGCAGATCCACCCCGACGCACAGGCCATGACGACCCTGGGCAGCATCGAGCGGGAATATTCGCTCTACGAGATCGCGATCATGACCCGGGCCGCACCCGCCAGGATCCTGGGGATCGAAAGCCTGGGGCATCTCGGGCCCGGCGCGGCGGGCGACATCACGGTGTACCGCGAAGCGGCCGACCGCGAGAAGATGTTTGCCGCCCCCGAGTACGTGTTCAAGGATGGAGAGCTCGTGGTCCGGGACGGCAGGATCGTGACGCTGATCTGGGGCCGGGTGCATGCGGTCGCGCCGGAGTACGACCGAGGCATCGAGCGTCGGCTGCGGAACCATTTCGAGCGCTTCCAGACGATACGCGCCGAGAACCTCCGAATCGGCAGCGAGGAGATGATCGCGTTCGGCCACGGCGCCGAAATGGTCACCCATCCCTGCCGACGTCCCCCGTCATGAACCTCAACGGCATCACGATCGACGACGCGTTCGCGGAGGCCTTCGGCATGAAGGCCACCCGCATCGTCATCACGGCCCATAACCTCGAATGGGCCTACCATGCCGCGAGCGCCGCGACCGGGTTCGCCACGTCGGTCATCGCGTGCGGCTGCGAGGCCGGCATCGAGCGGGAGCTCGGCCCCGACGAGACCCCGGACGGGCGCCCTGGCGTGTCGGTGCTGCTCTTCGCCACCTCCGGCAAGGAACTCGTCAAGCAGCTGGAGCGCCGGGTCGGCCAGTGCGTTCTGACCTCACCCACCAGCGCCGTCTTCGCCGGAGTGGAACAGGGGGAGTCGCTGCCGCTCGGGAAGTTCCTGCGCTTCTTCGGCGACGGTTTCCAGACATCCAAGATGATCGGCGGGCGCCGTTACTGGCGCATCCCGGTGATGGACGGTGACTTCCTGATCCAGGACACGACCGAGATGGTGAGCGGCGTCGGGGGCGGGAATTTCCTGGTACTCGCGGAATCCCAGGAGCAGGCGCTGGCGGCCTGCGAGGCGGCGGTGACCGTCATGCGCCAGCTGCCCAACATCATTCTGCCGTTTCCCGGGGGGGTGGTGCGCTCCGGTTCCAAGGTGGGCTCGAAATATCCGGCGCTGCGCGCCTCGACCAACGATGCGTTCTGCCCCACCATTCGGGGAATCACGGCCTCCCAGCTCGGCCCCGAGATCGGCTCCGTGATGGAAATCGTCATCGACGGGCTGACCGCGCCCGACGTTGCCGGGGCGATGCGGGTCGGGATCCGCGCGGTAGTCGAGCTCGGTGCCGCGAACGGGATCCGGCGGATCAGCGCGGGCGACTACGGGGGCAAACTCGGCAAGTTCCACTTCCGCCTGCACGAAATCCTGGCCTGAGCCGGACGAGGGGCCGATTCCGGTGCGAGTCTGAAGAGGTCCTCAAGGTCGCCCGGCTTTCGTGGGGCTGGATACCGCACCCCCTTGCCAACCCCGAAGTTGAGCTATACTGCTATACACTCAATCTGAGAAACGTGCAGACGCCCACCGATAGGGGCGGCTGCGCTTCGACCTTCCTTACGACCGCATCAGGCCCCCATGGCCGAAATGATGACATTGATCGGTGGACGCTCGAGCAAGCAGGGCACCGCCCTGTGCGCCGGCAAGCTGGGTCCGGAATACCTCGACGTCTCCTCGATGGTCGAGATGAACGCCGAGGACATGGCCCGGCTCGGGCTTCGGAACGACAGCAAGGTGCGGCTGCGCACACCGGTCGGCGAGGCCATCCTGCGGTGCAAGAGCCGCGAAACGAAGGACTTGCCGCGGGGAATCCTGTTCATGGCCTACGGGCCGCTTTCGAGTCAGCTGATGGCGGGTGACACCGCCGGCAGCGGGATGCCGCTTTCCAAGAACCTGGAAGTCGAGGTCGAGCCGGTCCGCGACTGAGGCCATGACCGAGGAGCAGAGCACGATGAGCGACGAAAACATCAGGATCGTTCCGGACGCCACCTGCACCTTCTGCGGGTGCGTGTGCGACGACATGGTTCTCACGGTGGACGTACAGCAGCACAAGATCACCAAGTCGCAGAACGCGTGCGTGCTGGGCAAGGCCTGGTTCAAGGAACACGGCATCGAGGACCGCCCCTTCGCGCTGATCGGCGGCCGGGAAGCGACCACCGAAGAAGGCATAGAGGAGGCCGCGCAGATCCTGGCCCGGGCGCGATTCCCGATCATCTACGGATTGTCGGACACCACCTGCGAGGCGCAACGGGTGGCGGTCGCGATCGCCGACATGATCGGCGGCAACATCGACACCACGACCTCCGTCTGCCATGGTCCGACCGGCATCGCGTTCCAGGGCCTGGGCGAGAGCACTGCCACCCTCGGCGAGATCAAGAACCGGGCGGATCTCATCATCTTCTGGGGCGGCAACCCCGCCGAGGCGCACCCCCGACTGTTTGCCCGCTACGCGGTCACGCCGAAGGGCATGTACATCCCCAACGGCCGGAAGGACCGGACCATCGTCCTGGTGGACGTACGGCGTACGGCCAGCACACCGGTGGCGGACATCTTCCTCCAGGTGAAGCCGCGGTCCGATTTCGAGGTGCTCTGGGCGCTGCGCGCGCTGGTCAAGGGCCACAAGGTCGACCCGTCGATCGAACAGCGCACCGGCATCGCGCTGGCGGTCCTGGAAGACCTGGTCGCGCGAATGAAGAGCTGCCGATTCGGGGCCTTCCTGTTCGGGATGGGGCTCACCATGAACCGGGGCCGGCACTTCAACGCGGGAGCGCTGCTGGCGCTGGCCACCGACCTCAACGAGTTCACCCACTTCGTGGCGGCGCCGGTCCGGGGGCACGGCAACGTGACCGGCGCGGACAACGTCGTGTCATGGCAGACGGGGTACCCGTTCGGGGTCAATTTCAGTCGCGGATTTCCGCGATTCGGGCCCGGCGAGTTCACGACGGTGGACGTGCTGGCCCGGGGCGACGCCGATGCCGCGATGATCATCGCGAGCGACCCCGCATCGAACTTCCCGCAGCCGGCGATCGACCATCTCAAGCGCATCCCCGTCATCACGCTCGATCCCAAGACCAGTGTCACGAGCCAGCTGGCCCGGGTGGCCTTCACGACGGCGACCTACGGCATCAATGTGGCCGGGACGGCCTACCGGATGGACAACGTACCGATCACCCTGCGCCCCGCGTTCGCGTCACCGTATCCGAGCGACGAGCAGATACTGAGGGGGATCCGCGACCGGGTGCGGGTTCTGCTGGGCGGGAATCGAATGCCCGTCGACACCTCGGCCGCCGCCGCCGCGCTGTAGCCGACCCCGGCATCGAGAGGAACTCCCGTGGCTGCGATGCTGCGCATCGTCAACGGCAGGGTGTACGATCCGGCGAACGGCATGGACGGCGTGGTCCGCGACGTCTGCGTCGAGGACGGGCGGATCGTCGCCGACGTGCCGCCGGAGGCGAGGAAGATCGACGCCGGCGGCATGGTGGTAATGCCGGGGGGGGTCGACATCCATTGCCATATCGCCGGGTCCAAGGTCAATCTCGCCCGCAAGCTGCAGCCGGAAGACCACCGTCGTGACCCGCACCTGCGCACCCGCTTCACCCGCTCCGGCACCGGCGGCACCGTTCCCTCGACCTTCGCGACCGGCTACCGGTACGCGGCGCTCGGGTATACCGCCGCGATGGAGGCGGCGGTCACGCCGCTCGGCGCGAGACATACCCTCGAGGAACTGCAGGACACCCCGGTCATCGACAAGGGGTTCTTCATCCTGGTGGGCAACAATGTCCTGCTCTACCGGCTGCTGCAGGAGGGCCGGCACGAGGAGTTCCGCCACACGCTCGCGTGGTGGCTCAGCGCCACCAAGTCCTACGCCCCCAAGCTGGTCAACCCCGGCTCGGACGAGCTGTGGAAGGGGGGGCGTAACGCCAACATCACCAGGCTCGACGAGAAGATCGGACCGTTCGACCTCACGCCGAGAAAGGTCATCAGCGCGTTCATCGGGGCCGCGAACGACCTCGGGCTCCCGCACCCGGTGCACATCCACTGCAACAACCTGGGACACACGGGCAACTACGAGACCACGCTGGAGACGATGCGGATCGCGGAGGGCCGGCGCGCCCACATCACCCACATCCAGTTCCACAGCTACGGCTCGGTCGCCGGCAAGAGCGGCGACAACCCGACCTCGAAGGCGCGGGAGATCGCCGAGTTCGTCAATACCCACCCCAACATCAGCGCGGATGTCGGCGCCGTCATGTTCGGTCGCTCGACCAGCATGACCGCCGATGCCCCGCTGGCCTACATGCTGCGGCGGTTCGGCGGCGGCAAATGGGTGAACGCCGACACCGAGCACGAAAGCGGCTGCGGGATCCTTCCGTTCACGTACCAGGACCACATCTATACCAACGCCCTGCAGTGGGCGATCGGCCTCGAGCTCTTTCTCCTCTCCGAGGATCCGTGGCGGATGGTGTTCTCCACCGACCACCCGAACGGCGGGTCGTTCATGAGCTACCCGAAGCTCATCCGGCTGCTCATGGACCGCGAGTTCCGCAAGGAGGAGATGGCCAAGGTGAACCAGGCGGCCCTCGAAAACAGCGGGTTGCGGGACTGCCAGGGGCGCGAGTACTCCCTGTACGAGATCGCGATCATCACCCGCGCCGGCCCGGCCCGACTGCTCGGTCTCACCAGCAAGGGGCACCTCGGGGTCGGGGCGGACGCCGACATCACGATCTACGAGGAGAACGCGGACAAGGAGCTGATGTTCTCGACCCCCAGGTACGTGCTCAAGGATGGCGAGCTGATCATCGAGGATCATGAGTTCCGGGCCGACCACGAGGGTCGGGTGCTGCACGTCGCTCCCGACTACGACCCGGCGATCGAGCAGGTGATCCAGCCGTTTTTCGAGGCCTTCTACACGATCCAGTTCGCGAACTATCCGGTGGACGCCAGCTATCTCCACCATCACCAGGTCATCCCCACCACCGCCCAGATGGCGGCGACCGGCTCGCCGGCGGGCTCGTAGCCCATGACCACGATGCGCATCCACGACACCGAGATCGTCGACACCTTCGCGGAAGCCTTCGCCATGTGGGGCGCGAGGGTGGTGATCACCGCGGAGACGGCCGACTGGGCGATGGCGGCCGCCCAGTCCATGACCGGATTCGCGACCTCCGTCATCGGCTGCAAGTGCGAGGCGGGGATCGAAACGCCGATCCCTGAGACCGACACACCCGACAACCGGCCGGGCGTGAGCGTGCTGCTCTTCTCGATGAACGCCGAAGGGGTCGGCAAGCGCCTGGTCGAGCGAGTGGGCCAGTGTGTCATGACCTGCCCCAGCACGGCCTGCTACAACGGACTCGACGGAAGCGAGCAGGTAGCCGTCGGAGGGCAACTGCGCTACTTCGGCGACAAGTATCAGATCGCGAAGCTGCTCGAGGGCCA
>Ga0153915_10003360_pt1 | contig 14689 bp, 10 predicted proteins | sample Opewatmetagenome_2_FD_107003 | JGI IMG/M metagenome (GOLD analysis project Ga0153915, IMG submission 107003) | Freshwater wetland microbial communities from Ohio, USA - Open water 3 Core 3 Depth 3 metaG | ecosystem: Environmental > Aquatic > Freshwater > Wetlands | place: USA: Ohio, Lake Erie...
AGAGAGTAGGAAGCCACCGTTCATGGTAGTCACGGCAGCGATGAGCTGAATGGAGTCGAGGTCAAACACTCCTTTGGCCTCGGGCTGGTCGCCAAATGTCTGATAGTCTCCGGTCAAGCACAGCACATTCCTGATACCCAACGCTGCAGCACCCAAAAGATCACTTTGCATCGCCAGCCTGTTGCGATCCCGGCATGTCATCTGCATGATCGGTTCGACGCCTTCGTCTAACAAAATCTTTGCCGAGGCAATACTCGACAGCCGAACGATGGCCGTCTGGTTGTCGGTGATATTCACCGCATCGACATAGCCTTTGAAATGTTTCGCCTTATCCCGGATATCATCGGGATCGCAGCTTTGCGGAGGCCCAATCTCTCCGCACACGACAAACTGATTCGATTCAATCTTTCTTCGCAGCGTCATCAGAAAGTATATCCTTCACTTTTCGCCGATCATCACGCACAAATAGTATGGGCGCTTCAGTGCGCTTTCTGAATACATTCAACCACGCTGATGTTCCTTCCAAACCCCAATTGTGGATTCTGTTTATCTTGTAGAGCAGGCTGATCCGATGCAACAGTCTTGACCGAAAGTATATTCTATACCATACGCACTTCCGATCGGGAAACACCTCGCACGATCCATCCTCCCCGGTTCCCCCGCACGGACCATTGCGCAGGCGTTTTGGACAATTCTGGGAGCAGATAAACGCTGTCGAGCTCAATACACATTCGCCACAATGCTGGCAGCGAAACAATGGCACTTTAATGACGTCTTCAAAGAAGAGCAGAAGCCGGGAGAACCTTCGTTCGCCTGCTGTGATAGGATATGAGTTCAACGGCGCGAGTTCACTCAGCAAAGGCATTTTCTCAGAATTCTACGATAGATGACAGGTTTTCTGTTGTCCGGCAGGGGGATGCAACATAAGCCGTGTCAAGAAAGATACATCATCACTCTCATCACGGCCTCAACTCCTTCCAGTTTCAGCACATCGTGCAAACATTGCATTGCTGGATCATCATTCGTCAGGAGCGCATATTGTCGTTTAACAGAACCAATGATGGTATTCAATCCCATGGGCATTGCCATAGTCAGAAAAGCACTTTCCAGGGGACCTTTGACCGGCGAACCATCTGCCTTCTTTGAAGGCAACATTGCTGTAAAGTTACTCAATCCAACCGACATATTCACGCCAGCGAGATCTCTATCCTGATGAATCAGAGCCATCGCATCCATGAGCCGCTTGAAATCTCCTTTTGAGTCACTCCCAATCGGCATTATGCCCGGATCGAGAATGATCTGGTCGTTGGCCATCTCTGGTACACGCTTTCTTGCGATGCGCACCATGGACTTCGCCGTGGCATAGATTTGGTCGGCTGTCCTATTCATGATCATTTCACCGGATTCATCGATGCCTTCGGTAACAAGCAATATGGGAATGAACGGCTGCTTTGTATGCAAACCAAACATTTCCAGTCGTGCTTCAGAAATAGAATTCAGGATCGGTTTTCGATTTCCCGCACGTTCAGCATTGTATGCGTCCAACCCTGCAGCCGCGAATGCCGGATCAGGCGTATCTATTGAAAGCGGAAGCGATATGTGCTCTTGGATCTTTCGAACAACTGCCGCCATGAACTCCGGAGACCGAGGCCCAATGTTCACATCAATATATGCCGCACCTTTTTCAGCCTGCTGTCTGGCCAAATCTACAATTCCGTCGAAGTTGTTCTCTTCAAATAATGAGTGAGTGGATGGGACTGAATCGTTAATCGATTCACCGATAATAGTAAGACCAGGTATACTCATTCGCTTATCTCTCGTTGAGCCATGCAAGAAATAATCCACTGATAACAACAGTCAGAGAGGGATATCTCTCTTCCCTCATTCGGATCCCTCGGCCCCCTCCCTTCACCATCCGAGCTGCTCGAGGAAATTCCTGAGCGAGGTTACATTTCCGATCACGGAGATACAACACAGGTGTGTATGGCGCTGAGGGAACGAGATATCAGGGGTACAAACTTAAAATACGACGGTGATACGCAAGAGTCAAATGACGGGTGGATTGGGCGAACCGGAAGGACTGCAGTAACGAGGTACTATAGCGGGGGGCGGCTATCAGACGCCAAGAACCGTGTAGTGGATGAATGGGGGTGAAGTTTTATGGAGCTTTGTTCGTATAGCAGAAGGCAATGCAGCTCGTTAAGGAAACCTGCAAACGCACCACCGATTGCCCAAACAATGAAGCGATCGGCCTAGACAACCAAATGCGCCGTGGAGTCGTCTCCCTTCCTTCCCGTATCGGGGAAGGTTACAGCCGAAGACATAGGAAAGAATTCGTTCAACGTCCCCCGGGTCGCCCTCAGTTCCGTTGTCGAACTCGAAACTCGGCCGGAGCTAACCGGGAGATTGAATCTGATAATGACTTCACTTCGTCGGCCGTCTAAGTTCGTGCCACTCCGGTGGGACAATGCGATTGATGTCTTCAAGCTGCCGGGGTGTCAGGAGAGTGCGAGCAATGACGACCGATGCATTGGTCCATCCAAATCCCTCCCGAGTCATGTAGGAAAACTTCGTTCCGATATTTCCATATTCAGCGAAGACCTGTGCCGTCCGGTTGACAACATCGTATTTTTCCGCAATCGTGCCATTGTAGTCGCACGCGTTCGACGTGACGCAGTATAACCACCGATAGGCCAGATCACGTGCAAGGCCATCATGATGAAACCTCAACAAGCCTGACCACACCAGCATCTGATGGGGAGCCCAGCCAAAGGGATAGTCCCACTGGGTTTGCGTTCGCACGGAGGTAATTGGCCCTCGTGATTGCTCGGTGGACCCAGCGATCCCGCCGGGCATGGCGAGAATCGGGACAGCGTTCGCCACGACACGAGACGCCTGCTTGTCTGATGCAAGACCTGCCCAGAGAGGATAGAATGTCGTTGCACCCTCGAAATCCGTCTGCTTTCGAGTGACGACATTATAATCGAAAAACATACCTCGACGGTCATTCCAGAGAAATCGTGTCATCAGATCTTTGCGTTTCCACGCGCGCTGTCTCCAGCTTTCAGAACGCTGGATCGTTCCCGACAGGGTCAGCGACCCGTGGAATGCTCGCGTTATGGTCTCAGCAATGTCCAATTCCATCTTGTACAAAAGCGAATTCAGATCAACCGTGATGAGATCAGCACAGTCGTCGACCAACCGGTAGCTTGCATCGTGGCCCGATTCTCGCATTGCCCTGTCGTTCCGAAAATACTTCTCAAGCTGGGGTGATCTCACCTCGCCTCTAATGAATGCTTCCCGAAACGCGGCGGGTGTCATCCTGTAATTGGCGGCAGTTTGTGCGAAGACGCTGTCGAATCGGCCTGGCTCCACCTCGGGAGGCGGTCCGATTCCTCTGTCATAGTAGCGGGACAGTCCCGTCTCGGTAAGGTGGTCCGGATTAGTCCATACGTTATCATATTCGCGAATCGCTGCCTCGAGCACACGTTGGAGCCAGACCTTGTTTTCCCTGTTCTTAGGAAGAAGTTCATATACCGCCAGAGCCATCGATGTCAGGAATGGAGGCTGAGATCTCGTCAGGTAGTACGTACGGTTGGCGTTAAGAACAGAACCATAATGCCTGACCTCATAGACGAAGTTGTCCACGATGGATCGGGCCAGAGAACAGTAACCGTCGTGCAGCAGGCCGAGGACTATGAAATAGCTGTCCCACCCGTACATCTCATTGAATCGCCCGCCGGGAACGACAAAAGGTGTTCCCTCGATCGTTCCCGAAGGATCTCTCCGGAGCTGGAGTGATAGGACACCGTGTCGTCCATCAAGTCCGCGAACATACTCTGCTCCGAATGTTGTCGGAAGCGTGACGACCGTCATTTTCCAATCCGCGTGACGCTGCGCTACTTCGCGGAAGTAGCGTATGGCAAGCGAATCATCACTCGGAACATAAACATAGTTTCGACCATCGATGGTTTGGGCTTTTTCATCTCTGAAGATATTGGCCAAACCTTTCTCGTCAACGGTGCGCGTCAAACCATGCCAGTATCGTTCCCTTATGGACCGGGCAAGATGGTCAACCGGGGGTTCAAAGATATCGTCAAACTTGAGATCAAAAGAGTCTTTGCCTGCCTCTTGAGCCACCTTCAGGACGGCCAGGAGATTGGAGAGGTAATACGTACCGGCGATTTCGAAAAGACGCCCGTCCGATGAGCGCAGGGAGAAGCGTCGATTCCCACGAAGTGTTCCAGGGATATGTGGGTCGTCGATGGTAATCTTCTTGTCACCGTCCGTATCCTCATCTGCAATGAGCGCCTCGAGCGCTGGCACAACTGCGACGCGGGCTGAATCCTGAGACGGCCGCTGACCAAATGCCAGCGAAGAGACCAACAACCAGAGCCCGAGTTGCCACATCAAGAAATCCGGTAGTTGCATGAATATTATCTTGCCTCCCTGGGACATGGCGGGAGCCCTCCAGGACCCCAAAGATCCTCCGTCCTAATGTCGATCGATCTGCAGCCCCCCAGCGAGTCTCGATCAGGCAATAACTCTTTTCTTACCTTGCATACGGGATGGGCTCCATTGGAAAGCTCGGTGAAGATTCAGAGTGGGACTCAGTAGAGGCAGTTCTACAAAATGCCTCATCGTGCAACTACATAGCAGCCAATCGTGTCGTGAGGCGTACGAGAAATTGAAGTGCTCGCGCAATTGGACCACCATGTATCTCCTGATCGCCTGAGAACTGCGTCAACGTGGAGAGCACCTGGTGAACCTCCGCGACATCTCTGCAATTGTACTTCGCAAGACTGTGCGCACTCCCAACCTTGAAGGAGTGTGCCCGGTCAGGAAGAACGGCGAAAAGGTCCTCATCGGTTGTGTCATCACCGATGGCGAGAATGAACTCATATTCATCCTGCGCGATCAATTCTCGGGCGACGGTCCCTTTCGTGACTCCGGCAACGCGTACTTCAACTGCTTTGTTGGCCTGCATAACCTGGACATCGACGTTTCCTGTCAAGGCATTCAGATTGTCAACCAACTCGTGAGCGAACAGCTCTCCCTGTTCTGGGTCTGCGCTCCGGTAGTGCCACACCAAGGAATATTCCTTCTCTTCGACCGTAGCACCAGGCATTCGGTCTGCAAAGAGAGAGAGGATCGGCAGGAGACGTTGCTTCCAGTCTCCGGGGATGGCCTTCGTGGATCGCCATTGGTTTCCCATCCTCCTTGAAAGGAAACCGTGTTCGGCGACCAGGTGGATGGCCAAATCCCCGAACCAGCGCTCTAGCGTCTGCCGATCCCTGCCACTAACGAGCACCACGTAGTTACATGGATCCTCGGCCAGTTTCTGCAGGAGTGACAACACTTTGTGACTAGGGGCCGCTAGAGCATGATCGCGGACGAATGGTACAAGTGTCCCATCGTAATCCAGGAGAAGCAGTCGCTTCTTGCTGTTTCGGTACTCCTTGAGGAGCAGCCTGCGCGTCCCTCCGGAAAGTCCCTCTGTTTCATACTTTCTTTTGGATTCTACAGTGTCGACAATCGCTTGCACAAAATCCTTTGCCCAGCGATGGACGGTGTAGCGCTGCAAACGGGCTCGCATGATGTGCAATCGCCGGGCCTGCTCCTCCTGAGGAATATTCAAAGCCATCGAAATCGAGGCAGCGATTTCGCCACAGTGGTTAGGATTAACGAGGACCGCCTCACCCAACTCCTTTGCCGCCCCTGCCATTTCACTGAGGATGAGCACACCACTCTCTGAAGTACGGGTTGCCACATACTCTTTCGCCACAAGGTTCATCCCATCACGCAACGGCGTCACCATTGCCACATCACTGGCAGCATAGAGAGACACGAGTGGAGTGAACGACAGTTGTCGGTATTGATAAACCACAGGCATCCATGCAAGACTCCCGTATTTGCCGTTGACCCTCCCCACAAGCTCTTCGACCTGCCGTTTCATCAGATCATATTGATCGACGCCAATACGGGATGGCACTACGATCAACACCAGTACAATCTTTCCATGCCACTGAGGGTTTTGCTCAAGAAACAACTCAAATCCCTGAAGACGGTTGAGGATCCCCTTTGTGTAGTCCAGCCTATCCACGGATAAGATAACCCGCACATCGCCCAGCGAAGCTCGCAAGCGAGACACCTCCTCTTTTGTCTCCCGAGACGACGCCGCGGCCGAGAACTTCTCGTAATCAATGCCCATAGGAAAAGTATCGGCACGAACCGTTCTGTCGGGAAGCAGTATCTGCCCGATATCATTCCCGTGCCCCAATATACGCAGGACACTTTGCAGGAAATGTTGAGTGTACTCGTAAGTATGGAACCCCACCTGATCTGCGCCAAGAACGCCGTCCAGAATCTCCTTTCGCCAGCTGCTTGGCAACAATCGGAATATTTCATACGAAGGGAAGGGTATGTGAAGAAAGAAGCCGATTTGGACGGACGACATTCGTTCCTTCAGCAGACGCGGAAGAAGCAACAAATGATAGTCATGAATCCAAACCAGGTCGCCCGGTTTCAGTACGGTGATCAAGGCATCGCGGAATCTCTCGTTGACGCTCTTATAAATTTGCCACATCGCCTCGTCATATACGGTCTGCGAGGAGAAAGAGTGGAAGAGCGGCCAGAGAGTCTTGTTGCAGAAGCCCAGATAGAATTGATCCATCTCCCCCGCTGTCAGGAACACCGGAACTGAATGGTATTGCATCAACGCACGGTCGGCAATTTCCTGTTGGTCCTTCGGCTCGATTGTTGCCCCGGGCCAACCAACCCAGGAGTATTCCGTCGGACCAATCGAATCAGAGCCAATGGATGAAAGATAGGAAGCAAGCCCGGTGACGAGCCCGCCTGTCGTCTCGTGGAATTCGTAGGCTCCGGTTGTTCCTATGACCGAAAAGGGAAGGCGATTTGATACAATGACCAGTCGGCGTCTCGAACCGGTTATCGACTGCATTTCGACCTCCTTATCTCCTCTGCTACCCCAAATACATCACATCCCCGCAACAGATGATCGTGAAGAAAAGGAGCAGATGGCCTTTGATGTGACGCACGATGAAGAGCCCATTTTGTATTGCTTTTGCTCGATCTCCCTGTACCAGGACAGTGGCGTCAGCTTTAGAGAGGGATCCCCTCCAGCTGTTGAGAACCCCGGAAACGATTCCCGAAGAACTTCTGCAGCCAAAAACCCAAATCCCTCGCGAGGGGAAATCTGGAAAACGTCGGTCAACACCGCTTATGCACATCCACCACAACATCGCCGCACACGGGCAGGGAGATCAGAAACATGTCATGCTCTTCCTGCGAATTGTACCTTGTTTATCGAATGAGGCGAGGGTCTGATGGCGTTTCGTTCGCGCACACCCGCGGGCACCGAATAGCAGCATTTCGCCGAGTCGGAACATCTCTTCTATCTCACGCTCCGCCAGATTTCGCATACTGCCGCTGAGGGTGACCAGCGGAGTGGGAAACCTCAACTTGACAGATCGGCAAACACAGGCCAACGGCATACGTCTATTTCTTCCGGAGGGTTATTGTCCCAATATCCGTATTCTGAGCTGCAGCCACCGGGACGTTCGTGAGTGTCGTGTCCCAATATGTAATATCTGCCGGGACAATCTGCAGAATATAGATCCCAGGAGTAAGGTACCGGAATTTGAATAACCCTGTCGTATCTGCAAGGGTGGTCGAGGTGTCCGCTCCCGCAATTGCCCAGACTGTCGCATCTGTAGTGTCAGGCATTACCACGCCTGTCAGGCTACCGGATATCGCTGTCGTGACAACCTTGATGACCGGCTTCAACTTGAATCGGCCGTTCCCCGTCACGACGATCGACTGGCCAGCATCGAAATCGAGCATGAGCTCGTACTTTGTCCCGGGGAGAATATTGGCCTGGATATTGAGCTTGAGTCCACTCTGCGAACCGCTGGGGATTTCCAGCGGGCTTGTTGAACCGCCTTTCGCAATGTGGCTACCGCTGCCGATGTACAGCCGAATCTGAGAATAGTAGCCTGCAGGGATTGGACTCTCTGCGATGATCGTATCTTTTCCATTTGCATAGGCCAGAAGGTCATACTCGGAACGAATGCGGGAGATCGTGTACCACCCGCTGACGGTGTCGCCCGATTCGAAATGCACACGGACGCTATCCACAACGATATATACAGCCTCATATGCACCCGGCCCGTCGGTCAACCGAACCACAATAGTGCCGTTCCCCGACCCTCCCCCGAGGCCGGTCGCGGTATCAAATTCGTTTTTCTGGCATCCCCCCAATACTTGAGCAATCGCAAGTGCGAAAAAGCCAACGATTAATCTCTTCATGATCCGTCTCCTTATCGTATCGTTCTCTCAGAGAGAACCGTTTAGCAAAAACGCACCAACGGGGCCACATAATTCTACCTCATGGCCCGGAATCTTTGAGTTTGACTATCAAAAGTAGACTGAAAGTGTCAGCGCTCCGCTGTTAGCCGACCCGAGCCCGAAGCCATTTGTCGTCGGACCATCGACTGTCACCGACGCAGCCGATGTGGTGGATTCTTGCTCGCTTGACGAGTGGCCGTATCCCAGCCGGTATTCCCCTGAGAAACTGATATTCTCCCACGGCCACCACTCCACACCCAGCAATCCTGCAAATCCAATAGTACGAGAGGATTGTCGGAAAGACTCACCAGCATCGAAATTTTCAGCCAAACTAGCGCTATTTCCCTCTCTCTTGTCTGATGCAGTGGTATAGCTCAACATACCTCCGACATACGCTACCACTGTAGAGGTCCGGGCGATATTGTACGTGACTGCCGGACCAACAGTGAATTCTGTGCTGGTCAGTTTGCTCTCTGCTACCCTGTTGGCCGGGAGCGGGCTCTGCGTGTTCTTGGAGGTCTGCGAGGACGTAGTGAACCCGAGCGAAAGCCGGAGCGCCAGATCATTAGCGATGTAGTACCTCACTCCAAGCCCGCCGCCGTAATTGCCGAGGGCGAGGTTGGCGAGCCCGCCGAGATCAAAGAGCAACGCTTTGTTTCCGGAATATGTCAAGGGTTTCGGATCAGCAGCATAGGAGAAAGCAGCTAGAACGGATAAGACAAGAAACAGATATGCTAGACGCTTCATACCAGCCTCCACTTTGAGTTGGACATCGTTTGAGAAAACGTAAGATGCATCGCAGTAAGAGTCAAGGAACCCGACCTAGCTTTCTTGGTTCACATCGGATCAAAAGGGGGAACGGCCAGTCTATCCTGCCATCCCCTTAGAGGACGCCCGATCTTGCACCCTCCCTCTGCAAAGCGAAACCATTAGGCGTTTCCCGCGCCGAAGACCTCCGATGCTGACACTTGGAAGCCCTCCGGGTAGATATTTTTGTTCAACCCGGCGCATGGATACATCCCTGCTAGTAGCCCGCACACCCCCACCCTCCGACATATGGAAATCATCCCGCAAGGTGAGCTTGATTCCACATCACGGGTACACACGCACTCCCAGACCAAAATCCACAAAGCCTCCAGCCGGGGATGTTAGGATAACCGCAGGCGCTACCTCGAAAAACAGGTCGACGGGTGAGCGCGGGACGGTGTAAGCCAAACCGAGCACCACCCTGACCCCGCCTGCCCCGCCATCATCAATCACTCCATACCTCCCGTCGGAGAAGTAATATACTCTCCTCTGGCCGTACGCCACAATGAGTCCAGGACCGTAATACGCTGCAAGTGCCGAGGTCCCTCGAAAAGGGGTCTGCCAAAGTAGATCGACATTCAACCTCACGTAATCACCGGGCAGAAATCCCACCGCACCTGCAACGGCATGCACGTTGTCGATCCTGTATTTCCAGGCCAGTCCTGTAGGCTCACCAGCAACAACGCCGAAGCCAAATCTCCCCTGCCCTCGCATCCCCTGCACGCCCCAAACAAGGAGTCCAAGCAGGGCGACCATCCTGATAATACTCCGGTTGTCCATTGGTGCCTCCTCTCCATAGTGAACCGATGTGATCTTCGCAGGGTTCACGATACCCTCTTGCGACCATAGTGGCAATCGGGGATACGATCCAAATTATTTCTCGGGGATGCACTCTAGAGCGTATGATGCATTTAACTGCAGAGGCTGACTCCATGATGAACCAAGGAACAAGAACCGACTTCCTTTCTGTTCAGTATATTGGGATACTGTTTCCTGTACGCCAAACCTGAAAAACGCTCTTGATACTCCCTTGAATGAAGAGGAGTGACCACATGCGAATCGGGACCAAACTTGGATTAGGCACTGGAACCCTTCTCTTTCTGGGCCTGGTGATTGGAACGGTTGCCTACCTCCAAAATTCGTCGGTTCGTCATAAACTTGACGAGTTGACGTCCGTCCGTGAACCTGTCAATATGGCCGCGCCCGACCTGAAAAAGCGTGTGTTTGAAGCAACATCTGCCACACTAGGGTATTTCTTGACCGGCGACACAACCCTCCGACTGGCACTGAGAAAGAGCGATAATGAATTCATGGGGCTGCGCGATACCCTCCTCCTTCTCATGGACAACGCGGGAGAGGGATTCGGTGCCTCGGGTCTCGTGGAGCGTGTTATGAAATTCTACACACTTGCTGGAAATCAGATTGAACTCCGGGACGCGCAGGCACGGATGATGCAACAACTGCTTGAGGACCTCGACGCAATAGATGGATTGCTGAAGAACAGAATCCAGGCCTCGGTTACAGCAGAGGATCCCATCGCCTACCGGCGGCTCCAGGTGGCGCTGGAGATGCAGATCCAAATGAACGCCATGATGAAGGGTTTGGGGAACTTTCTCCTGACCGGCGAGGAGCGATTCCACCAGCGAATAGAGGAGACTCGCAAGGCATTCTCGCATTTCCTTGAAGTCTATCAGGTGGTTCTTCTGTCCTCTGAAGAGAAGACATGGGCGGCCGAACTTATACGCCGGTCCGATCGGACCCTGGCACTGGCTGCGTCAGTCGCCGACCTTCAAGTACAGCGGTCATCGCAGATGACGGTGTTTATGAACCAGTATGGCGAACTCGGATCTCTCATCGACGATCCTCTCCTGCGGAGCACGTCGATGAACCTCGCAACAGCGAAGAGCGAGCTAGTCGAGGCCGGCGAGCGGGCCAATTCTACAATTATGGCGGTTCTCCTTGCGGGGATGTTCTTCGGTGTAGGGGCGGCCATTGTCACAACCAGAAAGATCACTTCCCCCCTTCGGCACATGGTCTCCGTGATGAACGAGGTGGATCACGACGGACATGCTCGGGAGATCGAACTTCGCTCAGGAGATGAATTCCGTCTGGTGGGCGATGCATTCAATTCTATGGTCCGGCGACTGGTCCGGACCAATGACGACCTAAGAAACGAGATCGCAGAACGTCGCAAGGTGGAGGAGGATCGGAAGGAAAGTGAGCTCCGCTTCCGCACCATCTTCGAGGATGCCCCCATCGGGATAGCGCTCGCCAACGCTCAGGGATCGATTCTGCAGGCCAACTGCACCCTGAGAGAGATACTGCGCTGCAAACCATCCGACGTCATTTTGGGGAGGACCCTCGAAAGCCTCATCGGGCCCCTCCCCGGTCCTAAGGATGCGCAGCATGAGAACCCTCACCGCTTCCGGCTTGAGATGACAGCGACTCGCGGCGATGGAACCCCGACTTCTTTGGGCGTTAATATCTCCACCGTTCTCACAGGCAGCGGGGAGCCACTTTACCGAATCGTCATGATGGAAGATCTCACCACGCAGAAAGAGCTCCAGCGCCAGCTTGACGAGGCCGAGCAGGATCGACTTCAGGGATTGCGACTCTTCGCGCTCTCCATCCAGCGGGCACAAGAAGAGGAACGATCCCGTATTGCCCGCGAACTCCACGATGATATCTGTCAGCGACTGACAGGGATGAAGTATCATGTGGAGGTTCTGGAAGACGGGATCCATCCGTCGAACCGCCGCACAGCGAAGCAGCTCCGCGAAATCCGGCAGGAACTCGATCGATCCGTCACCGAGATCAGGAGGATTTCGTCCAATCTCCGGCCCAGCGTGCTTGACGATTTCGGTCTGGTCACAGCGCTTCGGATCCTCAGCAAAGACTTTCAGAGGTCAAGGGGCATTCGAACCACGTTCCGGGTCGACCCAGCGATCTCCGGACGTATTGATGCGGAGAGCGAAACCGCCGTGTTCCGCATCACGCAGCAGGCACTCGCGAATATCGCCCAGCACTCAGGGGCAACAAATGTCTCCGTCTCGCTCGAAGTCCGGAACGGATTTCTGGAGCTAAGAATCGTCGATGACGGCAGCGGGTTTACGATCGCCGAACGTGGCGGGGCCCGGAACGGTATCGGGCTTGCGAGCATGCGAGAGCGCACGGAGCTCCTGGGTGGAAGTTTTATCATTAGTTCCGACCTTGAGAGGGGAACAACAATCTCAGTCACTATCCCAATGCAGAAGGCCTAGATTCATGCCAAAAACCAGGATCCTCATCGCTGACGATCATGACGTGGTCCGGAGAGGCCTACGCGCTCTCCTTCACAGCTTCCCGGATTTCACGGTGGTCGCGGAAGCATCCGACGGCGAAGAGGCCGTTCGCCTCGCAAGAGAACGGAAACCGGATGTGATTCTGATGGACATTTCGATGCCGCACCTCGACGGCATTGAGGCCACAACACGCATCATGCAGCAGCAGCCCGACGCAAGAGTGGTTATTCTCTCGGTCCACGAAGACGAAGAGTATGTGCAACGGATCCTCAAGGCTGGCGCCCGCGGCTTTGTGTTGAAGAATGCCAGCAGGAAGGAGATCGCCCAGGCAATCCGCTCGGCACTCTCCGGAGAACGGTTCTTCAGCCCCGGCATCTCCCGTCTCATTGTGGACGGATTCATCAAGCGCTCCGCGTCCCCCTCCCCACCGCAATCTGAAGGCCAGGTCGATCAACGCCTAACCAAGCGGGAGACCGAGATCCTGGGGTACATAGCGAGAGGCCTGACGAACAAACAGATCGCCGACAGGCTCTACCTGAGCTTTAGGACGGTCAACACCCACCGAACGAATATCATGCAGAAACTCGACATCCACGAGACTGCTGGCCTCGTTCGGCATGCCATCAATCTTGGCCTGGTTGACCCCGAAAGCTGAGCTACGCACCGCTGGCTGCGACCCCTGACTACGATGTAGTGCATCCACCCTAGAAATGAAATACGGCCTTCGCCCGATTGATGAGCGCCTCCCACTTCCCTATCATCGTTGCGCGGGGAGAGGGTCTCCCCTTCATAGTTCTTCAACAATCGGGGAGGAAGACATGAGAACGCGACTATTGGTGATCGTCGCCGGTCTCGCGCTCATCATCGGTGGGTGCGACAAGACCAAGGAGCACGAGCTCCAGGCTCAGCTGGATAAGAATCAGACGGATCGAATGGCGCTTCAAGAGGCTCTAACCGACCGTGAACAGTTTGTCGACCAGATTCTGAAATCAGTGAATGACATTTATGCGGATCTGGAAAAGGCCAAGAGCAAGGAGAAGCGACTTGCGCCAGAAAGGAAGGGATCGGAGGAATTGCCGTGGGTGAACAGCAGAGAAACACGCGATGGATTCCTCAAGACCATTAATGAGATCGGGTCTGAACTTAAAGACAGCAGAAAGAAGATCGCCGACCTTCAGGCACGAGTGCGGGCCTATCGGGGAGAAGTTGCCAATCTGACGGCCTTGCTGGACAGGCTCAAGGCTACAGTGCAGGAGCGGGAGGAAGCGATAGCTCAATTGAAGGGGAGAGTTCAGGGACTCGAACAGACTGTTGCCGACCAGACGAAGCTCGTCAGCGAGAAGGAGAAGACCATCGACGACCAGAAGCGACAGATGAACACGGTATTCTATGTCGCGGGGACCCGCAAAGAGCTTGAGAAGAAAGGCATCATCACGGAAGAAGGAGGGTTCCTCTGGGGATTGCTGGGATCTACAACCACGGTGACAAGCGATGCAGATCTGGCAGATTTTAAGCCCCTCGACAAGACCATGGATCAAACGATTCGGCTCCCGGGGAAGATCGATGAGATCCTACCGCATAGGAAGACTGACTCCTACGCGACTACTGCCACCGATGACAACGGCTCAGATCTCAAGATTCTGCGTCCGGATAAATTCTGGCAGGGGAACACGCTGGTGGTCATTCTCGACTAGTGTCCCGCGAACCAAGCTTCTAGTGAAACTGGGCATTTCGCTTCATGCCGATATGACAAGAGCTGCTCTGGCAGGGCCTCTTCCAGCTCCTGATAACGAGCACAGTCGTTCCTGGTAAAGGACGAACGGGAGGTCCTGGCATGAACCAGATTACGGAAAGGCTGGCTGCACCCCATGGATCCGGCCTGGGGTGCCAGGCCTCTCCAGAGAACGCCGGCCCAGAAGGCCGGCGTTCGCCATAAATAGACCTGCATGCACCGACAACTGCAGATTCACACGTCGGCGGAGGAGAAGTCTTGGTGTAGCATACGTGGGAACCAGGGCCCAGGGTTAAGGGCCAGAAGAAGGGATACTGAAGAATATCAAGTGCTAGATAGATCTACTCGTGTGGCGGAACGAAATGGATCTCGTTGAGGCTGCTTGGACTCAGTGATTCGATCCAGCATCGTCCCCACTAACCCCTAGACATTGGCCTCTAATCCCTCATCCGGCATCCTCCCACCGCTCCGCAAACGACGGCAGTATTAACGCCTGATGAGA
>Ga0153915_10003361_pt1 | contig 14689 bp, 10 predicted proteins | sample Opewatmetagenome_2_FD_107003 | JGI IMG/M metagenome (GOLD analysis project Ga0153915, IMG submission 107003) | Freshwater wetland microbial communities from Ohio, USA - Open water 3 Core 3 Depth 3 metaG | ecosystem: Environmental > Aquatic > Freshwater > Wetlands | place: USA: Ohio, Lake Erie...
AGCTGAGATGAGTGATGTTGCCATGAAACCAAAATGAGCCACAGACTGTTCTGAATTCGTTGTGTTCCCGTTCCGCATTACTGTGGCAATTCAGTACACAAGGTTATGTCATAGGCGACACATTGCAACCCTTGTCTGTCATATTATGGCATAACTTCACAAAAAGGGTGGCTCAGTCTATCCACAGTTGTCAGATGACCGTCAGTGTTTAATAGGCGGAGCATCAACGCGCGCATGCCTTTCCAGAGCATGTTCCAATGGAGGAACGCGAAGTTGGAAGAGGAAACACATCGTAGTACAACGAACAACCCATTCGAAATCGCTCAGCATCAGATAGACATCGTCGCGAAGCGTATGAAAATCGACCCTGGTATCATCGAGATCATCAAACAGCCCAAGCGTGTCCTAGAGGTGTCAGTTCCAATAAGAATGGACAATGGTCAGCTCCGCGTGTTTCGCGGTTATAGAGTCCAGCACAACGACGCGCGTGGCCCCTTCAAGGGAGGTATTCGCTATGGCCCTCAGGTGAATCTTGATGAGGTCAAGGCACTTGCCACTTGGATGTCTATGAAGACGGCAGTCGTGGACATACCATATGGTGGCGCTAAGGGTGGGATTATCTGTAATCCCAAAGAGATGAGCAGTGCCGAGCTCGAAAGGCTGACCCGTAGATTCACGTCAGAGATCAGCTCCATTATTGGCCCATTGAGGGACATTCCCGCACCTGACGTCAACACCAACCCTCAGACAATGGCGTGGATAATGGATACATATGGCGCAGTAGCAGGGATTGCCGAGCCCGGCGTTGTTACAGGCAAACCGATTGCACTTGGCGGGTCCTTGGGTCGGAACGAGGCAACATCGAGGGGTGTGGTCATATGTGCCAGAGAGGCGGCCAAGGTCACAAGTACAAAACTGGAGGGCTCCAGTGTTGCAGTGACAGGGTACGGAAATGTCGGCTACAACTCAGCCTGGCTGGCAGCAGATCTTCGCATGAGGCTCGTTGCTTGTAGTGACTCTCAAGGTGCGATCTACAATCCCGATGGACTCGATGCTCGAAAGGTTGGTGACTTCAAGGCAAGAACCGGGACTGTGAAAGGTTACCCCGGAGCCAGACAGATACCAATCGACAAGGTGGTTGAGCTCGATGTTGACTTCTTGTTTCCATGCGCTCTGGAGAACGAGATAACCGCAGCCAACGCCGCTTCAGTCAGCGCGAAGATAATCGTGGAAGGGGCCAACGGTCCGACCACGCCTGAAGCCGACGACATTCTCTTCGAATCTGGGACTTTTGTTGTTCCTGACATCCTTGCCAATGCTGGCGGTGTGACAGTCTCCTACTTCGAGTGGCTCCAGAACTTGAGGCGAGAGTACTGGACTGAGCAGGAAGTGAATGCCAAACTTGAGGCGCGTATTGTGAAAGCATTCCGCGAAGTCTATGAACTCTCCAAGAAGGAAACAGTCCATATGAGGACTGGGGCGTTCATGCTAGCTGTAGGCAGGATAGCGTCAGTCATGCAGCAGCGTGGTTTGTTTCCATAGACTCTCTTGGGACCATCCATCCGGATGGTCCACCACTCTTTCTTACGCTCTGGTTCTAGCTGGTTTGGGCCACTCATCTTGCTCGCAGGGAGCATGAAACAGCCTAGGTCACCGAGTCATTGGGTGGTGTCGCTGGGCGTCCAGATGTTGTTCACGCTGGTTTCTTGTGCAAAGCTAGCTAGAATCCTCTCATGGAGATTCTGTCACGGTCGAGCCACTGACACGTGATGGACTACGGGAATATACCCCTCAATTCTATGGCCTTGGCTACTCGTCCTACTGCCAATGCGAGGGCCGCAATTCGGAGGTTTCTGATATTGAACTCCGTTGCTTTGTTGTTTACCTCGTTGAACGCTTTGACTAGGATATCGCGAAGTGCCTGATTGACCTGTTGATCACTCCAGAAGAAGTGCTGTAGTCCTTGAACCCACTCAAAGTAGGAGACTGTCACACCGCCAGCATTGGCAAGGATGTCTGGGACTACTGTCGTCCCCTTTTCTGACAGAATCGCGTCAGCTTCCGGAGTGGTCGGACCGTTCGCTCCTTCCACTATCAGTGGGGCCTTCACAGAATCAGCATTGCCCTTGTTGATGGCATCGCCCATGGCACAGGGGGCGATAACATCCACATCGAGTCCAAAGATCTCCTCGTTGGTCATAGTGTCTGCATCGGGAAAGCCTTCAACTGACCTCTTAGGATGTTTCGAGGAATACTCGATGAGCTTCGGGATGTCAAGCCCGTTCGGGCTGAAGACTCCGCCAAATGCGTCGGTGACAGCAACTACCTTGAAGCCCGCTTGGTGGGCGAACCGGCAGAAGTAGCTGCCTACATTGCCAAAACCCTGTACCGCCACCCGAATACCTTTCGTACTTCGGCCTCTCTGTCTCAGAGCCTCCTCCATTACATAGAACAGCCCTCGCCCTGTCGCTTCGGTTCTGCCAATACTACCACCGATTTCCACTGGTTTTCCCGTCACAACGCCAAGCTCAGTGTGGCCGGTTATCATGGAGTATGTATCGAGTATCCACGACATAACCTCGGGGTTTGTGTTCACGTCAGGTGCGGGTATGTCGGACTCGGGGCCAATCATGTTGATCAAGCTGTAAGTGAATCTCCGTGTCATTCGCTTTAGCTCACCAGCACTCAGCTTCCATGGATCGCAAACAACTCCTCCTTTCGCGCCGCCAAAAGGAATGTTTACGACAGCGGTCTTCCATGTCATCAGAGCAGCCAGAGCTTTGACTTCATCAAGGCTTAGGTCCGGCGCGTATCGAATTCCGCCCTTGCATGGTCCTCGATGATGCGAGTGTTGCACTCTGTAACCTTCGAAGATCTCAAGATGTCCATCGTCCATGATCACCGGGAAATATGTTATTAGCACCTTATCGGGCTTCTCGAGTATCTTGAGTATGTTTCCATCCAGCTTTATGGCCTCAGCAGCAGTGCGCAGCTGGGTCAGAACAGCCTCCCATGGATTGAACCCAGAGCTTGACACGGTTTCTCTTCCTCCGTTCTCTGGCAGGTCAGCCGCAGAAGAAGATATTAACGGTTTGGTTAGTGACGCGCCCAGCTCTGTCCATTGAAGATGCGGACTTCCACGCAAGGACACAACAGCGAATCATGAGTTGGTCATCAGAATCCCGATTCAGCCGATTCTATCGCCCGTCTGTGAGCTCCATCTCTACTTGCGAATTATCTCTAGGAGCTCCCCCAAACGATTCTTGATGTCAGTTTCAAGTGTTCTGAGCTCTGCTAGCTGCCGGATTTGGGCCACTCGAGCGCCACGATACTCCGCGTCCGATATCTTGTCTGCTCTACGACGGAGCTCAATCTTATCCATCTCCGTCGTTATGTTCTTCCTTCTCTCCATAACAAGATCGAAGCCTTGCTTCAGTGCCATCCACTCGACCAAGGCATTACTCTTCTCTTGCTCAATGTGTTCCCTCTTGAGTTTCTCCTCCTCCATTTCCTTGAGCTTCTTGTTGGCAGCTCTTATCTCTCGCTGGATGTCGTAGAGTCTCGACTCGACTTCTCTTTTCACTTCGATCATTTGTGTGGATGTGGTCCATCTCTCCCTGTACTGCTGTAGATGTTCCTGTTCTGTTATCTCGCCCTTCTTGAGCTTCTGGTCCAGCGCCGTCAGTTCAGTCTGCACCTGTAGGAGTCTTGCCTTAACCTCTTCATATGACTGACGGAGGGCCACCCACTCCACACTGTACTGAGCCAGCACCTCTTTTGGATCGAGATAGAGGTAGTCTTCCCCACCTTGTCTAAACCCTGAACCGTGGCTCATGGATAGCGTCCTTCTGTGATGTCTGCCGGCAAAGCTATGCCACCGTGATGTTCGTCAGACAGACTTAACGTTTTCTGACCGGCGGCCCAAATGTGCAGTGGCTCCCTGCGTTCCTGTTGTTGGCTCAACTCAACCAAAAGCCTAAAGGTCAGGTGCCCTCAGCCCGTCAAGCGTCGTGCGGGTACATGAAACTGAAAGTGGACTTAATACCCCTCAGGCAGAGGAAGCAGAAGCCGACCGACCCGCTCAAGCTGGAGTTTGGCACAACCTTCACCGACCACATGTTCACAATGAGTTATCGAGAAGGTATGTGGAATGACCCGAGAATAGGTCCCTTTCAGCCCTTGTCGCTGAATCCCGCCGCAATGTGCCTTCATTATGGACAGGGAGTGTTCGAGGGTATGAAGGCCTACCGAAGGAAGGGGAAGGTGTATCTCTTCAGACCTCGTGACAACATTCTAAGGCTCAACTCCTCTGCAAAGAGAATAGTCATGCCAGAGGTTGACATTGACTTCACTCTAGACTGCTTAAAGGATCTCATACGTATTGAGCGCGACTGGATACCCGAAGTCTCCGGGACCTCACTCTATATCAGACCAACAATGATAGCGACTGAGCCAAAGCTCGGAGTCCGGGCTTCACTTGAGTATCTGTTCTATATCATTCTCAGTCCAGTAGGTCCCTATTTTAGAGAAGGGTTCAACCCCGTGAAACTGTTGGTATCAGAGAAGTACGTGAGGGCCGTACGCGGCGGCATTGGTTTCTCTAAGACGGTAGGTAACTATGCCGCGAGTCTGTTGGCTGGAAAGGAGGCAGCGGACCAGGGCTATTCGCAAGTCCTATGGTTGGATGCACTTGATCGGCAATACATCGAAGAAACGAGCACAATGAATGTGTTCGTGAAGTTCAGAGATGAACTTGCTACGTCTCCACTAGATGGGACAATACTGCCCGGTATTACTAGGGACTCCGTTCTACGAATATCTCGTGACTGGGGGTTGAAGGTCAGCGAGCGACGTGTATCCATCCATGAGCTATTGAAAGGAATTGAGGCCGGAACGGTGCAAGAGGTTTTCGGCGCAGGTACGGCGGCAATAATAGCACCTATCGGTGAGCTTTCATATCAGGGGACGGCGTACGTGATAAATGGCGGGAAGACAGGCGACCTAACTCGAAGGCTGTACGATGAGATCCTTGGGATACAATGCGGAGAAAGGCAGGACAGTCACGGTTGGGTCTTGAGCGTCTGACGGACACGCACAGAGCAGGAAGCTTTTAGCGTGATTCTGTGTACGGGCACGCTAGATGAGGTGGATACTCTGCCTTCAATGCTGATCGTTGACCAAACGAAATGCACCGGTTGTAGAATATGTGAGCTCGCATGTTCTGCAAAGAAAGAAGGTGTCTTTCGGCCCAGTCTTGCCCGGCTCAAGGTAGTCCGATATGACGACTTAGGTGTGGACATTCCCAATGTGTGCGGGCCTTGTGAGGAAGCACCATGTGTTGAAGTCTGTCCTGTCTATGCGATGCGGCGGGACCCCATTTCCAGGATGACCTTTCTTGATGAAGACAAATGCATCCTCTGCAAGTCCTGTGCAGGAGCTTGCGTCAACGGCGTCATCCGGCTTGACACCTCTCGTATGCGAATCCTGAAGTGCGATCATTGTGGTGGCGACCCCGAGTGCGCAAAAGCATGCCCGACGGGTGCCATTCAGTATGCGACAGCCGCCCAAGCATCAGTTCTCAGTAGGCACGACAAGATCACAGGATACCTGAGAGAGATCAGACGAACTGCGCAGACGCAGGAGTCAGGCGGAGAGAGTTGAATTGAAGCCAGGAGGATATGCAGGCAGAATACTGAGAGCCGACCTCAACAGACGCGACTTTCGAGTTGAGCCAGTGCCGTCTGAGTGGGTCGCCGAGTACATTGGAGGGGATGGGTTTGCCGCGAGGATTCTATATGACGAAGTGCCAGCAAAGGCTGACCCGCTGGGCGAGAAGAATAGGCTGATATTAGCGACTGGACCCGTGACCGGGACACTATGGCCAATGAGTGGCAGAACGGTGTTCATCTCCAAGTCACCTCTAACGGGCATATGGGGTGAGTCTCATGTCGGAGGCTTCATTGGACCAGAGCTGAAGTATGCCGGGTATGATGTTTTAGTGATTGAGGGTCGGGCCGAAAAGCCCGTCTATGTCAGTATTTGTGATCAGGATCTTGAGATAATCAATGCATCTGATCTTTGGGGGTTGAAGACAGATGAGGTGTCAGCTGCAATCAGGAGCCGGCACAATGATCCCGATGTCCAAGTCGCGGCAATAGGTCCTGCGGGAGAACGATGTGTCCGTTTTGCATCGGTAATAGTGAACAACGCTCGTGCGGCGGGCAGAACAGGTATGGGTGCAGTCCTCGGGTCGAAGAACGTGAAAGCAATCGCAGTTCGAGGTCACCAAGGGATTGCGGTCAACGACCATGAGCGGTTCGTGGAATTGGCGAACGACGCCCACAGGAGAGTCAGGCAGAATCCTCAGGCTCAGCAAATGCACAAGTATGGCACATGGGTTCTCACTGCTGTCAAGCAGACAATAGGCGAGCTGCCAACCTACAATCACCGCACGGGTGTTTTCTCAGGTTGGGAGAAGCTCAGCGGCGATTACATCAGACCCAGATACACTATCGGCGACAGGGCATGTTTCGGCTGCAGCCTTGGGTGCAAGAAAGTCAACTACATTCGCGAAGGTCCGTATGCTGGCACTCTCGAAGAAGGACCTGAGTATGAAGGTCTAATGGCATTCGGTAGCCTTCTGGGAATCTCAGATTTCCCAACTGCTCTCAGAGCCAATCAGATCTGCAACAGACTTGGAGTAGATATGATCTCAGCCGGGTCCTGCATCGCCTTTGCCACCGAAGCATTTCAGAATGGCTTGATTGACAGCAAGATGACCGGCGGCATCGACCTTGAGTGGGGCAACAGCGAACAGGCCTTACGGCTGCTTGATATGATTGGCAACAGAACAGGCTTCGGGGACTTACTGGCGGAAGGGAGTCGGGAGGCTTCTCGAAGAATAGGACGCGGTTCTGAACAGTTCGCAATCCATGTCAAGGGGCTTGAGGTCTCTGGCCAGGATGGTAGAACTCACAGGAGTATCGGACTGTCTCATGCCACGGGTGCCCGAGGAGCTGACCACCTCCGGAGTCTTGTTACCGTGGATCAGCTGGGCTATCAGGAAGTTGCCGCCAAGAGGTGGGGTTGCGACAAGCTCCCAGAGATTGTGGACCCGTATACTGAGAAGTACAAAGCCGCAGCTGTCGTCGAGACTGAGAACACGTACTGTATTCGTGATGCTCTGATTGTGTGCTGGTACTCTGTGTCATGGCCGCCAATCTTCTGGATGGAGGACTTCGCACAGATGCTACCTGTCCTGACCGGAGTGAGTAGGTTTGGAGAGAGAAAGAACTTGATCGAGATTGCAGAGCGGCAGGTGACTCTGAAGCGGCTTTTCAATGCACGAGAGGGAATCAGTCGGAAGGACGACACTCTTCCGAAACGTTTCACTGTTGATCCGATGCCAGAGGGACCTGGAAAAGGTCAGAAGGTCAACCTAGAACCGATGCTCAATGATTACTACAGATTACGAGGCTGGGATGAAATAACGGGATTGCCTACCGAGGAAACAGTCCGAAGGCTAACGCTAGAGTGGACACATAGTCATTCGGCAAGCTCGTAGAACTGCCGTTCCAGAGGACTATATGCGAACGTATTCAACTCTGTGAGAGCTCTTACAGGACGGACACGCATACTGGTCGGGGCCTACCCAGTCAATCTTTTCCCAAGAAAGCGGCGCGTTGCAGTAGCTGCATCTGTCCTTAATGACGGGTTTCATGAAAACTGTGGTTGTTCCCGCAGGCATTCCTGCACTGACCTGGATGTCTTCTCTGCTTTCGGTGGCAGCAGCCATCGGTTTGAGAACAGTCATGTCGGTGTACGCATACTGAGGTAATGGACTGATGGTCTGTATCTGAGAAAGCGGCATGATCAGCCAATCAAGGTTGGTCTTAGGAAGGGACTCCCACGCCCTCGCCTGCCAGACTCTTAGGAGGTGGTCCTGTCTGGGGACCTTCCCTTTGATCTCGAACTTCCCAGACACCGCACTGATCAACAGCTTGTTGCCTTTGGCCTCGAAAGTCTCTACCATATTCATGGGAAACATGAAGAGCTTCCTTGTCTTGGCGTCATACTGGTATAGTCTGTATGTTGTCAGTATGAAGCTATCCGGGAAGTATGTGAATATTTCCTCGCCTTTCAACCAAGCGAAGCCCTCATAGAATCTTCTGCAGAAATCCTGATGATAGCCCGTGCAGATCCAACGGCTGTACGGCTGATCGGGATGAATGAAAGGCACACCGCATACATCACACAGCTTCTTCTGGTCCCCCACTCGAAGCCGCTCGTACTCTCTTAGGCTCAGGGCTCCTCTCATTTCTTCTCTTTGCGGCATCGTGCCCAAGACGTTCACAATGCCATTTGTCACCTTGAACATGGCCGCGGTCGGAGTCAGCTTGTACTCCTTAATCATATGGAGAGGCAGACTGACAGTGGTCTTCGATCCGCGGTCGTACTGAACAAGCCTGTAGTTGCTCAGCAGGTACTCTGGCTTTTGAACGACAATCCGTTCACCCTCGATGGGAATGAAGACAAGCGACGACAAAGTTGTAAGCACCAACCTAAGAGCTACTGCTTCCTAGGTGGGGGTGAGGACCCTATTAAAAGTTGGTCGTGCGAGGTACCAATTTGGGCAGGGCTATAAACTATGCCCCCTGCCTCGGAATGGAGATGTAGAGGACATCCTCAAACCCAAGCACACCGAATCCTGATGGATTCTCAAGCCATACATAATCATCATGCACTTCGCCAACACGGACATTAGGTATCTTGGCGAGCGTGTCTTTTTGCATGTAGCGCAAGTAGACTGTGAAGGTCTGGCCCTTGGCCTTCAAGTCTTGGAATATCTCCTTCCAGTCTGGCATCCAAGCATCCTCCAGTAGGATTCGCATAGAGAGGCCGCACATTTAATGCTTGCTCTCAGCTGAAACGCGTTCACTAGAGTGTTGGAATGCAACTTGTCCATAGACTTGAGGACAGAGAAGACCAGTTGGTTCCGTTAGACTCTGACACCCCGAAACCTGCCGTTCACGAAACGCCTTGAAGCAGGATCGGCGGCAGAGAGGATATCGAAACGTGGCAAACCGGGGTGTCGCCAACGAAAGACATTTGTCTATAAGTCCGGCCGCTTTGTTAAGTGCGAACTGCTAAACATACGGAATCGGAGTACTCGCCATGCCCGATCGTCTCTGGCACGCCAATGATGCTGATTATGTCATAAGAGAGCTCCAGACCACTCCGAAGGGTCTTACGACAACTGAAGCCCAAGCCCGAATCCAGGTCTATGGCTACAATGAGCTTGTGGCGGCGAAACGCGCAAGTATGCTTAGCCAGTTCTTGGGTCAGTTCAAGAATCCCATGGTCGTTGTTCTGCTTGTTGCCATCGCCATCACCCTAGCAGCATCATCGATTCCGGGATCAGGTGATGAGGGGGGTATCATCGATGCAGTCGTCATCGCAGCGATTGTGTTAGCTAATGCGCTCTTCGGTTTTGTTCAGGAGTACAAGTCAGAGCGTGCCCTAGATGCCCTAAAGCAGATGGCGGCGCCAAAGGCACGTGTCATGCGAGATGGACTGTGGACCGTTCTCGAGTCGCGTGAGATAGTACCGGGCGATCTCATCTCACTAGAAACCGGTGATCGGCTTCCCGCCGATGCACGGGTGATGAGTGCAGTTGGCTTCTCGGCAGACGAGTCAGTTCTCACGGGTGAATCGCTGTCTGCTCAGAAGACATCAGAGCCCATGAGTCAGGAACACGCTTCTTTAGGCGACAGGAACAACATGGTCTATCAAGGAACCATAGTAACCTCAGGAAAGGGTCGTGCACTTGTAGTCGCGACTGGGATGGAAACAGAGTTCGGCAAGATAGCTGAGGTTGTGCAACAGCGCGACGAGGTCATAACTCCCCTCCAGAAGGACTTGGACGACCTCGGCAAGAAGCTGGGCATTGTAGTAGTTGTCTTAGCTGCTATCGTACTGGCCGCTGAGGTATTGCGCGACGTATCTGACTCATTTGTTGAGGAGCTGATGGCAGCAATTGCCCTTGCCGTTTCTGCGATACCAGAAGGGTTGCCTGCCGTTGTCACGATTACACTCGCAATCGGCGTACAGAGGATGGTCCAACGCAACGCAATCGTGAGGAAGCTGCCCTCTGTGGAAACTCTTGGTTCTACGACAGTGATTTGTTCTGACAAGACGGGCACGATAACGAAAAACGAGATGACTGTGAAGACACTCTACGCTGACAGAAAGCTATTCCAGGTGAGCGGTTCTGGCTACACTAAATCAGGGGACTTCGTCCATCATGACCACAAAGTTGACCCGATGGCTGATACGCAGCTGAGAAGATTGCTCTTAATAGGACAGTTATGCAGCAACACTATTCTGCAAGATGGTCCGACTGACAAGGGCGATTACAATGTCGTGGGGGATCCAACCGAAGGTGCTCTCATGGTGCTCGCAGAAAAGGGTGGTCTCTCGTATCATGAAACAGCTTCAAAGTACAGGGAGATTCATGAGATATCTTTCGACTCTGTCAGGAAGCGGATGACATCCATTGTCGCTGACACTTCTGGTGAGATATATGCTTTAACGAAGGGTGCGCCCGAAGTCGTGGTTCCACTATGCAGCGGCGCTCTGGAAAACGGCGTTGTCAAGCCTCTTGATAGCCATCTTAGAAAAGAGATACTGGATACGAACGCGCAGCTCGCTGAAAAGGCCCTCCGGGTGCTGGCTTTGGCATATCGACCTCTTGAGAAAGATCTGACCGACTACGACCCTAGCAACGTGGAGCAGAACTTAGTATATGTCGGGCTGGCTGGAATGATCGACCCACCAAGGAACGAGGTGAGAGCCGCAATTCATCTATGCAAGACAGCCGGAATCCGTGTCATGATGATTACAGGCGACAACCACCTTACTGCGAAAGCGGTCGCTCAGGACGTAGGGCTCATCGAGAAGGATGGTCCGGTGGTGACAGGTGAAGAACTCGACGCGATGACCGACGATGAGTTCAGGAGATGCGTGTTTGAGAACAACGTCTTCGCCAGAGTCGCCCCGGAACACAAGCTGAGAATCGTGGCCGCTTTGAAGAGCATCGAAAACGTGGTTGCAATGACTGGTGATGGAGTGAATGATGCACCGGCCATCAAGTCGGCCGACATTGGCATATCCATGGGCATCCGCGGGGCTGATGTCACAAAGGAGGCATCCGATGTCATTCTGGTCGATGACAATTTCGCTACAATCGTTTCTGCTGTTGAAAAGGGACGCGAGATCTATTCGAACATACGGAAGTTTGTCCGATTCCTTCTGTCTGCAAACTTCGACGAGCTTTTCCTAGTCTTCACAGTGGTGATGATTGGACTGCCGATCCCAATCACGGCAATCCAGATACTCTGGCTCAACTTGGCCACTGACGGCTTCCCGGCATTGGCGCTTGGAGTCGACCCGCCCGAGAGAGGTCTGATGGAACGGGCGCCTAGGAAACCCGGGGCGAAGATGTTGGATGGAAGAATGGCCGCGTTCATAGTGATCGTTGGAGCTACGGGCTTCCTTGCGTCTCTTCTGGTGTATCTGTATTCACTTGTCACATACGGCGGGTACATCCCCGGCTTAACTGGCAATGCTTTGTCTGATTTGGAGTGGAGAACTGGCATCTCTGCAGTGACAGGTATAGCGTGGGCGGACGTCATAGTGCACGCTAGAACTGCGGTCTTCGCTGCCGTCGTGACATTCGAGCTCCTCTTTGTCTGGAACTGTAGAAACGAGCATGGGCCCGTCTGGAGAACGAGCTTAGCTGGAACGAAGTACCTGTTCGCAGCGGTAATGGCTTCCGTCGTGCTGACACTGGCGACAATCTATCTGCCTTTCGCGCAGCCACTGTTCGAAACCATGTCCCTGAACCTAGAGGATTGGATGGTCATACTGGTGACTTCTCTGCCTGCTCTCTTGATCCCTCCGCACATCATCTTTGGGCACTGGCGGAGCGAGCGCAATAGCTAGGGGTCGATAGCATCATAAGGACGGCATCTTCTACAGTGACTGAGAAGATGGCCCCAACAGAGATAATTCCGGGAGTCTACGCCATAAAGGGTAGGTTCGCAGGTGAGTTCGGTTTCATATCGAGCTACTTGGTCATGGAAGGGGAGGAGGGTCTTGTAATAGATCCGGGAACAGCGGGAGATCCAGGCGAGGAAATCGTCAAAGGAATGGTCGGTCTTGGCCTGAACCCCAAGAAGTCTCTCATTGGTATACTATGTACTCATGGTCATCCTGATCATGTCGGTGGTGCTGGCCGGCTGCGCAGAGTCACTGGTGCGCAGATTATGATTCATGGCGGGGACGTGGATCTTTTGGAGGATCCTCGCCTCTTCATCAAGCACAGGTTGAGGCTCGACGCTGCTGAGAGGCTCGCAATGAAGATGGACAGAAGTCCTCTCCGGGTCAACTACACAGGGACAAAGCCTGACAGGATACTCCGGCAGGGGGATGAGATCAAGATTGGCCGGGTAGTCTTGAAAGTCATACATACTGGGGGTCACTCAGCCGGGCACTGTATGTTTTTGGACGCAGACAGGAAGATCTTGTTCTCTGGCGACGAGCTGAATAACCTCCCGGATGATTCGCGGAAGTTCTATGTTGATCTCACTGGAAGCCTAACTGCGAAGCTGGCTGCAATAGACGAGATTGCTTCGCATGACATCGAGTATTTGCTACCTGCACATGACATTCCACACATTGGGCATGATGCACGACTCCAAATTCAGGACGTACGAGATGGTGTCACACATTTCTTGGATGCTGTGCTTGAACACGTTTCACTAAGGGGTGAGATTGACATCGAGCAGCTCGCCTTTGACATAAGGCAGAGCCGGGCTGTTCCTGTACCGGAAGAACTAGCTCCTCTGCTTCCAACTACGCTAGAAGTAGCACTGCATGACCTAGAGAAGGCTGGCCTTGTCAAGGCCGACACCCACGGTATATGGAAGAGGATCTAGGGCGTCGCCCTACAACCGAGCTACATTCAAAAGGTCTCCCCACTGTTTGGACTGTTGGACACGCCACCGAACGACCAAGGCCTGTTTCGATTGCAGGCCAACACAAGCGGTGGCTCAGAACTGGAGGTAGAGTCATGTCTTCGATTGGCAAGGCCAAGGCCGCCGTTCCCAGCACTGTCGAAGCCATTCGGATGGCGTCAGTTTCAGTGTTAGGTTCTACAACTACTCGCGGTTTGCCCGTCGGTGCAGCTGTCGGGCTAGGCAGCATGATGGAGGAGAACTCTGAGACTGTGGCTATGAATGTCGCACCGCTGGTGTTCTCTGTGCGCGACTCGCTGAGAGAATCCGAGGGCCTTGAGCTTCTGTCAGTGATATGGGACCTAGATCGAACACCAAGTTCTGAGATTCTGCCTGAGCAGCTAGTTGTGGCAGGAAGTTCTGTTGGTGAAGCAAGTTCTCATGCGTGTATGCTGACTTGGGAAAAGGGTGTTGTGGATCCCTTCAAAGTGGACGCCAACATCAGGAAACTGACGAGGAAGATGGCGGACATAGAGGTTGCCGTCCTAAGCAGTGGCCTTGACTACGACCGCGAGGGACTAGCAGTCCTTCGACACTTCGCTGACAGGTTCAACAGAGTAATGTTTGTAGACATGTTGGACCGCCAGTTTCAGAGTTCATATACGACCACGAGTGTCAAACCGGACGATATCGATTTCGAGGCTGTCGTGAAGGCGAAGTGCCGCAAGGACTTCAGCACAATGCCTCCTGGTCTAAGGGTCCTCAAGCCTCGGGAACTCCAAATGGTCCTTCCAAAAGCGGAGCCTGGTGTACTCAGCGAACATTTCAAGCATCGCATCATGACTCCGAATGCCATTGAGACCCTTGTCACCCGGATTCCCGAGGTAGGCAGAACGATACTCGGTGAGCTGAATGCGTATGCATACAGTAGTGAGGAAGTCGGCATCGCGACAACAGTCATCGGGGCACTTGTTGAGTATATTGGCCGAGATAGAATCAGAGCCAGTGAGCTCGATAAAGCAATCGAGCAAGGGAACAACTTCTCCGACATGGTTGCAAAGACTGTTGACGTCTTGAGTGAAGCGGTAGAACAGCACATCTCTTCTGGCGCGGCGCTATTGCCCACGGGTCATAAAGACGCACTCGTCAGCATAGCCGCGGCCAAGACCAAGAAACTGACGGGTCGCGGTGGCGAAGTCGCTCTAAATATGCTGACTCGATTCCTGGATCAGATGATGGACACTGTCGAACGTGCTATCCCTGAAGGCGAAGAAACTAGGGCATGGCAGCTTAAAGGGGCTTTGAGATACTTTGTCGCATATGCGAGGAAGGTTGCTTACTATTTCGCTGAGGAGTTTCGAAGATTCCTAGTCATTACGTTGTCGCGAAAGACAGTTCTCAGTACGATTGTCGCATTTCGCCAAGAACTGACCGGTCGTTTTACTAGCCCTACTGATCTCATGTTGTCTCAGAAGTTCATCGCTGAACTGTACTCGATGTTGAATGCCGCTTTTGATAAAGCGACGTTCGAGGGCGTGAGGATGAAGACGCCTACACAGCTCATGGACGTCGCCATAGATGCCATGATAGAGGGCTTCGACAGTCTCGATGTGTCGGACTTGATATCATTCAGTGACACAGCACAGATTGCCAGATTGGAAGTCACGAGCAGA
>Ga0153915_10003362_pt1 | contig 14689 bp, 10 predicted proteins | sample Opewatmetagenome_2_FD_107003 | JGI IMG/M metagenome (GOLD analysis project Ga0153915, IMG submission 107003) | Freshwater wetland microbial communities from Ohio, USA - Open water 3 Core 3 Depth 3 metaG | ecosystem: Environmental > Aquatic > Freshwater > Wetlands | place: USA: Ohio, Lake Erie...
CCAAAAAGATATATCGTTTTGAATTCGACTTTCCGCTCGAATAATTTTACGCCCGCCGACGCGCCGAGAATATTGTCGCCTGTCCCGATACCAATTCCGTCATCCATGCCGTATGTCTGCCAGCTCTTAACGTTAAAAACCTTGAATTGAAAAATATCGTAATCGAACTGCATCAGTCCGCCTTTTCTGTTCATATTAATTGTGTTGGAAGTTTCTGTTACCTGAACATCACCGACACTGGCCTGCAATTTCAGGGAATCTTTCTGATATGTCCCTGTCATAAGCCAGTTGGCAACATCGATACCTTTGGTAAGCGGACTCATCACCGGCGCATCCTGATCGAAATACCGGACATTGCCGTTGAGTGTAACTTCCCAGTTGCCGTTTTTAATTTTATTGTCGGATTTGAGATTACCCTCAAGTTTGGAGTTATAATCCGTAGTTGTTGTCAAAGCGGTGGATTTCGGTTTGACGATATTTTGAGAATAAATGATCGATGCATCGTTATTCGAAGATACATCTTCGAGGATTTCGGAATGCCGTGATTTGAAGGTAACCGTCTTCTGCATCTGCGCACCGCTTCCGTCGGAAGCCGTTAAAACAAGGGTATGGAATCCCGGGGACATAGGCATAACCGGTCGGTATTCAAATCCCTTATCAGACAAAACCAATATCTGCGTAATATCTGTTCCGTCCAGTGTTACCAGAATATTATTACGTACGGACGGCCCGATAAATTCCACCTTGATTTCAGGTTTTTTGCCGATGATCTCCGCGTTATCCTGCGGGGTAATCATACGAACCCACTCCTGAGACTGGGCTGATGGCTGGGCTTGCTGTGCCGGCAATTGCTCCTGAGGCGAAGATGGCTGTATCGGCAACGGCTCCTGGGAAAATGCCAAACCTGCAAAGAAAAAGACAAACAAAACCGAAATCAAACGAATCGCCCTCACGTCAACTCCTATTGATTTAATAACAACCTTGTTTCTTGTTGACGGAATATAAGGGAAAAATACCCTTGCGTCAAGGCAAAATGCATAATAAAAACTGATTTGTTCTCTGTGAATGATTCTGAAATTCAGGAACAACAGATAATTACTGTCCTATTTGATATAGGAACAACAATAGTCCGTAAGACTCTTCACTTTCAGGCTGAATTTGGATTGAGCCGGCACTTCAAATGCTTGTCCCCCGCTGACAGTTATCCAGCCCGTGGAACCGGGAAGAAGAACATCCAGTTCACCCTTCATAATTTCCATGATTTCTTTCTCTGAAGTTCCAAATTCGTAATCTCCGGGAAACATCACACCCAGTGTTTTTTTTGAACCGTCCGGGAAGATTACCGTGCGGCTGGTGACCTTACCGTCAAAGTATATATTTGCTTTTTTGACTATTGTTACATTCTTGAATTCTGACATATTATATTTCCTTCCATTATAACTATTAGAATAATTAACCTTACAAAAAACAGACTTTTTAGGCAACACCGGCAACTTTGCGCAATTGGGCAAGAAGGTTATCCTCAACATCGATAAAGCCTGTCTCGCGACGTTCTCCGGCCAGTCTGTTTTCTTTTTCTCCCGGAACGAATATTTCTTCCACACCCGGCAATTTCTTTGTGGACTTCACTTTCTGAACCATCGCGGCAACATTTTTAGCAAGTTCCTCCCGGCCAGTAAGAAGTTCTGGATCAATGGCGAAGATCAAATGCCCCCAGTTCCCCTTGCTGTCGCCAAGACCGCAGAAAGCAGCGCCTGCCAGCGGCCCGGCCAGTATTTCGCCAATCAGGGCAAGACCTGATCCTTTATAGCTCCTGTCGAACGAACGTATGGCACCGGCTATTGCTCTTTTCGGATCAGTAGTGGGAAAGCCGTTGTTATCGTAGGCAAAGTCAGCAGGAATATCTCTCCCTGCTGTCACCGCCTCTACCAGACCGAAATAGGATGTCGCTGCCGTTGACATATCCAGAACCACGGGATCCGACCCTGTCGGAATCGCCACGGCTAACGGATTGGTTCCAAAGACCGGCTCATAAGAACCGTATACGGCAACACGTTCCGGCGACCGTCCGAAAGCAAAACCAATCAGACCCTGTTTGGCCAGGCGGGAAGCATAATAACCGATAGCGCCGGAAGATGTATTGGTATTGAATGTTCCGGCAATGGCAAAACCGTGCATACCCGCCTTCTTTACAACAATATCGACGGCCCTGCTGACAACTACCATGGCGTGATTCTTATTGCCGTTGATCCGCGCGGAGAGAGTGGTCTCTTTCTCGATTATAATCTCTCCGGCCTTCGGATCTTTGGGAATGCCCTTGTCGATGAGTTTTACTACACCCTGATTGTTGTCGCGCATCTGGGCATAAAGCAACACATCGCTGATAACTTTAACTTCATCGTCATTGTAGCCGTAATTCTTTATGGCACGGCAGGTCAAATCTTCTAATTCTTTAACTGATATTTTCATAAACCTCCTGAAAAACGAATTATATTAATTCCAAACCAAAACGCTCTCATATTTTAATCCAGCGGGCTACTGTCATCGATGTCAGATTGGATATAGTTCCCAATATCCGGCGCTGTTCCGGCAAAAGGTTCTTATAGTCAGAGCGTATACCGATTACACCTATTGTCTCCTCCTGTGATTTTATCGGAAAGAAAAAATAAGGAATGCTGGGCAATGTTTCCGTGCCTGCACCGGAGACTTTCCCGTGAACCAGTGTCCACCTGGCCACAGCTGTATCATTGGAACTGATTTCAACTGACGGACTGCTCTTTGCCCACACTTGCAGTTCTCCTCCTTTTTCCTTAAAAAAAACAAAACAGGGAACATCAATGACTTTCTGAACATATTTAATGGTCAGACTGCTTATGTCGCTGATAATTGTGGTTCTGAGAAATGTCAGAGTGTTCATCGTTTCATTGGAAAAACTGGCGAGCCCTTCAACCAATTGCTCCAGAGGAGGAAGCAGCAGAAACTCTTTACTCATTTCTTCAATGAGCGAGACACGTTCCAGACGCAGTTGAAGCGCTACGTTCTGTTTTTTAACCACCTTTACAAGCTGTCCGACGATAATCGCCATGAACAGGAAAACAAAAAGGTTGATGATTTCCCGGGGATCCTTCACTGACAGGCTGTATCGTGGAACGGTAAAGAAAAAATCAAAAGTCAGAATGCTTAAAACCGAGCCGAATATCGACGGCCAGATACCAAATAACAAAGCACTGGTAATCGTTGCTATCAAATAAAGATAAACAAGCGAAGACGGTTCTACAAGCTGTGATAGAAGAGCAACTGCAAGCGTAACAGCAACAACCAGAGCCGTCGTTATTAAATAATTTGAAAATTCAAACGATACCTGTTTTGCTGGTGGGCTTTCTTCTTTTTCTTTTGTTTCCATTGTCGGCGTAATCAGGTGAATTTCAAAATCGCTTCGAGCGTAAAGAAGACGGGAAACAGGCGATCCTTTAAAATATTCCACAAGCATGGAGCGCAGCGGTTTGCCGATAACAATGCGGGTAATATTTTGCTCGCGGGCAAAACGAATAATTTCATCAGCAATATCATTACCGGAAAGGGTTACGATTTTTGCCCCCAGTTCTTCCGCAAGATTCAGGGCGTCAGTTAAATAAACTTTATCTCTGCCCGAAGGATCGGTAAGACCGGTCGGCAAAACATAAACCGCGTACCATTCGGCATGAGTATCTTTGGCAATGGTATATGCTTTGCGAATCAACTGCTTGGCATACGGGCTTGCGCCTACACCGACAACCAGTTTTTCCGCCGTCGGCCACGGACCGGGAATTGCCTTGGCCCGCATGTAACTGATAAGCTCGCTGTCCATCTTGCGGGCGACCAGTGTCAGCATAAGTTCCCTGAGAGCAAAAAGATTGCCACGCGTAAAAAAGCTGTCCATTGCCCGCATGGCCTGCCGGGGAACATAAACTTTGCCTTCTTTTAATCTCTGATTAAGTTCCTCCCATGGAACATCTATTACCTGCACTTCATCCGCACGGTCAAAAAAAGTGTCCGGCAGTGTTTCCCGCATGCAAACACCGGTAATTTTAGCCACGGAATCATTCATGCTTTCAAAGTGCTGAATGTTTACCGTTGTATGTATATCAATTCCATTTTCCAGCAATTCTTCTATATCCTGATAACGCTTGGGATGGCGGCTGCCTTCGGCATTGGTATGAGCAAGTTCATCAACAAGGACAACGTCCGGTCTACGGGCGAGAATGGCGTCTATATCCATTTCTCCCAGGACAATGCCCTTATAATCAACTGTTCTTCTAGGGATTACTTCCAGCCCTGCCAGCAGCGCTTCTGTTTCCGCACGTTTGTGGGTTTCGACAAAACCGACCACGACATCGAGACCTCTTTTCTTCAATACGTGGACATCCTGGAGCATGGTATAGGTTTTCCCTACTCCCGGAGCATAACCGAGGAAGATCTTAAGCCTTCCTTTTTTAACATCTTCCCGTTCCACTTCTTTCAGCAGAGCGTCGGGATCTGGTCGTAATTTTTTTTCTTCCATATCCATTGCCTGTCAGCGTCCGGAATTGATTTCATCCAGCGCAAGATTTAATTTCAAAACATTTACACGTTCTTTACCCCATATTCCCAGCAGAGGATATTCGGTGTTTTGGTGAACGATTCTTTCGATATCAGTTGCCGTCATCTTTCTTTCCGCGGCGATTCTTTTTACCTGAATCATTGCGGATTGCGGGCTTATATGCGGGTCCAGTCCGCTGGCGGATGTCAGCACAAGATCGGCAGGCAGCACAGCTTCGGAAGACAAATTATTTTCTTTACGAACCTGGCTGACGCGGGCATGTACCCGTTCAATAAGTTTAGCGCTGGTCGGCGCCAGATTACTTCCGCCGGAATTGGAAGCATCATATTGAGGATCCGAAGCCGACGGCCTTCCGTAAAAATATTTGGGGCTTGTAAATTGCTGCCCAATTAATTGCGAACCCATAATTTGTTTCCCGTTTTTAATGATACTGCCATTTGCCTGCTCAGAAAACAGGGCCTGAGATATAACCGTCATCATCAACGGATAAATTAATCCGCAGATGACAGATAACCAGACAAATGCCAACAGGGAACGTTTAAATTTTAACATAGATGTCTCCTTTATACTATCTTCAACACAGAAATAATCATGTCAATTAATTTTATACCGATAAAAGGCAAAATCAATCCTCCGAATCCATAAATCAGAAGATTGCGCCGCAGCAATGCTGTTGCACTGGAAGGCTTGTAGCGAACACCGCGCAGCGCCAGTGGAATCAAAAGAGGAATTATAATGGCATTAAATATGACTGCGGCAAGCACGGCGCTCATCTGGCTTGTCAGATGCATGATATCGAGCACCTTCAACTGCGGATACTGAGCGATGAAAAGCGCCGGGACGATAGCGAAATATTTGGCAACATCGTTGGCAATGCTGAAAGTCGTAAGCGCCCCGCGGGTAATCAATATCTGTTTGCCTATCTCCACAATATCCAGAAGCTTTGTAGGATTGGAATCGAGATCGACAATATTGGCCGCTTCCCGCGCCGCCTGCGTACCGGCATTCATCGCGACTGCTACGTCCGCCTGTGCCAGCGCGGGCGCATCGTTGGTACCGTCGCCGATCATGGCCACAAGATGCCCCATCCCCTGATAGCGGCGGATTAGTTCTAGTTTTGTGGATGGTTTTGCTTCGGCCACAAAATCGTCAACACCGGCTTCGGCGGCAATGGTTGCTGCAGTAAGCGGATTATCGCCGGTAATCATAATAGATTTAATGCCCATCTGGCGCAGTTTGGCAATGCGGCCGCTGATCCCTTCCTTGAGAACGTCCTTCAGGCGAATGGCTCCCAGAATTCTTTCGTTCTGAGCCACCAAAAGAGGCGTTGAGCCTTCTGTGGCGATATCTGCGACAATTTTCTCTATCCTGTCCGTAATCGGCGTTCCACTGGCTGCAACAAATTGTTTAATGGCCTCCAGCGAGCCCTTTCTTATTTTCCGTCCATTCCAGTCGATGCCGCTCATGCGCGCTTCCGCGCTGAAAGGAATGAACACAGCTCCTTCCGGCGCGCGAATATCACCGCCGCGCATTCCCAGTTTTTCTTTCGCCAGAATAACGATGCTTCTTCCTTCCGGCGTATCATCCGCCAGCGACGACAGCAGCGCCGCATCAATGAGTTCTTTTTCACTCTCATCATCCAGAGGGATGAATTCAGTAGCCATGCGATTGCCTAAAGTAATGGTCCCCGTTTTATCCATAAGCACCACATCAACATCTCCGGAGGCCTCCACCGCGCGACCGCTCGTGGCGATAAAATTATAGCGCAGCAACCGATCCATTCCTGCGATTCCAATCGCCGGCAACAGGCCGCCTATGGTTGTCGGCATCAGGCAGACAAGCAGGGCTATGAGCACGGATACCGTGACGCTTACGCCCATGTAACCGGCAAAGTATTTTAAAGTCGTCACAACAACCACAAACACAATTGTCAAAGCGATCAATAAAACATTGAGTGCCTTTTCATTAGGCGTCTTCTGGCGCTTTGCGCTTTCAACCATCTGAATCATCTGGTCGAGGAAACTTTCGCCGGGGTTCGCCGTTATGCGGACTTTTAGCTTTCCCGATAAAACCTTTGTCCCACCGGTCACGCCGCTGCGGTCGCCGCCGGATTCCCTGATGACCGGCGCCGATTCACCGGTTATTGCAGATTCATCTATTAACGCTGTTCCCTCGATAACATCTCCGTCTCCGGGAATTGTGTCGCCATCTTCCAGAATGATGATATCTTCTTTTTTTAATTTCAGGGCAGAGATGACTTCGCTTTGTCCATTGGGCAGCAACCGTTTTGCCGTCGATTCACTGCGGTTCTTTTTGAGAGATTCCGCCTGCGCCCTTCCCTGTCCTTCCGCCAGTGCTTCTGCAAAATTGGCGAAAATAATTGTAAACCACAACCACAAAGAGATTTGTAAATTAAAAAGGATGTTACGTCCGCTGACAAGATCTCCCACAACTATGATTGTGGTTATGATCGTAACCAGTTCAACTACAAACATTACCGGATTTCTTGCCATAGCTAACGGGTGAAGCTTTTTCACAGAATCCCTGACAGCAGGAAAGATGAACTTGGATTGCCAGATATTTATTTTTTTTGATTTCATTTTTGTCGCCTCAGAATGTTTTTCCTATTATAAGGAGCAGATGTTCCAGTAACGGCCCCAGCGTAAAAATCGGGAAGAAAGTCAATGCCCCGATAACAATAATCACGCTCACCAGCATGATGACGAAGAGTAAACCCGTTGTCGGAAATGTCGCAGTGCTCACCGGAACAATTTTCTTGCCTGACAGCGAACCGGCAATAGCCAATGCCGGTATGATCGTCGAGAATCTGCCTGCAAGCATAGCCAGAGATGTTGTTAAATTGTAAAATATCGTGTTGGCATTAAGGCCCGCGAAAGCTGAACCATTATTTCCTGACGTGGACGCAAAGGCGTAAATAATTTGTGAAAGACCGTGAGGCCCGCCGTTGCTAAGGCTGGAAAGACCAGCCTGTGTGGAAATAGCGACACTTGATAATATTAAAAGCAAAATTGCCGGAGTTAGAATAATAACCAGGGACATCACCATTTCAAAAAGTTCCAGCTTTTTACCCATTAACTCCGGAGTGCGGCCGATCATTAATCCAGCCAGAAACATCGTAAGAATGGCATAACACAGCATGCCAATCAGGCCGACGCCAACGCCGCCGAAAATAACTTCACCGATTGCCATATTAAACATAAGTACGAGACCGCCGAGCGGTATCATACTGTCGTGCATACTATTGACAGCCCCGCAGGAAGTCACGGTGGTGGACTGAGCAAACAAAACCGAATTTACAATGCCGGACCGGACTTCTTTCCCTTCCATGTTTAATCCACTCATCACGCCGGCTTTTTGAAGCAAAGGATTGCCGTGCATTTCGGTCAAAGCAAAAACACCTAAGCCTCCAAGATAAAGTATAAGCATGGCGGCAAATATCGCTATGCCCTGCCGTCGATTTTTCAGCATGGCTCCGAAGGTGAAAGGAAGCGCCGCCGGAATCAGCAGAAGTCCCAGTATCTCCAGAAAATCAGTAAATGGTGTGGGATTTTCAAAAGGATGCGCGGAATTGGCGTTAAAAAAGCCGCCGCCATTTGTGCCAAGTTCTTTGATGGCTTCCTGCGAAGCCACCGGACCCACTGCAATAATCTGCCTGCCGCCATCGAGTGTATGAGCAGTTATGGAACCGCTTAGTGTCTGCACCACGCCCTGCGAAACAAGCAGAAGCGACCAGATAATTACCAGTGGGAGTAAAATATATAAAATGGAACGGGTCAAATCTACCCAGAAGTTTCCTATCGCAGCAGAAGTCTTGCGGATGAAACCTCTGATAACAGCAACCAAAGCGGCAAGCCCAATGGATGCCGACAAAAAGTTTTGAACGGAAAGCCCCAGCATCTGAGTGAGATAGCTCATGGTCTGCTCACCGCTGTAGGACTGCCAATTCGTATTGGTGCCGAAGGAAATGGCAGTATTTATGGCTGTGTCCCAGCGGACATGGCCGAATTTCTGGGGATTAAAGGGCAACATTCCCTGAATTGACTGCAAAATGAATACTGCCGCTATGCCGATTATGTTGAAGATAACAAGGGATAGCGCATAAGTCTTCCAGGACATATCTTCCTTTTCATCCACACCAGACAAGCGATAAATTAACCGCTCCACCGGTGCGATGACCGGTGTCATAAAAGTTTTTGTGCCTGTAAATATTTTGGCCATAAATTCTCCCAGCCCAAAAGCCAGAATTATTAAAATTACGGGAAATAATATCAGGCACAACCAATCGTTTAATGTCATATAAACCTCCTTAGACCTTAAAGCACATCAACTGTAAGCTAAACGATCATGCACGACAAGTCGCGATCCACGCAGGATAACGACCGGCATTTAAATTTTGTTTTGTTTTTTTATGGAAATAGTGTTGTCCGATAAAGACAATTTGTGAATTGGCAATCGGTAATTTGGATTGCGCATCAACTGCAGTTGCAGGCCAAAGCAATAATAGCAATACATGCTGCAAAAGAAGATTAAACATTTCTGTTTCCTCCCAAATGCCGACGAGGTTAGCTGACGGGCTTGGACATGGAAGTGTCCTATTCCTGAGAAATTCGCCCCTGAAAACTCGGTTCCCCCGTATCTATCGCTTAGATAGATTTAGGCGTCGTTAAAATGTTGTCGTGCTAGCTATGCCCTTTTATAACAGCTGTCAAGATATTTTTGCTAAACATTTTTGTCTGGTTCCAACAACAATTATGACGCTTGTATTAATAAAAGAACACTATCAAGATGTTCCTCTCTTCTTCCTTTCGTCTATATCGTCGGGATATATAACCGCCTCCTGCCCTCTCTCACGGGTACGGATACGGATTACTTCATCAACGGGATAAATGAAGATAATTCCGTCTCCGGGCTGGCCGGTCGCGGCGGAACTGAGAATGGCTTCAATAGTATCCTCAAGGTTCTGTTCACTCAGTATTATATTAATTTGTATTTTAGTCAACATGTCTATCTGATAGGAACCCGCGCGACCCAACAGCTTGATGCCGCCCTGTCGTCCGTGCCCACGAATCTCAATCATATTCATCCCGACAATACCAATTTTCTTTAGAGCTTCCCTGACATCGCTGACCTTATCTTCACGAATGATTGCTTCGATTTTTTTTAACATCGCTAATCTCTCCTTGTAAAATTATTTCACCCTGCCTTATGAATATGATCTTTCTCCGTGGGAACTGATATCCAAACCTACTTCCTCCTCCATGGGAGTTACCCGTAACCCTATACTCCAATGCAGCAGCTTGGCAATGACATAAGTAACACCGAAACTGAAACAAATGGTAACCAATACAGCCAGAATCTGGATATTAAGTTGATTGGGATTTCCCCAAAACATACCGTTGGCGCCGCTACTGTTGACGGAAACTGTAGCGAATAAGCCTGTCGCGACCATTCCCCATGTGCTGGCCATTCCATGACAGGCCCATACATCCAGTGACTCATCCAGATTTCGTTTATCGCGCAGGCGCATGGAATAGTAAGATAGAGGCGCCGCCACCGCTCCGATAAACATAGCTGTCAGAGGGGTTACAAAGCCTGATGCGGGCGTGACGGCGGCCAATCCTACTATCATGCCGGTGGCAATGCCCAGTGTGCTGGGACGGCCATCCAGCCATGAAAGTATCATCCAGACAAGTCCTGCCGTTGCAGCGGAAGTATTGGTTGTCAAAAGAGCATTGACCGCGACACCGTTGGCGCTCAGTGCGCTGCCGGCATTGAAGCCGAACCAGCCCACCCACAGCAGTCCTGCTCCCAGTACCGTCAAAGGAATATTGTTAGGTTCCATTGGTGTTTTACCGAATCCTTTTCGCGGACCGATGACCATCGCAAAGGCTAAAGCGGAAAACCCGGCTGCAATATGCACTACCGTACCGCCGGCAAAGTCGAGAACGCCCATTTCTTTGAGCCATCCGCCCTGACCCCATACCCAATGGCAAAGAGGATCATATACCAGAGTTGCCCAAAGCAAACCGAAAATGAGAAAAGCTTTGAACTTGATTCTTTCAACAAATGCTCCTGTAATAAGCGCCGGTGTAATGATGGCAAACATCATCTGAAAAGCTGCAAAAAGCCCATGGGGTATAGTTTGGCTGTATGCTCCGTTAGGCAGAGCGTCGACGCCCGTGAAACCTATATAGTTAAGACCGCCTATCAGTCCTTTAATATCAGCGCCGAAAGAAAGTGAATAACCGTAAAGCACCCACTGGACGCTGATAAGAGACATAAAAATTAAACTCAAGGTTAAAGTGGAAAGAAGATTTTTTTTGCGAACCATTCCGCCGTAAAAAAGAGCCAGAGCCGGCGTCATCAGCAAAACCAGAGAACAACAAACAAGAACCCAAGCAGTATCGCCAGAATTCATATAATGACCTCCCGTACATATTTGTTGAAACCTATTAAAGCAATTAAGGTGCCACAAAAAAGTACAAGAAGGCATATCATTGATACTATTAATGTTTACATGAAAAATGGTAAACATAAAAATAAATCAATAAACAAATATGTTCTACTTTAGATATCATTGTAACAAGAATGCACTTTAAAACTGGTAATATTTTAAGCAGTGATAAATGAAAAACCCGCCTAAATTATTAAAAACAATTCCTGCTTTTGCCGTATTTTTGTTTTTACCGATATGTTCAAGAAGGAAATAATTCGTTTTCGATATTGTTGATATCACCTGTCGCCAGTAGCCGTATTGTAAGCGCCTCAGCCTGTGCCACATCGATTCCACCAATTACTTTTTGATTCTCCGCCAAATATATGGGATTCATGCTCAAAGTCCTGATACCGCATCCGATCAGGAATTGCAGGTAGGCGGCCCGATTGGCCATATCACCGCAGATAGATACGTCCTTTCCTGATGCTTTCGCTGCATCGGCAACCCGTTTGATCGCCCGCAGGACAGCAGGATGATGGGGAATGTAATACTCAGCCACTTCTTCGTTCGTACGGTCTACGGCCAGCATGTATTGGACAAGATCGTTGGTTCCGATAGAAAAGAAATCGACAATCCGTGCGAACTCCTCAATGATTTCTATCACTGCAGGAACTTCAACCATCATACCGATTTTCGGGTGGTTGTTGAAAACACCGCCCGATTTTTCCAGTTCCCCAACGCACTCCATCACGATGTCTCTTGCCTGTACAAACTCCTCCAAAGAAAAGATCAGGGGGAACATGATTTTCAGGTCACAATCCGCACCGGCGCGCAGAATAGCCCTTACCTGCTGAGTAAAGATATCCTGATGCCTAAGTGAGAATCTGATGGAGCGCAGACCGAGGAAAGAATTTTCTTTGGTCGCCGGTTCCCAGTATGTGGGCATCTTATCGCCGCCAATATCGAGAGTGCGGAACGTAACATCTTTCGCAGGAGCGCCCTCGACAAGTTTCCGGTAAACAAATAACTGTTCTTCTTCCGTAGGAAAATTCTTTCGTATGATGAATGGGAACTCGGAGCGGTACAGCCCGACTCCGTCACAGGATAGCTGACTGAGCAGTTCCATGTCTTTCAACAGATTGACGTTCGCCATCAGCTTGATGCGTACTCCGTCTTTTGTTTCAGTGAACTGCTTCATAATGGGCGGCGCACTCCCCGACTCTTGTTCATCGATACGGTCTTTAAATTCTTTTACTGTATCTTTGGCGGGGTTGATATAGATATTGCCGATCTCGGCATCAATAAGGATACGGTCGCTATCGGAAATGTTGTTGGCAAGCGGATCACTTATAATGACCATGGGTATCTTCAGGGAACGTGCAAGAATGGAGATGTGCGAGGTAACGCCCCCGCTTAAAAGCACTATGCCCTTCACCCCTTCCGAAGAAAGTTTTAACAGGTCGGATGGATACAAGTCGGTTGCGATTACTATACGGTGATATACCGGAGGTAACTTTGCCTCTTTACTGGCGAGATTTCTTAAGAGCCGCGTTACCAAATCCTCGATATCGTGCACCTTCTCTCTCATATAAGGATCGGGACTTGCCGAAAACAGGGCAATGTATTTCCGACCGGCGGCGATCACCGCATCGGGTGCATTTTTTCCCTTTTGCACCGGCATGGTTATCGCGGCAATAAAGCTCTTATCTTTCAAAATAAGCAAATGCGCGTTGAATATCATGGAGGCGGCGTCACTGAGTTTGTCTTCCACCGCCTTTTGCAATGCAGTAAGTTCGTTTTCAGTTTTCTTAAGCGCTTTCCGCAGAGCGGTCAGGCCATACTTTTTGCCAAAAACATGTCCGGAGATCTCTTGGAAGCGTTCGGCACCTGCCGCCAATGTCGCTTTTGCGTATGCATAGCCCCGCGACGCCGCCTTGCCTTTCAGGAACACACTCTCCAGTTGTTCTTTCTTCCCGCAAGCCATCTCACTCGGCGTTGTACTCTGTAGAGAAATAATCATCTTAATATTCTCCAGCACGCTGGCAAGCTGGGAGGCAACAATCTGTAGTGCTTTGATATCACTATTTTCAAAACGGTTATTTTCCTGGCGCTGCAGCATAATAACACCCACAGGACTTTCACCGCTGACGATGGGCACAGAAAGAAACGATTTATACCGCTCTTCCCCGGTGCCCTTAAAATACCGAAAATTGGAATGAGTAAAACCGTCGGAGATGCAGACCGGTTCGTTTTTTTTAAAGACCGTGCCAGCTATCCCCTCGCCGGGTTTGAGTTTTATTTTTCCGATGAGTTGCGGCTTGAAACCGGTATTTGCCCGCAGGATCAACTTTCCTTTAACGTCATCATATATATAAATGGAACAAACATCCGCATGCATATGCCTGGCTACCATGACTACAATATTGTCGAGCAAGTTCTCAATGCTGGAACTGCCTTTAAATACCCAATCCAGTTGTCCGATGTTAAGCAGCAAATTTAAATGGTCCATAAATGTACCTTTGTCTAAGTTATTTCATCCGCCCTAAATTAATTATATGATTTAATGTTGCCTGATGCAAAAGAATTATGAATTTTACAGGATTTTACTTCCTGTATTAGCATCATATCCCAATCAAACATTAATTGCAGTCTCTTGCAAGAAAATCCGTGCATAAAATGCAGGGACGGTTGTTCTCGCCTTTGAACAAACGGCTCAATGTCACACAGAGATTGCCCGTGGCAAATGATATGTAGCTGTCCGTCGTATATTTCGTCAGATCCGTATTAATCAATTGATACACGTAGTCCTTATGCGACAGGTTTTCATTTTTGTTCGTTGCCCGAAAAACAGGATTGATGAGTTGATGCCCGCCTTGTTTCATGATTGTATCCGTTATTTGTATTCCTTCGTTGTTGATAATATAGACCGCATCTATTGTATCGGACCTATCGACAAAATCCGTGAGTAGGACGTGAACCTCGTCCGGTGGTTTTCCCTGAATGCTTTTGACGATCCCCTGGACAATTTTCTGGTATCGTTTATTTTGCAGTCGTTTTGCTTTCATAAAATCAATCTGTTTCATTCTGAATGTGATAAGAATATTTTCCAGTTTTTGTTCTTCCTCCTTAAGATCACGGGGATTGATCTGCTTCGGTCGGGAGAAGAAATATCCTTGCAGCAGGTCGGCGCCGTGTTCGATGCTGCGGAGGACTTCTTGTTGCGTCTCCACACCTTCCGCCAGAATAAGGCATCCGATGCTTTTGGATAGATTGGAAAGGGATTTAAAAATTTCCTGTTTAAAAAAATTTGTTGCCATCCCGCTGATAATGGACCTGTCGACCTTGATGATATTAGGCCTGACTAGGGATATCCGGTCAAAATTGGAATGTCCAGCCCCCACATCATCGAGAGCAATATTAAAGCCGCACGCATGGTAAGCGTTAACAAATCGCAGCAGAGATTTGTTATCGACTGTTTTCGATTCCACAATTTCTATGACAATGCTGGACGGCGGAATTTTATGTCTTGTCGGGCTGTTGCCCAAAGGCACTTTTTCACAACCCTTTTAGGTAGAACACCCATATTCGCTCATATAAAACAATGATTCTTTGGCAAAGCTGTAAATAGCCTTACGGATATTCAAAAACAATAA
>Ga0153915_10003363_pt1 | contig 14684 bp, 13 predicted proteins | sample Opewatmetagenome_2_FD_107003 | JGI IMG/M metagenome (GOLD analysis project Ga0153915, IMG submission 107003) | Freshwater wetland microbial communities from Ohio, USA - Open water 3 Core 3 Depth 3 metaG | ecosystem: Environmental > Aquatic > Freshwater > Wetlands | place: USA: Ohio, Lake Erie...
AGGATCTCGGGCTTGTACTTGGGGATGCCGTTCACGATGGTGTAGGTTTCACCGAGCTTCCCGAAGAGGTTGTCCATCTGGCCCTCTTCGCTCCAGGAGTACTCGAAGTAGCGGATGATGCGGCCCGCGTCCTTCGCGTTCTTGGTGACCATCGATCCCACCCATCCCGTGCCCCGGGAGCCCGCGTACTGGGGGTCCTTGCCTCCGACGTGGAGGTACTCCAGCGGGATGTAGGTGTTCTTCTCGTCCCCCGTCACCTGCAAGATCTTTGGGTTGTGCTGCTTCCAGATGTCGATCGGGTAGCGCGTCGTCACGGCGAAGATGCCGGCATTCACTTCATCCCCGAAGCTTTCCTGACGCGCGGTAACCCTATCGACGCTCATCAGACCCTCTCGGACCAGGGTGTTGAGGAACCTGATGCTGTCCACCATTCCCTTGGACTCGAAAGCGGCCTTGATGGTGTTCCCCTCCAGGTAGTAGCCACAGCCGTACGTCTCGGGAGCGAAGGCGCCCAGCAAGTAGGAAAGCGTGAAGCTTCCGGTGAGGCCCCACTGGTTGACGTCCACCGGCGGCTCGATGGTGATCACCTTCTTGTCCGGGTACTTCTGCTTGATCATCTTCAGCATGTTGAGGAGTTTCTCGGGGGTATCCACGGAGGGTTTGCCCAGGGCTTCGTAGATCCCCTTCTGGATGAAGAAAGGCCTAAAGAGCTGCTTCTCCAGCGACCGCTGGTAGTCCTCCTTGGACGCCATGAACGAAGGCAGATAGTAGAGCTTGCCGTCGGCCTGGTTGTGAAAAGCCTTGACATCCTGTGGAATTTGGTCCCAGAACTCGGGCGCGTACTTGTCCGTAAGCTCCTTGATCGGGTAGATCTTGCCCGACGCGACGATCCTCTTCGTCATGTCCGCGTACCATTCAAGCACCATGGCGTCGGGCAATTTGCCTGACGCCACTATGACGCTCAGGTACTCCTTCTCGTCACCGGTGGGGATGATGATATTGGGATGCACGCCGGTCTTCTGCTCGATCACCTTCTCAACGTAGCTCCCCTTCCAGGGATAGAAGGTGCCCCACGCTCCGTAGAAATAGAGATCGAACTGGAACGGCGAGGTATCCTTCTGCCACGACAGCGCCGCCCCCGCGGTCCCCGAGGGCGCAGCAGTCGCTCCATCTTTCTGCCCCGTTGCGAAGCACAGCGCGGCAGATACCATGAGAACGAGTACGAGCCCCGCTCTCAAAGCACACATACTTCTTTTCATATGACCTCCTTAAAGGACTGTGTCCATACAAGCGGGCCAACGGCCCGTCGCCTTGTGTGCTAACCCTTGAGAGACCCGATCATGACTCCCTTCACGAAATACCTCTGGAGAAAGGGATAGATGACCACGATGGGGAACGTCGTGAGCACCATCGTGGCCAGGCGCAGCGACTGGCTGGAAACGCTTTGGCTGCGGTAGTTCGCCGACATGACACTCACGTTGACCGACTGGATCGCCTTCACCAGATACTGTTGGAGCGTCATGAGCTTGCGCCCGCCGTAGAGCATGGCGTCGAACCAAGAGTTCCAATGCCACACCCCGAAGAACAGCGCGATGGTGGCCAGCACGGCCGTGGAGAGGGGAAGAATGAGCTGCACGAAGATCCGGATCTCCGTGGCCCCGTCCAGGTGCGCGGATTCCTCGATCTCTGGCGAGATCTCCCGGAAGAACGACATCATGATGAAGGCGAAGAATGCGTTGAACATGTTGGGGATGATGAAGACGAGGAAATTGCCGTACAGATGCAGCCCCTGGGCGATCAGCAAGTAGGTTGGGATGAGCCCCCCGCTGAAGTATATGGTCACGAGGGTCATGCCCACGATTACGTTTCGCCCCCAGAGTCTCTTCTTCGAGATCCCGTAGGCAAATGCCGCGGTGAAAAACGCCCCCACCACGGTTCCGATCACGGTCCTCGCCACCGTGATCCATATCGCACGCACGATCTCCGGGTCTTTCAGCACATACTGGAAGTTGAGGACGGAGAACATCCGCGGCCAGAAATAGACCGGACCCCTCAGAAGGTCTGTGGGATCGTTGAAAGAGGAGACGATGATGTAGAGGAAGGGATAGAAGCACGCCACCATGACGAGCGAGAGGAAAAAGGTGTTCAGCGTCACGAAGAGCGCCTGTCCGACCGAAATCCGTCCCCTTCTCATCCGCTTCCTCAATACAAGCTCTGTCCCGTGAGCCGCCGGGACGCCGAGTTGGCGATGGCGAGGAGGATCACGGCCGCCACTGAGCGGAACATTCCAACAGCCGCGGCGTAGGAGTAACGCGTGAGCTGGATGCCCATCCGGTAGGTGTAGGTGTCGATGATCTCGGTGGCATCCTGGATAATGGAGTTGCGGAGCAGGTACATCTGTTCAAAGAACTCGAAGTTGGCGCTGATGAGGCCCGCCACGGTGAAGATCAGGAGCACAACGATGGTCGACTTGATGCAGGGGAGCGTGATGTGCCAGATCCGGGTCCAGCGGTTCGCCCCGTCCACCGCGGCGGCTTCGTACAGGGTGGGATCGATACCGGTGATGGCGGCGATGTAGATGATGGACTCCCACCCGAAGGACTTCCAGACGTGGCTCACGACCACGAGGGACGGGACGTACTTCTCCGAGGCGAGGAACAGGAGGGGCTTCTGCACGATTCCGAGCTGGAGAAGGATCCTGTTCACGATCCCGTCGTCCGTCGCAAGCACGACATACAGGAAGCCGGACACGAAGACCCACGAGATGAAGTGCGGCAGGTAGCTCACCGTCTGGACGAACTTCTTGAACCTGAGTTTCTGCACCTCGTTCAGGAGGATGGCGAAGATGATCGGCGCGGGGAATCCGAAGAGCAGCTTCAGCAGGCTGTAGAGAATCGTGTTCCAGAGGGCGTGGAGGAAGTACCTGTCTGTGAAAGCCTCCTGGAACTGCTTCAGGCCCACCCAGGGACTCTGCGTGAATCCCTTGATCGGTCCCAGGAAGAGGTCGTATTCCTTGAAGGAGATGACCAGGCCGAGCATCGGGACGTAGTTGAAGACGATCATCCAAGCAACTGCGGGAAGCACGAGCATCAGGAGGTATTTCTGTCGTGCGAGTGTATTCAGAACGGAGCGAGAGCTTAGGGACGGGCGAGCGGGTCTGACTCTGCGGCCGCGGTCCGTTGCGGAAACACGCTGCTTCAGCGTGCTCACGGAAACCTGCACGACGACATTGTGCGGGACGACGCGGGGAGTTGTAAAGTTACAAAGGGCATCAAGAGAAGCAAATATCCGGTACTTTTGTCACAACCGCGCCCGCGGCCCGCTCGCCTACCCGCTCACGTTCGCCGCCGTCAGGGCTTCGCGAGCGGCCACGTCTTCTTGAGCTTCTGGATGAGCTCCATCCGGTCGCGCACGTCGAACGTGTCATAGAGGGAATGGATGTAGTTCCTCACGCTGCGTTCCGAGATACCGAGCCTGTCAGCGATCTGCCGATTGTTCATGAGAAGCATCACGAGGTTCAGCACGTCCCGCTCACGCGGCGTGAGCCCTTCCATGATATTGTCCTGCGCGCCCAGCTCTCCCTCCTGGGAGCGGACCAACTTTTCCGTGACGGTCTTTGTAAAGAGCGTGGCCCCCCGCATGACCGCTTGAAGGGAAAGGACGAGATCCTCCGGGGTCATGTTCTTCAGCAGGTATCCCACCGCGCCGTACTTCACGGCGAAATGCACGTACTCGTCGTCGTCGAAGGTCGTGAGCATCACGATCTTGATCTCGGGAAAGTTGCGATGGATCAGCTTCGTTGCTTCCACGCCGTCCATGCGCGGCATGCGCACGTCCATGAGGATGATGTCCGGCCGTTTCGACTCGGCCATGTCGATGGCCATCTCTCCGTCGGTGGCAATCCCGACCAGCTCGATGCCCTCCGAGATCCCCTTCAGCACGTACTGGAGGCTTTCGGCGAAGAGCACCTGGTCATCCGCGATCAGCAGCTTGATCCTGGTCGCCATGTCCTCTCCCCGTCGGCAGGTACAGCGAAATCCTGAAGCCGGTCTCGGCCGGGTCCACGGATATCCTCCCGCCGGCAATCGCGGCCCTCTCCCGCATCCCCGCGATGCCGATCCCGGGCGTCACCCCGTTCGGGCACCCCACCCCGTCGTCGTCGAGCACGATCCGCAGCCAGTCCCCGTAGTCCCACAGCCTGATCATGATCCGTGAGGCATGCCCGTGGCGGAACGCATTGATGAGCCCTTCCTGGACGAAATGGTACACGGCATCGGGGAAGCGCTCCAGGTCCCCGATGTCGGCGTTGCCCATCTCGTAGCGCACCTTCAGGCCGGTCGAGATCATGAAAACCTTCACGAGCTTCTTGACGGCCCAGTAGACGGACTCCACCTCGTGCTCGCTGGCGCGGAACTCCCTCAGGATTTGCCGGATGTGCGCGAGTCCCTCTTCGATCTCCGCGCGGATCCGCTTGACGTGGTGGGGAACCCGCTCGGGCTCGGCACGCGCCATGATCTTTATTGCCTCCACCATCATGACCGTGTTGGTCAGGGTGTACCCGATGGCGTCATGGATGTCCCGTGTCAGCCGGTCGCGCTCCCGGACGCGGGACTCCAGCTCTATGTCCTTGGCATAGTCCTGGGAGAGGATGTTGGCCCGGGCGAGGGAAGCGACGTTCTGTTCCAGCCGATCCGCGTACTTCTGCAGCTCGATGGTCTTCTCGTGCGCGCGGATCAGGAGCGAGCCCAGCGTTGCCAGCGCCATCCCCGCCAGCGCCACGGTAGCCGCCGCTTGGAGGCCACGTCCTTGCGCGAGCAGGAGCGACGCGGAGAGAAGCAGGGCGGTGACGCCGCTCAGGCCCAGGCACGCCGGGAACGGCTCGAAGAGGAATGCCCAAAGGACGTTCGCAAGGACGAGCAGGAAATCCGTTTCCAGCCGAAGCCGGAATGCCAGCAGCAAGAAAGCCGTCACGCAGATGTACAGGGCCAGAAGGGAGCGGTACGAGGTGTCCTTCCTGACTACGATCATGCAGGCGGAGCAGACCGCCAGTGAGAAGACCCCGAGGCTGTAGACGTACAGCCCGACAGCGGCGGTGAACAGCGGGGAGGCTGCACCGCGATCCGCGGCGACAATGGCGTATGCCACCAGCGACAGCGCGTATGCACCCAGGACAATGGGGGCACGCCAGGAGCCGATGCGAACGGCGATCCGAAGCAAGCGTTCCATAGGCCGCATGAGACTGCGTACTAGATACCAAGCTTTTTAAGTTCCCACAACAGCAAGCGGCGACCGCAAAGCGGCTCAGGACTGGAGGCGCCGGAGTATCTCAGCGCTTTCGCGGTCCGTCAGGTCCTCCTGCAGGACGTCGGCATAGAAACCCTCCGCCACGCCGCTCTTGCCTCCGCCGGCGACCGACGTCATGCCAATAAGCTCGTCCGGCTGGAAACGTCGGTCCCCCGGCACCGGGGCCTTCAGGTAGACCCCGGCTCACCTTTGATGCTTTTCGGCTGGCTCCTTGGGCAAGACGTCGCAAACAACTAGTACTGTCCGATCTTTCAGCTTGACTATTACGAACTACTCAGCGGAAGGAGACACTTCTAGACGAGACAATCCTCTGCTACGGGATATCACTGAATACTGCCGGGCGTGTCTCCTGCCTATGGATTGGCCGTGCATAGCCACTACTCGTACAATAATCCGTACAAATCTCGCGCATTCAACTGAATGGGCTAGAAATGCAAAAGCTGCAATTCCTTGTCTAGAGAAGATATCGGCAACGGACGGAAACGGACGGCAATGGTGTTTCTAGTTTGAGGGGCTAGTGCTCGAAAGGGTGTGCTGGTTCAAGTCCAGTCCGCAGCAAAGACAAGTTCGACCGTCAAGCAGGACGTGAGAGGACGCCGCGCACACGCTGAAGCGCCAGCGCGTCGTTCGGGCACAGCTCGAAGCAGCAGTAGCAGCCGATGCACCGGCTCCTGTCGATGCGGGGATACGGCTCCAGCCGGATTGCCCCGCGTGGGCAGCGTTCCCTGCACTCGCCGCACCGCGTGCAGATGTCCGTCAGAAGGTGGAATCGGGGCAAGGCCTCGACCCTCGGCATGAGCCGGTTGACAATGCCGCCCACGAATCGTGACCTGGCAGGCCGGAACGGAAGCCGGAACCGGGCGACCGGCGATAGGCTACCCTCGATGCGCATACGAGCCAGCTCGGTCTGCCCCAGGTGGCGCGCGGCGGCAGCCTTGAGCGTGTCGAGAGACGCCGGCGCGATTCCGACGAGCGCCGCGGCCACTGCGTCCACAGCAATGCCGTCCCTCGATGCAATGATCTTTCCGATCGCGCGGGGCTGTCCGCCCGTCGGACCGTTTCCCTCCATCGCCACCACGGCATCCATGATCGTGAGGTGCGGCGGGCGGATGCGGTAGATGTCGACGAGAGCTTCGCAGAAATCCTTCGGCACGGGACACAGAGAGTGGACGATGGCCTTCTGGCGCCCCACGAGTATCCCGAACATGTTCTTGACCGCGCCCGTCAGCACCGTTAGGGGGTGGGTTTTGAGCTTCGGCAGGTTGATGACCACGTCCGCGTCGAGCACCTCGCGGGAGACCGCGAGGGAGCTGAAGAAACGCGAGTCGACGCTGGCGGAGACGGATTCCCTGCCGATGTCCACCCAATGGGTCCCTGCCGCTCGTAGGATGCCGGCCGCATCCGCGCAGGAGTTTCCCTTCCCGTACGACCCGTTGCCTGGGTTGTCGCCGACGCGGACGACGCCACCCCTTTGCTCCACTGCGCGCGCCACAGCCTCCACCACCGCCGGGTGCGTCGTCGCCGCCCTCTCCACGGGCCAGGCGCCGAGGATGTTCGGCTTCAACAGGACTCGCTTGCCGTCCAGCTCCGGCGCCAGGCGGTCGATGATCTCCCCCATGCATTCGTCCAGCCGCTCGTATGCGGCGTCGCGCACGAGCACCAGTGGTTGTGCCGCGCTCTGCCGATCCCAGGTTCGCACGATGGCAATCATCCGGGCCGTGGCAACGCCGTCGGCAACCACGACACGCGGCGGCCTGCCGGTGACAATGGCCCGCGCAAAATCCTCGTACTCGCGCTGATAGACCCGGTACGCGTCGGCAAAGAGCGTGAGCGGGTTTCCCCTGCCCCGCCGCTCGACGAGTCGCCCCTGGAGATCAAAGGCTTCCGCCTTCCATCCTGTGAAGAAATTGACCCGCACCTCCCCTTGCTCGCCGACGATGCGGATATTCCAGCGCACCGCAATGCTGCGCCAGGTCGCGAGCAGCTCGAATGCCGCTCCGCGCTCTGTCGTGCCAGCTACCGACACCTTGTCGAAGACCCCATGCGCCCCCCTCTCGGCGGCGACGCGGCTTACCGCGCTGATTTTGCCGCCGAAGAGCATGGTGGTGTACACGAGGTGGCAGAAGTCATCGCCGAGCACTCCCCCGCTCTCTTCCGAGTAGTAGTACCGGGAGTAAGCGTTCCAGAGTCCGATGTTGACCTTGTGGACGTTCTCTATTCTCGTGACCATTCCGATCAGGCCATCGTTCACCATGTCGCGCGCATGCTCGATTCCCGGGGCGTACATGTAGTTGTGCGCGGGCATGACGACCAGTCCCGGCGGGACTCTTCGCTCCAGGTCGAGCGCCTGGTCGGGCTCGAGCGTAAACGGCTTTTCGCACAGCACGTGCTTTCCGGCTTCGATTGCGCGGCGGGTCATGTCGTAGTGGAAGGGGGGAGGCGCTGCAACGTACACCGCGTCGATCCCCGGTTCCCGGAGGACCTCCTCGTAGTCGCGGTAGAGCCTGCTGACCCCTGATCGCCGGGCCGTGGCGGCCAGGCGTCCGGGGTCATTGTCGCAGAGGCCCGCGACGACCACCCCCTCGGCCCTCGCCATCCCCGGCAGCCCGAACCTGGTCACGAGCTTCCCGCAGCCGACGATGCAAATCCGCACCTTTTGTTCTGCCGCCATCGTAGTCGACCTTTCCGCAGATACTACGCCCGAACCGCAGGCCGGTGGCAACTGCCCCTCCGGTCCCCAAACCCTTGACGTATCCCACCGCCTCTCCAGGAGACGTCGTGGCAACGAATGCCCCCCGGTGCTTTGCTGGCTGGATGGCTATGGTGCCGATACCACCAGCCCCGCCGTGGATCAGTATCTTGTGGCCTTCGGGTCTGCTGGGTCCTTCCTTCAAGCTTGGGGCTCCGGCATCCAAGGCAAAGAAACCAAGCCGAACCCGGACAAGACTTACATCCATATCATTGCACAAGTGAAATCTGAGAAATAGCGAATGCGGAAGGAAAAGCTACTCCTGATTGTAGCCGCTCCCCTTTGGTTTGCACGGCGTCATCAACGATACGCAAAATTACACTTGCCCGGGCTGCAAAGTGATAGACTGCACCGCGGAGAGGTAGGCAATGCAAAGAGTCAGGAAGTCGTGGAGCGAGACCGAGCTGAGGCGCTTCCTTGAGCTGAACCGAGAAGGCCGAACGGCCAAGGAGATCGCCAGGGTGATGCGGCGCACGGTGGGTTCCGTGCAGGGTGTGAGGCGGAAGCTGGCGCGGGCGCGCGAACTCGGAGCCAGAGGGAACGGCGCAGTGCGCCTGCTCCTGGTCAGCGAACATCGGCTCAACCGCAAGACGAAGCGGCAGTCGTCCAGCTCCACCCGGGCCCGAGGTTTTCGGGCAGGCCGTCGTCAAGCGCGATCGTACAAACGGGAGGTAGCTTCGAAGTAGGCGCCCGGTCTTCCCGCGCACCGTATCCCGGGCAATCTCCTCGGCCGCGCAGCCGAATACCGTGAAGAGACCTCGCAAGATCGGGGAGGCACGAGAGATGGACTTTCGCAACTTCTCAGTCAAGGTCGTCCAGGTCCACAAAGGGAGCGGTCCTTTGCGCTGGACAGAATCTACCAGGTCCTCGCAGTTCACTTCGAGAACACAGAATTGAACAAGACCTACGTCCTGCTGGAGGACGATAGCCACTCACTCCAGTGGGTCTCTTCGAACGAAGTCAAGGTCAACACGATAGAGTAGTTTCGCGCCCTCCGGCGTCCTGGCGGTGGGTGGAGGGGCAAGAATCGCGCTCCGGACGCAGCCACGGCCTGCCTCGTAAGACGTTCAAAGGCTCCGAAGGCGAACTATCAGAGGGTGTGGACGATCAAGTGCCTGGTTCAAGACCAGATTCCGTCCCTCCTTCCCGACAGAGGTATCGATAGGCTTTCCGAGAGGGCCTCAAATCGAATGCGAGGCTGAAAACTCGGCGGGTGGATGCTCAAGCGTCAAACTCTGCGAGGGTGATCGGCTTTTGTATCTTCCCGCCCCTCGCGTTCCTGCATCGAGTGCAGGCTTCTCTCGGCCCTGACCGTGTTTCGGGCTCGACTCTGGTCCCATTGCAGTGATCACAATGCTCCCAGATGTCGATCCAAGGCCCCTGCTTCTCACTCATGGGGGTAATATTATCCGAACTAATCCCGTCTGTATCCAGCTCGTTTGTCCTCGGGTTCGACCATGGGCGGTGATGGTTGGTGGCCGGCTGCGGCAGCGGCCAGCCAGCGGTCGAGCTCTCCGACGGTCGGATCGAGCTCGTGCCGGAGCACCAGGTCCTCAGCGCCGAGAGCGTGGTAGCGTGAAACAGAGGGCATGTGCGATCGTGGCTCTCAAGCCTGCAGTTCAGCGGGTTGTTTGCCTGCGATTATCCTCTTCGTTTCTGCGCCACCTGCCTTGACGACGACCTTCACAGCATCTTCCATCGGGTCTTTGAATGGAACCTCGATTCGGAGCAGGCCGTACTCGTAGGTCGCTTCGGCTTTGTCAGGTTTCACCGGCCAACCCAAAGCCAACGATGCAACATAGTCGATGTCCCTTGCTGGCGCTGTCAGGTGGACGCTATCTTCCAGGATCTTCACATCGATGGTGTCTGCTGGCGCTCCTGGAATTGCGAACTCCACGAGCAGCTTGCGGTTCTCCGCATCAGCATATCCCACGATATGGGGCGAAACCTTCCTGCGATAATCAGGCATTTTATCACCCTCCATCCTGGCAGCCCGCGGGTACAGGCTGCTGAAGATTTGCGCGGCAGAATCCATATGGGATTCCCCGGATCCGGATTTACCTATTCTCCCAGTCCTGTTTGATCTGTTCTTTGGCCTTCTCCCATTCCGTGGCCAAGGTCTCGGCCATGCCTGTCTCCACGAGCTGCTTTTGTCGCTCAACGTCGGCCATAAGTTCCGCCGCCTTGGCCTTCTCCCACGCCGCCCGGATCGCCGGGACCGCCGTTTCCCACTTCTGCTCCTTCGCCTGGACCTTGATCTCAATCTCCGCGTAGAGCTTCCTCCCCTCGACCACTTGACTCGAGCCCGGTTGCCTCTCGAACAGGGTGTCCAAGGTCTTGAGGGCGCTGTCGTACGATTTGTTATCCGCAAGCCCCTTCGCCTCAGCAAGGAGCCGGGCTGCTCCGTTCTGCACTTCGTCCAGCTGCTTCGCCAGCGTCTCCTTCTGGCTCCTGATAGGAGCCATGACGGCAAGGCCCATGATAGCGTACACGATCAGGCCCCCGGCCACGAACGCCAGGGACCTGTTGATCCAGATCCTTCCAACATCGGTCATAGAATCCTCCCCCTGCAACTCGTTTGGCTGTCTCTTCTAGGTTCTTTGGGTGCAAAACGGGTCGGTAGAGATCGGCCAGTGACTTTCTCCAATCATACACCCTCGGTCAACACCGGCGCGGGCATGTGTTGGGGGGAGGACACAGGAGGCGCCCCCAAGCAACGGGGGAATCACCGAGCCTCGAGCGTGAAGGCGGGACGATGCACTGACAAGGGCAATAGGCCTCCTATCACCTGCTTCCTAAAGGCTTGTGACCATAGCCTTGCCTGTGTCGCCTGGCGCCTCATCTTGTCAATTTGAGAATTGACCCGCCCAAACCCGTGATTCGAGATGGTTCTTGCCACCAGAAACGTGCAATTTTCGCCCGCCGTTGACAGACGACGTTCGATTGCCCGCAAAACATGCAAACCTTGAGGGACCGACGCCCATGACCAGTTCCAGGAAGCGTCACATTAAGGAATCACCCACGTGGGGCGCAAGAATGCAGCAGCCCCTCCGAGAATCTCGCCACGGCGCACTGCGAATGCCGTTCTGAAACGACCTATTCGGCGCTGAGCTGCTGATCGGGTCGATGCGCGCGGATCCTGATGCCCAGCGCGACTAGCATGACGCCGAACACGATTGAAGCGATGCCAGAAAGGATCCACCATATCTCCCCTCTGATCTCCCTGCGAAGGCGGATGGCCCCGGCAATCTCCAGAAAGCCAGTTGAAAGGCTCCATGCCGCGATGTAAAAGAGAAGACCGATCGCGGTCACGCCGGGCGCAAAGAGGGAGATGGCCCCTATCCCGATCCCCAGCAATCCCTCGAGCAACAGCAGCCACCGGTCATCCATGGCGGTCCAGTTTCCGACGGCCTTGAGCACCAGAAAAGCCCCATCCGCCAAGGCGTAGGCACCAAACACGATGATGAGCGCGGCAAGCGAGATCGTCGGCCAGGCATACGCCACAATGCCGAACCCAATCGCAAAGAGCCCCCTCACAAGGAAAGCCCACCAGTAGCGTGCCGGCCCCTCAAGAATATCGGTTCCTCCCTTCGCGGGAGCCACCGCCGCGGATCTGCTCTCGCGTTGTGTTTCTCCCGGCGCCTTGGGCTACTTGAGCGAAACTTCAAAGATATCAGGCGTACCAGAGAATCGAAGTTTGTCCTCGCGTGCTAGCCAGCCTATTCCCATGCAAAGCCAATCTTTCGGCAGCTTGGTCTTCTTCCCAAGCTGGCCGACCGACATCGCCCCATTCTCCTCAACCAAGACCGACCAAATTTTCCCAGCCGTCTCGCCAATCCTGCTGAGCATCGTGATCACCTCCTTTCGCACAACCCGACTTCCCTGCGTGCCTGACCGTGATGCAGGCTGTTGTCCCAGATCGAACCCAGCTGCTCCGTCGCGATGGGCCCACCGAGCAAGATGCACCCAATAAAAAGGATTCGCTGCTGTGAGTGACTCCCGATGCGCAACTCCCTATCGTAACGCCGGAGGACGACGTTTTGCGCCAAGTGTCGGACCTTTGCCAGGGACCCTATCTTTCCCTCAGCAATGAGCGGCTCGGAGCGGATCTCACAGAGCACATTGCGCGCAACGGGGGCGGTCAAAGCTTGTGCGGGATCCGGGTAGGGCAGAGAGGCCAAAAAACCGCTCCGCATGGAGCGCCTCCACGGAAGCTCCTCTTTGGCAAGCCTCGTCAGGCCAGCTCCACGCCTGCTTGAGACCGTGCTGCCGACAGAGCGCGCCTCCACTATAAAGACCTTGGTACGCAGTCAAAGTTACGCCTCGGCAACAAGGGTGTTCGGTCTGATAGATCCGTGGCATTGCCGGATTCTTTTTTCTAAAATGCTTTCGAACTTACGCTGCAATCTGACGATCCGTCATCTTGTCAACTGTTTCAATACCTACGATGCGTCTTCCGAGCCTGATTCTCTCAAGACGTTTCTTCAATTCTCCCTCTGCCTCACCAGGACCAAATATCAGGATGGATTCCGCATTACGAATGCTCGCGATGACCGCATCGTAGTAGATGTTGAGATGTCCGGTAAAGGCTCTCTGCCGGCTATCATCCGCCGGAACCTGCTGTGGTTCGTACGGGTCTGTATGGCGCGAACTCAAGGTACGACGTGCCTGTTTTTCAATCGCAGATATTACGAGTCCTATCTCTTCTCCCTTGTCGGTAAGAGTTACGACTATCGCCTCCCCATGATCTATCCACAGACCCACTTTTGTTCTCATCGAGTTCTCCTTGTCTGCGGGCCTCCACGAGCGGCATCGTGGCCCAGGCCACTAGTTTGGGCTAATGCCCGAAGGGGCGTGCTGGTTCAAGTCCAGTCCGCAGCATAGGATAGTTCGTCTGCGACTGCGGGTTTCTGCTCAACAAATTTTTTGCTCCATGGTCATCAACCGCCAGAAACGGGTCGTCTGGGATGATCACCGTATCCCGACAACCGCAGCAGCCTGCCACAGAGCATCCGCTCATTGACACAAAGGGCCGCCCTTACAGGCGGTCCTTTTGGCGGGTGGTCCCGGAGAAGCGCTGAGACAATTCAGAGTCTGTAGCCTGCCAGCACACCGATGTCGAAGGTCGAATAGCGCATGGAAGGGTTCGAATAGCCGAGAGCCTCAGAGGCCGAGAGAGCATTGTTATCCGTGGTGCTGAGAGGCTTGACGCCTAGGAGCAGCTCGGCTCGGATGTAGAACCTGCCAAACACTATGTCCACCCCGGCGCCTCCCTCTATCCACAACTCGTTGAGATCGGCCAGCTCCTGGCTGGTCAGGGCGGGCTTGAGATCGTTGCCGTCTGCATCCGTATATGTGAGATTCAGCCTGTACTGGAAACCGAGCAGTGGAAACACTCTGACAGGTCCAATCGCGAGGGGCAGCTTCCCATATAGGGCGAATGTCACATAGCTCAGCGAGCCAGACACACTTGACGTCGATGAAGAACCGCCCGCCTTCATAGTTATTGAGCCACCGTTGATGAACATGTAGCCCACAGAAGCCTGTAGGTAGGTCGCGTCGAAAAACGCCATGATGTCGGTGGGCGTCACGCTTTCTTTGACTTCCACCGAGGTTCCCGAAAGCTGCCCCTTGAAATGGGGATACGAGCTGAACTGTCCTATTCCCTGGGCTCCTCCGACACCCACGCTGAAACCCGACGCCGACCCGTCCGAGGCGGGAGGGACATTCCCTGAGCTCTTTACAGGCAGCCGAACGCTCTGCACGTCGTCTCTCGAGATCGAAACGGCCCTGCCATTTGCCTTGACGATCACAACCGTGTCGTCAGCTACACTGTCGAGCTGTCCCGCCACCTCGCTTCCATCGCTCTTTTCCAGGACCAGGTTCTGGTGAATCAGGGCTTTCCAGACGTCGTTCGATACTTCTGCAGCGGACTCTTCAGATGCCAAGCTGAGTCGAACATTCTGAATGTCATCTTTCATGACTGTGACGGCCCTCCCACTTGGTTTGGAGACAACCACCGCTTTGTCCGTCACGCTGGTCAGCTTTCCCGCCACCTCGCTTCCGTCGTTCTTCTCCAGGGTCACGCTCAAGTTCGTCAGGACTTTCCAGACATCATTTGAAATCTCCGCATGTAATGCAGAAAGGCCCAGGAGAAGCAAGAGAAGGCCGGTGGTGAGCCTTTTTCGGTCGGCACTCCATGCGAAAAAGAAAGGCCGGTTTTTCATATTCTGCCCCCGTTCTGTCAGTTGTTCTTAGCAATTCGCCTGCCAAATGTTCAGCAATCGCGGTCAGTGCCACGCGAAAGTGCCAAGAGCTGCCAAGAGCCACTATCTCCTTGCCGCTCAATATGTTGGGATATCGTGCAAATCAGCGCGGCAGCCCTGATGCAGACCGTATAGGGCGAATGCATCTTCAGAGTCCAAAGCAACGCCGAAGGCCCTGCAGCAGATGTTGCACCTCCTGCAACCAAACAATCGAGCCAAGTGACAGCCTTGGCGCTGTGGACCCGACTAGAACCTGGGCCTTGCCTCGGGGCTCCTCGTTGAAATTGCAGGAGTAGAGGGGGACGTCGCGGAATGCCGGGTCGGAGTCCCCCAATGGGGCATCCGACGGGAAAGATCGCTGTCAC
>Ga0153915_10003364_pt1 | contig 14682 bp, 13 predicted proteins | sample Opewatmetagenome_2_FD_107003 | JGI IMG/M metagenome (GOLD analysis project Ga0153915, IMG submission 107003) | Freshwater wetland microbial communities from Ohio, USA - Open water 3 Core 3 Depth 3 metaG | ecosystem: Environmental > Aquatic > Freshwater > Wetlands | place: USA: Ohio, Lake Erie...
ATGGCCCCGGCGCTGCCCTCGGCCAGAGCGCTGACGATGAGGGGCAGCGCGATGGTGGCCTCGGAGCGCACGGTCACGAAGCTGGCCTCCGGCGCGATCTTGCGCCAGGACTGGGCTTCCTCGAAGGTGCAGCCGGAGAGGCCTCCCCAATCGGGCTCGTCCATGGTGATCTGCACCCCGTAGCTGTGGCCGGGCCGCTCCCGCCCGAAGATGTAGCAGGCCACCGCCGACTGCTGGACGAAGTTCTTGGGGGTGCCCCCGCCGATGTAGACGACGCCGGTTTCCCGTGCCTGGGTAGCTATCCAGGCCATCTCCAGCACGTCCTGGATGACATCGAAGGTGATGGCCTGGCCGCTGCGGTGGCGTGCCTCGGCCAGGCAGAGCCCGAAGACGCTATCGCCGACGGCCGGGCAGTAGATGGGCACGCCGCCGCGGGCAGCCGCTGTCAGGATGCCCTCCTGCTTTGCCACCGGGATCAGCGCGCGCCCCACCAGGTCGAAGTACTCGCGCGTGGTGTACCGGCGTTCGGGGTCTAGGGTCAGGCAGAAGTCAGTGACGAAGCGCTCGCCCAGGGTGAAGTCGTGCTCCACGGCCAGCACGTCGTAGAAGCGATAGACGCGGCGGCGCGCCAGCTGGACGTCGTCGCCGCCGGGATGGCCCTGCCAGTGGCGATGGCCCAGGCTTTCGTAGAGGTCGTGGAAGAGGTTGGCGCCCGTGCTCACCAGACAGTCGATGAGCCGGTTCTCGATGAGGTATGTCAGGACCGGCCGCATGCCGCCGGGGACCATGGCGCCGGCCAGGCCCAAGAAGATGGTGACTTCTTCCCGGAGCATCGCATCCCAGATGCGGGCCGCCTGCGCCAGGTTGCGCGCCTGAAAGGCAGTGCCTGCCATGCGCTCCACCAGCTCGGCGGCGCTGGCCCGCTCGCTCACGGGAAAAGGTATCACCGATGCGGGAAAGGGGTCATCCATGGGGGTTCTTTCTGGTCCGCCTCAGGCGGACGGGATGGCTAAGGGGGCTACTTGCTCAGCGTACTCGAGGCCTCGTTCCAACAGATGGAGGTGCGTATCGCTCAGGGCGAAGGTGCTCCTGACGCGCTCCACCACGCGTTCGGCATCGAAGCCCTTGCAGGAGAAGATGTCCGCCCACACCAGGCCCCGGGCGGGGAAGGTGTGGATGCTGAGGTGGCTTTCGGCGATGAGCACGAAGCCGGAGATGCCCCAGTCGGCGGGCTGCGAGGCGTAGTAAGGGCAGACGTAAGGCGGCGCGATCTTGGTCATCCCGATCTCCGCGGGACATTCGTCCAAGAGCGCGCGCACCAGATTCTCGTCGGCCAGCCTCCCCGGGTCTCCCCCGTAACCATCGATGGTTAGGTGCATTCAACCCCCCCTTTGCTGCCGCTGATTTTTCGCGCGGCCAAGCGCGCATGATATCATAGCCACTTCAGGGATGCAATATATGGAAGGGGAGGGCGAGATCGTCGCCCTCCCCTTTGGTCTGTCAGCCTGCTCTGCCCTACGGCGCGACCGGCATCGCGCAGGTCACACTGGCGGCGGTAATGAGCACCAGCAGCGGGTCGTATTTGTTGACCACTGTGAGGTTCGACAGTTCGGGGCGTGCAGGGACATACCGCAGCCAGGGTCCCTGTGCGGCTGTCGGGTCGTAGGCGTAGGCGATGCTGAACTTGCCCTCAATGCAGGCCAGGGCTGTGGCCGGGGTGGCGCCGTCAGCGCCGGACCAGGCGAGGTCTTGCCAGCCCTGCGGGCTGAGATTGATGTTTCGCGTCCCCGGCGTGGCTGTGGGCGTGGGCGTGCCGGTGCTTGTGGGTGTAGCCGTCGGCGTGGGCGTCGATAGAGTAGTTACAAAGGGGTGGACGGCCACGGCCCCCTTGTCGTCGCCGGGGCAGTCGTCGGTTTCATCGAACTCGTCGTTGAAGATGACATCGGAGATGCCGGCGTTGGAGTTGATGCCGTTCCAGTAGTTGAAGGTGGCATCCACCGTGTTCTCGGAGCCGCACTCCAGGATCACGTAGTAACCGATGCCCGGCACCACTGTGCCCGTGAAATTGTTCGTGTGCTCGACGGAGCCGCCGATCTGAACCAGGGTGTCGGCGGTGTCTGAGGCGATGTGAACACCCGACGCGGTGGTGGCCTCGATGTTGTTGTTCCAGATGAAGGCATTGGATTCGCCGGCGACGGACACCTGGACGCCATCGTTACCGGCCAGGGTGTTCTCCTGGATGTACGCCTCGTCAACATCTCCCAAGATGATGCCTGTGGCGTTATTGGGCCCGATGACGTTGTTGAGCACCATGTCCCGGTGGCCGCCGAGGACGGTGCTGGCGACCAGAAGGCCATTCGCATTGCCATGGACATCGTCGTTCGGGCCCACCTGGGTGTCATCAGACGAGACGATGTAAACACCGTAGTTCCAGGTGGTGATCTCCAGGTCGCTGAGCTCGGCGTTGTTGTAGGTGACCGGTCCCACCGCCTGCAGCTCGATGCCGTGGTCGGTTCCAGCCACCCCGCCGCCAACGAGCTTCAGGTGCATTATCTTCACATTGTCGGCCAAGACGACGAACCCATCGCTACCGGCGGTTCCCTGCACGACGACGTCGTCCCTGTCGGCCGTGTCCAGACCCTCGATGGTCAGCTCCTTGTCCACCTCGACGGCGCCGCCGGCACCGGCCGCGTAGGTACCCGGGCAGAGGACCAGCGTGTCCCCGTTGTGGACGCTGGCGTCACCGATGACCTGGGCCTCGATGTCGGTGACATTGGGGAAGTCAGGGTCGTTGCAGGGGGCCGCGTCGCCGGCGCCGCTATCCTGGTTCACGATGTGGGTGGTCTGGGCGCTGGCCGTCAAGCTACTCCACAAGCCCACTGACAGTGCGAGGACGAGGCTCAGGGCCACTATCGATGCCGCTATTCCGCTTGTGCGCTTCAATCTCATGATCGATTCCCCTCCATTGCTATACGTATGCCCGAAGTCTCCCCGTTTCTAACATAGGTGGCTGAAGGTGTCAAGAGGGAAGCAGCGTGGGGTGGCTTGCGCCACCGTAGAGGAAGCGATAGACGGCGTAGTTGGCCAAAACCAGCTCCAGGTAGCTGCGCGTCTCCTCCAGGTCGATGGTCTCCGCCAGGAAGTCGGGATCGATGGTAGCGGGGTCGTCCCGCCAGCCCAGGGCGTTGCCCGGCCCGCCGTTGTAGGCCGCCAGCGCCAGGTACAAGTCTCCGTCGAAAAGCCGCAGTTGATCCCCCAGGTAGGAGGCGCCGAACTCGATGTTCAGGGACGGCTCCAGGAGATCGCGGGGGGTGAAATCGCGGCGGTCGAGCTTCTCGGCGATGTCCATGGCCGTGGCCGGGATGACCTGGGTGAGCCCCAGGGCACCCGCCACGGATGTCGCCTGCGGGTCATAGAAACTCTCTTGTCGGATGAGGGCCAGCAGGACGAGGGGCGACACTTCATTCTCGCGGCCGGCCGCCTCTACAAGCGGTGCGTAGGCCAGGGGATAGGCCAGCTCCAGCAGTGGACGCGGGGCCTCGGCCAGCGTCGTGTCGCTCCGAGCGAGAAGGCGGTTGGCAGCGCGCGCGGCCAGGCGGGTCAGGCCCAAGTCCTGGAAAGAGCGCGCCAGGCGATAGAGCGCCCACTGGTCGGAGGCACTTTCGTCAAGGGCGGCCAGGAACTCCTTCTCGGCTTCCTGACGCAGGCCCAGCAGGTAGAGTTCTCGCCCCCGTAGCCACGCCGGCTGCGTGGGGACGCGCGAGGCGGACGCCGGGGTCTCGGGCCTCCAGCCGGCGGCCAGCCAGGCTTCCACTGCCGCCCAGTCGGGTGCGGCAGTGGCCTCGGTCACCGGGTCCTGCACCGGCAGGAGGGTCGTTCCCTGGTCCGCCAGCCAGGCCTCGGCGCGTAGGGCCGAGAAGCTATCGGGGGCGGCCTCCCGCGCCTGCTCGAACTCGGCCGTCGCCGTCTCCGCGTCGCCCAGCGTCAGGGCGGCCTTTCCCAGCCAAAGGTGGATGCGGGCCAGACTCTTGGCATCGAGGGGCGCCGTCAGCGTTCCAGCCCAGGCGGCTTGGGCGGCCGAGGCATCGCCGTCGCGGAAGGGCAGGAACCCGCTGCGGAAGGCGGCCTCCGCGGCCGGCTCCGAGGCGGGATAGGCGCGTGTTAGCTCGCCGTAAGCGGTGGCGGCGTCGGCGGTCCGGCCCAGTTCCTCCAGAAGTTCGGCGCGGGCCCAGGCAGCCTCGCTCGCCAGCGAGCCGGCTGCGTCCAGTGCGAGAGAGGCTTTGTATTCGCTGAGGGCCTCGTCTGGCAAACCCTGGTCCTGACGGATGGCCCCCCGGTAGAAGTGCCCAACGGCCCCTTCGGCGGCGGTGGGTTGGCCGGCCAGGAATCCGTCGATGGCGGCCAGAGCCTGGTCATAGGCGCCGCTCTGGTAGCGGACGATGCCCTGGCTGAGAAGGTTCACGGTGATGCCGGCCGCGGTCAGTGTCTCCAGTGCGTTCAGGGCCTGGGGCGATGCTGGATACTGGTTCACCAGGTCGAGGAGCGCTTGCTCCCAGCGTGCGGCGCTGCCCAGGCGGCGGGAGACAGTAGCGATGCCCCACAGGGCCCGGGGTTCGTACAAATCGCTGGGGGCTTCCTGGAGGAGACGGTCGTAGGTCTGAAGGGCCAGCTCGTCCTCGCCCGCGTCGGCGTAGGCCGTGGCCAGTCTCAGGAAGAGAGTCGGCGCGAGGGGCGCGGGCACGTCTGACGCCAGGGCTTCTTCCAGTTCGTCGATAGCCTTGTCGGCCTTGCCCTCCTCGGCCAGGAGGTCGGCCAGGTCCAGGCGGGCGTAGGCGGCCAGCGGACCGCTTTTGTCGATGTAGCGGCGCAGGGTGTCCTGCGCCTTCTTGGCGTCACCCAGGGCGGCGTAGGTGTGGCCCAGGAGGAAGCGGGCACGCAAAGCGTCCTCCTCAGCGGGCTTGGCCTCCAGGTACGTCTCCAACTGGTCGACGGTTTCGCTGTAGCGCTCCAGGGCGAAGTAGGAGCGGGCCAGGCCGAGGCGTGCCTCCTGCTGGTCGGCGGTGCCCTCTTGCTCGGCGAGCGCTTCATAGACGCCGATGGCCTCCTCGAGCTCGCCGTCACGCTGGAGCTCCTGGGCGTGGGCCAGGTCGCCCGTCGCCTGAGGAGTGACGACGGTGGCCTGCGACGCCGCGGTGGGCGCCGGTGGCGTCGTGGGCGCTGCCTTGCCACCACTGCAAGCTGCCAACGAGACGGCTAGAGCGACGGCGAGGAGGCCTGCCGCGGCCTTGGCGAGAGTAACATTTAGCTGCTTCATATCGTACAGCGGCCTGGAAGATGCGCGACCGCAGCCTGAAGGCTGCGGCATCGGACTAGGTGGATGCCACACCCTGATGGGTGTGGTTCTGACGCCGATTGAAGGGCGAGTGGGCAGCACGTCTCCCGATCGCCTCCTCTCGTTGACAGGGCTCGAAGCCAAATGTTACGCTACGTCCGACGCCTCAGGCAAGCCGCCTCAGATAGGGTGGGGAGGTGTGGTGAACGTAATCCGTTGCACTGTCGTCGATGGACGGGGCGCTGTCAGCTTCATCGTGCACGGCGACGCCCTGCCGGCGCTGGCGGCGAGCTGCTCGACCAACCCCACCAGCCTCGAGGAGTTCCTAGAAAAGGCCGAGCCCTACTATCACAACCTGCGGGACTACGTGCTGAACGGCCTCGCTGTCTTCGAGGAGCTAAACGTCGAGGGGAATTGCCAGGCTATCCGTGCGGCGCTGCAGGTTGTGGCGCCATACCAGCACCCGGTGTTCAGGGTGGTGGACGACCTGACCCGCGAGACGAGCCTGCAACCGGTCAAGGCCGGAGCTATCATCTTCAACCTGCCGGCCAAGCGCATCGTTCAGATCATAAACGTCTATCGGGAGATCCGGCGCAGCGATCGGGCCCGCGTCTTCGATGGCGATAGCCTGACTAACACCGTCTACAAGTACCGTCTGCCGGAGGAGTGGGCACTGGTACCCTGACCGCCGGCGGCGACAACCTTTTCTCCCCTGTTTGCGTTTTATTGTTTCAGGAGCGACATGCCGCAACGTATGAGTGGTGCCTGGGAGGGCCGGCCCGTCTGGGCGGAAGTCGACCTGGACGCCGTGGCCCGTAACGTCCGGCTGCTCAAACGGCAGGCCAATGGCGCCGCCCTCATGGCGGTGGTCAAGGCCAACGCCTACGGTCACGGCGCCGTGCCGGTGGGCCGGGCCGCGCTTGCTGCGGGCGCCGACCGGCTGGGCGTCATCTGTGTGGACGAGGGCGAGCAGCTGCGGCGCGCGGGGATCGGGGCGCCCATCCTGGTTATGGGCTACACGCCGGCGACGGACGCCGCGCGGTTGGTGGAACTGTCCCTCGCTGCTACGGTGGCGTCGCGGGAGACGGCCGAGGCCCTGGCCGGCGCCGCCGCTCAACGGGGCGTGCGGTTGGCCGTCCACCTGAAGGTGGACACCGGCCTGAACCGCTACGGCCTGACCCCTGTCGAAGCCCTGGCCCTGGCCGACTGGCTACGGGGGGTGTCCAGCCTGGAGGTAGAGGGCCTGTTTAGTCACTTCGCCTCCGCGGACGAGGCGGACAAGGGCTACACGCTGGATCAGTACGCCCGCTTCCGGCAGGTTGCGGAAGAACTGGACTGGGTGCCCATCCGCCATGTGTCTAACACGGCGTCTCTCCTGGATATGCCCGACCTGAGCTTGGAGATGGTGCGCCCGGGGCTGGGCGTCTGCGGCCTCTACCCCTCAAGCGAAGTGCGGCGAGACCTCGGCCTGGCGCCGGCCCTCGCCCTTAAGAGCCGCATCGTCCGCTTGAACGCGCTGGACCCCGGCGACTCTGTAAGCTACGGGCGCACCTGGCGGGCGGCTCGTCCCAGCTTGATCGGCCTGGTGATGTGCGGCTACGCCGATGGTCTGCCCCGCGGCCTATCGAACCGGGGCAGCGTGCTGGTGCGCGGGCAGCGCGTTCCCATCGTGGGGCGGGTGTGTATGGACATGTGCATGGTGGACGTCACCGAAGTCCCCGACGTGGCCACGGCCGATGAGGTGGTGCTCATCGGCTGCCAGGGCGAGGAGGAGATCGGCGCCGACGAGGTGGCGGACCTGGCGGGTACCATCAGCTACGAGATTCTGAGCGCCATCTCGGCGCGCGTGCCTCGCCTCTACCTGCGGGCGGGCGAGGTCGTCTCCCGCCAGACGCTGGTGCACGAGCCCAAGGAGGAAGTGCCGGCGGCCGTGCGAAGCTGGGTCGAAGGCGCTGGGTTGAGCGGTTGACAATAGAGCCGGTAGTGTTCTAGTTTAGCGTGAATGGATTCACGGCGAGGATTCCGACGGGAGGACCATCCTCCCGATGAGGGGGAGGGGACGAGGGGCCGAGGGCAGTGGAGCCCTCTCCTCGTCTTCGGGATCGCTCTTTTCGCTGCCGCTACCTTCTATTTTGCCCTCATCGTTGCCACCCATGCCGACAAGTTTTTCCTGCCCGGTAACGAGATCAGCCTGCCCGGCATTAGCAAGCTGCCCGGCGTCGACAGCGGCCAGCCGGCGGCGGCGAGCATCGAGGAGCGGATCAACATCCTGGTGATGGGCCTCGACCGGCGGGTGGACGAGCCGAAGGACGAGCCCACGCGCACCGATACGATGTTCGTGGTCACAGTTGATCCCTACAGCAAGACGGCGGGCGTATTCAGCATTCCCCGCGACCTGTTGGTGGAGATCCCCGACGGCGAGGGCGGCTACTTCAAGGAGCGCATCAACGTGGCCTACGAGTACGGCCCGCTGAAGAATTACCCGGGTGGAGCGCCCGGCCTGGCCATCGCCACCATCGAGCACAACTTTGGCATGAAGATCGACCACTACGTCGTGCTGGACTTCGTAGGGTTCATGGAGTTGGTGGAGGCTGTGGGCGGCATCGATGTAGATGTCAAGGAAGTGGTCTGGGATCCTTCCTACTGCAACACCACCGATTGCTCCGACCTCAAGGAGGTCTACTTCGAGCCCGGGCCGCAGCACATGGACGGCGAGCAGGCCCTCCAGTACGTGCGCGTCCGCTACGGCTCCGACGACCTCGATCGCATCGAACGGCAGCAGGACGTGATCCGAGCGACACTGGATGCCGCCCTCAACGCCCAACTGCTCATCCCCAACCGGGCGGTATCTATCTACAACAAGTTCCGCGACGCTGTGGATACGGACATAAGCGCGTTCAAGGTGCCGGGCTTGGCCCTCTTGGCCCAGGACATCCCTCCGGAGAACATCACAACCATCTCGCTGGCCTCGGCGGTCGAGGGGGGCTGGTACGGCGACGCCGCGGTGCTGTACCCGATCTGGGACCAGATAGAGGTGCTGAAGGCGCAGCTCTTCTTCGACGCACAGCTTCGCTCGGAGGCGGCGTTCGTGGAGGTGCAGAACGGCACCCAGACACCGGGTCTGGCCACCAGCGTCATGGACTATCTGACCAAGCAGGGTTTCCCAGAAGCGGACCTCTTCGTCGGCGACGTCAGCGACGGCCTCGATCATCAGCAGACGCTGATTTACGACCTGGCGGCGAAGCCCTACACGGCGAAGAAGCTTGCCGCCTGGCTGGGCCTGCCCGCCAGTCGCGTGCAGGAGGTGCGGGGCGACACGACATCGACTCCCGTGCCTCCGTCCGAGTCCGCCGCTGATATCCTGGTCGTGCTGGGGGCCGACGCCAGAATCCCCGAGAACTAGGCCGAAAAGCTTAGTGACCCCGCCGGGGCGGGGCCACTAAGTCCGCCCAAGGTGGGCGGATAGGTGCGAGTTTCGGCTCCTCCCTACTGCTCGAACCAACTCCCCATCTGCATGAGGATGCCCATGTCACCGGTAAAGGTGAACTGGCCGCTCATGAAGGCGGTGGCGCCGTCCAGCTCGCGGCGCAGGATCTTCAGCCACACGTCCGAGGGGGTGTTGATGGTGACGTTGGGGCTGGGAGCCTCGCCTTCACTGACGGTACAGGCGCCGTCCTTGACCGTGATGATCCAGTTGCCGGTCTCGGCGCCTGTCACCTTGAACTGGATGACCGCGTTGACGCCGGCCGCCCGCTCTGGCCGGAACACCTCGGGCATCCGTGTGAACCCCTCCTTCAACGTGGAGGGAAGCTGCGGTTGAGCCATGAAACACCTCCTCTTAAGTAACTGCTAAGTTTGACGCGCAGCGCCCCCTAGAATACCACTAAAGACTTCAGGCCGTCCATAGCCAGGCGAGAAGAATATGCCTTCGGGCCGTCAGAAATTTTGAAAGGATGGGTGTTGATCTCCTCTGCTTGGGGCAGGCGCGTCAGCAGCTGGAGGGCCCGCCGGTACTGGTCTGACGTGGCGTTCTGGCTGCCCGTCAGCACAATCTCGCCGTAATGGATAGCGTTCACATCCAGCGGGATGTTGGTATTCGGCGGGAAGCCGCCGAACAGGCTGACCACGCCCTGGCCGCGGGCCAGGGCCAGGCTCCCCACGGCTGCCTGGCTGCTGCCCGTGCTGACCACCACCGCGTCCGCGCCCAGGCCGTCTGTAGCGGCCAGCACCTGTGACGTCACATCATCACGCTCGGGGTTCAGGCAGAGGTCGGCGCCCCACCGGCGCGCATGGGCCAGGCGTTCGTCCATCAGCTCAGCGACAATTATCGTGGCTACCCCTAGCTGGCGGGCCAGCATAACGTGCAGCAGGCCCATGGGCCCGGCTCCCACCACCACTAGCGAGCCGCCTGCCGCCAGTCGGCATGTCTCCAGGGAGTTGAGGACGCAGGCCATGGGCTCGGTGAGGGTGGCGCGGGAGGGGGGGAGGCCCGCCGGCAGGGGAAAGACATGGCCCACGCGTATCACTGCCGCAGGGACGAGCATGTACTCGGCGAGGCCGCCGTCATCGTCGTAGCCCAGGGTAGTCCGTTGGGGGCAGCGATTGCGGTAGCCGCGGCGGCAGAAGAAGCAGGCGCCGCAGGCCAGGATGGGGCAGACGGCCACTTCCTGCCCTGTCCGAAAGCCATCCACCCCCTCGCCCAGCGCGGCGATGACGCCCACGGGCTCGTGGCCGGGGATCACGCCCGCGCGGGCCTTCTTCTCGCCCTTGTAGACGCGGATGTCCGAGTAGCAGATGCCGGTGGCCCGCATCTCCAGGAGCATCTCGCCGCGGCCGGGTCGCGGCCGCTGGCGTTCCTCCACGCGCACGTCACCGGGGCCGTGGAAGACGCAGGCCTTCATCCCGGGTTCCAGAACGCGATGTTCTCCATCTTGTGGAGGGCGGGAGAATCGTGCGGTGCCGTCGGCTACTTCTTGGGCTTCTTGCCCCGCTCTGTCTTTGCGGGGGCCTTCGCTTCCTTCTCTTCTTTGCCCTTGCGCCCGCGGGCAGGCTTCGCCTCCGCCTTGGCGGTCGCAGCCGCTGCTGCCGCCAAGGCGGCGGCCAGCGCGACGTTCTGTTTGCGCATCAGACGCGCCTTGCGACGCGCGACGGTGTTGGGGTGGAGGGCTCCCCGCTGGGCCGCTCGGTCCAGGGAGCTGATGGCCACACCCACCACCGCTGCCGATTCCTGCGGCGCGACAGCGATGGCCTCCACGGCGGCGCGGACTTGAGTCTTGGCGGCGCTGCGGCTCGAGCGATTGCGTTGGCGTCGCTCCTCCGATTTGCGCCAGGCCTTGGCAGCCGAACGAGTGGGCAAGAGAAGTTCCCTCCCTGCGAAAAGACTGGAGTTATCATAAGCAGGCGGAGCGCCCTTTGTCCAGCCTAACTTCCTGAGCCCGGGCGCTCATCCTTCGACATGCTCAGATGAACGTATCAGGAGCTTGGTGCCGAAGTTATGGGGCCTCCTTGTTATAATCGCCCTGAGTGAGAATGAAGAAGAGCGCGATAAGCAAGGCCGCGGGGGCCGCGTCCGCCCGGCCCTGGGGGGGCCTCGCCGGGGCGGCCGCCGTCGTGGCGCTCGGCTTCCTGGGCAGCCGCCTGCTGGGTGTGCTGCGTACCGTCGTCATCGCCGACGCCTTCGGCACCAGCCCCGAGCTCGGGGCCTATTGGGTGGCCTTCCGCCTGCCGGACCTCATCTTCCTGGTGCTGGCCGGCGCCACCCTGGGCAGCGCCTTCATCCCCACCTTCGCCCGCTACATCGCCCAGCGCGACGAAGAGGAGGCCTGGCGCCTGGCCAGCTCTGTCCTGAACCTGGTGGCGGCCGCGACTGCAGTGCTGGTGGTGATCGCCGTGGTGCTGGCCCCCTGGATCGTGGCCGCCATGGCGCCGGGTCTCGGCGAGGACGTGGGCCGCCAGGACGAGCTCCACGGCCTGGCCACGGACCTGACCCGGATCATGCTCGTCTCGCCCTTCCTGTTCGCCGTCAGCGCCATGGTCACCGGCATCCTCAACGCCCGCCAGCACTTCTTCCTGACAGCCCTGGCGCCGATCTTCTACAACGTGTCTATCATCTTGGCCGCCGTGTTCCTGGCCGGCCCGATGGGCGTGCGCGGTCTGGCGGTGGGCGTCGTGGCGGGATCAGCGCTGCACCTATTAGTACAGGTGCCGGGTGTGTTCGCTGTGGGTATGCGCTACCGGCTCGAGGCCCGATGGCGCGACCCAGGTGTGCGGGAGGTGGCGCGGCTGATGCTGCCGCGGGTCGCTGGTCTCGCCGCCGCGCAGGCCAACTTTATCGTCGCTACCTTCTTCGCCTCGCAAATTGGCGACCAGGCCATATCTGCCCTGAACTACGCGTGGCTCCTGGCCATGATGCCTATGGCGCTGTTCGGCGTTTCCATCGCCACAGCCGTCTTCCCTACCATGGCCCACCAGGCGGCTACGGATAGCATCGATCATCTCCAGAGCACTCTCTACTCCAGCCTGCGGTACATCCTGTTTCTCATCATCCCCGCCAGCGTGGGGCTGATCCTCCTGCGCGAGCCGCTGGTGAGCCTTCTTCTCCAGCGGGGCGAGTTCACGGAAGCCGCCACCGATATCACCGCCTCGGCCCTTCTGTTCTACTCCATCGGGCTGTTCGCCCATAGCGGCCTGGAGATCCTGAGCCGCGGCTTCTACGCCCTGCGCGATACCCGCACGCCGGTGGCCCTGGCCCTGCTCTCGATGGTCCTGAACCTGCTGTTCAGCCTGGCCTTGAAGGGCCCCCTGGAGCAGGACGGCCTGGCCCTGGCCATGTCCCTGGCCACGGCTATCGAGGCGACGCTGCTCTTCCTCATCCTTCAGCGGCGGCTGGGCGGCGCTGACGCGCGCTCCCTTGCCGACTTCCTCCTGCGCACCGGTGCGGCCACGGGGCTGATGGCGGCGGTGGTGCTGGCATTCCTGGCGGGTGAGCACGCCCTCGACCCGCTGGGCGCCCACACCGCCTGGGAGTCGCTGTTGGAGGCCGTGGGAGGAGCCATCCTCGGAGCAGCGGTCTTCTTCCTGGCGGCCTTCGCCCTGCGCAGCCGGGAGGCGCAGGGCTTCTGGCGCCGTCTGCGACTGGCGCTGGCCGGCTCGTAGTTGGTGGACAGGGTCCTTGTGCCAACGCCGCGGGTTGAAACCCGCGGCTTGGGAGGAAGCTGCGGGATTTATCCCGCAGGGTTCAATTTGAACTGCTTAAGACGGTCAGGGGGGCCGAGAATCAACTCTCTGCAGCGACCCCCTGCGCCTGGCTATTTAGGTTGCGTTCGTAGGGGCGCTCACCTATAATCGGCCTAGAGATGGCTCATAGCGATAAAGCTCTTGTCTGCCGTGACTGCGGCGCTACATTCACTTTCACCGTCGGCGAGCAGGCCTTCTACGCCAGTCGGGGCCTGCTCAACCAGCCGACGCGATGTCCCTCCTGTCGGTCGGCGCGCAAGACGGGCCGGTCGCCGGAGGAGGAGAGCTATGTCCACTACGGCTCCGCCGCCAGCTTCGGCGGCCGGACGCCACGCCAGATGCACCCCGCTCAGTGTGCGGAGTGTGGCCAGATGACGGAGGTCCCCTTCCTTCCCCGCGGCGAGCGGCCCGTTTACTGCAGCGAGTGCTACAGCAAGATCCGCGGGCGCTGAGGCGCCGCGTAGAACCAAGAACCCAGAACCCGGAGCCTATTGTTGCTTCTGTTATCCTCCTGCGGCAGCCACAGCATGATTGAGCGCGCGGCCGTAGTCCAGCTTGCTCGCCTCCTGGGCAGAGAGGAGTTCTACCGTCGCCTCTCGCTGGCCGAGGGCGCCGACCTGGCGGCCCTCGACGAGGAGCGCCTAGCCGCCCTGCGCTCGCTGGTGGGCGAGCGGCTGGGGGAACTCGCCGAGGCGCTGGCCGTCGAGGCGGTGGTCAGCGACGACGTCATCGACACCGCCTCGGCGAAGGCCTATCTGGAAGACCGGCTGGCATTCTTCGGCGAGCTGCTGGTGGAAGAACAGCGGCAGGCGGTGCGCAAAGGCTTCGGGCGTTTGGTCGGCCGCTGGGGGTGAGGGGTCTGCAACGGATGGACAACGGACTAGCGGATGACGCCGGCTCCATGCATCTGTTGATCCGTTCTCATATCCATTGACAGCCGCCATGCTGCCTCCCCTGTGTAACACTATTTTTGCGGCATCACCCCCCTTTCGGTAGCACTTTCAATGAGGCAGATCGGCGGTTTGACACGACCGCTCGCCCCCGCTAGACTGATCACACAATCGAACAAAGGCGACGACGGAGACGAGTAGGGCGGCTAATCTGCCGGCCCCGACCCGCTGGAGGCGGGCTGGGGTGCAGCGAGTCCCGCCGGGTGGAAGGGGACGCAGCCCTGGCCTCCCGAAAATCCCTCCTGAGCCGCCGACCGAAAAGGTTCGCCTGACGGTGAACAGAACCTAGAACCGAGAACCCAGTTGGTTCTAAAATTCTAGGTTCTGGGTTCTGCCCCGACTCGGTCGGGGCCCCTAGTAGGCTCGGCCGGAGCGCCCACCGTTATCAGGGGCAGGGGCATAATCCGTACGGACGTGCTCCGCAGAGTGCTCTCTCCGCCAAAGGCGGGGAGAGAACCAGGGTGGTACCGCGGGCAAGGCCCGTCCCTCAGGGGACGGGCCTTATTGACATCGGGGGCAGGGCGAGTATGGCGAGCGACGTACTGGCATATCTGGGCGCTACGGTAATCGCCGCATGGGGGATCGCCCATATCGCTCCCAGTAGGGGCGTCGTTGCCGGTTTCGGAGCGATATCAGACGACAATAGGCGGATCATATTGATGGAGTGGGCCGCGGAAGGTCTAACGCTGGCTTTCATAGGGTTGCTCGTATTGCTCATCACGGCGCTGCACGGGTCAGAGGACTCTGTGTCGCGCACTGTGTATCGAGTATCAGCAGCCATGCTTCTTGTGATGGCCCTATGGACGCTGCTCACTGGAGCCAGGACATCGATTGTGCCCATCAAGATCTGCCCAGCGGTGAAGACGGCGGCGGCGACGTTGTTCCTGATAGCGAGCGTGCTCTGAGCGGGCGAGCGCGACTATCGAGTAGGTGACCACTATGTTCGAACCTGTATCCAGCAAGGTGAGCTTCCCCCAGATGGAGGAGGCCATCCTCCGCCTCTGGCGGGAGCGCGACATCTTCCCCAAGAGCATCCAGCAGCGGCCCGAAGACCGGCTGTTCATCTTCTACGAGGGGCCACCCTACGCCAACGCCAGCCCCGGCGTCCACCACGTCCTCTCCCGCATCTACAAAGACGTGATGGTGCGCTACAAGACCATGCGC
>Ga0153915_10003365_pt1 | contig 14679 bp, 16 predicted proteins | sample Opewatmetagenome_2_FD_107003 | JGI IMG/M metagenome (GOLD analysis project Ga0153915, IMG submission 107003) | Freshwater wetland microbial communities from Ohio, USA - Open water 3 Core 3 Depth 3 metaG | ecosystem: Environmental > Aquatic > Freshwater > Wetlands | place: USA: Ohio, Lake Erie...
AAAAAAAATCATGGAGTCCATTGGGAAAACCGCAGGGTATTTTTTCATTAGAGAAATCCGTGAAAAAATCGGCACCGACTACAACGAGTTTCTCTTCACCACCATGGAAGTCGACTTGACCCTGATGCAGTCGATTTATATTGTCGAAAAAAAGGCCATCAATTTGCTGGTAATCGAACAAACAGATGTTGTACGAAGACTTCTGAAAACATTGTTGGACCTCGTGGAGAAACAGACATCAAAAACCAGCGCAATTGAATTTATGGCACGACGGATTGACGAGGCACGGCAACAGTATTCGTTTCTTCAGGCTGTTAGGGTAGCGGATATTCGGTATACCATGGGCGTCGACGAGGTGTCGGTGGAGGAGACCATCAACGGCATTGATGCCAAGGAACTTGGCAAAGCACTCCAAGTAATTCTGAAGGAGACGGATATAGCATCATTCAGCCAAGGTCGGACCTCTGTGGTCGCTAGCCTGCCTTCCCATCTCACCAGTGAATATCTGCAAAAACTTGAGGAACTCGGTGTTGACATCACTGCTGCCCACGGGTTGGGATATGACGTCTTACTGAAACAGATTGTAGCTACCGTCATCGATGTGTTAGCCACAATATGTTCGGAGGCATATGCTCTCTATGCGGTGACCACGCTTCTACAAAAAACAGATCGTTCACCAAAGACCCTTCATATCACCATAGAAACCAAGAACACATCAACCGGGGTCTATCAAGTTGCCATCGTCAACGATACAGGTGCAATCAGTGAGACTGATGTTCGACGGGCGATTCAAAAACTCTTAGAAGAAATCGTGAGGATGCTCGGAGAAAAAGCAGGGGATGAGTTTATCCAACGTTTCAAGAATTCGTTGGAAAAAAGGTATCTGTCAAGAATTGAGGAACTCGGAGTGAACCTCCATATGATTGAGCTGCAACATGAATTTTCAGCTCAAGGGGAATGATATCACCGGAGTTATGAAATGATTACAAGAAGCAGACGCAAACACCTATTGCAAAGATACGATGATAAGATGAAACCGCACCCGAACCAGCCGAGCATCTTGATGCGAAGGAATGGGCCACACACAACACTTCGAAGGACGGTGGTTGTGTGAACGAACCGTTCGCGTTCTGGAGGACGTTGTTTCAACGCATCAACGTAAAACTCACCTTAACATTTCTCCTTTTGGGACTCGTCGCCCCCACCATCGGTATCGGTTATTTTTATCTCGTCGCAAGTTCACTGCTCCCACAAAACACGGAGTTGTTCGCCGAGCAGCAGATGCTGCTTGACGGGGCGGCGCTCATCATTATCATCCTCATCGCGGTCAACACGACGATCCTTGGGCTTTACATCTCGCGCTCTTTTACCAAACCGATTCAGGAGTTCCTCCGTGCGACCCGGGAGCTTGAAAAAGGGAATTTTTCTGTCCGGTCGAATATCAAGACCAACGATGAGCTGAGTCTGCTCAGTGATGCGTTCAATAAAAGCGCGCTCTCCCTGGGGAAAATGGAGGAGGAACGGCAGCAGCTGGACAAAGCCAAATCAGAGTTCCTCAGCATCGTCTCCCATGAGCTTCGTACGCCTATCACACCGCTCAAAGCACAGCTGCAGATGCTTCAGCAGGAATATTTTGGAAAATTGACAGACAAGCAGCAACAAAGCTTGACCGTGATTATTCGGAACGCTGAGCGACTCAATAAAATCATTGAGGATTTCCTCGAGGTTTCACGGATCGAGGCGGCCCGGTTGAAATTCGTGTTCAAACAGGTCAGCATACCAGAGCTGACGCAAGAAACCGTTCGTTTTATGGAAGGGTTCGCCAAGGAGAAAAACATCGCGTTAGTGGTCGTGGCAGAGCAGCTCCCGGATATCGAAGCAGACCCTGACCGCATCAGTCAAGTGCTTCGGAACCTCATCCATAATGCCATAAAATTTTCCCCGCAGAGCAGCACTATCGAAATTCATGCGAACCTGCAAAAAGACCAGGTGCGTTTCGGCGTGCTCGATCAAGGCGTTGGCCTCTCGCCTGAGGATCAAATTCGAGTGTTTGAACCATTTTACCAGGTTGCAGGGAGCTTAAGCAGGAATTACGGTGGCACCGGGCTAGGGTTGACGATATGTCGGGGGATCATTGAGGCACAAAAAGGAAAGATATGGGTGGAAAGCAAGCCAGGCCAAGGGAGCGCGTTTTATTTCACCATTCCTCTAAAACCGATTGTTGATGTTGAGCCTATCAAGGTTCTCTTCTCCTCGAAGTCAGCAATCGAGAAGAAGCTGCAGGAGGAATTCATGGTCGCATTAGGACCGATGGGTATCGTGGAATTCAACGAGCAGAAACACAAACATGCCTTAGGGAAACAGGATCTTCTCGATTATATCACATCGCTTGAAGATCAAAACATCCTTCGGCATGCGCCTGCTCAAGCATTTAAGAAAAACATTGGAAAAATCTTTGGGGAAGATGAGATGAGAGAAGAAAAAGAAAAGTCACATGATGAAAAAATCATTGACCGGAGGATGCCTCGATGAGATTGCGCATGCTTTTGATGATCATGTGTTTTGCGATTTCCCTCATACCGATTGCCGTGATCACTGGCCTGCAGAACATCCAGATTGCTACTGCGTTTCTCGGATTGATCCTCGCTATCACCCTTGTTGTCGGGTACGTCATCGCTCATTTCATTTCGCGGCCGCTGATGAAACTTACGAAAAATATCGATGAAATCAGTAAGGGAAATTTGGATGTCGAACTCGAGAAGAGCGAGATTTATGAGATTAATAACCTGACGGCATCACTCGACCGCGTCATGGCGAGTCTCAAACTCGCTATTTACAAGGTAGGCTTGAAAAAAGAAGAGGTGTTCCAGGAAGTCATCAAAGAGAAACAGGAAGTTGAAAAGAGGTTCGAGTACCTCCTCAAAAAAATCGACGGGTGGATCTGGGAGATCGATGAGAACCGAAGGGTCAAGGTCTGTTCTGAGAAGGTGGCGGAAGCGTTGGGGTACACGCCGCAACAAATCATCGGAAAGGACGTCCTTGGGTTTTTACCAGCACAGGACGCACAGAACGTAAAAGACATCATCAACCACCTGGCTACACAGAAAAAAGAAACAGCAAACAAAGTGGACTTCCAGTGGTTACACCACGGTGATCATCATCCGGTGTGGATCCGGTCGTACCTCATCCCTGTGTTTGATACCCAAGGAACGTTCCATGGACTGCGGTGTTTCAGCCGGGACACCACAGATATCCACGCCGCGCAGGAGCAAATCGACAAGCTTCAACAGCAACTCATAGAGAGAGACACGCGAAGCCGGGGACACACGCTCGTTCCGCAGCTTGAGCTTCAAGCGAAAGGACCCGACCATGAAAGGGGCCTACTGCAGGAGTTTGATTACATGTTCTTGTGCGATGAGCACGCACACATCATCGATTGCACCTCTGATATTCAGCGAAAGCTCGGGTACACGAAGGAAGAGATGCTGAAGCTATCAATAGCTGATGTCACCATCCTTGAGACCTTAGAGGAGATCCGATCGATGCTGGAAACGATCAAAAAACAAGGATGCATCGATCTCAAAACGATCCATCGGAGGAAAGACGGAACATCGCTTCTCGTGCAGGAACACGTGCAGTATCTAAAAGAGCGAAACAGGTTCCTGTGTTTAGTGAAAGCGGAGGAGAGATAAGCAAGAAAAGCCCTGTTTTCTCCTGTGTTTTTCATCGTATTTACCCCTATAAAAACCATCAACTATTTATGTCCATTGTCGATGTCGGGTCTTGAGAGCATGATAAAAGCATCGAAGCGCGCCCAAGGGGTTGAGTACGCGATTCGCGATGTCCTGATCCCCGCACGAGCCCTTGAAAAGAAAGGTATTGAGATTCTGAAACTTAACATCGGAGACCCGAACGCGTACGATTTTGATACGCCACAACATATCAAGGAAGCGTTGTATAAGGCCGCAAACGAGGGTCGTAATGGGTATGCTCCATCCGAAGGGTACCTGGAGCTTCGCAAGGCGATCATCGACAGGGAGAACACTCGGAACCATGTCAAGTATGAGCCAGAGGACATCTGTGTGACCACAGGTGTGACCGAGGGACTCCAGATTCTCTTGAACGCGTCGCTTGACCCGCAAGACGAACTGTTGATTCCGGGTCCGACGTACCCCCAGTATAATCTTATTACGAAGTTTGCTGACGCAGTACCTGTTCCGTATCACTGCGATGAGGAGGAGAGCTGGCAGCCAAACGTCGATGACATCCGTAAGAAGATCACGAAGAGGACGAAAGGGATCGTCATTATCAACCCGAACAACCCGACCGGTGCCCTGTATTCGAAAGAGGTGCTGAAAGAGATCCTTGACATCGCAGGGGAGCATGGCCTCATGGTGATCTCCGATGAGATCTACGATGACCTGACCTTTGACGGCAAGCAACACGCGACTGCATCACTTGCGAAGGACCTCCCTATTATCACCTTCAACGGGTTTTCGAAAGTCTATCTCATGCCTGGATGGCGCATAGGGTACACGATGTTCAAGCACCAGGGAGAGCTTGATGAGATTCAGGACGCATTCATGCGGATCGCACGGTCGAGACTCTGTGCGAACTCCGTGTGTCAGATTGCTTGTATCCAAGCCCTCCGTGGACCCCAGGATCATATCAAGGAAGTGAACGATAAACTCCGGAAGCGCCGTGATTTCTCCTTTAAACGTCTCAACGAAATCGAAGGCATTTCCACGGCGAAGCCTGATGGCGCGTTCTACATCTTCCCGAGGATCGAGGCCATGGAAAAGGGGCTGTGGAAGACGGATAAGGAATTCGTGCTTGATCTCCTTAACGAGGCCCACGTGCTTGTCGTGAACGGATCAGGGTTCTGTTCGACCTATGGTGTCGGCCATTTCAGGGCGGTAATACTTCCACCCATGGAGACCCTTGAAAAGGCATTTGACGCGATGGAACTGTTCATGAAGAAAAGGTTGAAGCAGCAGTACAGCGTTAAGTCTGCTCAGTGATCATCCCGGTTTTTCCAAGAAATACTAATATAAATCCCTACGGGATTCTTTATTGAGAGGTGTGCTCATGGAGGAAGAACGAATTGAGGAGAAGCCGAACGTGTTTGATAGCCCCAAATTGCTTGAGTATAAAGCCTTGGAGACCCGGTTGTATGGGGAGCTGTTGAAGTCGTGTCGGCGGTATCACAATAAGTTAAGCATCATCTCCATCGTTGGCATTTTAGATCTGGTTAGCCAGGAAATGAAGGATCTGGATAAGTCCGATTTCAAGGTGATGGAAGAAGGGACGTTCCGGGCGAGGGACCCGTTAGATCGTCCGTAGTGGACGTTTTCGGTTCTGCTCGTAATCTTCTGTTTTTCGTGGTGGTTTATAGAAATTTTTTGATGAGTCTAGTTATATATAGATAAATATAAAGATATATATTTTTTCATATACGAAAAGATATCGAACAAACAAGAGGCACAACATTAAAAAAGTGTAGCAAGTTGAAGAACCACAGGGGATCACATGATTGTTGCACAACTCAGTATCGCACCGCTTGGAGCAGGCACCAGCGTGAGTAAATACGTAAAAATCGCTATCGACACGCTCAAGAAAGAGCATGTGACGTTTCAAACGAATCCCATGGCCACGGTGATTGAATGCGACACGCTTGAGACAGTGTTCTCAGTCGTTCAAAAAGCACATCAAGCAGTGGCGGCATCAGGGGCACAACGAATCATCACCGAGCTTAAAATAGACGACCGGCGAGACAAAAACGCGACGATGGCATCAAAGCTCACTTCATTACAAAAATAAGAGTTCTGTACTCGGTGTTCAAAACAGTTATATGGGGCATCTTCATTTCGCATTGCGGGAAGGTAGTATTGTGACCTCAACATCCTTAGTTGAAATTTGTTTCCATGGCCGTGGTGGACAGGGTGCTGTCACCGCGGCGAACCTTTTAGCAGCCGCTGCGCTTCAAGACGGAAATAAGGGCGTCCAAGCGTTCCCTTTTTTTGGCGCTGAACGACGTGGCGCACCCGTGCGCGCGTTCGCCCGTATTTCCCATGAAGAAATCCATCTGCGCAGCGAAGTGTACAATCCTGATATCGTCATCGTTCTTGATGAAAGTATCATGGATATTGTCGATGCCCTCAAAGGGTTGAAAGAGGACGGGAAAATCCTTATCAATTCAAGAAAAAAGCCAACGGATTTTGAATTTTCAAAGAAGTACAAGACCGCGACTGTTGATGCCACAGGAATCGCCTTGAAATATGATATTCTCGTTGGTGGCATCCCAGTTGTGAATACACCAATCCTTGGGTCCGTTCCAAGAATCCTTGACCGGGTCACTCTTAAATCAATCCAAGAGGTCATCACGAAAAAATGGACCGGGAAAAAAGAATTGGGCGAGCGGAATGTGAAAGCGACCCAGGAAGCCTACGATCACACCGAGGTGAACTTTTGAAGAAATATCCTGTGAAGACCAGCCTTTCCTACCCGAAGAAGGGTGCTATGGGGAAAACCGGGAGCTGGCGTGTGTTCAAACCCGTGCTCGATCAGAAAAAGTGTGTGAAATGCCTACGGTGCTGGATCTTTTGCCCGGAAGGCAGCATCCATCGGGAAAAGGACGGGACGATTCGTATCGATTACGAGTACTGTAAAGGATGCGGCATCTGCGCAAATGAGTGTAATGTCAAGGCAATCATCCTTGAGCGTGAGGAGGCGAAGAAGAAATGACGATCATGATGGATACCGGGAATCGTATTGCTGCGAAAGCAGCAGTTATGGCGCGGCCTGAGGTCGTCGCTGCCTACCCGATTACCCCACAGACGACTCTTGTGGAGGCGATTGCGGAGTACGTCGCTCGTGGTGAATTCAAGGGCGAGTATATCTGTGTGGAAAGCGAGCATTCCGCGATGAGTGCCTGTATCGGTGCAAGTGCCGCGGGCTCCCGGACCTTTACTGCGACCTCCTCACATGGACTGTTGCTGATGCATGAGATGTTGCATTGGGCTGCGCTCGCGCGACTACCAGTCGTGATGTGTAACATCAACCGTGTCATCGGCCCGGGGTGGAACATCTGGGCTGATGAGAACGATGCGATCTCGCAGCGGGACACTGGATGGATCCAGTTTTACTGCAGCAGCAACCAGGAGATCTTCGATACTGTCATCCAGGCGTTTAAGCTTGCGGAGCATGAAAAGACCGTGCTTCCCGTGATGGTGAACCTGAACGCGTTCATCCTTTCTCACACGTCGATGCCAGCGGAGATCCCTGAGCAGCATGTTGTGGATGAGTACCTCGGCTCGTACGTCCCGCAATGGAAGATCGACATCGATAATCCGACGACCTTTGGTAACATCATCGGTCCGGACTACTATGTTGCGGTGCGTCGTGCGATGCAGGATGCCCAGGAAAATGCGAAGCATCTCATCCCGCAGATTGCAAAGGATTGGCAGAAAATCTCCGGGTACTTCCATGGCGATTTCTTCGAGTATTACCACTGCGAGGATGCGGAGAGGATTCTGATCTCTATGGGTGCGATCGGCGCAGAAAGTAAAATCGCGGTTGATAATTTACGCAAGAAAGGCCAAAAGATCGGCCTTGCACGGTTACGAGTGCTGCGTCCGTTCCCTACAGAAGCTGTCGTACAATTAGGGAAACATGCGGATCTGCTTGTGATCGACCGCAATATCTCTGTTGGTCTTGAAGGTGCGATCTTCACCGAAGTGAAAGCGGCCTTGTACGGAGAGTCGGATGCGAAGGTCCATGGGTACATCGCTGGTCTCGGTGGAAAGGACGTCACATATAAGGATATTGAGGCCATGTGTACGAGTGCATTCAAAGGGACGAAAAAAGGACAAGAATGGTACGGAGTGGAGGCGTGAACCATGGCGCTGAAGGATTTACCCGTCGATGAATGCCTCTTACAAGGGAACGCCGCTTGCCCAGGATGCCCCGCGACTATAGGGCTTCGTCTGGTGCTCAAGGCGCTCGGGAAGAAGACCGTCATGGTCGTACCTGCCTGTTGCACTGCGGTGATCGAAAGTCTGTACCCATTCACCTCCTTTGATGTCCCTGTGATGAACATCGCGTTTGAAGCGGCAGCGGCAGGTGCATCAGGCGTCGAGGCGTCGCTTCGAAAGCAGGGGCGCACCGACATCACGGTCGTCGCCTGGGCGGGAGACGGAGGGACCTACGACATCGGCCTGCAGGCGCTGTCTGGCGCCTTTGAGCGAGAGACCAACTTCATCTACATTTGCTACAACAATCAGATCTACTCCAATACTGGTATTCAGCGCAGCGGTGCAACCCCGTACGCTGCGTGGACGACCACGACCGTGGGTGGAAAGACCGAGTTCCGTAAGGAGATGGGCGAAATCGTTCTCGCACATCACATCCCGTATGTCGCTCAGACCTGCATCAGTTACCCAGAGGACCTCTACAACAAGGTGTCGAAGGCAAAAAACATCAAAGGCCCGAAGTACATCGAGATCCTCGCACCATGCCCGCCTGGATGGCGGTTCAGCATGGACAAGACCGTGGAGATGGGAAGGCTCGCAATCGAGACCGGTGCGTGGGCGCTTTGGGAATGCGAGAACGATGTCATGACCTTCAACGGGAAAAGCAATCTTTTGCTCGAGAAGAAAATCGAGCGGAAACCCATCGAGGAATGGATCAAGTACCAGGGGAGATTCAGTCACCTCTTCAAACCTGAGAAGGACGTGGTAAAGATCAAGGCCATCGAAGACCATCTGGAGAAGACCTGGGAGTACTACCGAAAGATGTACCTCAGAAAATAGGTGTTGAGGACTCGTTGCTTATTCCTCGATCAGGCGTGCCCCGGTTTGATCGATGCCGCACACCCAGACCTGTCCGAAGAGGGCAAGAGTCTTTTGAAGCAGAGGGGTATTGCCCACTGCAAACACCGAGTTGCCGAGCATACACATGCTTGCGTTGCCGAATTTTTGTGCAGCCTCAATTGCTTGAAGCACCTGCGGCTCCGCAAGACCGACCTTTCTAGTGAACTCCCAACCGAGCGAGAAGAGATGCTCCAGAGAGGGTTGTTCTAATAATTGTTTCGTGCAATACCGACCAGAAGACGCAATCTGGACAAGCTTTGTCTTATCCGTAAGGATCTTCTCCGTTTGAATCGCTGTACCGACCACGCATAAGACCACTTCAAAATTCCCAGGGATATGCTCCAAAACCCCCCAAGGAGGAAGACCTGGTTCCCGCCGTATCTCGATCCCTCCGAAGCTGCTTGCGACCACATCACCAAGACCAGTGTGCATTTGCACTTCAGCGTAATGGGCAGCTCTCATCCCTTGTTCCCGTGAATATCCGAGGACGTCTGAAGCCGCAAGTGTCGCACTGAGTGCTCCGCTCCCGCTCATCCCGAATCCCTGGCTTTGAGGCAGGTCCAAGATCGTCTCCACCAGAATCTTGAAAGGTGTGTCGCCAAGGAGATTCTGGAGCGCCTGTTTTGTCACGGGCGCGTCCGATGCTTGTCCGTTTATCCGGACTTGACAGGTGAAGTGTGGAGCGGGAAGGATGCTCACGCGGCTCACCGCACCGAGAGTCACATTGATGCCTGCGCCCCGCGAACCGGTCTTGTCTATGCTCGAAGTATTATACGTAGGTTCGAAAAACGCTGAAATATGACCCGGGGCAAACGCTGTTCCTTTCATAGATATCACCGGTGATATCATCGTAGCATGTCAAGGATAGCGGAAGCAAGGTCCTCTTTTTTACCTTTTTTCCAGGCGCTTTTCCCTTTCTTTGTGAGCAGAAATATCTCGTTCTCACTGCTTCCAAATCCGGCAAGCGTGTTCCCTACCGCGCCATCCAGCTGATACTTTTTAAGGAGCTCCATGGTTCTTCGTTTCACGGTTGATTTTTTCTCCTCGGTCTTGAATGCGATAATCCGCGCGCTTGGAGCCTGGGCTCGTAATGCATTAAGGATGATTGGTGCCTGAGTGAACATGATGAACAAGGTGTCTTTCCCTGACCGTATTTTGCCTTTCTGTTTTTTAGGGATGTAGTTTGCGATCGCCGCACACACGACGATGCCGTCAAATTTTTGTGTCTTGATGTTTTGTATCAAATGTGATATATCTGCGACTGTCTCGAAACGAGTGACAGGGATGTACGGTGGAACAGGTTCTGTTGCATTTCCATACCAAAGCGTAGCATCTGCTCCTCGTTCAAACGCGTTCACCGCAAGTGCGATTGCGGTTTTTCCAGAACTTCGATTCGTTAGAACCCGTATGTCGTCAACCGGCTCCGCGGTGGCACCACCAATGATCAGCACCTTTCTATCCAGGAGATCTCTTTTTCCAACAATGCGAATCACGGTTGCAACAATCTCATCAATCTCAGGAAGCTTCGCTTTCGTGCCCTGAATAGACGGGTCAAGAATCATGACACCGTGATCCTTTAACTCTGCGATGTTTTTTTGAAGGATCTTATGGTCGTACATTGACAAATGCATCGCCGGGACAAGAAGTACCGGGATACCTGAGCCTATCGCCGTGGTCGCACAGGTGGTCACCGGGGTGTCGTCAATCCCCCGCGCTATTTTGGAAATCGTGTTGGCGGTGCAGGGTGAAATCAGTAACAGATCAACCGGGTTTTGCACGAGGCCACACCAGGCTACATGCTCAGTCTTACCTGTTAACTCAAGCACTGGTTTATGACCGGTCGCAAACTCTAAGGCATCCGGATGGAGAATACGTGTCGACGACGGTGTCATCACAGGGTACACCTCGGCGCTATGGCGGATCAGCTCCCTTGCTAACTTCACAGACTCAACAGCAGCAATGCTTCCTGTGACACCAAGCACAATCCGTTTCCGTAAAAGCTTGTTGCTTTTCTTCCCGCGTAGTTCCTCAGCAGGATGCATCGTTCCACATTTCGTCATCGGACGACCAGGACGGATCTGCTCGCATGGCGTACGACCTTATCCGTGACGCTCCCTAGAAGAAACCGTCCTTCCTTCCCATAGCCTTTGTATCCTATAAAGATGATGTCGCTGTCATATTTTTTCGCCACGAGAAGAATTTCATCCGCAGGGTCCCCGGCTTCGACGACCACATCGACCTTCGTCACTTTCCCTTCGATTTGCTTTGCGATCCTCCCCAGGTTTTCCATGGCCTTTTCCTTAAACGTTCCAGGTGATACGACCGTAGAAAGATCAATCGTGGGGAGAAGCATATTGGTAAAGGTGGATTCCACAAGCGCTGCTGGAATCACGGTGAGTAACACCAGTTCATCATCAGGTGTTGAACACTGCACAGCAGTCTCAATTGCTTTTGTTGATGCATCTGACCCATCGTAGGCGACAAGTAATTTTTTCATTAGTCACCATCACCTGGATGTGGTAATAGAGAACTAGCTAAAAAGATTTTGTATATTTTTTCCGATGATGCAGACAACAAAATGAACCCAAAAGGAATTTGCGCGCAATGATTTCAACGACACAGGTAGGAGATGAACGCAGCAAGCGGCAGACCGTCCTGCCATCGCATGATATAGTTCCCATTCTTGCTTCTAGTGAGTTTCGGTAGTCGGTTATGAAGGATCTTCGCTCGGCCCTCCAAATGATCGTTTTCGAGGGTGAACAGACGCCATGCATCCTCCCCATGCCCTTTCAGGCGAAACCCATAGAGCGGCAGTGTTTTTGTTTTTTCACACTCCCCTTGCATTTTCTCAGCCTGCCGCTGCAGTTTCCCGTCAACGCTGCTAAAATGGAGGGTGTCCGTCGTGCTAGACTTGATCTCCATGAGAAAAGAAATATCCCCTCGAAGTGCGACCAGGTCGACACCAAACGAGCCGGCGGCTCGTACAACGATAAAGGGTTTGTCACGGATGAGATAATAACTGTTCTTCTCCAAGGCGGAACAGGTTTTTGTCACCCGAGAAAGGATTTTTTCGTCGCCCTCCAAAATCCCTTTCAATTCCCGTTCGTACACACTGCTCATATCAAAAAGGTAAAATACATCCAAATGTTTTAATGTTTGGGATTGCAGTCTTCAACGGACAGGTTAAGGGTGAGCTAGTATGAACAAACAAGTTTTGGTCAAAGAGGTTATGAAGGCAAATCCGGTGATTGTGCAGCCGTTTACTACCGTGTTAGAAGCAGCGCGTCTGATGAAGGAAAAAAAAGTAGATAACGTGATCGTCACAGAACAAGGACATCCCCTTGGAATCCTCACGGAACGTGACATCGTTAACAAGGTAGTCTGTGAGGAAAAAATTGCCTCAGATCTTTCCGCTGAGGACGTCATGACCTCGCCTATCATCGTCATCGATCCGTACTGTTCCCTTCAAGAGGCTTCGAAGATAATGGGGAGACGCAATATCCAGCAGTTGCCGGTGATTGAGAATAATCAACTGATCGGCATTATCACACACCATGACATCTCACAGGTGTCCCCAGCCCTCTCGGAGCTCGACCGCGAATGGTCGACAATCGATGATAGGGATGAAGAAAATGCCCTAGGTCACACGTTCTCCGGGAAATGTGAGGATTGCGACGGGTTGTCAACCAATCTGAAACTCGTCGAAGGCAGACTCTTGTGTGAGGAGTGTATTGCCGGATTGAAATATGAATAGGATCTTTTGAAAACTGTGGAGTGGAAAGGATGAAAGTCAAGGACATTATGGTATCAAAGGTAATCTGTGTCGATAAAGACGAAAGCCTGAAGCGAGTGCTTGACCTGATGCAGAAGTATCAAATAACCAAGATTCCAGTTGTTGATGATAAACGGTTCTTTGGTCTCGTAACCGACGACGTCATCGCATACAAGCTTGGCTCGATCCGTAAGAAGGGCGTCACCGCCTCTCGGCTCCATGCCTCATCAGTCACCGAAAAAAACGTCACGACAATCTCGCCCGATGATGAGGTGAAAACGATTCTGAAATCAGTCGGTGAACCAGGTCCAACGATGCTGCCGGTGCTAGAGAAGGGAAAGCTTGTCGGGGTGGTGACGAAAGCCGACCTGCTGCCCCTCGTGAAAAGCAAAGACCGCCTCAGCACAATCATGCAGCGCAAGTTGTATGTCATCACGCCTGGGGACCGGGTCATCCATGCCAGGCACATCATGGTCAATCAGAGGATTGCTCGATTGCCGGTGGTCGAGAAAAACAAGCTGGTGGGCATCGTCTCAGATATCGAGATCGCGCTTGCGTTCGCGTCGCTGAAAAAATCGTACTCGTTAGGGAAACAGAAGCACCAGCTGGATGAGCTCACCGTCGGGGAGGTCATGAAAGCTCCAGTAATCTGGACCGACGCCTCCATGGCGATCGCGGATGCCGCAAGGACCATGCTTGAGCAAAACGTCGGGTCGCTGCCGATCGTTGAAGATGACCGCCTCATCGGGATGGTGACGCGGACTGATTTGTTGCGTACCATCGTGCTCTAAAAGTGTTTAAGTAAGGAACTTGATTCAGTATCGCATGGTGTACCATATTCCCTCTGATGAAGAGCTTCTTGATGCTGTCAAGAAGGTTTTTGAGAAGAACCATACCGTCTCGTCTCAGCATCGGCTGAAGCTTTTAGTGGAAAAAGAGTTACAGACAAAGAAACAGCAGTTCCATGTCAGTGAGCCGAGGATGCGGATGCTCGTGGTGCATAGCGGGTTAGTCCAGGTGGAGATCCACACACGAGAAGGCACTCCTGAGAAAATCTATCCGAAATGTCCGGTGTGCGGCGGTGTGTTGCAGCGGGTGAAGAATCAAACGATCTACGGTGGGGAGGTCACTTTGGAGTACCGCTGTGGGCTCTGTGGGTACTGGACCGGGAAGAAAAAAAAGATCCCGACTCTCTACGTCTTCCACGTGATATAGGCTAAAAGGACATTATCTTTTTTCATATCAAATTTGTTATGATACCTCTTCATCTGATTTGAAAATAGAAACGACAACAGGTTGTCGTGTTATATCCATTGACAATCTGACATTGACCGCTCCTAAGAACCCTCAGGGGAGAGCCGAAGAACGTTTTTAGTCATACCATCTAGTTTGCTAACAAGCTGATCAAGCGGCGTGACAAGGATTACAGGGATCTGTTCAACATCATTCGCGTTGTCGTCGTTCACCACCTTCACCACCCCAATGAACTGCTGGTTCCCCTGGTCCGGTGCGACCACGGTCACCTGGACAACCACAATCCCGTCCTTCGGAAGGGACCCACCGGAGGAAGGAGCAAACGTCCAGGATCCCCAGGTCGGCCACTGCTGAACGTGCCATCTGAGATAAGACCCCTGGTCACCAACGTTTCTAACCGTGAAGCTACCCGTGACCACGGACCCGGGGTTCACATTCAACCAGCTCAGCGACCCGGTGCAGGCGAGATCAGGTACGACCGGCGGTAGCGGAGCGTATTTCACACCAACAGTATCCAACCACGTATCGCAACCGCCAGCACACAACACCCTGAACCTGAGGATAGAGGAGCTACTGATGTACGCCTTGGAAATGATGTACCATTGCCAGCTAAGCGTCGAAGGCGTCCCCATCCCTTGTTTGATCTTCACCCAGGTTCCATCCACGGGACTATACGCATCGATGTCTGGACCGTCGTTCCAAGGCACGCCTGTGGCCATGAACTCTGCTCCGATGAACACCGGCCCCGGGGTGGTCTGTGGAACATCGAACGAATAGTAAATG
>Ga0153915_10003366_pt1 | contig 14679 bp, 14 predicted proteins | sample Opewatmetagenome_2_FD_107003 | JGI IMG/M metagenome (GOLD analysis project Ga0153915, IMG submission 107003) | Freshwater wetland microbial communities from Ohio, USA - Open water 3 Core 3 Depth 3 metaG | ecosystem: Environmental > Aquatic > Freshwater > Wetlands | place: USA: Ohio, Lake Erie...
TCATGAGCCAGATCATGGTGCGCGCCCCTCGACGACCTTGCTCTCCTGGCCGGCCTTGCCCTCATCGCCGGTGCCGTCTTCCTCTCCGCCGATCAAGGCGCCGATCAACGAAGCCGCAAGGATGGCGATCACGATGCGCCATCCCGCGGGAATCCCCGGCACGAGCACCGACGCGCCCCACGCAAGGAAGCCCCCGGCCACCGCCACCAGCCCGTTCACCAGGGATTTCTTCACGCCGGGCACGAGAATCGCAATGAACATCGCGTACAGCGCCACCCCCATCCCCCGGGCGATCACCGGCGGGATGAGAGACGAGAAGCCGGCGCCGATCAGCGTCCCGCTGAACCAGGCGAGGTACACCGTGGCGATGAGCCCGACGAAGTACCGGATGGTCAGGCGCTCCTCCAGGGAAGCCACCACGAAGGTCTCGTCCGTGATCCCGAACCCGAGCGCCAGCGGGAGCACGTGGTAGACGGGATGACCGCCCCGGCGCAGCGGGAGACGCCGGGAGAGGGCGACGCTCATGAGGAAGTGCCGGAAGTTGAGCACGAGCGTGGCAAGCACGATGGCGAGGGCCGAAGCGCCGCCGGCGAGAAGGCCCAGGGACGCGAACTGGCTGGCGCCGGCGTAGACGAAGAACGACATGGCGCCAGCCTGCAAAAAGCTCAGGCCGGTCTGCGTGGCCAGCACGCCGAAGGCCATGGCCATCGGCACGTAGCCGACCGCCACGGGCAGGCCCGCGCGGACTCCCCGCATCACTTCTGCCGCCGCATCCCGCTGCATGGTGGGGCATGGTGCCACGAAACGAGCGGGAGTATCCAGTGTCGGCCTCGCCGTGTATGCTCCTGCACGAGGAAGGCGAACATGGGACTGCTTACCGGGAAGAAGGGGATCATCCTCGGGGTGGCCAACGACAAGAGCATCGCGTGGGGCATCGCGCGCAAGCTGCACGAGGAGGGGGCCTCGCTGGCCTTCACGTACCTGAACGAGGTGTTCGAGAAGAGGGTCCGGCCGCTGGCGGAAAGCGTGGGCTCGGAGCTGATCCTCCGCTGCGACGTGTCCAAGGACGCCGAGCTCGAGGGCGCCTTCCAGGAAGTCGAGCAGAGGTGGGGCTCGCTGGACTTCCTGGTGCATTCCATCGCCTATGCCGGCCGAGACGAGCTGCGCCAGCCCTTTCACCAGACCAGCCGAGAGGGATTTCGGGTGGCGCTGGACGTCAGCGCCTATTCCCTGATCGCCGTCACGCGCGCCGCCCTGCCGCTGATGAAGAACGGTGGTTCGGTCCTGACGATGACCTACCTGGGCTCCCTCCGGGCCATGCCGAACTACAACGTCATGGGCGTGGCCAAGGCGGCCCTGGAGGCGGTGGTGCGCTACCTCGCGGCGGAGCTCGGGGAGAAGGGCGTGCGGGTCAACGCGATCTCCGCCGGTCCCATTCGCACACTCGCGGCGACGGGGATCTCCAACTTCAGCGAGATCTTCGGCATCATGGAGAGCCGTTCCCCCATGCACCGCTCCGTTACCACCGCGGAGGTGGGAAACTCCGCTCTGTACCTCCTGTCCGACATGGCAAGTGGAGTGACGGGAGAAGTCCACTTCGTGGATACCGGCTACAACATCGTCGGCCTGTAGCTGCTGCGCGATCGGAGTCCCAGGCCGTGGCGCTTATCCTCTCCTGGAACGTCAACGGCCTGAGGGCGGCGCTGCGAAAGAATGCGCTTGCCCCCCTGTCCCGCCGGGCACCCGACGTCCTGTGCCTCCAGGAAGTGCGTGCCCGTGAAGAAGAGGTCGGCCGCGTGTTGCGGCGCCTGCCCCACCAGTATTTCGCCGCCACCCGCAGGCCGGGGTATTCCGGGACGGCCATCCTCTCCCGGCATCCGGCACTCTCCTGGACCGAGGGCATGGATCACAAGGTTTCTGACGATGAGGGCAGGGTCGTCACGGCGGAGTTCAGCTCCCTCTACGTGGTGAGCGTCTACGTCCCCAACAGCCAGCACGGCCTCCCGCGGCTTCCGCTTCGACTGCGGTGGGACCGTGCCTTCCGCGCGTACGTGAGCGGGCTCTCTCGCAGGAAGCCGGTGGTGTTCTGCGGGGACCTCAACGTGGCGCACCAGGAGATCGACATCGCGCGGCCGCGGGACAACCGGATGAACCCGGGCTTCACCGACCGGGAGCGCAGGAGCTTCTCGCGCCTGCTCGGCGCGGGATTCCTGGACACCTTCCGCACGTTTCATCCCGACGAGCGGGACCGCTACACGTGGTGGCGGATTGCATCGGGCGCCCGGGAGCGCAACATCGGGTGGCGCATCGACTACGTCTGTGTCTCCGAGGCCCTGCGGCCGCGCCTTCGCAGGGCGATCATCCTGGATTCCATTACCGGATCCGACCACTGCCCGGTCGGAATCGAGTTGGACGGGGACTTGTGAATACTGCCGCGAACCCCAGGGATACGACGAGTGCAAGGGAAAGGACGACCAGCCAGTCCCCTGCCCTGACGTACAGGGAGGTGGGCTTTTCACGGAGAAGGTACAGCCTGGAGGTCATCGCCCCGGAAGAAAACAGGGGCAGGCTCGAGGACCAGGTTCCCAGCTCGTCGAAGTAGCCGCTCAAGCCCCCGTTGGAGATCCGCAGGACCGGCCTCCTGGTTTCCACCGCGCGGAAGATCGACATGACGGCGTGCTGGTACATCGCCACGGATGAGCGCGCCCACGAATCGTCCGTGGCGCTGACCAGGAAGTCCGCCCCGTCCAGGGCGTGGGTGCGCGCAACCTGTCCAAAGGTGCTCTCGAAGCAGATGAGGACGCCGAACCGCAGCACGCTTCCGTCCGCGGCGGGGAGCCGGAACAGGTGGGTGGTGTCCCCGCGATCGAGCTGGGCGGATTCCGTGGTCCGGCGAAGGTAGTCGGAGAGGCCGGGGAATACGGCCTCGAACGGGTTGGTCTCCCCGAAGGGGACGAGCACCGACTTGCGGTAGATGTCGGACAGGTTCCCGTCCGCGGTGAACATCTGCATGGCGTTGTACGACTTGACGCTCCCGCCCCGCTGCCGAAGCTCTAGGCTGCCGAAAAGAATGTTCATCCCCGAAGAGCGGGCCAGCGCCGAGATCCGGTTGAGCGTTGCCGCGTTGTCCGCGAGTGACAGGCGGATCTCGTACGTTACCGCCCGATCCAGCGTGAGCTCCGGGAAGATCACCAGGGAGACCCCCAGTCCCTTGAAATCCCGGATGAACGCCTCGATGGCCTGCAGTCTCTCCGCCTGCCCGGCGTGCTCGGTCCGGCCGGGTCGGAAGAAGGTCTGCGCATATCCGACCTTCAGGCGTGCGCCCGGATCGTAGGTCATGCCGGGCGTGACGAGGGTTCCATAGAGCAGGCAGCCGCCAAGCACGGCTGCAGCGGCCCCGGAATATGCGGCAGCCTGTCGCCATCGGTCCGGCACGGTGCGCCCGGGCAGCACCCGGTCCAGGGCCAGGTAGACTGCCGTGTTGACCAGGACGATGAGCCACGAGACCAGGGCGACCCCGCCGAGGTCAGCGACCTGGATCAGCCGGGTCCACGACCACTGGGTATAGCCGAGAACGCCGAAGGGGAACTGCAGGAACCAGTTCTGCTTTGCGTACTCGAAGAGGACGAAGATGGACGGCGCCGCGGCCAGGGCCAGGAGCGGGCGGCCAAGGAAGAGCCGGATGCAGAGCACGGGCAGGCCGAAGAACAAGGTCGCGGAGACGAGGGACACGAACGGCAGCGCGAAGGGATGGAACGCGGCGACCCACTGAAACGCCATGGAATAGAACACCAGACCTGACAGCACCGACAGCAGGAAGGCGCCCAGCGGGCGGGAGCGAGACACGGCAAAGAACAGGGGAACGAGGCCGATCCAGGCAAGCGCTCCTGCCGGCGAGGGTGGATACGATGTTGCCAGCAGGAGGCCGCTTGCGGCGGCCAGCAGCAGGTTGGCAGCGATGCGCGCCGCGCGGACGCTATGCCGCTGCCCCAGCGCGGCCGCCCCGGCTACCATACCCCCGAGGTGGCGGTTATCGCGAAATTGAACCCGCTGCTCGAGTCTTTGAGCTCAACCTGCTCGTTGTAGCTCCCAACGGGAGAGTAACCGTAGTACTTGTAGTTTCCGGTCGGGTTGCCGTTGAGGTCCGTGGACTGCAGGAAGGACAGGATCGCGAGCACCTTTCCGCTGCCGTCCGCAGCGACCTTGGTAGCGCAGCGGTTGAACTCGCCGTTCACAGCAGAGGTCCCAAAGGGGAAGTCTCCGTTGGCGAGATCCAGGACGCCTGGATTGGCGCCGCCGTCGTACCAGGCAGCATAGTAGTAGTTCTCGCGGTCTGTGCTGGTGCGCTGGGGGACCGTGGCCGGAAGCTCGAAGGAATAGGCACTGGAGATTCCGGCGGTGTCGGAGATCGTGTATGAGGTCCCTCCGAGCGGAGGTATGGGCTCGGGCGCGGCGAGGGCCACGCCGCTGTCATAGTACACGACTCGGTACTTCGTCACGTCACCCGCGTTGTCGTCGGACGCATCGAGCTTGGGGTAGGCGCCAAGTGTTCCCCCGGAGAAGACTCCGAGCTTCACGAGGGACCAGTACCCGCTGTTAGGCACGCTGATCGTCCCGGTGATCACGCGCACAGAGTTTGCCCCGCCGGATGGGCTGCTGCAGGAAAGTATCGAAGCGACTCCGGCGAGAACGCAGAGAACCTTGATCATCCGCATTTGTGGCACCTCGCTTCTCTGTGTGGTGGGCTCTCCGCTAAGTATACGACTCCCGGCGCCAGAATCCAGAATGGTTCAGGAAGTGGGAAGGATCATCTCGTTCTCTTTCAACAAGATGTCGTGCGCCCCACCCTCACGGATGCTTACCACGGAGGCGAGCGTGATTCGCGCGCGCGACTGCAGCTCGGGGATGGTGGCCGCCCCGCAGCTCACCATGGCGGCGCGGACCTTCTCCAGGGTGACGTCCAGGTTGTCCTTCAGGCTGCCCGCGTAGGGTACATACCCGTCGACGCCTTCCTCGAATCCCGCCGGTCCTCCCTGCCCACCCTCGTGGTAGCGCTGCCAGTTGCGCGCCCGGTTGGCGCCCTCTCCCCAGTACTCCTTCACGAAGTTGCCCCCGATTCGAAGCCGGCGCCCGGGCGCCTCGTCGAACCGGGCGAAGAACCTGCCCATCATCACAACGTCTGCGCCCATGGCGAGGGCGAGCACGATGTGGTAGTCCTGCACGATCCCACCGTCCGAGCAGATCGGAACGTAGACGCCGGTTTCCTTGAAGTACGCGTCCCGGGCTGCGGCCACCTCCATGACCGCGGTGGCCTGGCCCCTGCCGATGCCCTTCTGCTCCCGGGTGATGCAGATGGAGCCTCCGCCGATTCCGACCTTCACGAAATCGGCGCCCGCCTCCGCGAGGTAGCGGAAGCCCTCCGCGTCCACCACGTTCCCGCCGCCCACCTTCACCGAGTCGCCGTACGTTTTCCGGATCCACTGGATGGTGTCGGACTGCCACTCGGAGTATCCGTCCGAAGAGTCCACGCACAGCACGTCTGCTCCCGCGGTCACCAGGGCGGGGACTCTCTTCTCGAAGTCCCGGGTGTTGATGCCCGCGCCCACTACCAGCCGCTTTCCCGGGTCCACGAGCTCGGAGGGGTTCTCCTTGTGCTCGGCATAGTCCTTGCGGAACACCATGGAGGTGAGACGACCGCTCTTGTTGATGACGGGAAGGCAGTTCAGCTTGTGCTTCCAGATGAGCTCGTTTGCCTCGGAAAGGGTGATCCCGTCCTCGCCGTAAACGAGGTCGGCGAACTTCGTCATCAGGTCCTTCACCCTGGCGTCCGGAGGAGTCGTGGAAAGCCGGAAATCGCGGCTGGTGAGAATTCCCACCAGCTTGCCGGTTGCGGTGCCGTCTTCCGTGACCGCCATGGTCGTGTGCCCAGTCTTCTCCCGGAGCGCAAGGACGTCCCGGAGGGTCGCCTCGGGGCGGATGTTCGAGTCACTCGGGACAAAGCCGGCCTTGAATCTCTTCACGCGCTCCACCATCTCGGCCTGGCTTTCGATTGACTGGGACACGAAGATGAACCCGATTCCGCCCGATCGGGCCAGGGCGATGGCCATCCGGTGGTCCGTCACCGCCTGCATGATGGCCGAAGCGAATGGCACGTTGAGCCGGATAGCCGCCTTCTCCCCCCTTCGGTGCTTCACCAGCGGCGTGCCCAGGCTCACCGCGGAAGAAGTGTGTTCCTTGCGGGTGAGGTTGGGCAGCAGAAGGTACTCGCTGAAGGTATGGGAGGGCTCGGGATAGACGACTGCCATGGGGCGGCACCTCTCTGGTTTTGCCTGAAGGTAGCGGGTTGGCAGCCGAAGTTCAAGGCTCGCCAGGGCGCCCGGACGCTCAGGTTTTTGGCGGCAGGGAGAAGGTGAACTCCTGCGATGTCCCGTCGCCCAGGGTGAGCGCCAGGGACACCGTGGCCGGCCGCGGAATCGGCTTTTTCCCCTTGAAGACGACGATGTACTCCGACCGGCCCTGTTTTGCCTCGAACGACGGGCTGGGGGGGTACCATCGCGTGAGCGTGTTGCCGCGCGCCACGACGTCGCGGTGGGGCACCTCGTCCTCGTCCTGCCAGTAGCGGATCATCTGTGGAAGAGTCTGCAGTCGGGCGACTTCCGAGCCGTCCTCCGCCTGCACGGACCCCTCGAGGATCACCTGCGAAGCCTGGCTCAGCGACAGACTGACCTTGAGCACGACGAACTCGTCGGTGCCGCGGAGGAGTCCGGTAATCGGAACGAAGGGATTGTTGCGGGACTCCGTGCTCAGGTAGGACACCTCCCGGCTCGACAGCAGGGCGCAGGAGACGGGACCGACCGGCTCGGGGGCGCTTGCACAACCCGCTACGGAAAGGGCAAGAGCGCATGCTGCCGCAAGGACGCGCCAGGACTTCATCCGGACCTCCCCAAAAAAACGCCCCCGCTTCCGCAGGGGCGTCGTTGATAAGATCGAAGCGCCCGACCTAGAGGGTCACGTCAAGGTTGACGTAGAACAGGTTCCCGGCGTTCTTCTGCGCGCCGTAGTAGTCGCCGACGGTGACGCGCGCGCCGCCCATGATCCAGAAGACGGACACGCCGCCGCCGAAGTTGATCGTGTTGACATCACCCGCGGCCATGACGCCCGCGTCGACCGGGCTCATGTAGGTCACGTTGCCGGCCGAGCCGGTAGCGGAGACGCCGAAGTCGTAAACGTTCACGATCGCATTGAGAGTCACGTTGTCGTTCAGCTTGTAGGCAACCGTGGGCTCGACGCCCCAGTCAAGCCCGTTGTCGGAGTATTCACCGATGCGGGCGCCGACCGTGAGGGGACCCATGGTATAGCCGAGGTTCTGCTCGAGCAGGATCGGGGTGCTGCCGTTGAGCAGCTTCACCCGGCCTTCGAGGATAGCCGTGAGGTTCGGTACTGCCGACACGTTGGCGCCGAACCAGATCTGGTGCCCGGTGGACACGGTATTGGTGAAGTCAAGCTGCACGCCCGCCTGCACGCTCAGCAGGTTCGGCATCGCGAAGGCAAACCCGACCATGTCGCCGTTGGCGCTGAGGCCGACGGGGGCATCAGGGATCACCTGGAAGAAGCCGATGTCGAGGCCCGATATCGGGGTGAGGTTGAAGTACATGCCCGTCTTCTTGTTGGTGGTGCCGAAGAGGAACCAGTCAGTCGTTGCGATGGTGTAGTCATCCAGGATGCCGGCGCGGATGGTGAGCATGCCGTTGAACAGCTTCGCCCAGCCATTCAGCCGATTGAGCACGACGGGGAGCGGCTGCACGAGCCAAGAGGCGCCGGTGAGCTCAGAGAACTCGGCACGGCTGTTGAATCCATAAGTGCCGTCCGCGGCGGTGTAGAAGAACTTGACGCGTGTGGCAGAAGTGCCGTTCCAGTCGTAGTCGAACGCAATCAGGTCGTTGCCGCTGCTGGGCGAGTACACGCCAAAGCCATACCAAGTGTTGACCGCGTACTTCACGGTCGGCGTTTCCCCTTCCGCGAACGCCACGGCGCCCACGAAGCACAGTGCAAGAAGTACTATGAGTGCCTTCTTCATTGAGAATCCTCCTTCGCTGTTTTCCGGAGAGCCAACGGCTCTTCTTCCTGTCATACCGGACCTTGCGACCGGTATGTTGTGGCCTACTTCCGTCCGTCCCCTCCCTTCCCGTCTGATCGGGTCAAGAGCCAACGGCTCCTCTGCAACCCCTGTCGTGTGCACAATATGCACGCCGCCGGCGATTTCTGGAAGCTTAGCAGACGGCTCTTTTAGCTGTCAAGCCTTTTTTCTTTCTGTTGCAATGGGTAGCAGCGGCAAGCGCCAAACACTACGCGGTTTCTCGAAGCAGAGGCGGCGGACTGTAGAAAAACGGCCGCCGAAGGCGGCACTAGCGAACCCTACTTGAGACTGAGCCAGAGGAAATACTGGTCTACCGACCTTTCGATCAATTTCACGATGATATGCTCCAGGAGGTTCGGTGTGGTCAGCTCGTTGGCCGCCTTGTCCACCGGCTGCTGGAAAAGGTAGCTGTACCTCCAGGCGCTGTCGTTCGTGTCCTTGTCAATCAGCTGCATGGTGAGCCGGATAAAAGGGCCATTCTTCTCGTTCTGCTTGGCCACGATGTGCCCCCACTCATCGATGGTGAGGGCCAGGATGTATCGGGTAGGAACGCTCTCCCTGACGGAGGCGAAGTCGAAGCCGGAGTAGGCGGCGGGATCGGTCTTGGACTTGGAGTACTCGACCTCGATGTCCCGGATGTCCAGTGAGCTCGGGGCGAACAACTCACTTGCCTTCTCCACGTTTCTGGAGAACGACGTCTTGAGCTGACTCGCCAGCGCCTCCCGCGAAATCTTGGCAAGGACTTCCTGGGTCCTCTTCTCGTAAAAGAGGCTCCATGCTTCCCGGGACATGTAGTCCAGATCCTTGGTGATGGTGGCGTTCTGCTCGATCCGGGCAAACAGAGTCACTGGGGTCGGTATTCCAACGGTCTTCGCGGGATAGCCGATCCGAGACGCACACCCGGAGAGCGCCACGATCAGAACGAGAAAGAGAAGGCTTGCCTTGCTGGAGCGCATGCTTCGATCACCTCTCATCATGGGTGGTACACTACCATGTCATCTGCGGCCTTTCAGCCCAAGCCGCTGGAAAAAAAAGCGCGCTCTTGCGAGCGCGCCTTTCTGATTCAGAACGAGAGCTAGAAGCCCCAGTCGATGAGGATGGGGACTTCCCAGCGGGAGATCGCGCCAGAGGCGGTGCTGCCCATGTAGTGGAAGCTGACGCGAAGATTGAAGTCATTCAGCTTCACGTAGGGCTCGAACCCGTAGGTCATGGTGCTTACCGAAGTATCGGCCTGGGCGAGGTTAAAATAGAGACCAGCCGTCACGGGGCCGAGGTTGTACCACGCTTCGGGAGACACGCCCCAGGAGCTCACCGCGGGGGAGCCGTTCGAGCCGAAGGTGCCCGCGAACGCGATGCCAAGCTGTCCCATGCTGTAGCCAGCCGCCAACTCGGCGTTGATGTTGGACACAGCCGTGGCCAAGTCGAAGCCGTCATACTTGGCGTCCGCCCACAGGGTGAGGTTCGGGACCATGAGCAGCTCGACGCGACCGAAGATGGTCCGGTCATAGCCGGTGCCGCCCGGGTTGAAGAGGTTAGCGTTGGGGACGACCGCACCAGCGGTGACCTTCAGGAGGCTGGGAAGGGTGTAGGACGCTCCAACTTCCGTGTTTCCTATGGTCGAGTTCAGGGTAGCTAGGGGGGTAACGGTGGGATCCGCGACCTGATAGAAGACCGCAGCCTCAAAGCCGGAATCCTTTGGAGCAACGTCAACGATGATTCCCCAGCCGTCCATCCGGCCGACGTTGCCGTTGTTCACGTCGCGGATCGGGTGCGGCGAGGTCTTCCTGAAGGCATCGAATCCATCTCCGTTGAACTCACCGATCTTGAAGCTGACCATGTCGGGGATCAGCTTCAGCGTGCCGTTGATGTTCACAAACTGCATGAAATCAACAACCGACGCCGGGTTCGCACCCATGTAGGCGGTGAGCTGGAACGACGTGAAGTTGCCAGAGTATGCAAGGTCCAGGTTCTCACGAGGCATCGGCGGCCACGAGTCGCCGGTGGTCCAGCCGGACATGATCTCGGAACCAGAGGCCGAGGTGCCCGATGCCACGTTGAACTGCACGCGCCCCCACCCGAAGCCTACCGTGGCTCCCTCAGCATATACCAATGTGCCGAGGCAAGCGAGGGCAAGAAGCACGACAAGGAACTTCTTCATGAGATCCTCCTTCGCTGTTTGTGCGAGAGCCAACGGCTCTCTTCATCCTATCATACCGACCTCACGACCGGTATGTTATAGCCAATGCTGTCCGTCCCCTCCCTTCCCGTTTGATCGGGTCAAGAGCCAACGGCTCCTATCCAACCCCACTCGCACACCTATGGTGCGCGCTTAACAGCGATTTCACTGAAGCTTAACAGACCCCTCTTTTGGCTGTCAAGCTTTTTTTTCCTGCCAATTGGGAGACAAAAATCATGATTCCGAAAGTCCATGTGGAGCACGTCGAGATAGCCAGCGTCTGTCGTCGCGCTCATTGCTATCCTGTGGTAACTCCGACGGTAAACCCAAATATCCAATTTGTCAAGGGAGAGATTGAGCGCCGCACTGTCATCCTGCTTGTCGGCCGGTTCGCGCGGGGGCTTCAATGAAATGTGGACAATTCCACAATCGGCTTATATTCTTGGCGCCGGACATGCTCCAGCCCATCGATTCGCTGCGCGCGATGCTCTCTTCCTGGGCCGGTTCTCCGGGTGACCGCGGCGTTACCGTCGGTTTCGTGCCGGGAAGAATCGAGGTCTTCGGGAGACACACGGACTATGCCGGCGGCCGAACGATCGTCTGCGCGATAGACCGGGGATTCCTTTTCGCCGCCGCGCCGCGGACGGACCGGCGAATCCGGATTAGGGAGGATTCCGCCGAGTTCGCCCCCGCGGAGTTCGACCTGGACCCTGAGCTCACGCCCGTCGTGGGACAGTGGGCCAACTACCCCATGACCATGGCGCGGCGGCTGCAGCGCAATTTCCCCGGGCGGCTGCACGGGGTCGACATCGTCTTCTCCAGCACCATGCCGGTGGGCAGCGGGATGAGCGGCTCCTCGGCGCTCATGATGATGATGTACACCGCCATTGCGGCGTCGAACGCCCTCGAGACGGCGCCGGAGTTCCGAAGAAGCATCCGGTCCCCGGTCGATCTTTCCGTCTACCTCGCCTGCGCCGAGAACGGGCAGAGCTTCCGGGACCTGGCGGGGGATCGGGGGGTGGGCACCTTCGGAGGCTCGGAGGACCACGCGGCCATTCTGAACGGCCGGGCAGGACACGTGACAGTGTTCAGCTTCAGCCCTCCCGAGCTTCTCGCGGAGGTACCCTGGCCGACGGACTGGCGGATGGTGGTCGCCTTTTCCGGCGTGCGGGCGGAGAAGACGCGGGAGGCGCTGGAGAAGTACAACATGGCCTCCCGTCGCGCCAGGGATGCGGTTGCCGCCTTCAACCAGCTCTCCGGCCGAAGCCATCCGACCCTTCGTGAGGTCGTGGACCACGAACCCAAGCCGAGCGGCGAAGGGTGGCTGGGGGAGCTCGATCGCGCGGCGGCCGCGGCGGGGGGCATGGCGCCCTCCCTGGCGGGTCGGGTCCGCCAGTTCATGCTGGAAGACCGGGTCCACGTCCCCGGGGCCATCGAGGCCCTGAAGGCCCAGGACCTTGGCCGGTTCGGGCGTCTTCTCTCCGACTCTCACCGTGCATCGAAGAAGGACCTGTGGAACATCGTGCCGGAGATCGACTGGCTGATGGAATCCGCATGCGAGCTGGGCGCGGCCGGTGCGTCCGGCTTCGGCGCAGGGTTCGGCGGGAGCATCTTCGCCGTGACCACGGCAAGACGGGCGGAGGCGCTCATGGAGGGCTGGCGCGGCCGCTACCGGGCGAGCTTCCCCGATCAGGCGAAGGAAGCCGATTTCTTCATTGCGCAGCCCTCGCCCGGCATCCAGCTGTGGACAGAGTCCGGGCCGGTCCGCTACGTGGACACCGTCTTCAGCCCCCGCTCATCGCGGCGAGGACCTTGAACAGCCCCTGCGTCCCGAGGTTCTCCAGTCCCTGGCCCTGCGCGGAAACGTAGAACTGGTGCACCAGCGCGAGGCCGGGCATGGCGAGCCTCATGCGCCGCGCCTCCTGCAGGGCGATCCCCATGTCCTTCACGAAGTGCTTGATATAGAAGCCCGGCGCAAAGTCGCCCTTGGCAATCCTGCGGCCGAGGTTGTTCAGGGACCACGAGGCCGCGGCGCCCTTGCCGATGATGTCGATCACGGCGTCCATCCCGAGGCCCGCGGTCTTTGCATACAGCAGCGCTTCCACCGTGCCGATCATGGTTCCGGCAATGGCCACCTGGTTGGCCACCTTGGTGTGCTGGCCCGCTCCCGGACCGCCCATCAGCGCGATGGTCTCTCCCATCTTCTGAAGCAGCGGCAGGGCGCGCTCGAAGGCCGGCTTCTCCCCGCCGACCATGATGGCGAGGCGGGCTTCACGCGCGCCGACGTCCCCGCCGGATACCGGAGCGTCCAGGCACGCGACGCCTCGCGCAGCCGCGCTCTGGTGGATACGGATGGCAAGAGAAGGCTCGGAGGTGCTCATGTCACAGACCAGCTGCCCGGGACTTGCGCCGGCCAGGATGCCGTCATCGCCAAGATAGACCTCCTCCACCTCGGAGGGAAAGCCGACCATGCTGAACACCACGTCGCTCCGCTGCGCGACTTCCTCCGCATTCCTGCACCAGGCCGCCCCCGCGGAAAGCAGCTCGGATGCCTTCTCCTTCGTCCTCGTGGTCAGCGCTACCGGGAAGCCTGCCTTCAGCAGATGCCCGCACATGGACTTTCCCATGACGCCGATCCCGACCCAGCCCACTCTCGTTTCCGCCATTGACCTCTCCTCGTTCCCGCGTCGAATGCTCAGATCTTCTCCAGGGGTGGCTCGCGGTCGCCCAGCTTCATTTCCGGACCGCTGCCCGGCGCGGTCCAGAGCACCGCGTTGCGGATCACGGCCTGTACCTCCCGCTGCTTGTAGGTCGGGTAGGTCTCGTGGCCGGGCCGGAAGTAGAAGATCCTTCCCTTGCCCCGGGTCCAGCAGCAGCCCGAGCGGAACACGTTGCCGCCGGCAAACCAGCTGATGAACACCACCGCCTCGGGGGCCGGCACGTCGAAGCGCTCGCCGTACATCTCCTCGTGCGGCATCTCGAACCAGGCCCCCAGGCCGTCCGCGATCGGGTGGCCGGGCTCGACGACCCACAGCCTTTCCTTCTCTCCGGCCTCCCGCCACCGCAGGAGGCAGCTCGTTCCCATCAGCCGGGTGAACGGCTTCGAGAGGTGGCCGGAGTGGAGGACCACGAGACCCATGCCCTGGAGCACCCGCTGCTGCACCCGGGCGGCGATGGCGTCGGAGACTTCCTCGTGGGCCTGGTGTCCCCACCAGATGAGCACGTCCGTGCTTTCCAGCACTCCGCCGCCCAGCCCGTGCTCGGGCTCGTCCAGGGTCGCGGTGCGCACGGCGAACCCCGGCTCGCGCCGCAGCGGCTCCGCCACGGCTTCGTGGATGCCCGCGGGATAGACCGCCGCGACCGCGGCGTCATTCTTCTCGTGCCGGTATTCGTTCCAGACCGTGATGCGAATCGTCCTGGACATGGGAACCACTCCTTGCCTGCCTTGCGAGTTCCTCCCTTTTACACTCTTTTTGCACTTTCATCGCGTCCCCTTGACGACAGCCAGGGGCTTTCCTGCTACAGTTTGCAGAGGGTAGATCGTCCGTGAAATCCCGGTCCCTGGGGCTCATCTTCATTGCCGCCGTTATCATCCCCAGCATCCTCCTGGCTGTGCTCTCCATACGGTCCGCCGGGCGGGAGGAGGCATGGATGGAAAAGCAGGCCGCGGCAACCCTGGACGCCGAGGTGACGCACGCCGCCGGCCTGGCCAGCGCCGAGGTCGCCAGGATCGTGGACGAGCTGCGCACCGGCCTGGACCTGCCGGCCGGCAGGGACTACGGCCGCACCCTCAGCCAGTGGAAGAAGGCCACCCCCCTGGTGGCCGTGCCTTTCCTGCTCTCGCCGCGCTATGGGATCCTGTGGCCGCCCTCCGGCTCGGCGGCGGACTCCGAGCAGAAGCGCTTCCTGCGGGAGAACGGCGACTTCCTCAGCGATCGCACCGCGACGACCGTGCTGCAGAACATCGCCGTGCGCTACCAGGCCGAGATCCTCACCGAGACCAGCAGCGGGACAGGCCCGGGCGGCGGGCAGCTCAGCAGCACCCAGCAGTCCGCCAGCGGCCAGCAGTCCGCCGGCGGCCAGCAGCCCACGGCCGGCGTCGCCTCCCTGCCGCCTGCCGCTTCCGCGGCGCGCGCCAGCGATGATGAGACCCGCCGGTCTGAGGCGATGAGCGACACGAATGCCTCATCGGCCGACAACTCCGCGCGGACCCCCGCCGCGCCCGAGGCACCGCCGTCGTCATCCCCCCCTGCGTCCATGCCCCGCGCGGAGCGAGTCGCGCCTTCCGCCTCGTCGGGCGGCCATGCCGGTGCCAGCTCGTCACCCGCCCCGGCGCCCGCGGCCCCTGCCCCGGAGCAGCAGCAGA
>Ga0153915_10003367_pt1 | contig 14676 bp, 14 predicted proteins | sample Opewatmetagenome_2_FD_107003 | JGI IMG/M metagenome (GOLD analysis project Ga0153915, IMG submission 107003) | Freshwater wetland microbial communities from Ohio, USA - Open water 3 Core 3 Depth 3 metaG | ecosystem: Environmental > Aquatic > Freshwater > Wetlands | place: USA: Ohio, Lake Erie...
GGTGGATTGGATCGGGACTCCTCCTCGCCGCCGGAGAGGCCGCGTTCGTCCACTGGAGGTGGGTCGCGTAACGTCGCTCCGGCTTCGCGAGTGGCCTGCGCCCCGCGGGCGCCGCCAAACAGTAGATACCGCTTTAGCCAAGACGGCTCCAGGGCTGCGGCGTCGCTCCGCGAACCGGGATGGATTGCCGCTGGACAATAAGTACCGCCTCAACCGAGAGGGCTGCAAGGCTGAAAGCCGACAGCTCTCCTGCGCGCGCCGCGACCAAGGCCCTGCCGGTGGAAGGGGGGTTGATAAGATGGCCGGCCCGTCAGAGGAAGGAGCAGGGAAATGAACAACGGATTTTCTAGAGAGAGCCTGAAGACATACGCGGCGCAGTCACGCGGCGAGTTCGAAAGAATTCTCGGAGAGCTGGTCGAGATCCCGACGATCTCCTCCGATTCGAGCCACCTCGCGGACATGAAGCGAGGGGCGGAGTACGCGGTCGGACTCATCGAGTCCCTCGGCGGAAAGGCGAAGATCTACGAAACGAAGGGGCACCCCCTCGTTTACGGACGATTCGACCGCGGGGAGGGATCTCCCACGGTCACGGTCTACAACCACCTGGACGTCCAGCCGGCCGAGACGCCCGACTGGAAGACGCCGGGATTCCGTTTCGTCAAGCAGGGCGACCGCTATTTCGGCCGCGGGACGACCGACGACAAGGGACCGGCCATGACGGCGCTCTTCGGAGCCCGGTACGCCTACGAGAACGGCGCGCCGGTCAACATCCACCTGCTCTGGGAGTTCGAGGAAGAGATCGGCAGCCCTCATTTCGAGGAGACCATCAAGACTCAGGCTAGCGATTTTGCGACCGATTCCGTCGTGGTCTGCGATACGGTCTGGGTCTCCCGTTCGCATCCCGCCCAGCCGGCGGGGCTGCGCGGACTGCAGGGCTTTCGCTTCACGCTCAAGACGGGCGAGACCGACCAGCACTCGGGGACGGCCGGCGGCGCTGCCCGCAATCCCGTGACCGAGATGTGCCAGTTGATCGCCGAATGCGTGGACGGAAAGACCGGCCGCGTCAGGATCCCAGGCTTCTATTCCGACGTCGTGCCCCCGACGAAGAAAGACATCGAAGACTTGAAGAACTGCGGCTTCACCGTGCGCGAGTTCAAGCGGGACCATCAATACAAGAAGCTGCGCGTGGAGGACCCGGTGGAGGTCATGAAACGCATCTGGATGATGCCGACCTTCGAGGTTCACGGGATCGCGGGCGGGTACCAGGGGGAGCGGATCAAGACGATCATTCCGCCGGAGGCGACGGCGATCGTGTCCTGCCGCCTCGTGGCGGACATGAATCCGAAGAAGATCGTCAAGCTCGTGACCGACTTCGTCAAGTCGAAGAACCCGGATGTCAAGGTCTGGACCGAGCACGCCCTGCCCGCCTATTCGGGAAAGACGACCGGGCCTTACGCCGAAGCGGTCCGGAGCGCAATGAAGTTCGGCTTCGGCAAGGAGCCGGTCTTCGTTCGGGAGGGGGGCTCGATCGGCGCCGTCCTCTCGATGGAGAAGGTCCTGAAGGTTCCCATCTTCTTCCTCGGTCTGTCGCTGTCCGATCATGGCTACCCCGCGCCCACCGAGAACTACGACTGGGACCAGGCCGCGGGCGGAATGGCCACCTTCGCGAAATACTTCGAGACCGTCGCCGCGCTCTAACGTCGGCTCCGCTCGCTCGGGACCTGCGGCGAGCGGCTCGGCCGGATGCGGCCTCGACCGCTCGCCTGGTCCCTTCCTCTCGCTACGCCTCCCGGGGGAGGACGGCCGCCGGACAGCAGAGAGTCACCTAACCGATAGGGCTACGTTAGCTGAAAGCTGATAGCAGACAGCTATCGAAGGAGGTCTTCCAGCGCGGCGGAGGCTTCGGTTTTCGCGTCGCGGTACTTGACGATGACGGGAGTCTGGAGCGAGATCCCCCACTCCTTTCCCTTCCCGTCTCTCACCGCGCGGGCGCCCGGAACGACGACGGCGCCGGCCGGGATCTCCAGGGGGCGTCCGGGTGCCTTGCGGTACTCGAGTCCGCGAACGAGGTCATAGACCGGCGTCCCTCCCGTCAGGATGACCCCGGAGGCCAGAACCGCGCGCTCGCGCACGATGGCGCCTTCGTAGATGCCGCAGTTGCCGCCGACCAGGACTTCGTCCTCGACGATGACTGGGAGCTCCCCGACCGGCTCGATCACTCCTCCGATCTGCGCGGCCGCGGAGATGTGAACCCGCTTGCCGACCTGGGCGCAGGAGCCGACGAGCGCGTGCGAATCCACCAGCGTTCCCGCGTCCACATAGGCGCCGACGTTGACGTAGGCCGGAGGCATCAGCGTGACGCCGGGCGCGATGTAACAGCCGTCGCGGATTGCCGTCCCCCCAGGCACGACGCGCACCTTCGACTCCAATCGCAGGTCCTTCAAAGGAAACGTGTCCTTGTCGAAGAAGGGAAAGCCGGTCTCGGCCAGCACCTTCGAGAGCGCGCCGATCCGGAAGCCGAGGAGGATGCCCTGCTTAACCCAGCTCCGGACGACCCAGCGCTCCCCTTCCTTTTCCGCCGCGCGGATCGAGCCGTCGTTCAGGCCCGCCTTCAACTCCTCGAACGCGGCGCGCGCCTCGCCGATCGCGTGCGTCCCGGCGTCCGAGGCGATCGTCTCGATCCGGCGCGCGAGGTCCGGGCTCACCGCCCGCCCGACTTCCTGGGAAGGAGCTTGAATCCGGCGAGCAGCTTTTCGATCTTCCGGCGCGTGTCGTCCCTGACCGGCGCGAGCGGCAGCCGCAGCGTCTCTCCGCACTTCTTCATGAGCGTCAGCGCGCACTTGGCGGGTGAGGGGCTCGATTCCCAGAAGTTCATCTCCATCAGGGCCAGGTATTTCTTCTGGAGCTTGCGGGCCTCGTCCCAGTTCCCCTCCAGGGCCGCGCGGACGAGGGCGGTCATGTCGCGGGGGATCTCATTGGACGCAACGGAGATCAGCCCCTTCGCCCCGAGCGCGATCAGCGCGATCGCGGTCGAGTCGTCCCCGGAAAAGACGACGAAGTCCTCCGGCAGCGCCGTCATCAGCCGGGCGATCTTGCCGAAGTTTCCCGAGGCTTCCTTGAGCCCGACGATCCGGGGAATCTCCGCCAGGCGCAGGATCGTCTCGACGTCGAGGTCGGATCCCGTGCGGCCGGGAACGTTGTAGAGAAGGATCGGCAGCTGCGTCGCTTCCGAGAGCGCGGAATAGTGACGGAAGAGCCCCTCCGGCCCGGGCTTGTTGTACATGGGCGAGACCGAGAGGATTCCGTCAGCTCCCGCTTCGGCCGCGTCGCGCGCCCAGAAGACCGCCTTCGCCGTGTGATTGCCGCCCGCCCCGGCGACGACCGGCACTCGCCCGGCCGCCGCCTTGACGACCGCGGCCGTGACCGCTTTGCGCTCGTCTCCGGACAGCGTGGCGGACTCGCCCGTCGTCCCGCACGGCACGAGAAAATCGATGCCGCGTTCGATCTGCCAGTTGACGAACCGCTCGAGCGCTCCGAAGTCGATCCGTCCCTTCTCGTCGAACGGGGTCACGAGGGCCGTGCCGCATCCTTTCCAGTCCACCCGGGCCGCTCCTGCTTTCACTCGACCTCCTAAGGATCTGGGGCCCGCACTGTCCCCAGAAAAATTACCCGGCCGCGGACGGTCGCCTCACGACCGCCGGCCGAGAGACTTCAAAACCAGGGGTGGAAACCTCGCGCGGACGAAGGCTCATGCTCCCACCACGGCTTCCTTGAGCAGCTCTCCGAACTCGTAAACGCCGGTCCGGCCCGCGATTCTCTCCCCCGCCCACACCGCGCCTTTCGCGAATCCCGCGCGGCTTCTCGCGCGGTGGACGATCTCGATGTCGTCCTCAGGGGATTGAAAGACGAGACGGTGCGTCCCCGGGATCGTTCCCGCGCGCACGCTCGTGACCGGAAGGGTCCGGCCCGTCTCCATTTCGTAGATCGTGGCTACCGTCCGAGCCGTGCCCGACGGGGCGTCCCGCTTCTCCGCGTGGTGCTCCTCGACGAGATAAGCAGCATAACCGGCCGGAGCGTAGAGACGCGTGGCGCGCGTCGCAAGCTCGAAGAAGTGCCGCACCCCGACGGAGAAGTTAGCCGCGTGGACGAGCGCGCCGCCCCCCCGCACGAAGGCCTCCGTGACCCGCGGCAGCTCGGCGCTCCACCCCGTGGTCCCGCAGACCACGCGCGCCCCGCCGGCAGCGAGCGCCAGGAGATTCCCCACCGCCTCGGCGGGCGCCGTGAATTCGAAGACGACGTCCGCCGCGGCGAGGCGGTCCGGCGTGATGCCCTTGCCCGCCACGTTCCCTTTCGAATCGAGCCGCCACGCGATGTCATGGCCGCGCCCCGCCGCGGCCACCTCGATCTCGCGGCCCATCTTGCCCGTTCCGACGATGCCGATTCGCATAGCAATAAAGCTATCAGCTATCAGCTATCAGCTATCAGCTATCAGCATACGGGGCCGGAGAAGTGTCGCCCGGCTGATGGCTGACGGCTGAGAGCTGACAGCTTTCTATCCGAAGAACTCCCGGTGCAGGGCCCGCACGGCGCCGTCGGCCTCCGTCTCCTCGACGACGAAAGAGACGTTCCGGCGGGAGGCTCCCTGGGAGATCATGAGGATGTTGATCCCTTCGACCGCGCGGAAGATCCGGGCGGCGATGCCGGGCCTGAACTTCAGGTCCTGGCCGACCAGGCACACGATGGCGCGGCCCCCCGCAACCTCGACCTGGGCGAGCTCCTCGAGGTCGCTGCGGATCGCGGCAAGGCGCGAAAGCTCGTCCACCGTCACCGAGACCGAAACTTCCGAGGTCGTGACCATGTCCACCGGGGTTTCGTGCCGTGCAAAGACGTCGAAGAGCGTGCGCAGGAAGCCGGACGCCATGAGCATATGGGTCGTGACGATGTCTACGGTCGCGATTCCCCTCTTTGACGCGATGGACCGCACGGCGGAAGGCCCCGAGGGGGCGGACGGGCGGATCTCGGTTCCTGCCGGCCCCGGGTCGCGTGAGTTGCGGATGCGCACGGGGATCCCCTTCTCGATCGCGGGGGCAAGGGTCAAGGGATGGAGGACGCGCGCTCCGAAGTACGCCAGCTCCGATGCTTCTTCGAAGGAGATCGTGTCGATCACGCGCGCCTCGGGCACGATCCGCGGATCCGCCGTCATCATGCCGCCGACGTCGGTCCAGATCTCGACGAGGGAAGCTCCGAGGCCGGCCCCGAGGATCGCAGCGCTCCAGTCGGAGCCGCCGCGGCCGAGCGTCGTCGTCTCCCCCCGCCGCGTGGCCCCGATGAACCCGCCGAGCACCGGGATTGCCCCGCGGTCGCTCACGCTCAGGAGCCGCTCGCGGGCGCGTTTTTCGGTCTCTGGGAAGTCGGGGCGAGCCCGCCCGAAGTGATCGTCGGTAATCATGATCTCGCGGGAATCCAGGCAGGCCGCGGGGAGCCCCCGGGCCTGCAGGGCGCGGGCGACGACCGCCGCGGAGATCCTCTCGCCATGCGCCAGGAAGTGGTCGCGGCTCGCCGCCGGGACCGATTTCAGGACCGCGACGGCGCCCGCCATCCGCGAGAGCTCTCCGAAGTTCGCCGCCAGTTCGCCCCGGATCTGGCCGGCCCCGGCCCCGAAGAACTCCTCGAGAACGGCTCCCGTGTCGCCCTCGAGCCGGCGGAGGCGTTCGAGCGCGGCCTTCTCGTCCCCTCGCGCGGCATCCTCGAGCGCGGTGATCAGCAGGTCGGTCGTGTCGCCCATGGCCGAGACGACGACGATCGGGCGCTGCCCGGCGGCGCGCGCGACGATCCCCGCCAGGCGTTCGAGCGCGGGGGCGTCCTCGACAGAGGTGCCGCCGAACTTCTGGATGATCAGTCGAGCAGTCCCTTGACCGCGGCGTACTCGGCGTTCAGGACCGACGCGCCGGCCGCGCCTCGCACCGTGTTGTGGCCGAGCACCGTGAACTTCCAGTCGAGAAGTGGGCAGGGCTTCAGGCCTCCGACCATCGTCGCCATCCCCTGTTCCGTGTCCACGTCCCGGCGGGGCTGGGGACGGTGCGTCTCGGAGAGGTAATGGATGGGGCGCCGCGGCGCCGAGGGAAGAGCGGCGACATCTTCCGGCCCCCGGAAGTCCCGCCACGCGCTTTCCACGTCGGAAGCAGGCACGCGCCGCGAGAGGCCCACCGAGACGGATTCCGTGTGTCCGTCCTCGACCGGGACCCGGTAGGTCATCGCGGAGACCGGAAATCGCGCCGGCTCGACCGCCATATCCCGCGTGGTGCCGAGGATCTTGACGACCTCCCGCTCCATCTTCGCCGCTTCCTCCGGGATGTCGGGGATGACGTTTCCCAGGATGTCGAGTGACGGAACGCCGGGATACCCCGCCCCGGAGACCGCTTGCATCGTCGTGACGAAGACCTTCTCGACGCCGAAGACTCGATGGAGCGGCGCGAGCGCGATTGCCAGGAACATCGTCGAGCAGTTCGAGTTGGTGATGATCGCCCCCGCCCAGCCGCGTTCCCGCCTCTGGCGCTCGACGAGATCGAGCGAGTCGGCGTTGACCTCGGGGATCAGGAGCGGCACGTCGGCTTCCATTCGGTGGGCCGAGGCGTTGGAAAAAACCAGCAACCCGCGCCGCGCGCATTCGGGCTCCACTTCGCGCGCGACCGAGGCATCGAGCGCCGAGAAGACGATCGAGCAGGGGAGCTCTTCCGTGACCGCCGCGACGGTCATTCCCGCGACGCGCCCGGGCAGCGCGGACGGGAGCCGCCAGCGCGAGGCTTCTCCGTAACTCTTCCCCCGCGAGCGGTCCGAAGCGGCCACGGCGACGAGCTCGAACCACGGGTGATCCGAGAGTCTCTCGACGAACCGCTGCCCCACGGTTCCCGTCGCCCCGAGGATGCCCGCGGGGATCTTCCGCGCCGTTCTCGATGGGTTCATGCCGTCCTCGAGGTCAGCGGAGGTCGTGCGATTTCCGGACCTCCAGGGCCCTCGCTTGACAGCATACAGAAGATCGGTTCATCGTTTCCTGCCCGATGAGCTCTCAGCCCCCGCTGCCGGCCTGCCCGCAGTGCCGCCGCCGGATCGCCGCCTGGAAGAAGGAGTACTGCGTCTATTGCGGCGCGGCGTTCCCTCCGGACTTCAAGCAGGGGTTCGAAGAGCCGGAAGCGCTCAAGTGGGTCGATCGCCCGGGCATCCCCCCCGACGCGGCCCGCAAGCTCGAGATGATGAAGTTCGCGCCGCTCGATGGAAACGCCAGGGCCCGCTCTCTTCCGGCTCTCATCGGCCTGCTCTCACTGCCGATCTTCGCGGTTCTCTTCTACCTGATTTCGTCGCTTCTCCGGCGGTACTCGCCGGTCGCGGCCGCCCTGGTCCTCGTCGCGGGAGCCGCTATCCTCGGCTACCTCGTCTGGAGCCTTCAGAAGGCCCGCCGACGCTAGCACGTCGCTCGCGCTTGCACGGGATCTGCGCCTTCGGCGCACCGGCGAGCGACTCGGCCGGATGCGGCCTCGATCGCTCGCCTGATCCCGTGCTGCGCGCTCGCTCCCGCGGCGCGCGCCTCGACTTTCGGCGCAGGCGGTCGCTGCGCGACCAGCGCCGAGAGATTTTAGCTACGAGAGCCCCGCAGGCTTCGCGCGCCGCGACCGGGGCTGCGTCGACGGGGGCCCGCGAACGCCCAGAAGACCACTACGCCTGCACCCGGTCAATGGTCCCTGCTCGGCTCGACAGGGACTACGGACCAGGGACTACGGACCTCCTCGTTCAGACGACCGGGCGTCCCTGAATCAGGCGGATGATGAGAACGATGACTGCCGCCACGAGGAGCAGATGAATGAGCGCCCCGACATGCCAGACCGAAAACCCCAGCAACCACAGGATCAGGAGGATGACGAAGACGGTCCACAACATGATCTTTCCCCTTTCCTCGTTTCTTCGGAAGGGCAAAGCCTGTGCCAAGTCCGTCGCGTTGGGGCGCATTCTGGCATGAGCGGGTTCACGCTGAAGAATCCCGCCGAGCTGCCCGCGCGGCTTGAGCTCGCGCGCTCCGGAAGCCTGCTTCTCGTGGACGCTCCGCAAGTCCTCGTGGACCTGCTCCTGGCCTGGCGCGAAAAGGGAGCCGAGACGGTCCTCGCCGAGGCCCGGGCTCTTTCGGGCGTCAAACAGACGTTCGAGGCGGTCCTGCTCTGGCGCGAGGACCGGATCGGCTCGCGCGCGGCGATGGAGAAAGCGGTCCGGCGCCTCGAGCCGGGCGGGGTTCTCTGGGTCGTCACCGCCATGAAAAAGGTCCGGGGACCCCGGACTCCCGCGGCCCACCGTCTCGAGCTCTCCGACCTCGCCAAAGGGCTCGAACGGCACGGCCTCGTCAACGACCGCGAGGTGCGGATGACCTCCTGGCACGCGGCATTCCGTTTCGCGAGCCGTGAGCCGTGAGGCCCCGGCGATCCGTGGAGAAGGTTGCGATGCGGCGTTGAGCCGAGGAGAAGGAGTCTTAGCTCTCGTCGCTCCCGTAGTAGAAATCTCTCGGCGCCGGTCGCGCAGCGACCGCCTGCGCCGACAGCCGAGGCGCGCGCCGCGGGAGCGGAGCGCCGGAGCTGATGAGAGCGAAGCGCGAAATCCAAGCGCAGGCGCGCAGCGACATTACTCGAGATAGGGGAAGAAGCGCCCATCGATGCGGAAGTACCGGACACCACCCGGCTCGACCGTCACCTGGCATCGCGTCACTTCGAGCGTCGAGGAGAAGGAAACCCCGGGCGCGCTCAGGCTGACCGGGTACTTCGTTCCCACTTTCAGCGCCGTATTGAAATCGAATTTCGCGCCGGTCGGAGACACGGAAACCACGCGGCGCGCCTTCTCCCAGCGCACCTTCATCTCGTACTGTTCCGGCTTGAGCTTCGATGTCGGCCGCCCGGATTCGCTCGTTCTCCGTGCGCGCCCGTTCGGAGAGGCCGGCGGATCCGTCTTCCTGTCAGCCAAGTCCGGCTCCGGTGACCTCACCAAACCAGTTCATTCGAAGACCTGACACTGCTCCCGCTTCCTGCCAGCCAGCAAACCGGCCGGAACGCTCGATCTCCGCGACTACGACTTGGCGCCGAGAGACTGAGCCAGCCGGATGGCGACCTCCATGCCCTGTTTCTCGCGCACCGAACGCACACGCGCCTTCTCCGCCGGCTTCAACCGGCGCACGTAGCCCATGTATTTCCCCTGGAGGCGGCGCAGCGCTCGAACCTTCGGCGACATTCGAGCGCGGCGCTTGCGAGTCTTGCGAGCGACTCCGCGGGCGGCGCGGCGGGGGCGCCGGCCGGCCGGAGCCGCGCCCGCTGGAGAGAGCTGCTCGAGTAACGCCAGCCGTTCCTTAAGTCTGCGAATCTCCTGATCCCGGTTCTTGAGGGCCTTGCGGACCTGGTTCGTGCGGACTCTGCCCTGCGACATCAGGTCGTTCAAGACATAATGGGACTGAGCTGGAGTGAGCTTCATTATTCTTCCTTTCCTCATCTTGTGTTAAAGCGGCAGAGCGAGTCTATAACGGGGCGGCGCTCATACAAACGCGGGGATCGAATGGGCGCGGCCATCATTGTATGAGCGATCGGAGCGAATCACTTCTTGCGCGAGGATCCTTTCGCGACCTGAACCTTGGAGCTCGCTCCCTTCGCGGTCTTCGCGGGCGCCGGACGTTTGACGGGCGCGGCGGCCCGGGCCGAAGGCAGGAGCGAGGCGACGACGTCCGCGCGGATGACTTTCCCCTCGGTCATCACGTACGCGCGGTGGACGATGTTGCGCAGTTCCCGCACGTTTCCCGGCCAGTCATAGGAGTTCAAGACCTCGATCGCCCCGGGATCCCAGCCGGTCACCCCGGCTTTCTCCTGCTCTTCGATCAGCTTGCGAAAGTGCTCCGCCAGGAGCGGAATGTCGTCGCGCCGCTCGGTCAAGGCCGGAAGGGCGATGGGAAAAACGTTCAGCCGATAGTAGAGGTCTTCGCGAAGCTTCTTTTCCCTGATGGCGTCCTTCGGATCCCGGTTCGTCGCCGAGATCAGCCGCACGTCCACCTTGATCTCCGTGGAACCGCCCACACGCCGCAGCGTCCGGTCCTCGAGCACGCGCAGGAGCTTGACCTGAAGCTCGGGGCCCATCTCCGTGATTTCATCCAGGAAAAGCGTTCCGCCCATCGCCTCCTCGAAGTATCCGACGCGCCGCTTGTCGGCGCCGGTGAAGGAGCCCCGCTCGTGGCCGAAGAGTTCGCTCTCGATCAACGTCGGGGAGATCGCGCCGCAATTGAACGCCACGAAAGGCTTTCCGCCGCGGCGCGAGAGGCGATGAATCGTCCGCGCCGCGACCTCCTTGCCGCTGCCCGAGGCGCCGGTGATGAGCACGGGAGCGTTCGAGCGGGCCACGCGCCGGATGATCTCGAAGATGCGAGTCATCGGCTCGGAGCGCCCGACGAGGTCTCCCAGGCGACCGGTCTCCTGCAGCTCGGCGCGCAGCGTCTCGACTTCGGTCTCGAGACGCCGGCGATCCGCAAGGCGGTTGAAGACGACCTCGAGCTGCGCCGGCCGCAGAGGCTTCAGAAGATAGTCGAAGGCGCCGGCGCGCAGAGCCTCGATGGCGTTGTCGATCGACCCCTGGCCCGTGATCACGACTCCTTCGCGATCCGGGTCTTTCTCCCGCGCGGCGCGCAGGATCTCGATTCCGTCTCCGTCCGGCAGGTGAATGTCGACGATCAGGATGCGCGGATCGAACTCCTCCAGGACCTTTGCGGCCTCCCGGCTCGTCCCGACGGAGAGCGGTTCGAGGCCGAAGTCCTTGATCGACTCCTCGAGCCCCTTGCGGGTCGCCGAATCGTCTTCGACGATCAGGACCTTCAAGGCCGGGCCTCCGGGAGGCTCATCGTCGCGGCGACCCGGTCGCCCGACTGCTCCACGACGAGCGTCCCGCCCGCCCAAGCGCAGAGCATTCTCGCGCGCGCGAGTCCCATGCCCCAGGCTCTTCCCGGAGCGGCGATGCGCGGGGAGAAGAGAGCGTCCGGGTTTCCCTCGGGGAGCCGGCCCGGGTTCTCGATGCGAACTTCGAGCCTGCCCGCGTTGCGGCCGAGGGCGACGGAGATCGCCGAGGCCGGGGACGCCTCCAGGGCGTTCGCCAGGATCGCGCCGAGCGCGTCCGCGAGCGCCCGGCGATCCCCTCTGACGAAACCGCCCGTTTTCCCTTCGAGCCTGGCTTCCGGCCTGCCCGAGACGGAGACGGCCGAGGAGACGAGCTCGTCGAAGGCAACGGGCTCCTCCCCGGACGGCTCGAACAGGAGCAACTCGCGGCCGCGATCGAAGAGATCGAACGCGCGCGCGATCTCCGCCCGGGCGATGGCGAGGGACTCGGCCGGATCGGCTCCCCGGCGGACCCGCCGGTCGGCCGCCTCCAGGTGGAGCGACACCGCCGAGAGCGGCGTGGCGAGATCGTGCAGGAATCTCCTCAGGAAATCGCGATGGGCGGGCACGGCTGGCGCCCTCTCTTCCCCGACCGATCCGGCATCCTTTTTGCTCAAGAATAGTTCCCTTGCCAGAAGCTCATCGTATGACAGATGAGGCCGGCCAAGTCATGCGCGCCACGAGAAAAACTCGGCCTCCCGCTCCCGGATTCCGGTCCTCGCTGCGGACCCGGCTGCGGCTCTCCGCTTTCATCGGAATCGCCATTCTCGGGGTCTGGCTCGTTTACACGGTCAACGCCGTGCTGGCGCTCTACGGCGTCACGGTCACGATCCAGCGGACGACGGACTTGCGCGAACGCGTCCAGGACGCGCAGGCCGGGCTGTCCGAGGCCGAGGAAGGCCTGGAGCGATACATATCGAGCGGCCAGGGGTACGATCTCTCGCGGCACAACGCCGGCCGCACGACGCTCCACATGGCGCTCGGGGCCATCAGCCGCCGCGTCCTGACGGAGAGTGCGCGCGGGCTCGTCCAGCGGGCGGAGGCGGCCGAGGAGATCTACGCGAAGGCCGCCGATGCCTCGTTGAACGCCTATCACCCCGAGCAGCCGGCCGCGGCCCGCGGACAGCGCGACGCCTTCGTCGCTCCCACGGCGGAGAAGCTACGCGACGTGCTCGTCGAGCTGCAGGGCCTCTTCATGCGGACAGAGACCCAGACCGAGGAGCGTTTGAAGAACAGCCGCGACGCCGCCGCGACCGCTCTCGTGGTTCTTGCTCTGCTCATGCTCGCGGGACTCCTCTGGCTCCTGTACGACGTCAACCGCCGCATCCTCGTTCCCTGCGGGGCCGCCGCGCAGGCGCTCGCGGACCTCGCCGCGGACCGGGTTCCTCCCAGGCTGTTCGACCAGTCCGAGGACGAGATCGGGGAGCTCGGCCGCAACTTCAATCAGGCGGCGGCCCTTCACGCCGAGCGGGCGCGGGCGCTCGCGGAGCGGGCCATCCAGGCGTCCGTCAACGCCGTCCTGGCCGCCGCGGCGACCGTCAACGACCTGGCCGGCTTTGGCTCCAAGGTCCTGCAGGAGATCGTGCGGGTCTCCGGCGCCTCGAGCGCCGTGCTCTACCTGCCGGAGCGGGACGGCCAGTTCACGCCCGCGATCGCGCTCGGCGGAAGCGAGGCGGCCGATGGGATCGGCCGCGAAGAGGCGCGGCGCGCGGCCCTGGAGCGGCGGACCCTCTTCGTCTCGGTCGATCCCCGGACCCCGACCGTCAATCTCTTCGACGGAAGGATCCTGCCGAGGGAGAGCGTCACGATCCCGCTCGTCTACTTCGATCAGGTCGTCGGGGTCCTCGCGCTCGGCGCCACGCAGGCCTTCACGGCTCCGGCGAGAAACGCCCTGTCCGCGATCGCGCCTTCGCTCGCCGTTGCCCTCGCCAACGCGTCGGCCAATGAGCGGGTCTCGGAGCAGTCGCGGCGCCTGGCCGAGCAGAACGAGCTGCTGGAAGAGCAGAGGAGCCGGATCGCCCGGACCGCGCAGGAGCTGCAGCGCGCCTCCGCCCTGAAGGACCGCTTCCTCGCGTCGGTTTCCCACGAGCTTCGCACTCCGATGACCGTGATCCTCGGTTTCACCGGAGCGCTCCTGCGCGGCGGGCAGGGAGAGCTGACCCCGCAGCAAAAGGAGAGCCTCGAAAGGGTTCAGCGCAACGCGAAGATGCTCCTCGGCCTCATCAACGACGTCCTCGACATCTCGAAGATCGAATCGGGGAAGATGGAGATCGCCCCGCAGCGCATCGAGATCGGAGGCCTTCTGCGCCAGATCGAGACCGATTTCGCCGAGCCGGCGGCGAAGAAAGGGCTGAAGCTCGAGACGAGCGTGGCGGCGGGACTCGGCGCCGTTACGAACGACCCGGCGAGGCTGATGCAGGTTCTCACCAACCTCGTCGGCAACGCCATGAAGTTCACGGACCGAGGCTCGATCGCGGTCCGGGCCGAGCCGCGGGGAGCGGATCGCTGGGCTCTCATCGTCGCCGATACCGGTATCGGCATTCCCGAGGAAGAGCAGGAAGCGATTTTCGAGGAGTTCCGGCAAGGCGAGCCGGAGGAGCACCGGGGCCGTGGAGGCACGGGCCTCGGGCTCGCCATCACGAGAAAGCTCGTCCTGGCGCTCTCCGGGACGATCACCCTCGAGAGCGTCCGGGGAAAGGGAGCGCGATTCACGGTCCTTCTTCCGAGAGAGCTCCCGGCGCATGAGCCGTCGGCCGCTTCCGATCTCCCGGCGGCCCCGTCGGCGCGCAACGGGCAGAAGACCATCCTGATCGTGGACGACGACGAGGGGGTGCGCGAGCTTCTCGCTTTCGAGCTGAGGCCGCACGGCGTCCGGATCGTCCAGGCTTCCGACGGGCCATCCGGAATCCGCGCGGCGCAAGAGGAAAAACCCGACGCGATCCTGCTCGACGTGCTCATGCCGAATCTCGACGGCTGGCAGACCCTGCGCACACTGAAGGAGCAGCCGGAGACGCGCGGGATTCCGGTCGTGATCGTGTCGGTCGTGGAGAACCGAGCGCTCGGCATTTCGCTCGGCGCCTTCGACTACCTGGTCAAGCCCGTGGACCGCACGGCGCTCCTCCTGACGCTCTCCCGCGCCGGAGCGCTCGCCACGAAGGGTTACGTCCTCGTGGTGGACGACGAACCGGACGTCCGTTCGCTGCTCGAGCAGGAGCTCGCTTTCGCGGGCTATCGGGTTCGGACCGCGGCGGGAGGGGCTCAGGCCCTCGACCTACTGCGCCGCGATCGTCCGAGCGTGATGCTTCTCGACCTGATGATGCCGCCGCCCGACGGATTCGAAGTCCTCTGCCGGATTCGGCAGGATCCCCTCCTCGCCGATCTTCCCGTCGTCGTCGTCACCGCAAAGGAGCTCTCCGCCTCCGAAGAGGACACTCTGAGGCGCTCCGCCTTGAGCGTTCTCCGCAAGGGTTCGGACACCACCGAACTCGTTCACGAGATCCTCCGAGCGATCGAGAAGGAAACCGCCGAGAGAGTCTGATGGCCAGGATTCTCGTCGTCGAGGACTCTCCCGACATCCGTGTCCTGATCCGGATGCTGCTCGAGCAGGCGGGCCATGAGGTCGTGACCACCGCGGACGGGCGAGAGGGCGTCGAAACCGCGCGCCGGGAGAAGCCGGATCTCGTGCTCATGGACCTTTCGCTGCCGGTCCTCTCCGGCTGGGAGGCGGCGCGCCAGATCA
>Ga0153915_10003368_pt1 | contig 14673 bp, 15 predicted proteins | sample Opewatmetagenome_2_FD_107003 | JGI IMG/M metagenome (GOLD analysis project Ga0153915, IMG submission 107003) | Freshwater wetland microbial communities from Ohio, USA - Open water 3 Core 3 Depth 3 metaG | ecosystem: Environmental > Aquatic > Freshwater > Wetlands | place: USA: Ohio, Lake Erie...
TCCAGGCCCGTACGCCCCGGCTGCCGGGGTCCGTAGTGACATTCACCGCCCGCGCGGCTCCGGGGCCGGTCGCGGCCCTCTCCCGTGACAGCGGCGAGGCACAAACCGGAACCGTGGGAACCGTCCTGCCCGCCGCGCTGCTGGTTCAGGCGCTCGACCGCTACGGGAACGTGGTGCCGGGCGTGACCGTGAACTGGGCGGTGACGACGGGGGGCGGGTCGGTGGCGCCGGCGGCATCAGTTTCGGATACCCTGGGACGGGCGCGGGCGCAGTGGACGCTGGGCACGGCGCAGGGAGTCCAGACTGCTACAGCCAGCGTGGGAGGTGCTCTCACCGTGACCTTCAGCGCCACCGCCACCGTGCCCGCGGCGAGCGTGACGGTGGCGCCCGCGGTGGACACCATCCCGTCCGGCGCGACCGTGCAGCTGACCGCCACGCCCAGGGACTCGGGCGGCAACCCGCTCACCGGCAAGACCGTCACCTGGGCCGTCAGCGACACCGCGATCGCGACCGTCAACGACTCGGGGCTGGTCACCGCGCACCAGGTGGGGTCCGCCGCCATCACGGCCACCGTGGATGGCGTGCATGGCACGGCGTCGGTGACCGTGACGCCGGGGCCCGCAGCGACCGCCACGTCGCAGGTCTCGGCGTCGGCGCCCACCGTGCTCGAGGGCGGCACCGTGACATTCACCCTCAAGGCCAGGGACGCGGCCGGGAACGCGCTCGACAAAGGAGGGCTGACCGTCGCCTTCACCACCAGCGGCGGCACCAGCGCGGGGACCATCGGGCCGGTGAGCGATCTCGCCAACGGCTCGTACTCGGCCACCTTCACCGCGACCGCGGCCGGCACCCCCATCACCATCGGCGCGACGATCGGCGGGCAGGCGGTGACCTCCACGCTGCCCACCGTCCAGGTGGTGCGGGACACCGTGGTGGCGACCGTGTCCGTGGCGCCCACGCCCGTGACGATCGCCTCCGGCGCCACCCAGCAACTCACCGCTAGCCCCAAGAACGCCGCGGGCATCACGCTCACGGGTAAGCGGGTGACCTGGTCCAGTGGCACACCGGGCGTGGCGAGCGTGGACACCAACGGCCTGGTCACCGGAGCGCTGGTTGGGACGGCCACCATTACGGCGACCGTGCAGGGCGTCCCCGGCAACGCCAGCGTGACCGTCACCCCCGGCGCCCCATCCACATCGCGGTCGTTCATCACGCTCGCGGTCTCCACGGTGACGGTGGGGGACTCGGTGAGCCTTATGCTCACCACCGTAGACGCGGCCGGAAACGCGCTCACCGCCGGTGGGCACGCCGTCACCTTCACCCAGAGCGGCGGCACCGGCGCGGGCACCGTCGGTGCTGTCACCGACCACGGGGACGGCACCTACACGGCCATGTTCACGGCCACCGTCGCCGGCACCCCGGTCAGTATCGGGGCCACGATTGACGGCCAGACGGTCACCTCTTCCGGGCCTCCTCCGACCCTTCAGGTCAACCCGGGCACGACGTACCTGGTCCATTGGATCAACCCGGCCGGCGGCCAGTGGTCCACCGCCGCCAACTGGAACCCGGCCCGGGTGCCGACGGCCCAGGACACGGCGGTCGTGGACGAGCCCGGCGTTTACGCGGTGACCAACGCCGGCACCGGCGTGGGCGGCCTCTGGGTCGGCGCCGCGACCGGCCCCGGGGGCGCACGAGTGCGGTTCGACGGCCCTGCCACCATTCCGGGTGCCGTCCTGGTGCGCTCCGGCGACACGCTGGACGTCAACGAGGTCGTCATCGTCGGCAGCTTCCAAAACGACGGCGTGATCGTCCTGGAGAACAACGGCGGCGGCGAGTACAACGTGGCCCTGGCGATTGACACCGTTGGGGTCCGCACCGCCGAGAACTACGGAACGATCGAGGCCGCGACCGGCAGCGTCCTGAACGTGACCAACGCACCTGGCCTGGTGAACCACGGGACGTTGAGCCCGGGCACCAACGCCACCGGATACATTGACCAGATGCCCATCTCGGGAAACGTGACCTTCTCGACCGGCTCGGTCGTCCGCATTCAGATCAACGGGGCGATATCCGGCCAGTACGACGTTCTAGGCGTCGGTGGCACCGCCACACTGGGCGACACGCTCCGCGTCCAACTTGGTTACAGCCCGGCCGTCGGCGACGTCTTCTTCCCCGTCATCTGGACCGGGTACTCAGGAACCTTCGGCACGCTGGCGCTCCCGGCTCTCACCATCGGCCAATGGCAGGCGTCGTACACGCCGGTGGGGCTGCAGCTGAGCGTGGTCGGACCCACCTTGTCCGCGTACCAGGGTGACGGCCAGACGACCTTTGTAGATTCGCTGGTGGCCGTGGCGCCGGCCGTGCGCCTGCTGGACGCCGCGTCCAACCCCATCGCGGGGACGCCGGTGACGTTCGCGGTGGCCTCGGGCGGGGGTAGCATCGTGGGACTCGCCACGGTCAACACCGACGCATCGGGCATCGCGCAGGTGGGCGGCTGGCAACTTGGCCCCACGCCGGGCAGCAACACCCTGACCGCTACGGCGTCCGGCACGGGGATCACCGGCAATCCGGTCACCTTCACCGCTACCGGGATCGCGCCCAGCCTGACCTGGACCGGGGCGATCTCGACGGATTGGTCCAACCCCGGCAACTGGAGTCCGGCCGCCGTGCCGAGCGCCGGGTATGCCGTGTCCATCGGACCGGCCGCCAATCAGCCGGCGCTGACCGGCAGCTCAGCCGCGAATGGCATCACCATCTCCGGCGCCGGGGCGCGGCTCACCATCGGCGGCCAGACCCTTTCGGCCGCGGGGCTCAACGTGACCAACAACGGTCTGTTGGTCATGACCAACACCTCCGACGTTGTGGCTATCTCCGGCGGCGTCTTCTTCGACGGCGGCAACGAATCGGGGAGTCTTACGGCCGGCCAGCTCCGGGTGGGCGGCGATTTCAACGAAAACGTGGACTACAGCAGCTCCAGCTTCGCGGCGAGCGGCACGCACACCGTGGTGCTCACCGGCGGCGCGTTGCAGCAAGTAACCTTCGTGGATCTCACCGGGGCGTCGTCCTTCCAGAACCTGGACATCTCCCCCTCGGCAGGCATGAACATCCAGTTCGACTTCAACGGGCTGGTGGTCAAGGGGACGTTAACGTCGCAGCCTGCCGGCGCCACGCCGATGTTGTACGGCCTGGGCCGGTCCCTCACCGCCTCGCGGCTCCAGGTCTCCGGTCTCGTGGTGGACGATGCTCCCCTGATCCTCAATGAGGGCGGGGTCATCTCGACCGAGCAAATCGACAACGTCACGTTCCAGGGATTCCGGCTGAACAACGGCACGGCCCCGGCGCGGCAGCTCACCTTCGTGGGGCTAGGCGACACGCCCACTGCCCGCACCCTGACATTCAACAACCTGACCTTCACGCCGCTCGTCAGCGGTGACACCGGCAGCTACATCGCCGCCCGGTCCCTGGCCAACAGCCTGATCATCAACCTCGTGGGCTACAACGTGTCCAACGGCCCCGCGTTCACCACCACGGTGGGCACCGTAACCGTCAACTGGCAGTAGCGGCGTCCGCCCGGCGCCGCCGGAGCGGTCGACGCAGGCCGCGGCGCGCGGTACGTTAGGCCTGCCGATGTTCATCACTATCGACTGGCTCCACGTCATCTCCCTCCTGGGTGCCGTCCAAGGGCTGTTCCTGGCCGGCGTCCTGGTCACCAAACGGACCAATCGGACGGCCAATCGCCTGCTGGCCGCCGTCACGGTGGCCTTTTCCGTGTACCTCACCTCAGCGGTGTACCGCGCGGTCGGATGGATGCCGGTGTTTCCGCATTTCCTCGGGGTGTCCAACCCGCTCCCCCTCGTCTTCGGGCCGCTTATCTACCTCTATGCGGTGCATGCCAGCGACCGGACCCGACGGCTCGGCAAGCGGGACCTGCTGCATTTCGTGCCGGCGACCGCGGTGGTCATCGCCACGCTCCCCATGTACCTGCAGAGCGGGCCTGAGAAGATCGCGTTCTATCAACAGCTGCAGGGGGGGGACATCCCACGCCTACTCCAGGTGATCGACTGGCTGAAATTCGTGTCCGGCGTGTCCTATACCGTCGCCACCATTCGCCATCTGCTCCGGCACCGGCTTACCGTCATGAACAGCTACTCCACCGTGGAACGGGTCAACCTGCGGTGGCTGCTCTGGCTCACCAGCGCCAGCGCCGTCGTTTGGGCCTTAGCGACCGCCCTGCACGTTTTCCTGGTGCTCAACCTCCCGCCTCGACATGGGGAGAACCTGGTGGCCCTGGGGATCGCGATCATGGTGTACGGCATCGGGTACCGGGGACTCCGGCAGCCGGAGGTCTTCAACTTCGTGACGTCGGAGTTCCCGGTGGCTGCTGCGGCTCCGGCCCCACCGGCCCCACCCGCTCCGCCAGCCGATCAGTCCCCCCGCTACCAGCACTCCGGCCTCGGCGACCAGGAGGCCGAGTCGCTCAAGGATGCCCTGCTGCTGGCCATGGAAAAGGAACGGCCCTACCGGGACAGCGACCTCACGCTGGCCGACCTGGCCGAACGACTCAACACCACGCCTCACAAGCTTTCTGAAGTTCTGAGTCAGCGGGTTGGACTCACGTTCTACGACTTCGTGAACCGCTACCGGGTGGAGGAGGTACAACGCCGGGTAGCCGACACCCGCTCCCAGAACCTGACTCTCCTGGCCCTGGCCCTGGACGCGGGCTTCGCCTCCAAGTCCACGTTCAACAACGTGTTCAAGCGGCACACCGGGAAAACGCCTTCGGACTACCGCCGGGCCCTGGCCAGCTAGTTCTTCCCCCAATTGGTCCGATCCGACCGGATGGGACGACTCTGCCCCGCTCTCCCCCTATCGTCCCCGCGTAAAGGATGAACCGACAGACCCGCATCAATCCACCTGGAGGAGGGTGTCCGTGAAACGCGCCATGATCAGCACCTGGGCGGCCGTTCTGGTTCTTGCCCTGTGCCCACCAGCCGCCTTCGCTCAAGACCCGGACGTCACGCTGCACGTCAATCCGCGATGGAAGTCCTGCGCCATTCAGCTCGATGCGTCGCTCACGCAACAAGCCTGGCACCGGTTCACCCAGGAAGTGGGCCTGGTGAGCTACTTCCGTCCGCTCACCGACGCGCGTCCGATGGGAGCCGGAAACTTCGAGGTCTCCCTGCTCCAATGGCAGACCAGGATTGACGAAACCGCCAACGCCTGGAACGACACGTTCGTGCACCCCGATTCCATGCACTGGCTCACCGACGGTGCGCCACTGCCCATTCCCGGGCTCATGTTCCGAGGGGGCATCACCGGCCGGCTTGATGTCGGTGCCTACATCACCAAGAACCTGCAGTCGAACTACGGCCTGTGGGGCGGACAGGTGCAATACAACGTGCTCCACGACCAGCGGAGACAGTTTGCGGCCTCGGCCCGGTTGAGCCTGGTCTCCCTCTATGGTCCCGAGGATGTGAGCCTGAAGGTCTACGGAATGGACCTGCTGGCCAGCAAGACCTACGCCCTGAGGAGCCGCATCTCCCTTTCGCCCTATGCCGGAGTCTCCACCGTGCTGTCGCGGGCTCATGAAACGTCGGCTGCGGTGAACCTGCTGGATGAGAACACGTTCGGGGTGGTGGGAACGGTCGGCGCGGCGGCGCAGGTCTCCGCGGCCCGGCTGGCGGTGGAGTACAGCATGGCGAGGGTCAGCTCGCTCTCCTTCAAAGTCGGCGTCGGGTTCTAGGTCATGCGCGACCACCGACGCTCGCTCGCGCTGGTGCTCGGCGTTCTCTGGGGAGGGTGCCTGTCCTCCCTCCCCCTGAGAGCCCAAAGCACGGCCATCGTCCACGCCACGGTCATTCCCATGGATGTGGAGCGCGTCCTCCGGGACCAGACCGTGATCGTCAGGGACGGAAAGATCGTGGCCATGGGCCCCAGCTCCGTGGTGAAGGTGCCCGATGGGGCGCTCCGTGTGGATGCCCGGGGACGGTACCTCATGCCGGCGCTCTGTGACATGCACGTGCATCTGCTGAGCGAAGCCTGGAACATGATGCTGCCGGCGGACGGGCGGTATGCCGGCAAGGATATCCCCTTCGAGGGCTTCCTTCTGCCCTACCTGGCCAACGGCATCACCACGGTGCAGGTGCTCGCCGCGACGCCCGAGGACATCCGGTTGCGGGGCCAGATCGCCCGGGGCGAGGTGCTGGGCCCCCGGCTCATCCTGGCGCGCCTGATTGACGGTCCTAGGAAGGCGTGGCCGCCTCCCCTCAGCACCTGGGTGGCCACCGCCGCGGAGGCTCGGGAGGCCGTTCGCCAGGCGAAGCACGAAGGTTACGACAAGATCAAGGTCTATTCGTTCCTGAACCAGGAGTCCTACGACGCGATCGTCGCGACCGCGCGCGAGTTGGGGATGGACGTGATCGGGCACGTCCCCATGTCCCTATCCGTGGAATACGTCCTGGATGCCGGGCAGAAGATGATTGCCCACACGGAAGAGATCGCGAAGCACGCTGGCGGCAGGTACGATGCGGCGAGCATCGACTACTTCGCTTCCCAGATAGCGGAGCATGGGGTGTGGATGATCGCCACGCTGGTGGCCACAGGCACCATTCTCAGGTTCTTCGACGCTCCCGACAGCCTCCTTGCCGGACCGGACGCCGCCTACTTCAGGCACCCGATGCAGCTGGGGGTCTGGTCCTTCGAGGCCACCAATCTGTATGCCCCGATCCCGCCCGAAGCACGAAACCGGCTACGGGAGGACTTCGAGCGATTCCAGCGACCGTTGACCAAGGCGTTTTACGACCGGGGAGGGAAGCTGCTGGCCGGGTCGGACGCGATGATGATCGGCCTGCTTCCGGGCTTTTCGCTCCAGAAGGAACTCCAGGAGCTGGTGGGGGTCGGGCTGACCCCGTTCCAGGCCTTGCGGACCGCCACCGCCAACCCGTTCGAGTACCTGGGGGAGAGCGAGCGGGCCGGGACCATCGCGGTCGGCAAGCAGTCCGACCTGCTTCTCCTGGAGGAGAACCCGCTCGCGGACGTATCGAACGCGAGCCAGGTGGCAGGACTGCTGATCCGGGGCCGTTGGATCGGCGGAGACGAGATCCAAGAGAAGATGCGAGAGCTGGCGGCGTCATTCGGCACCTCCTCCGCACCTCGAGGCACCCCATGAGCACCCGACTGAAGCGCACCGCCGTGGTCTTGGCCATCGTCTTCGCCGCCGCCCAACTGGCCGAGGCATGTCAGGACGTGTCCAACGGGAAGATGCCTGGTGCCTACACCGCGCTGCGCCCCGAAACCCGGCTCTCGGCAAGGGACGCCGAGACTGTTTGTGCGGCCGCGAGCCAGGCCGCAGAGGAACAGCCATGAACCCGACCCTCGAGGACAGGGTGCACGACTTTCTGGCTCAACAGCGTATCGCGGTTGCGGGCGTGTCGCGCATCAACAGCCACCATCCGGCCGGGAATCTGATCTATCGCCGGTTGAAGAAGACCGGCCACGAGGTGTTCCCGGTGAACCCGCACATGCAGACCTTCGAAGGCGATCCCTGTTATCCCGACCTGCCATCCATACCGGGTGGGGTGGACGGCGTGGTCATCATCACGCGGCCTGAGACCACGGAGCGGATCGTGCGCGACTGCAGCAGCGCGGGGGTCCGCCGGGTGTGGATGCACCAGACCCTGGGGAAAGGAACCAGTGTCTCGCCGGAGGCCGTCGAGTATTGCCGTCAGCACGATATCAGCGTGATCGCCGGGGCCTGTCCCATGATGTACGGCCCCGGCGCTGACTTCGGGCACCTCTGCATACGGGGGATTCTGAAACTCACGGGAGGGCTACCAGCATGAAGAGGCTGACGGAGTACCTCGGCCTGGTCCTGGTCTGGGGTGCGCTGGCGGTCACGGCTCCCTTCCTTGGACCAGAACGCCCACTGCAAGCGACCGCCTGACAGCAGCATTCGGGACGTACCCGCCGGCCCCGGGCACCATGGGGCCGGCGGCACCGTCCTCCCGGGACCCCAGCGCTATGGCGTAGTCCCGGTCAGCCCCCGATTCGCCAGCAGCGGCCCGATGTCCGGGTCCCGCCCCCGGAACGCGCGGTAGATGATGGCCATGTCGCCCTGCCCGCCCCTGGCCAGGATCATGTCCCGGAACCGCTGGCCGTTCTCCCGGGTGAGCCCGCCGTGCTCCACGAACCACGCGTACGCGTCGGCGTCCAGCACCTCGCTCCAGATGTAGGCGTAGTAGCCGGCCGAGTACCCGCCGCCCCAAATGTGCGAGAAGTAGGTTGACCGGTAGCGGGGCGGCACCAGGGAGAAGTCCACTCCGAAGCGCTTGAGCGCCTGGGTCTCGAACGAATCCACGTTCGCCACCCGCGCGTCCGGCGACAGCGTGTGCCACGCCATGTCGAGCAGGGCCGCCGCCAGGTACTCCGTGGTGGCGAAACCCTGGTCGAAGGTCGTAGTGCGGCGGATCTTGGCCACCAGCTCCGCCGGCATGGGCGCCCCCGTCTGGTAGTGGCGCGCGTAGTGCGCGAACACCTCCGGGTCCAGCGCCCAGTGCTCGTTGAACTGCGAGGGCACCTCCACGAAGTCCCGCGGCATGCTGCCCGCCCGCGGGTAGGGCGCGGCGTTGAAGAAGCTGCTCAGCGCGTGGCCGAACTCGTGGAACATGGTCTCCACTTCGTACCAGGCGAGCAGGGCGGGCTGGCCTTCGCCCGGCTTGGTGAAGTTGCAGGTGTTGGTGACGACCGGCCGCGTGCCCAGCAGCGCCGAGCGGCTCATGAAGCCGCTGGACCAGGCGCCGCCGCCCTTGTTGTCCCGCTTGAAGTAGTCGGCGTAGAAGAGGCCGAGCGAGGTGTCGGCGTCGAACACCTCGAACACCCGCACGTCGGGGTGATACACCGGGATGTCGTGCCGCTCCTTGAACGTGAGGCCATACAGCCGGTTGGCCGCGTAGAACAGGCCGTCCTGGAGCACGCGGTCCAGCTCGAAGTACGGCTTGATCTGGTCCTCATCCAGCGCGTATTGCGCCGCCCGCACCTGCTCGGCGTAGTACTGCCAGTCCCAGGGTTGGAGCGTGAAGCCCCCGCCCTGCCGGTCCACCAGGGCCTGCATCGCCGCGGCCTCTTCCTTCGCCTTCGCCACCGCAGGCGTCGCCAGTTGGGTCAAGAGCTTGAGCGCGTTCTCCGGCGTCTTCGCCATCTGCTGCTCCAGCCCGTAGTCGGCGTACGTCGGATAGCCCAGGAGCCGCGCCCGCTCCGGCCGCAGCTGGGCCAGCCGCAGCACGATTTGCCGCGTGTCGTTGCTGTCGCCCCGCTCGGCCCGCAGGGTGGACGCCTCGAACAGCCGCTGCCTGAGCGCGCGGTTCTCCAGCGACGCCTGGGCCGGCTGCTGGGTGGTGTTCTGGAGTGGCAAGAGCCAGCGGCCCGCCAGCCCCCTGGCCTGCGCCGCACCCCGGGCCGCGGCGAACTCGCCCGCGCTGAAGCCCTGGAGCTGAGTCGAGTCGTCCACCACCACGCCGCCCGCGCGCGTCGCCGCCAGCAGCCGCCGCCCGAATTCGTTGCCGAGCGACGCCATCTCGCGGTTGAGCGCGCGGAGCCGGGTCTTGTCCGCCTCGGAGAGCAGCGCCCCGGACCGGACGAAGTCACGGTAATAGCGCTCCACCACCAGGCGCTGCAGCGAGTCGAGCTTCAGGCTCTGGCGCCGGTCATAGAGGCTCTTGATCCGCTGAAACAGGGTGTCATTGAGCGAAATGGCATCGCGGTGCGTGGCCATCTTGGGGGCCAGCGCTCGCTGGATGGCCTGCAGCGTGTCGTTGGTATTGGCCGAGGTGAGCGCGCCGAACACCCGCTGCACCCGCGACAAGAGCTGCCCACCGCGCTCCAGCGGCAGGATGGTGTTCTCGAAGGTCGGCGCCGCGGGGTTGTGGATGATGGCCGCCACTTCGGCCAGCTCCTGGCGCATCCCCTCTTCGATGGCCGGCTGGAAGTCGGTGTTCTTGATTCGCGTGAAGTCCGGTGCCTGGTAGAGCAGCGGGCTTGGGCTGGCGAAGGGGTTGCTGGCCGGGAGTTGGGCGGACCCGCCTCGGGGGGTGAGCACCAGGGCGAGACCGAGCAGGGGCGCGACACGACGGATAGAGAACATGGATGAGTCCCGTGAGCAGACCCTGGGAAGGTCTGCGCTGGGGTACCACGGGGCAACCGAGATGGGGGTGTTTTGTCCCGATTCTCAGGCGAAACTAATAGTCACCGGAACGGCGGCCTCGACGGCCTGAGGCAGCGCTTCAGCCGGCGCGTTTCTTCCCCAGCCTCACACAGACGCAACACATCCCGGGCTGGGGCTCCAGCACCGGCCTGGCCCCCGGGAGCTGCAGCCCGTCCACCAGTCCCTCCACCAGCGCCAGGTTCATCCCGCAGACCGTGTCCTGGTGCTCGCTCGCGAGCACGTGGAACGGGCAGTTGCGGAGCCGGATCTCCCCGCCCACCTGCGCCGGCTCATACCCCTGCGAGGCGAGCGCCGCCACCGCGCTCTCGATCAGGCGCTGCTTGCCGGGTCTGGCCCCGGCCCTCGCCCTGGCGTCGGCCCCGATCTCCCGCCCCATGGTCCGGGCCGTCTCCTCGAGCGCCCGCCGGTGCCGCCCCGCTCCGGTCTTTTCGATCGCGGCGACCAGAATCCGCGCCGCCAGCTCGTAACTCCGCTGTGGCAGGCTGACCGCGAGCTGCCCACTGGAGCGCCGGTACAGCTTGGACGGCCGCCCGGCGCCGGGCCCGGTCCGGCCCGACAACCGCCGGTAGCTGGTTTCCAGCAGCCCCTCGTCCGCCAGCCGGTCCAGATGGCACCCGGCCAGCGCGTGCGATACCCCCACCGCCTCCGCCGCCTCATCGCGGCTCACCTCCTCCCGCCGGCCCGCCACATAGAGGTAGAGGGAGCGCCGCACCGGCTCGGCCAACACCGCCAGCCCCGCGATCTGCTGCTCCAGGTCTTTCGGTTCCATGAAGAGAATCTAAAACAGTAGAGCTAGTTTTTACAGTCTTGACGGGAGTGACCCGCCGATACTATAATAGTATATATTAGTTTTAGAATCCACCCTCTGAAGGAGCATCGCCATGTCAACCATCCTCACCGCCGTCGCCTTGTTCTTCACCGCCCTCACCACGCCGGCCCTCGAGCGGGCCGGCTTCCACGACGCCATGCGCAAGCTGTGGGAGGACCACGTTACCTGGACCCGGCTCTACATCGTGAGCGCCGAGGCGGGCCTGCCGGATGCCCAGGCCACCGCCCAGCGCCTGCTGCAGAACCAAACGGACATCGGGAACGCCGTGAAGCCGTTCTACGGCGACGCGGCCGGCGAGCGCCTCACCGCCCTGCTGCGCCAGCACATTCTCATCGCCGCCGACCTGGTGACCGCCGCCAAGGCCGGCAACACCACCGGGGTGCAGACGGCCTCGGCCCGCTGGTACGCCAATGCGGACTCGATCGCCGACTTCCTGAGCGGTGCCAACCCCGCGAGCTGGCCCCGGGCGACGCTCCGAGCGGAGATGCGTCACCACCTGGACCTGACGCTCCAGGAGGCGCAGGCCCGCCTCGCCGGCGACTGGACCGCCGACATCGCTGCCTACAACGCGATCCATTATCACATCCTGGCCATGGCGGACGTGCTGTCGGCCGGGATCATGAGTCAGTTTCCCCAACAGTTTGACAAGTAGCTCCCGCTTTCGCGGGAGGTATCACCAGAGCCGGGGACGGCCGCGCGCCGAGGGAGTTGTTCGCGGCGTGGGGGTTGGCCGGCCCCGGGCTCGGGGTGCAACCCTCTGGCGCTGGGGGCGCTCCACGTCGCTCCCGCAGTCTCTCAGCAGACCCCTTCAGATCAGCCCGCCCCCCAGGTATTGGTGCTCGGCGTCTCTCACATGTCCAATCCCGGGCACGATCTCTTCAACACCCAGGCCGACGACGTCCTGGCGCCCAAGCGCCAGGGCGAGATCGCAGAGCTGATCGCCGTGCTCAAGAAAGTCCAGCCTACCAAGATCGCGGTGGAGGCGGACTTCAGTGATAGCCGGACCGCCAGGAATCACAGCGATTACCTGGCCGGCACCCATCAACTCACCGAGTTCGCCAGGTAACGGAGCAGCCGACGGATGGCCGCCCCTTGACTCCACTATGGTCGTAGGGTGCATCCTATCTGGGCATTCAACCGGACAGCGGCATGGACGCGCCCTATCGTCACCCGTATCGCACCGAGGGCTGGGAGACGAAGGAGATCGCCCAGCGCGCGCGCGGCGCGGGGGTCAGTTGATGGGCCGCCTGCGCGGCGAGCCGCGGTCACCCGACCAATGAAAGCCGTTGTGTATCACCGCTATGGCGCGCCCGACGTCCTGCGCTGCGAAGAGACCGCCACGCCGGCTCCGGGTGAGGGCGAAGTCCTGATCCGGGTTCGCGCAGCCGCGGCCAACCCCATGGACGCTCACCTCATGAAGGGCGCCTACCTCATGCGACCCATGACCGGGCTGCGCGCCCCCAGGGCGGGGCGTCCGGGTGCCGACCTGGCGGGCGAGGTCGAAGCCGTGGGCCGGAACGTCACGCGCTTCCAGCCCGGAGACGCGGTATTCGGCGCGTCCCGCGGAACCTTCGCCGAGTACGTCTGCGCGCGCGAGGACCGGCTGGCGCCCAGGCCGGCCAACCTGAGCTTCGAGCAGGCGGCGGCGCTTCCGGTCGCGGGGTTGACGGCGCTCCAGGGCCTGCGCGACAAGGCGCGGGTCGGCCCGGGCCAGAAGGTGCTCATCCACGGCGCGGCGGGTGGCGTCGGCACCTTCGCGGTGCAGATCGCCAGGGCCTGGGGTGCCGAGGTGACCGGCGTATGCCGCACCACCAACATGGACCTGGTTCGGTCCCTCGGCGCCCACCACGTGGTGGATTACACCCGGGAGGATTTCACCCGGAGCGCGCCTCCCTACGACGTGATGCTCGATTGCGTGGGCGACCGCTCGTTCCGGGATTGCCGCCGCGCGCTGCGTCCCCAGGGGACCTACGTCGCGGTCGGCGTGCGACCCGGCGGGAGGTGGCTGGGGCCGTTGCCCCATTTGCTCACCGTGCTCCTGTCATCCCGGTTCGTGAGCCAGAGGGTGGTCTTCTTCGTGGCCCGGGTGATCGCGGAAGACCTCGCCGCGCTGAAGACGCTGGCCGAGACCGGCAAGCTGATGCCGGTGATCGGGCGGCGGTTCCCTCTTACGGAAGCCGCCGAGGCGATCCGGTACCTCGGGACCGGCCATCCCCAGGGCAAAGTCGTGATTACCATGTGACGCTCTGGCCTGCACCCCATCCTTGCCGCCGCCCCGGGCGAAGGCTAATTCCCCCTTGGGAGGCTGCTCATGAACAGACAAGCGAGGGGTGCCATTGTCGCCGCGGTGATCGGCGCGGTGTTCATCGGGCTGGAGCTGGCGTTCGGAACCGCCACGGGAATGGCCGGTGTGTTCATTTTCGGCGTTGCCGGCGGGCTGCTCATCGGGAGCCGGATGGTGGAGCCGGTTGCCAAATAGCTGGCTGATTCCGCTCCTCCTGGGCTTCGGGATCAACGCCGCCAGCGCCTTTACCACGGTGTATTCCCGCTGGTGGGGGGAGCGGGTCGGACGCCTCGCCACGGTCCTGCTGCGCAACGTCCTGGGCATTCCGGTGTGGGTGCTGGGACTGCTTCTGGCGGTCGGCGCGCCATCACGGATCCTCTTCACGACACCTGTGGTCGTACGCATCGCGGGATGGGCGCTGATGAGCCTGGGAGCCCTGCTCCAGATCCTGGCGCTGGCGGTCCTGCGCCACAAAGCGGCGGCCCCATCCATCCACGACACGCTGGTCCAGCGCGGACCCTATGGCTGGATGCGCCATCCCATCTACGCTGGCGTGCTGCTCGAGTTTGCCGCCATCGTGATCCTTCAGCCACGCCTGGCGGTGTTGATCGCCTGTCTGCTCGGCGTGGGATGGGCGGTGCTGCAGGCCAGGCTGGAAGAGGTGGACCTGGTTCAGCGGCTACCGGAATACCGGGACTACATGGCCCGAGTGCCCAGCTTTCTGCCCCGGACGGCTCGGACCGCCTAGGTTGAGAGCGGTGCGACCGAGGCGGCTGGCGAACCGCCTGACCCGGTTCCATTTTCCCTCGCATGTCGGGCGCCCCCTCCTCCCTCCAATCGCATGGGCCCGGCTCGAAAGAGAGCGAACGATGAGTACGAGATCCGTTTGGGCGGTGGTCACTGGCTTGGTGGCCATCATCGTTGTGACCACTCTGGTGGACATCGTGCTGCACGCGGTGCACGTCTTCCCGGCTCTGAAAGAGCCCATCAATGACCGGCTCGCCCTGCTCGCCACCGCGTACCGCGTGGTGATCAGCATCGGCGGCGCCTGGCTTACCGCCCGGCTGGCGCCCGCCAACCCCCTGAAGCACGCCCTCGCCCTGGGATACGTGGGCGTGGTTCTGGCACTGGTCGGCCTCGCGACCACCTGGAACCTGGGCCTGGGACCCCGATGGTATCCCCTGGCCCTGGTGGTGCTGGCCATTCCAGAGTGCTGGGTTGGCGGCAAGCTCTACCAGCTTCGGCCCGCGGAAGCACGGTCGGGGTCCTGAGCGACCGTGGCACTCGTGGTCCTTCTGCGGGGCGTCAACGTCGGCGGCCACCGGACGTTCCGGCCCACCA
>Ga0153915_10003369_pt1 | contig 14672 bp, 10 predicted proteins | sample Opewatmetagenome_2_FD_107003 | JGI IMG/M metagenome (GOLD analysis project Ga0153915, IMG submission 107003) | Freshwater wetland microbial communities from Ohio, USA - Open water 3 Core 3 Depth 3 metaG | ecosystem: Environmental > Aquatic > Freshwater > Wetlands | place: USA: Ohio, Lake Erie...
CTCGGTCTGGACTATTATTATGATAAGTTGCCCAAGGCATAGGGCCAGGGATATCAGATAAGACTATTCACCTGCCCGATATTGCATCGGGCAGGTCTGCATGAAGGAAAGATTTATGAAGGCGACAGACATCGGGGACAACATCCGGATAGATATCGACACCCATTAAATGTTTGTCTTTGGTGAGAGGATTTTAAAATAGTAATAGCTCAACAACCCTAGCCTATAAAACGAGGGTGTTTAACCATCCCCGAGAGGGATACTAAATATTTCACAAGGATTTTCTTATGGATCATGAAATACATTATTCAGCCAATCAAGTTTACCAATTTTCATATGCATGGCCTATATACAAACAACTGGGCGGCACCTTCAGGTTAAAAAGGAAGAAAAGGATACTTCAATTCAAGTGGGCCATGAGAAACATGAATCAGTTCCCGGATAGAGTCAGGACGTTCCTGAACTCTCCGCCTGTGGCAAAGATAGATGTCAATAACTGTTATGATTTCAGGGGAATCCTGATTTCTCTTTCCAATACCGAGATTAAGCGTGACAGATCTAAATCCGTAGCCATATATTCAGGACACGGCACAGGAGATAAAATCTATGGCGGCAATCCAAATAATCTTTTAACCTATGACTACATCTTTGTCTCGGGTGAAAAACATATTGAAAAAATGAAAGATTTAGAGATTAACATACCTGAAGAGAAACTTATCAAAACAGGGAACATCCGCTTTGACGACTACCTGAATCAAAAGATCGACAGAGACAGGATTCTTGACAGCCTTGGGATAAAAGACAGAAGCCGGAAAAATATTCTATATGCACCTACCTGGAAATGGGGAGACGGGACATTTGAAAGATATGTCTACAGCTTCTGCGAGGAATTGACAAAGGAGTATAACCTTATTGTCAGGCCTCACTCTCATGACTCAAGACAAATCCCGAAGGTCAAACTATGGACAAAGCTCAAAGGTATTAAACATGCATACTTTTCAAATCCCACAAACCTGAGAGAAAGGGACACAATGTTTGATTTTCTTATTTCAGACCTGATGATCAGTGACACATCATCGGTAATCTATGAATACCTTGTGACCCAAAAACCTATCATCGTCGCACAAAATGACTGTAAAATCCTGCACACCATGCCTGATAAATACAACATCAACAGTTTTGTCGACACCTATAACGGCAGTCAAAAAATAAGTGAAATGGTACGGGATAACCTTGCTTCTGAAAAAAATAAAGATAAATACCGGCAGATGCTATTCGATTGTTTTTATTTTAACGATGGCAACTCTACAAGAAGGGCCGTTGAATTCATTAAATCCTTAAAGATTTGACGTGCATCATTTCTTAGATGATAGAAGATGAAAAACATGTACGCATGAAATCCATTCCACCTTTGATATCACTTTCCCCGGGAAGGCAGAATAGATATCCCTTCCCGTATTACAGTTGGAACCCTGGAAGAATAAGCCTCTAAGATGGCATCCTTGTCATAATCCGGATCTAGATCTTAAGTGCGTCACCTACGATTGTTTTTTCATCTCTCCCGCAATCCCAATCTTTTACCGGAATTTTCCAATCGCCGTATTTTTCAGATAAATAATCTTTATAATCTGATGGGGCTTTAAATTTTATGCCCAGATATTCGATGGTCTCAGAACCGGAATAATATTTTTTATCCACTCTCATTATCTTATCCATGGCCTGCCAGTAGGTAAACTTGTCATCGTTTGCCTTAACAAAGATATCAGCTACAACCATGAATTTTTTCAAATAGGGAAAAATATTGATTATTAATGAAAGAAAAATAGGCTTAATCTTAAAAATTCTGTACTGTCCTATTTTGAATGCCCCGATATCCTTATTGAATTTGTGTTTCGAGACCTTGTATCCCTTTAAATAAAACCTCCAACTTTTCCTGGCAAATCTTTCCGAATCAACGATTGAAATCGACAAGTCAACGTCGTGATCCCAAGGCAAAAGTTCCTTATCGCGCACCAGTCCGAGCAGTGTGCCGCCCTCGAGATGATAATCGATCTTCTCATTTTCCAGAAGATCTACAACATCAAACAATACCTTCCTTGCCTTTAAAAGATTTTTATCCGTCAATTTCGGCCATCTGCGCATTTATTCAATTATCCTCTGCAAATCAGTTTTAAACCCGCTGTCCCGCGATATAAGTTCGATAATTAAGGTGTTATACGGCATGGATTATATCTCAGATGCTGCTTTTTCAGCCGGACAAGGGTGTGGAAAATATCTTTCAAGAAAAGACTGAACCTTCACAATATTAGCATCAGGGGAGTCATGGAATTGATTCAGGCAAAACATAGAGGGTCTATTCCGCTCTATTACCGAAAGGCGATTATCAATATCAGCCTTACTAAGATTGACATAAGAGAAAGAAGGCTTCATCGCCCTTTTAATAAGATTATTAAGCCATTGCATCTTTAATGAAAGGGAAGGGACATAGGTTCGCTTACCTGCTCCATTTAACAGGCAATACATAGAAACCAAGCCGTAAGCCCATACATCGTCAATATCACGAAATTGGTGCGACATAGTATGTAAAAATTGCTGATTAAAAATATTTTCAAGATAAACCATATCGGATCTTTTACAGGCCTTCATACCATGGAGGATTTCACTGTGCACTGATTTTTTAAAGAATTCCTTCAAGAGGACCCTGCTGTTGATAATGGAACACTGATGCTCATTTCTTTTTTCAATCTTTAAAAGATCAGGGTTCAGATGCCATTTCTTTTTTTTCCTGATTATATCCTTAACAAAAATACGGGGCCTTCCATCTTTTAAAAAAAAATATTCCGGCTGACAGTAGTCCCCCAAGAACATATCATCATTGGAATAGATAAAATATTCCGAGAGATTGGATACGTGATGAAGATTGGCCTCAATTGCCATGGAATTAAACGTGGGCAGATAATCATGATTTTTAAAAATTTCCTTATGATCAACAACCTTTATCTTCGTGTAACTGCTGTCTAACCATGCAGGGACCTGATCATCCGTCACAATAAATATATTATTTATCCAGGAGGCATATGTTAATATTGATCGTATTGAATACCTGAGTTCTTGATTGTCCATAAACCTGGCATCTGACTGTGCCTTTTCTGAAGCGGGCCTTTTATATTGCTGAGAATGTTGCAGTTTCTTGCGCTTCCAATTTTCATCAGCACCGTTCACCCATGTATATACCAGGTCGATTTTCATTTTTATCCTTCAAATGATGTGATCATTTTACATATTGACATGATTCAAAATTGGCAGATGGCAATTCAGAATCTTATATTGTTATGGCAGGATTGATCTCCTGAGATTTTAAAAATGGCGGCTCAGATAAAGTGTTGCCCCTATTACATTATAAAACTCATCAGGACGGGAATTTGCACTCAAGAGAACCTTATCACGCTCCATCTCTATATGTTTTCGCAAATCAACACATAAATCCATCCGCGGCAAGATGTTGAGCAGTTGCGCTCCTGCTCCCAGATAATAACCATAGGCAGGTATTCCCAGATCATAGCGTCCAATCCCTAAAAAACCATTCAACGCAAATCTGTTGCCAATGCGACAACGATAATCCATCACCCGAAGCGACAACAGATCATGCCCTGTTATACGGTCCCATTCTACACGTACGCCCAAATCACCATTTCCAGATACAGCATGGCTTACTCCAAACCCCAGATGAATATCGCCGTCAGAATTATTTTTGTCACTGTCATTGTTGGAATTGCCGATATCACTTTCAATGCGGCTATAATTCATTCCAATATCTAAAATTAAATCAGTTGAATCATCGCTATTGTCCGATGATGTCTGAATCACGTCTGCAATTGTCATCCAGTCCTGACCGAATTCAAGTGAAGTGCCCAAACGCAAATACCGATCACCATAAACATCGGAACCTGCATAAAGATCAAGCCCTACTGACTGACCGCTCCACGGGAACGAATAACTCAATCCCAATTCTTGCATGCGTTTATATTTAATTGAAGTATAGGAATCATTTTTAAGCGTGCGATATCTGGCTTCAATAAAATCTCCTCTCCCAGTCTGCCAGCCAAGACGAAACATGTGACTCGTGCCATTCGTTCCATCATTGAGCCTGCGCTGATCCCCGAACCAATGCCCAATAACATCGCCATTATTGGTCAGACCATCCTTATATACACCATGTACATACCAGCCATTCTGCCATTCCGTCGCTTCATATGTAAGATTAAAGTTATCCCATAGAATAGGAATATCTACCCCCATTGAAAAAGAAACATTGCCCAGCAGATAATTTTTTCTGCGTGATGTATCTTCGCCGGCATATTCAAAATATACAGAAAAAGGGAAACTTCCCGGGAATATCATGCGGCTTGTCAGGGAAGCCTGCTGGTTCCCATACTCTTGATCTGAGGTGAGGTCTGAACTAGTATTATCATATTTGCCAGGTTGCCATAATGCCTTTAAAAAATCATTAAAACTGTCCTTTTCTCTCTCACCCCCGCCATACTGCAATTGACGATTGAGCGCAAAAGAAAACCCTTTAACAGGCTCCATCTGGAGATGAAGCCCGGCTAATCTCGGGTTACCTATTGTATAGCGATTTTGATAAGCAATATGGCTCGCCTCGGACATCTCTGCCAGGTACACCTGATAAGACAAACCAAGCAGGCTGATGGGCTGATAGTTGGACAACGTTATTGAAGGCATTGTGGGCGCTTCAGTGCTTATCAATATGCTGCTGTCGGTGAAGGGGGAGAGCCAGTGATCGCGGTAACCTATATCCAGCTGGGCATATTCAAATCCTAAACTTACCATGGACCCTGTAGGGGTCGCCCGGCCGTCATAGGCTATTCCGCCCAGATTGATCAGGAGGAAATCGCTTGGTTGAATATATGCCTCCGCCGAAACCTGCCATGAACTGTCAACATTCATTCCATGTTGATTGGGAATTGCATGGTCCGAATCGCCTGAATCTACGGCAATCTCCGCGCGCAGATGGGTCAAGTCTGCACTAATGGCATAGCGTTTCAGATAGCGCCCGACCTGCTCGCACAGATCCTCATCTGCCTTGCATGCATCATTAAGGGCATCCGCCACAGCCGCTACTGGGATCGGCCTGGTCATTACAGGCTTGCCTGCAAGGATTAAGACCCTCTCTACCTGTCTTTCGATCTCAGGGGACATATTAAGGGGAAGATAGGGAGTAACACCGCGAGCAGGAACCTCTGTCGGCATCAACGTAACTAATGCCAACCCGGCAATACTTATTAACCTGGCCAACTTTCTATTCATCAATCTACCTAAGAGAACTGGAAATCCTTCGAGGCTATCTTCAGAATCGAATGGTTATTGCATATGTAAGGGCCGATATCGCGGCGGCGCAGGGGATGGTTATAACCCATGCCCATGCAATCTTGCCTGCCACTCCCCAGCGAACCGCTGTTAATCTTCGCAAGGACCCTACACCCATAATAGATCCGGTTATGGTGTGTGTGGTGCTGACCGGGATTCCTAAAAAAGAGGCGAAGTACAGGCTGATAGCGGCTGCTGATTCCGCACAGAAACCGTCAACTGGTTTGAGTTTTGTAATCTTATGCCCCATTGTTTTGACGATCCGCCATCCTCCGCACATAACGCCCAGGGCTATTGCAGCATTGCATGCGATAATGATCCAGATAGGAATATGAAAATGATCAAGTATCCCAGCGCTGAAAAGAAGTCCTGCTATAATACCGGCGGTTTTCTGTGCATCATTGCCGCCATGTCCAAGGCTGTAAAGCGCCGCAGAAACAAGCTGTCCTTTTCTAAACCAGTGATCGACATGTGCAGGAGATTTATTCCTGAACAGCCAGTGAACCACCGTTCCCATCACAAGACCGAGGATGAGTCCTAACACCGGAGAAACAAAAATAAATGCGATTATTATCAGAATGCCCTTCACCATAAGCGAGGACGTGCCGGCCTTAACCAGTGCCGCGCCGATCAGCCCCCCCATCAGGGCATGTGAGGAACTTGTCGGAAGTCCTACATACCATGTCATAAGATCCCATATACATGCCCCTATAAGGGTTGCAAAAATTATATGGGAATCCAGGACGGAAACGGCAATAATTCCCTTGCCTATAGTGCCGGCTACACGGGAGCCGAAAAAAAGAAAGGCGATAAAATCAAAAAATGCAGCCCACAGTACCGCCTGCCTCGGTGACAGGACCTTGGTTGAGACTACGGTTGCTATGGCGTTTGCAGAATCATGAAATCCGTTAAGAAAGTCAAAAGCCAGTGCAAGGGCAACTAGAAAAATTATCCAAGAATCCATCATTATCCTTGTTTAATCAGAATAGCCGCAACAATATTTGCAACATCTTCGCACTTGTCCAGCACGGTTTCAGCGTCCATAAAGATATCTTTCCATTTGATGATATGGAGCGGGTCAGAGCCATTTTGAAAAAGTTTGCTGAGAACGGCATCCCTCAACTGATCGCCGTGATTTTCCAGCGTATTGACCTCAATACAGCAGGTTGAGATATGATTTGTCTGCTTGAGATCGCGCAAGCCTCTTATGGCGTTTGAAAGACAGTCAACGGATTTCTCGATCAGCTCCGCAAATTTGATAAGGTCCTCGTTAATGGTTTTATTGAGATTATAAAGCCGCAAACGGTTGTTCATGGCATGTATAATGTCAACAACGCTGTCAAATTCATGGGCCAGCGAATATATATCTTCACGGTCAAAGGGTGTAATAAATGTTCGGTTCAGCTTGTCAATGATTTCATGGGTCGTATCATCGCAGCGTTCTTCAATAATATGCATCTTCATATTTGCCATGTCGTCGAAGGTGCCTGTAATCGCAAATTCTTTAAAGCACTTGGCCGCCTCAACTGCATCAACGGCCATCTTATCAAACAGGTCAAAAAATTGGTATTCTTTTGGAAGTAAACTAAATTTCATTGGTTTTTCCTTATATTAAAAAGGGTAAGCTTATAAGAGAATGATAAAAAAACCATTTTCTATGAATGGAGTATAGAAAATTTCGATTTGCGTGGCAAGGATAAATTTGAGCAAATGATATCTTATTCTCCAAACTCCCTGGCAACATTTATTTATGAGGCAACCGGGATCCTTCAGGGTGTATTTTCATAGGAAATAAACTAATACTTTTGCCCTAAGATCGGGTTTTTATATTATATCCCGCAGAGATACAGCCTCCCTACCAGGATTAATGGCCTTAATTTAATTGAATAAAAAACGGATCTACGGGATAAAGGTTACTTACCAGGGGCATAAAAACAATATTTATTGCATATATAGCAGTCCGCCGGACGGCCGGTACAATCTTTATTCCTATAACTGATTACCCCCCTGCCCGTCTAAAAACCCCACCCATTCCACATTAATGTTTATTGACCCGGAATCCTCTTCCACCCTTCCCTTTATGATATAAGGCCGCGAGCTATTGAGCATGTGGCAATATTGGCGATAAACCCCGGGGAAAAACACCGTCTCATAGATCCCTGTCTGATCCTCAAAGGATATGAACTTCATGGGATCGCCGGCCTTTGTAAGTACGGTCTTTCCTGTCACCAGCCACCCCGCAACAGAAATCCTCCTGCCCACATATCGAGGAAGATCCTTTGCCCGGATATGATGTATCCCTCTCAATATATCCTGGCAGAGGTCCAGGGGATGTATTGAAAGAAGGAGTCCGAGTGTCTCGGTCTCATTCTTAAGCATTGTCTTTTTCGAGTATTGATCCTGATTGGGCGGGCATCCGGTTGCAGAGGCATCCTTCCTTGCATAATCAAAAAGTGCCGGAGCGTCCGCCTTCCCTTTTTTATCAAAAAACTGCAGCGCCTTCCATACAAGGCCCGGCCTTTTAATTCCCCTATCCAGGTTGTCAAAACAGCCTGCCTTTATAAGCTGTCTTGCATCCTGAAGGTGTATATTCAGGCCTGCCCGTTCAAGAAACTCATCCATTGAGCTAAAGGGGCCGTTCCTTTTACGCTCATAGATAACGGCGTCCAGTGCATCAGGGGAGACCTCTTTAATCTGCATGAGCCCAACCCTGACATCCCTTTCCCTGCCGGAATATTTTATATCACTCTGATTTATATCAGGAGGGAGCACCCTGAGCCCCATGCGCCTTGCCTCCGATATATAACCGAAGGTGGAGTAGTATCCTCCCCCGTTTGATATGACAGAGGCCATGAATTCGGCGGGATAATGCGCCCTCAGATATCCCGACTTGTATGCCACCATCGTATAACTGGCAGAATGAGGCTTGCAGAAGCTGTAGCCGTCAAAACCCATCATCATCTGCCAAACGTCCTCGATTACATCCGGCTCAACGCCCCTCTCACCTGCCCCCTTTACAAACCTCTCGTGAAAATCCCTGAGCCTCTTTTCCCTGTTCTTCTTTGTGACCACCTTTCTCAACATATCGGCCTCTGCAGCATCAAACCCTGCCATGTATATGGCCGCCTGGCTCAGCTGCTCCTGGAAGACCATAACACCCAGGGTCTCCTCAAGGACCGGCTTAAGCAGGGGGTGGATATGACTCCATGCGCCTCCGTGGAGCCTGGACACCCACGTCTTTATGCTCCTGTTGGATGCCGGCCTTATTATGGAAGTGACCACCACGTTAAGGAGGAAATGGTCCAGATTGAGGTACTCATCAAAGGCAAATCCGCTCGCCACCTTTTTCAGGACCTGCCTGGTCGCAGGGCTCTCAAAATAAAAGACACCGAAGGTATCGCCGCGGTAAAAGATCTCCACCGTATCACGGTCATTAATCGGGCTCCATCCCGGACAATCTATATCCAGACCATGATTCTTCCTGACCAGTTCAAGGCTGTCCCTTATTACCGCCAGGCTCCTGTTGCCAAGGATATCTATCTTGACAAGCCCCGACTCCTCCACCGAATCCTTTTCCCATTGAAGGACCTGCGTCCCGTTAGCTGAGACCTCCACAGGACAGTATCGCCGGATCTCATCAGGGACTATCACCATGCCTCCGCAATGGACGGACAGGTGGTTGAAATGTGCCTCAAGCCCTGCCGCCGCATCAATGATCTCATCCCAGGGCCTGCCGAATTCTATCCCTCTCATCTTGGGGTGATTCTTCAGGTCATTGCGTATATTCTTCAACCGCCAGTTGAAACCTATCCTGTCGGTGACACGGCCTATCTCCTGTTCCGGAATTCCATAGACCTTTGCCACCTCCCTCAAGGCAGACCTTGCGCCATAGGTATTGTGATTGGCGACCATTGCAGCCCTCATGTTTCCGTGTCTTGCGAACATGTAATCAAGGACCTGCTCCCTTTCATCCCAGGCAAAATCTATATCAATATCAGGCGGGTCCATGCGTCCCGGGTTTAAAAACCGCTCAAAAAAGAGATTATGCCTTATGGGGTCCACATCCGTTATGCCGAGGGCATAGGACACTATGGATGCAGCCGCGCTACCACGTCCGCATGACCGCGATGCCTTTTCCGCAAGATCCGCCGCCACAAGAAAATAGTGGCTGAAATTCTTGTCCCTTATTATCCTCATCTCGTATTCAATGCGGTCCATTACAGGTTTCGTGATCTCCCCGTATCTTCTCCTGCACCCTTCAACGGTCTTCCCGTACAGACGGTCAAAGGCCTCCCCGTTGGTCATGCCTTCAAAATCCGGAAACGTGAGGCTGAATATATCCCAGTCCTTAAGACACCTGTCCGCAACCCTCATGGTGTTTTCAACGGCCTCAGGCGCATGGGGAAACTGATCGATCATGGACTGAGGGGAGGTCAGGAAGCTGTGTTCAAGACATGTATCCCCGACGCCAAGGCGTGAGAGCTTTGTGTTGAGGTCCACTGACCTGAGTATCCGGTGGAGACGGAACTGATCTTTCGTTGTCATATAGACCCTGTTGGTTGCAAGGGGCGGGATGCCGCTTGAACGCGAAAAGGCAAGACATCTGTGCATATTATACCCAGGCGACATCTCAACAAATAGATCTTCTTTTGATTCTCTTCCAAGGGATTTAAGGAGACTGAAGTCATCGGAGAAAATAATAAGCCCTCCCCTCTTTTCCGCTATGCCCCTCATAAGGTCAAAATCCCTGCGACAGTTGCGGTCCGAGATGATCCTGCAAAGGTTGGCGTATCCTGTGCGATTACGCACAAGGAGAACAGCCCTGTGGCCGGAGGCCGTGATCTCGCTCCCAACTACAGGTCTGACGCCTGCCTCCCTTGCTGCCTCAAGGAAAAACATGAGGCCGTATATGCCGTTGGTATCAGTCAGGGCAAGGGTCTCCATGCCCATCCCCTTTGCGGAAAGGCAGAGTTCCTCGATAGGGCCTATGCCCCAGCCCTTGGAATAATGGGAATGGACGTTGAGATGGATGAATGACATAAAAAATACGGTTTAAGGTGTACGGTACAAGGTATACGGTGTAAGGTCTATGGCATAAGGCATAAGGTGATGGTTCGGTTTAAACCGTGCACCTTACACCGTATACCGTACACCGTAAATCTTATACCGTTTTTCCATATTTTATCGCCCCATCCCCATACCTCGCCCTTATGAAATCCAGGGCGCCTGTTACCTTTTTTCTCCTCTCCCCTCCGTCAGTTGAAGATAAAAACAATGAGAGCTGAGGCGATGGGGAAGACAGGTCCCTGAACCACACCCTCATGAACCTGACACCCGTCCTTCTAAGGCATGCCTTGAAGAAGACCCTCTCCAGTTCAGCATAGAGATCAAGGTCGGCCTGGCATGGGTTGGTCAGTCTTGCCTGTCGCGTGACCTCATCCTGATCCGAATATCTGATGGTAAGGCCTGCCCTTCTGGGGACCAACCCCCTTATCCTGAGCCTCCTGGAACATCTCTCTACCAGGCCATAAAGCATCCCCAAGAGCCTCATATCATCATTCTCATCCCCCTGTATGGTGATAGCCTCGCTCACTACAGGCTCGGATGATGGAGGGGTGACAGGGGTCGGATCTATGCCCATGGCCCTCTCATGGATGACCAATGCCTGCCCCCCGAATACCAGTTTCAGATCAGAGATATCCATAGATGCCACTTCCCTGACAAGGGAGATATTCAGCTCTTCCAGGAGCATCCTCTTTCGCACATGCCCTATGCCCGGCAGGAAATCCACACTCAAGGGCGCCATGAATGCAGACTCCCTGCCATGGTCCACATCCAGGACGCCGCGGGAGGCAACCAATCTCGATGCTATACTTGAGACCATCTTATTACCCGAGACACCGGCAGCCACTGACAGGGAGAGGCATTCCCCTATGTCACGCCCTATGCGCCACGCTGCGTCCTTTGCCCTGCCCCATAACCGCTCAGTGCCTGTTACATCCATATAGACATGTCCCGGTCGTGAGGGCTCCCACAATGGCGTATACCGGGAGGCAGCCTCAGACAGCAGCCTGGAGCCCTTTTCAACAAGCGCAGGATTCGGAGGCAGGACCATCAGGTCCGGGCAGAACCTCAATGCGTTCCCAAGTACCATGCCCTTGAACACCCCTTCCCTCCTTGCCTCAATCGACGCGGAAAGGATAATGGATCGGTCGGCCCTGGGAGGTGCGATAACTACAGGCCGGCCCCTGAGCTCCGGACGATTCACCCGTTCCAGTGTGATGGGGAAGGAAGGGATGTGAATGTGGATGATGTTTTGATCCATAAGTCAAAATCGAATAGCGATCAGCAGTCAGCTCTCAGCTTTTTAAGAAATGAGGCCAGCATACGCTTTACTTCTGTAGCGTTATCAGAAAGACTGTAAAAATATTGATCATTGATTAGTTTCAGGTCATAGGCGAGCAAAAGATGATATTCAAGCTCACTTGCAGAACCCATGGCAATCTTGAGGAAACGGGCTAATTCTGCATCCCCGCTTCTGCCGCATCCTTCCGTAATATTGGCAGGGATAGAGGAAGATGCCCGTCTGATCTGGCTCGTTAGTCCATACATCTCTTCTTTTGGAAAATTTCTAGTCACGTTATAAATGTCCAGGGTCAAAAAATGAGACTTCTGCCATACCTTGATTTTTTAAAGTCCTTCATGCAACAGCCTCCTTCTTCTATTCCGAATAATGTCACGCACTCCTAAAAAAGCTGACGGCTGAATGCTGCCCGCTGATCGCTTGTTTATCTGTAGTATCGGATCACCCCCACCACCTTTCCCTCAATCCGCATGTCCCCTTCTTTAACTCGAATCGACTCCATGCCTTCATGGGCCGGCCGCAGTTCCACATGGTCCTTGTTTCTGTAATACTTCTTGACGGTCGCCTCATTATTTATCACGGCCACGACCGTCTCTCCCTGCTCCGCCCTTGACTGTTTTCTGACCACAACAAAATCTCCGTCCATTATCCCCTCCTCTTCCATGGAAAAGCCCCTGACCTCCAGGACAAAGTGATCGCCACTCCCCAGCATGGAAGGAGGAACCTCTATCACATCAAAATTTTCAATGGCCTCAATAGGCCTTCCTGCCGCAACCTTTCCAAGCAGGGGCACCTCAAATCTCTTTGCCTCCACAGGACTGATCACCTCGAAGGCGCGTTTGCGATTTTTCATGTCAGGGAGCCTGATATATCCTTTCCGCTCCAGGATCTTAAGGTAGGTGGTCACTGTATTACAGGAATTAAACCCGAAATGGGCGCATATCTCGCCAAAACTGGGCGCCTGCCCCCACTCATCCCTGTAACGATTAATAAACCCTAAGAATTCCTTCTGTTTTTCCGTCAGTTTCATCATCCCCTCCTTACATGAATTATTTACCTGTGACTTAGGCCGTTACCACAAGCCGTCAGCCTTGTTTTTGATTTCGATTGAGAGCTGACCGCTGATTGCTGACAGCTTTGTTCGCCTTGTATTTATATTACTGTATATTTTACTGTAAGTCAAGGCTATAAAAAAAGGCAGGAAGAATTCCATTCCTGCCCATTCAAAACAGCCAGATTCCTAAAAGCTGCGCCTGCTTCCCGCTTGCCGTTCCCAAGCGCTCAACAAAGACGGAAGGCCCTGTTTTAACGCCTTTCCTTTTTGCCTTTTACCCTGCGCCGTGCACTATTTCTTGATCCAGCTCTTTTCTTATTGCCGGACCTATTTTTTTAATCAGGTAAGGTTTTTTGATATAGGATCCGGCGCCCAGCCTCTGCGCCTCCTTCACGCGTTCCGTTTCAGCAAATCCGCTCGCCACAATAGCCTTCTGGCCTGGATGGACCTCCAGTATCCTTTTATAGGTATCAAGGCCGTCAATCCCTGGCGACATGATCATATCCAGAACCAGGATATCCGCTGAATTTTGCCTCATGTAATCAACGGCCTCCTCTCCGCTGGACACCGTTGCGACAGAGTAACCGAGCTTCGTCAACATGCCGTATGCTATCTCCCTCTGCTCCGCCACGTCATCAACCACCAGGACCGACTCTCCCCTGCCCATATATTTTTCCATGGGCAATTCCGATTCAGACTCCATCAACTGTCTTCTTGTTACAGGGAAATACAGCCTGAAGACTGATCCCTCTCCGATATCGCTTTGAAGATCGATATATCCGTCATGATCTTTTACCGTACCCCATACAACGGCCATTCCAAGGCCTGTCCCGCTCCTTCCCATCTTCTTTTTGGTATAAAATGGCTCGAATATCCTTTCCTGGTCGTCCGGAGGAATGCCGATCCCGTTGTCTGAAACAGTTAAAACGACATAATCGCCTTCATTGACATCGTCATATCCACTGATGGGCATATCAATATATTCATTTTTAGTAGAAATAATAATCTTCCCGCCTTCGGGTACAGCCTCGATTGAATTGGAGATCAGATTCATGAGGGTTTTGGCCAGATGGACCTCCGATCCGATGATATTTAACAGATTAGGTTCAAGATCTGTCTTAAGACTAACACCTGAATTATATGTCATAATCTTTTTATGTTCCGGACTCTTCAGGTATTCACGGATAATAACGTTTAGATTTAGCACCTCTGTTACCGCCACTCCCCGTCTTGCAAGTGTCAACATGTCCTGCACAATAGCGGCAGCCTTTTCGCCTGATTTCTGAATTGTCAATATAGGTTTTCTTAAACGGCTGTCTTCAGGCAGATCCATCAGCAACAGATCAGGGTAGCCCACGATACCTGAAAGTATATTATTGAGATCATGGGCAACTCCACCGGCCATAGTGCCGATTGCCTCCATTTTTGAAGCACGTTGAAGTGCACCTTCAAGCCTTTTTTTCTCTACCTCGGCATTCTTGAAGTCTGTCAAATCGAAAAAAGACTCAATAAACACATCTTCATTGTTAAGTTTTACAGGGATAACGCTTATAAATACCGGGATCTCTCTTCCATCTGATGCCAAGACAATCCTTTCAGATTTATCTATTTTCTGGTTTAAATCGCATATGGGACATTTATTATATGCCGCCTGACAAATAAACTTGTGGCATATTTTTCCTACAACATCCTCCTCTGATCTATAACCGAGCACTTCCAAAGCCGCCCTGTTGGCCTGCCTTATCCTCTTGTCCCTTCCGACAATAACAATGCATGTTGGCATGGAATCCAGAATGAACTGCAAGGTCTCATATGAATTCCTGATCTTTTCCTCTGCCTTTTTCTGTTCGGTATAATCCGCGGTTA
>Ga0153915_10003370_pt1 | contig 14671 bp, 9 predicted proteins | sample Opewatmetagenome_2_FD_107003 | JGI IMG/M metagenome (GOLD analysis project Ga0153915, IMG submission 107003) | Freshwater wetland microbial communities from Ohio, USA - Open water 3 Core 3 Depth 3 metaG | ecosystem: Environmental > Aquatic > Freshwater > Wetlands | place: USA: Ohio, Lake Erie...
ATCTTTCTTCTTCAGGACGTCCAGTTTGGATAATAAATCTTGTGTTTCATTTTTGAGTTCTTGGGGGAATTTATTTTTTTCTGAAATAGCAATGAATTTTTTGAGTTCATTTTCCCCCTCGATCTGATAATTAAAGTTTTGTTCGGCAAGATAGGATATAAATTCGTCAAATATAATACTACCAATCTGGAAATTATTTTTTAATTGCGGATGAGTTCGCTGATATTGAACTGTAAAATTAAAGACTAAACTCTGCCGCCAGAGTTCGGTGATTACATAATCGATCTCATTATCTTCAATATACCGATCAGGTGTAACCCCTCCATCTTCATAAACCGGACGTTTATTACTGGTGTAGAAAGAAACGTTTTTGGCCACAGAGCTACTGTCGATCGCCGGGTGGAACACAAAAACTTTATTATCTTTGGTATAATCCTGTTTTTGAACGCATCGCCCGCTGGGGATATAATATTTTGCGGTGGTTATCTTTATCTTCGTGCTGCTGTTTTTGTCAATATTGTAGATCTTTTGAACCAATCCTTTGCCAAATGTGCGTGTTCCAAGAATGATTGCCCGATCCAGATCCTGCAGACATCCCGCTACGATTTCGGCAGCACTGGCACTGCCTTCATTAACCATGACAATCAGCGGAACATCCGGTAACAGTGGTTCCAATTTGGTGGCAAACTGATTGGGTCCCTCCCGGAAACCTTTGGTGGTGACCACCAGGGTACCTTTGGGCAGAAAAATACCGGCAATGTCTACTGCCGATTCCAGTAAGCCTCCTGAATTGCCACGCAAGTCAAGGATTAAGGACGTGATTTCAGCTTTCTGTTGCATACCCTTGATAGCCGCGGCCAGTTCAAAAGCAGCCTTCTCAGTAAAACTGGTCAGGCGCACATAGGCAATGCCAGGTTTGACAAAATCGGCAAAGGTTACATCATCAATAATGATTTCATCGCGTTTAAGGATTAAGGTGATTTCATTCTCAAATCCCGGACGAAGGATGGTTATTTCTACTTGCGAACCAACCGGTCCGCGGAGCAGTTTTGAAATCGTTTCGGTGGTATAGGTTTGTACAGATTCGCCATTGATTTTGGTCAGGATATCTCCAGCCCGTATACCCGCTTTTTGGGCAGGGGAGTTATCGATAGGACTAATCACAGTGATCCGGTTATTGCGAATCCCTATTTCCATGCCCACTCCACCGTATTTACCAGTGGTGATGATTTTCAATCGGGCGTCTTCGTCTTCATCAATAAAAACCGTGTAAGGATCGAGCACCTGCAGCATGCCTTCAATTCCGGTTCGGACAAAAGCATACGGATCAATCTCTTCAACATAATTTGATTGAACCCGCTCATATACTTTCTGGAAATAAGTGAGTCCTTTACGCACCTTTACATAATAATCGTTTTCATCTGCCTGGACCTGGTGGATACTGCCACTTAAGAGGGTGAAAACGATCAGGATGGAGATGAATAATATGTTTGTTCGTCTCATAGTTTATCTCTTTTTTTTTATAATTTTAATTTCAACTGATTCATTACATATTCCCAGATTTCAATTTCAATTTTTTCAATGCTGCGATTGGCATTAATAACTTTTATTCTGCGTTTTTGTGTCTGAGCAATTTTTTTATAACCGTAGTTGATGCGTTGGTAAAATTCCAGGTTTTCTTTTTCCAGCCGGTCACTACCGCTTTGGCGGTTTTTCTTACGAATGTTTTGCTGTTTGAGATCGATCTCCAGTAAAAATGTAATATGAGGCATAATTCCCTGAGTAACCAGTCGATTCAAATTACGTATAAATTCAAGGGGTAAACAACGGCCGTAACCCTGATAAGCCACAGTCGAATCGACATAACGGTCGGCTAAAACGAAATTACCGGTGGCCAGATCTTTACTGATGATCTCAGAAACAAGTTGATTACGGGCAGCACTGTACAAAAGTAATTCGCACAGATCGGTCATATTTTTATGACGCGTATCGAGTAAAATTTCTCTGATCCGTTCGGAAATCAATGATCCGCCTGGTTCACGCAGCACAGTTACCTTCCTGCCTATCTGTTCCAGTTTATTTCTCAACAACTGAATCTGAGTTGATTTTCCAGAAAAATCGATACCCTCAAAAGATATGAATTTCGTTGTGTCGATCATGAATAAAAAACCTGTTCGATTTTATTGTTCACAAATTAAGAGTAAAAGCGTAAAACCAAATCATTTTTATTTTTTGTGGTTTTGCAACCCGTGATAATCATTACAACTTCACCCTTTAGAGTTTTTGATCGCAGATGATTGATTAGATCGGAGAAAGTACCCCGGAAAAATTCTTCATATATTTTGGTTAGCTCTCTGCCCATCACACAAGAACGATCTCCCCAGGCTGCCAATAGTTCCTCAATCGTTTTAAGGAGACGATGGGGCGATTCGTACAAAATAATCGTTCGTTCTTCACCAGCCAGCATTTCAATTTTTGTTTTTCTACCCTTTTTTAGCGGGAGGAAGCCTTCAAATACAAACCGATTGGCAGGCAAACCTGAGGCTATCAGAGCAGTTAAAAAGGCGGATGGCCCGGGGACAGGAATAATTCTTATATTTTCTTTAATGCAGGAAGTGACTAAGTGGTAAGCCGGATCCAATATTCCCGGAGTTCCCGCATCAGAAACCAAAGCAATGGAGTTACCACGTCTCAGTAGTTCGATAATTTTCGGGGTTTGAACCTGCTGATTATAACTATGATAAGCGATCATATTCTTGTTAATATTATATTTAGCCAGTAAGATTGAGGTAGTTCGGGTATCCTCAGCGGCGATCAGAGTTATATTATTCAGGATAAACACTGCACGATAGGTGATGTCCCCCAAATTACCGATTGGTGTACTTACTAAATAAAGTGCACCAGGAATTACTTCTTCCAATATTTAAACTCCCCAGTCCCGGCAATAACGAAAATCCTGATTGATTGTTCGATTAGAAAGTTTGGCAATAATTGGTGGACGCCGTTTGAATTGTGATTTTTGCAGACGCTGTTGTATATCCTCGATCATTCGGGCAGAGAATTTTAAATCGCGCAACATTTCAAAAGAATAGCGCTGATCGACCAGAAAAAATAACAATCGATCGATTTCAGCATAACTGTAACCGATTTCTGCTTCATCGGTCTGGCCAGTCCACAGGTCGGCAGATGGGGGTTTATTTATGATTTCCTGGGGTACCCCCAGATAACCAGCCAGTTGGCGGATTTGAGTTTTATATAGATCTCCGATGGGATTAATTGCACTGGCCAGATCACCAAAGATGGTTCCATATCCCAGCAATAATTCAGTTTTATTACTGGTACCGATGACCAGGGCTTTATGTTTGGAGGAATAGTCATACAGGAAGCACATACGTTCGCGGGCCATACGGTTACCCCGCCGATTGACATCTGCTGAAGAATCATTGGAAAAGAAGGAATCAATCATGGGGGAAATATCAAAGGTGCGGCATTTGATCTTGAGTGTACGAGCAACCATATCTGCATGCCGAAGGTTTTCCTGATTACTTGTTTTGTAAGGCAGAATCAGTGCATGAACTTTATCAGCCGGAAAAGCGCGGGTACATAGATATGCTACCACGGTCGAATCAAGACCACCGGATAAGCCCAACACCACATTCTCAAAACCTGCTTTTTTTACTTCGGCTGCCAGAAACTGTTCTAATATCTGACTTACTGCCTGGGGATCTATTTTTAAAAATTCCATTGAGTATTCCTGTTTTGAACTGAAAATATAATAAAGAATACCTGATGATAAAAACAAATATTTCAAAGGTGGACTGGTAAAATTATTATAATCAGGATTTCATTTATCTGGATCTTTTTCTTAAATTCTGACGCTCTGCTCGGGTGATTATTTAACATTTATTGCCAGAGGTCAGGATTCGCAATTAGTCTTTGAACGTGCGAAATGAGAAAAGGGAATTGGTCTTATCGCAAAATTTGTAAGAAAGGGGACTTATGGAATTTTTACAGGTATTAGGTATTAAGGATAAAAACTATGGGGCAGCGACGGGCCTGAAATGGATGGAAACAAAAGATCAGGGGGAATTACGGATACACTCACCAGCTACCGGGGAGTATATCGCAACGGTATACCAGGCATCAAAAGCAGATTATGCCAAAGTTGTTGATACTGCTTCAGCAGCATTCCTGGAATGGCGAATTATACCGGCTCCCAAAAGAGGAGAAATCATAAGACAGATAGGTTTAAAATTACGAAATTATAAAAAAGCGTTGGGAACCCTGGTATCCTTCGAAATGGGGAAATCTCTCCAGGAAGGATGGGGTGAGGTACAGGAGATGATTGATGTTTGTGATTTTGCGGTAGGGCAATCCCGGCAACTGTACGGTTTTACCATGCAATCGGAACGCCCGAATCACCGTATGTATGACCAATATCATCCGCTGGGTATCGTGGGTATTATCTCGGCGTTTAATTTCCCGGTAGCGGTCTGGTCATGGAATGCGATGATTGCAGTGGTTTGTGGTGATGTTAATTTATGGAAACCGGCTTCCAAAGTACCGTTAACAGCAATCGCCTGTCAGAATATTATTGGCGAAGTAATCAAAGAAAATAATCTGCCTGAAGGAATTTTTAATCTGGTCATTGGTTCCGGCCGGACTATCGGAGAAGAAATGCTGAATGATAAACGGGTACCGCTTATTTCCTTAACCGGCTCAACGGAGGTGGGTAGACATGCTGCGCAGAAAATCGCAGGACGTTTAGGCAGGTATATCATGGAACTGGGAGGGAATAACGGGATTATTCTGACTCCCGATGCTGATCTTAAATTAGCACTGACTTCCGTGGTATTTGGTGCGGTCGGAACTGCCGGTCAGCGGTGCACCACCACGCGGAGGCTCATCATTCATGAATCAATTTATAAGAAAGTGCGTGACTCTTTATTGAAAGCTTATCAGAGTTTGAAAATAGGTAATCCATTGGATGCCAGTAATCATATGGGCCCGCTGATTGATAAGGAAACGGTACAAATAATGCAGCAGGCGCTGGAACAGGTAAAGAAAGAAGGAGGTAAGGTCATTTATGGTGGTGAAATTCTAAGTGGCAAAGGGTACGAATCTGGATGCTATGTGCGTCCAGCAATTGTTGAGGCGGAGAATCATTATACGATTGTTCAGCAGGAAACCTTCGCTCCGATCCTGTATTTGATCAAGTATCGCGGAACCGTAGCCGAGGCGATAACAATTCATAACGGAGTGCAGCAAGGATTATCTTCTGCAATTTTTTCCAATAATTTGCAGGAGGCGGAAACTTTTCTATCTGCCTGGGGCTCAGACTGTGGCATCGCTAATGTGAATATAGGAACATCAGGTGCTGAAATTGGTGGTGCGTTCGGTGGTGAAAAAGATACTGGCGGAGGACGTGAATCCGGTTCAGATGCCTGGAAAATGTATATGCGAAGGCAAACCAATACTATCAATTTTGGAAAAGACCTTCCTCTGGCACAGGGGATTAAGTTTGAATTTTAGAATGGATTATAAGCCTTACGAATCTATTTAATGTATTTGGGCTCTGATTAATTTATACGCCTCAGGAGTAATAATACCACCGGAGACAATCCATTTCATGGCATCCTCGACTGTTATATCTAGTATAATGGTATTTTCTTTAGGTACTATAATTAAAAAGCCTGATGCTGGATTGATAGCGGCGATAATCAGAATGTTATACATTTCCTCTCTGGTCTGGGGATGAATCGTTTCACCATTGACCAATCCGATGGACCAGACCCCCTCCTTTGGATATTCAACCATCACAACCTTTTTACTGGCCTGTTTTTCATGGTGCGAAAAAGTTTCAAGGATTTGCTTGACAGAACCATATATGGACTTAACGATTGGAATGTTCAACATCAGATTTTCGCCCAGCTGGAAAAATTTACGTCCTATATAATTAGTAGCTAAAATACCTGTCAAGTAAATTATGATCAGGATAAGCAGAATACCGATACCGGGTACCCAATAGCCGAAATAAGGTTTTAGATAAGGAAGAAATAAACTATCCAGAAAAGTAAAAATTGTTTTAAGAACCAGAATTGTAATAACAAGCGGAACAAAGACTAACAGACCCGATAGAAAATAGTTTTTTGATTTTCTTTTGATGAACTGAATAAAATTCATATTTATACTAGTGATAATAAGTTACTACTAAAATAAAAAACGTGGATTAACAATGTAAAATCGTCAATCCACGTGTTATCGATTTAATGGTAGTGTATCAATTCTGTTTAATCGGTTGAGGTTCTGGCGGTGCGGGTACTGGCGCCGGATTGACAGTAATATTCGTGCTGGTTTCAGCGGAATCGGAACCATCCGAAACAGTAACGGTTACTTTAAATGAGCCGGTCTGATCGGCGTTAGGTTTCCATGATAATTTACCGTTTGCTGCATCAAGAGTTGCGCCGGGAGGTAAATCAGAAGCCTGGTAGTTCAATTTATCATTATCTGCATCCTGACCTGTAAAACTAAGATCAACTGTTTCACCTACTGTTACAGTAACCGGCGATACGTTCCCAATTTCGGGTTTGCGGTTCACATTATTAACCTGGATTGAAAAAGAGGTGACTTCTTCGGTCGTACCATCACTGACCTTCGCCTTAAGCAAATAATTACCTGCTTGAGTAAAGTCAGGAGTCCAGGAGAAATCCCCATTGCTTTCATTGACAGTGGCACCTTGGGGAGCTCCCTCCACAGAGAATTTTAACTTATCGTCTTTATCCTCATCACTTGCCGTTATAGTAAATGTCAGTGCGGTATTTTCATTTATGGTTTTGTTTTCGATGGGTTGAATAACCGGTTTACGGTTTACGTTGGTAACAGTAACAGGTAGTAAAGATTCTGCACTTAAATTTCCGCTATCGGTTACTTTAAAACCGAGTTGGTATTCTCCAGCCTGGGTAAAATCAGGGGTCCAGGAAAATACACCGCTGGAGGCATCCAGTACCGCTCCATTAGGAAGGTTATCACATGAGAATTTCAGACGACCGGCATCTTCCTGGTCGGGATCGCTGGCTTCTGCGGTAATAGTCAGTGGCGCATTTTCAGCAATAGTTGATTTAGCCAGGGGTTTAAATACCGGCGGTCTGTTTACATTGTTGACAGTAATGGAAAAACTTTTCTGGTCAGTTAAGCCGGCCATATCGGTAACAGTCATTGTTATATTGCTGTATGTTCCAGACTGATCGTAAGTGGGTTTCCAGGTTAATTGCCCGCTTTTAGCATTAAATACTGCACCGGTCGGTAGATTGGCAGCAACAAGTTGTAATTTACCCTCATCTTCTTTATCCGGATCATTAAATGCAATCTGCAGATTAAAATCCTGATTTTCATCAATAGTCTGATCGGCAATAACCTGGATTTCCGGTGGGCGATTCATATTATTCACGGTTATCTTTAAAGGTTGATTTACAGTGAAAGTGCCATCACTGCAGGATACATTCAAGTCGTATTGGCCCGATTGGTCAAAAGATGGTGTCCAGGTAAGGGTACGGGCAGTAGCGTCAAAAACTGCTCCTGCCGGCAGATTTTGTACAGCATAAACTAATTTTTGTGCATCTTCTTTATCCGGATCTTCTCCGGCAGGTACGGTCATATTTAAAGGTGTGTTTTCATCCACAGTTTGGGCGGAAATAGGATTAAACACAGGGGTGCGATTAACATGATTCACGGTAATTTGTACATCCTGAGTCGTAGTAAGTCCTGCCGGATCGGTGTTAGTAAATTTGAGTGTATACAAACCTGATTGATCGAAATTCGGTGTCCAGCTAAAGTTTGCGGTGACCGGATCAAAAATCGCTCCTTCTGGTAATCCGGTAACGGTCAATATCCATTGACCGGCATCTTCTTTATCAGGATCACCACCACTGACTTTAAATTCCAGCAACTTATTCTCGTCAACAACTCTTGCGGTTATTGGTTCTAATGTAGGGGGACGATTAACATGTCTGACTGTAATCTGAACGGTTTTGGTATCCGATAGCAAGCCATCTGATATTGAAATTTGCGGTGTATATTCACCCGACTGTTCATAGGAAGGCGTCCAGTTAAATGTGTTTTCTACAAAGGTAGATCCGGTGGGTAACTGCCCAGCGCTGTATTTTAATTTATCCTGGTCTTCTTTGTCCGGATCACTGCCGGATACGGAGAAAGTGAGCAGTGAATTTTCATCCACAGTCTGAGCAGGTATATCAGCTAACACAGGCGGGCGATTTACATTGTTTACAGTGATGGTGAAAGATTTGGAATCGCTAAGTCCGGAAGGATCAGTAACAGTCATGGAGATTTCCGGGTAACTGCCAGCCTGATCATAAGTTGGCGTCCAATTGAACAACAGGGAATCAGGATTAAATTTTGCTCCTGCAGGTAAATTTTGGGCAGTGAATTTCAGGTTGTTCTGGTCTTCAGCATCAGGATCAGTGCCTGAAACTTTGAATATTAAATTTTTTTGTTCATCGACGGTCTTATTGGCAATCAATTCAAGAACGGGCGGTCGGCTCATATTGTTGACTGTAATATTCATACGAGTGGAGTCTGATTGTTTCCCAGCGGTAATGATGAATAGCAGATTTTTGTATTCGCCCGCTTGATCGTAGGTAGGAGTCCAGGAAAATTGATGCCGGGCCGCATTGAATGTCGCACCTTTGGGAAGATTTTGAGCAGAAAAAGTGATAATATTCTGATCCTCTTTATCGGGATCGCTGCCTTCGACATTGAATTCGAGAAGTTGATTTTCATTGGCGATTTTGTTTTCAATTGCCGAGATGACCGGTTTGCGGTCTACATGAACGACTGTAATGGTGGAAGCATCGCGGGCAACTGCCCCGGGTGGATCTTTTACGATAAAATCGATGACGTATGTTCCTGACTGGTCATAATTCGGGGTCCAGGTAAATTTTCTTTTAAGTGAGTCAAAAACCGCACCTTCCGGTAGATTTTCAGTTGAATAAGTAAGTTTTCCCAAATCCTCCTTATCCGGATCACTTCCTTCTTTTATTTCAAAGGTTAAAGTCTCATTTTCTTTCACCGTGTAGTTTTCAACTTCGGGCAGGGAAGGTGGGCGATTCACATGATTGACGGTTATGTCAAAACTCTGGCTGGTGGTTAATTTGCTATCGGTTTTTTCTATTATGCTGATGGTTACATTCTTGTATAATCCCGATTGATCGTAGGTGGGGATCCAGCTTAGAGCACCACTAACACTGTCGAATGTTGCGCCGGTAGGCAAATTCTTAATCTTGTAGTATGTAGGATCTCCATCGGGATCATACCCTTCGGATTTGATACTGAGATGTTGCTGTTCATCAATAGTTTGAGCGGGAATGACAGCCAGTACCGGCGGATTATTATGTCGCAAAATCAGAGTTTTACTGTTGGCGGCGACAAAAACATATACATCTTTTTTCCATACGCCATAAATTTTATCATCGGCCTGATAACTGGCCTCTACGCTCGGATTTTTTATATCTGTCAGACTAACAATATCAAGGCGTTTTAGAGATTCATTAGCCATATACGCATATTTACCGCTTTTGAATAGATTGAAGATGAAGCCCTCACTTTTTACTCTACTGACCAGGTTCGGGAATTTTGGATTGGAAATGTCCAGAATATATAAACCATTTGGTCCATCGGTGAGGAAAAGATAGTTTTCTTCTATCTGGATTGCCTTGGCCTGTTTGGGTTCTTTATACTGACTGACCAAAACAGGATTTTCTTTAGTGGTAAAGTCAATGATCAACAATCCTCCGCTCTTATCCGCTACATAAACGTAGTCACCCTGAACACTCAATCCCCAGGCCCAACCAGGTGTATCGTAATTACCAATACGTAAAGGATTCATAACATCCGTAATATTATAAACACTAACTCCATGTTCTTCTTCCGCCACGTAAACATAAGGGAAATTCGCTTCAACCCAGCAAGCATTGCCTTCGGTTTGAATTTTACCCACACGTATGATGGCAGAAGGATCGGATAAATCCAGGATGCTCACACCAGCGATTTCATCAGAAAGATAGCCATAGTTGTCATCAATGAATAAATTATGAGCACGATGTTCATTTTGAAAATGCCCGATTTGCTTGGGCTTATAAACATTACTGACATCGACCACCTGGATACCAGCCCAGACATTGATCACATATAAAATATTATCTTTGTAGAATAAATTTTGCACCCCGTCTTTAACTTGCTGGCCAGTATTAAGATTTGGTGGATTGATCGTAGATATAAACTCCGCGCTGGCTTTCTGCGCATATAGAATTGATGGAAGCCACTGATTTATCGCCAGAATGATAATAAGCATCAAACTCTTTGGGTAATATGGCTTTATATTCATTTTATACTCCAACCCCGTTAAGTAAATTTCGTGTGTAATTTACTGAAAATTAAAGAAGTTAGATATTTATAAAAATTTAAACCATCTCCTTTAAAAATGCAAGATTTATGGTTGAATGCAAATCTATACACTTATTGTCGGCATATATAAAGCGAATCTTAAATCCTACCTCAGGATCGATTATCTCATCGAAATTTATGCAAAATTGGTTCATACTGAGGTTAACAAAACCGCATAACTAAAGTAAAGACAAAATGACCACAGAGCAAGATATTATGTTGAGTCTATTTATAACCACGTCTTTTTGCTTCCTGCAATATACTGAGGGTAGAGGTAGTTCCCACTCTGCTTACTCCCAGGGACCTGACCCGTAATAAATCATCCAAAGTGCGAATACCACCGGCTGCTTTAATTTGAATCGATGGGATACAGGCCTGGCGCATAAGAATGATATCTGTATCCGTCGCGCCTGCATAATTATAAAAGCCGTTTTGCTGCTTGGTAAAACCATACCCGGTTGAGGTTTTTACATAAGCCACAGCATGTTGATTGCAGATTGCGCAGAGTTTTAATTTGAACATTTTATCGGTCAAAAAGTCGTTTTCAAAAATTACTTTTAAGATTCCATTTTTTGTAACTGTGATTTCATTTATTGATTTTATTTCATCAGAAAGATATGTCCAATCTGCACTTAAAGTCTTGCCGACATTGATTACCATATCTAATTCTTCAGCGCCGTCGGCCAGGGCTTTTTCAGCCTCCCTTATTTTAATTTCCAGGTGATTACTGCCGTGGGGGAAACCAACAACCGTACCAACCTTAACCTTACTGTTCGCAAGAATATCCCTGGCCAATACTACACTATAGGGTTTAATGCAAACAGAAGCGACATCATACTGGCGGGCGAGTTGGCAACCAGCCTTTAACTCCTGATCTGTCAGTTGAGGGTGCAATAAGGAATGATCAATTAATTTGGTAAGGGAAGCCAATGAGGGAACCACTATTTCCTCCTTCTATTTTTTTGCCGGAGTGTGCATTTTGCCCCAAAAAAAGACGAATGGTCGCCACACCCGCTCTTTCCAGGCAGATTCATTATGAGCAGCAGTACTATCTTTGTACCAGTAAAAATCCTGATCTGCCCTATAACCAATTTCTTTCAGGACGGTGAGCATTTCATCAATACCGGGTTGAAGTTTTTCTTCAAGACCGATACCACCATTATCCAGATAAATCTTGACAGGTAATGGAAGTTTTCCATCACGTCGTACACGGGAAACATAATCCAACTCCCTGGTTTTCAGAGCAGGCGAAAAACAGGCGGCCTTGGAAAAAATTTGTGGATACTGCCATAACAACATAAAAGAAATTGTACCACCCAGAGATGAACCACCCGTTGCAGTATGCTCCCGGTCAGGCAGGGTACGATAGGTTCTATCTATCAAAGGTTTTATTTTCTCTACCACCAGTTTCATATAAATTTCACCTGTATCACCAGGAGCATATTCCCTGCCGCGTTGGTCAGTGTTGTAAATTCCTACAATAATGAGTGGATCGACGATCCGTTTGGAGATCAAACTATCTGCTGTTTCATCAATCTGCCAATCGACGCCAAATGCAGAAGTACGAGGATCGAAAATATTCTGCCCATCATGCATATATAGGACCGGGTAGTGTCGTTTTTTATTTTTTTCATAATCAGGGGGTAACCAGACTATCAGGTCTCTGGATTTAAGGCCGTTGTAAGAAATTTGCTGATGATATTTCACTGTGCCTGTAATCTGACCGTGCAGTTCATATTTGAATTCGTCTTTCCAGTTTGTAATTTCGGTATACACGGTGGTATCTTTTTCAACCTTCAGTACACTATTCTGGGGAATTTTCCCATTTGGTAGTACTGCTTCTGTGGACCACTGTCCTCTGGTAAACTTATATTCCAAAATTGTCCCCCGGGCAAATCGGAATTCTACCGACCAGATTAAAGTTTGGGTATTTTTCGATAGAGCAACCCGGCCAGGATGCCAGTTTCCTAATTGGGGGTGATTTCCGGTAATAAATACTGTATCAGCATCAGATAAGTTGACTGCTTTAACCTGAAAACGAACCAGTAGAGAATCATTTCCGGCAAGAAGAGAGGTGGACATAATAGCCAGTTGTAAAATAATTATTGCCTTATCCATTTTATCATTCCCGATATTATAACAATTAATTTTGTTTAAACTGCCAATCCAACTTAATTCAAGAAAATTTTAATGGAAAATCAGCGGAATAGATTTTGTTTAAATGTAATGCGACTCCACTAAATTTTTAACCTGTCTTATAATACGGTAAATTTATGATTTAATTTTTTGTTAAAAAAGCGAGGAATTAAAAGAAAATATTTTTTAGATAGAACAATCAGTAGTAAGGCAAATTACTTCCGGTGGTCAAAAATAAAAATCCCTGCCCGAAAGCAGGGATCACGTTATAGAGTATGTGCTGAAAGTATTATCTGGCGGCAATTTGTTGATGAATTTTATCCACCAGATTTAATAATAAATCATCCCTTTGCGACTCATTTAATTTCTGCAGCCAGTCAAACCGCTCAGGATATTGCAGATAAGTTAGAACTACATATGCCTCAATACGGATTATTTTGTTGGCATGTAACTGCGTCAACCGGTCTAATTGATTAATAACAGTTGTATAATCCCGCTCAGGGTAATTCATTTTTAATTTGATAATATTCATAATAGCAGATTCAACCAGACCATCATTCTTCGAATTAAGGGCTAACAGGTAGTTGTCAATTCCTTTAGCAATCGGATCACGCGGTTGAGCAAAAATCGAAGTTACCAAAATTAAACTCGTTATGGTGATTAAATAAAATTTTGGATTTTTCATTTTTCCACCCTCCTCTTTAGGTATTTTTTTTTCTTGATTTTGTTTACGTGAGGGTGACAGAAGAGATGTTATCGTAATGTCAGTATTTGTAAAAAATTGTCATCTTCCATAAAGTAAGACTTCTGGTGTACAGACTTAGCCTGATAGTGTGGTTTGAGCAGGTCAGGCCCTTAATCGATGCGATTCTTGCGCCACCAGCGGAATTGAGAAATGCCTTCGGAAGTCGTAATCCAGAGATAGTCATCCTGGGGATCAATGTGGTAGGTATCTGAACAGATTAAACCATCATTTTCAGTGTAAATTCGCCAATAATTACGTGGACGATCATATTTTAATACACCTTTATTAGTAGCAAACCATAAGCACTCATCGGTATAAGCAATATCTCTGATCATATAGGATGCGTCGAAATTAGAGAAACTTCGCCATTCATCTGTCCGTTGATTCCAATAGAAAATACCATTTTTATTAGCCATCCATATTTCATCGGCCACTGCCTCTATAGCAGTGAGATCGTAATCACTTATTGCCGCATGGGTTGGATGATTTACGATGCGATCATTTTCAATGTCAATACTATATAATCCATATTGAGTAGCGGCCCAGATCAGACTATCCTTATAGGCTACTTGATTAACAGCAACATGATCCAGCACGGTCCTTTTGGATTCGTACACATGTGTTGAATTTAAGTCAATCCAGTTGAAACCGAATTCTGAGCCGACATAGGCAGTGTCTCCGATAACCAGCACATCTTTTACCCGGTCGCCTTCCAGGCCGGCCATGGTGTTCAGTGTTATCCATTTATCCTTCTGCTGATCGAAAATAGCCACCCCATCGCTGGTGGCAAAAACAACGAACTGATTATTACCATCAATGGCGCTTACGTCATCTTTGTAAAGTTGAGGGATTAACTGTGCTTCGTAGTATTGCCAATGGTCGTTCTCAGTGTCCCAGAGTGTAATCCCGCCGATACCGCGGCCGGTTCTTAATCCACCAATCCAAATCTGAGTATGCCATAAGAGTATGTCGCGAGGTAAAATATAAGGAAGTGATTGAGGTATTGATTCCAGACGCCAGTTATATAGATCACCTTGCAGGGGACCCAGGCCATTAGTGCCCATCCACAGACGCTGCCAGCTATCGACAATCCGATCGGTGGTTTTAAAATCGCGGTTATACTGATCGTAGATAATACCTTCCGGATGATAAGTTAATTTAATATCAGTGAAAAAATTTGGCAGAGAGGAATTTGCAGGACGGGAATAAGGAGGAAAGCGAAAATTTTTATCGGATCCGGTTCCCTCAGCTCCGCCTGGTTGCGGTTGAACAGGAGATGGTACTGTCATCTGCATTGCAGGGTACCAGACCCGTTCAGCCGGTTTGTACACA
>Ga0153915_10003371_pt1 | contig 14667 bp, 13 predicted proteins | sample Opewatmetagenome_2_FD_107003 | JGI IMG/M metagenome (GOLD analysis project Ga0153915, IMG submission 107003) | Freshwater wetland microbial communities from Ohio, USA - Open water 3 Core 3 Depth 3 metaG | ecosystem: Environmental > Aquatic > Freshwater > Wetlands | place: USA: Ohio, Lake Erie...
GCACGTCGATGCTCCAGGGCCCCGGCCCCGCAGCCCACAGATGCAGGAATACAAAGCAGAACAAGACGGCCAAGTCGCCGCCGTTGAGAACTGGCAGCCAGCTCCTCGGCCAATGCGCCATGAAGTACGCGACGGCCATGTCGCCGGAAAGAACGAACGCTACCGGACGGCTGAACAACCCGATCAGCAGAAGCAACCCGCCTCCGAGTTCGAGCAAGCCCTGAATACCGAGGAGCGAAATCAAGTGCAGGTTATCGAACATCGCCACGTGCGGAATGTGGAACAGCTTTGCGCTGCCGTATTGCATGAACAGCAGCCCCGTGACGATACGCAGCATGCTCAGGACGCGTGGTGACCAGACCTGAAAAAAGCCTTGGCTTGCATTCATCTCATGCCTCGCAAGTTTGTGCAGTGGGCCGACCCGGCGTTCGCTACTCCTCCTCGAAACGGACAGCTCTCCTATTGGATGCCTTTACGTCAGCGCTGTCCAGAAAGAAACCGCTCGACGACCGCGACCGTGCGCTGCGGATCTTCCTCCTGCGGAACGTGCCCGAGGCCGTCGAAGCGCACGAGCACGCTGCCCTTGATGTCGCGCGCGAAGCGCTCGCCGTACGCCGGCGGAATGAGCCGGTCGCGTGCGCCCCAGAGGATCAGGGTGGGCACGGCGACCTGCGGGATGCGCGCGGCGTTTTCTCCCGGCTTCATCTGCGCGAAGCGCTCGCCGAGCGCCCGGCGGTTGCCCGCCCGCAATGTGAGCTCGTAATAGCGCTGCACCAGCGCGTCCGTGACGCGCGCCGGGTCGCCGTAGACGTTGCGCACGCTCGCCTCGATCAGGCCGCGCGCCAGCAGATGCTCGGCGAGCCTCCCGAGGCCCGGAATGCGCGCGATGCGAAAGCCGAGCGGCACGCTCTGGGACTCGAAGGCGTAGCCGGCCGCATCGACCAGAATCAGCCCGCCCACGCGCTGCGGCGCATCCAGCGCGACGTTCCAAGCGATCTCGCCGCCGAGCGAGTTGCCGCCGATGACGCAACGCCGCACCCCGAGCGCGTCGAGCAGCCCGGTGACGAAGCGCACGTAGCGGGCGATCCGGTAGTCGCCATCGGGATCGGGGCCGGTCAGCCCGAAGCCCGGCAGGTCCATCGTGATCACGCGCCGCGTTCGATCGAGCGCCCCGGCCCATCCTTCCCAGGTGTGCAGGCTCGCCGCGGTCCCGTGGAGCAGCACGATCGGCAGCGGGTCGTCGCGCGGCCCCTGATCGCGCACGTGCACCATCATCCCTTGCAGCGGAACGAAGCGAGACGGCGGCGGCGCCCAGCGCGCCTTCAGGCTGTCCACCGGGCGGTCGGGTGCCCAGAACGCCGCGATCGCCGCGACCAGGAGCAGCACGGCGAGCACACTAACGAGGGCGATCAGACGCATGCCTTGTCCCGCCGCCTCACATCGAGATCGAGCCCTCGCGGAAGTCGGTCTTGTCGAGCCACACGTTGACCAGCGCGGGGCGCCCGCCGGCGGCGGCCTCGCGCGCGCGGCGCAGCGTCCACTCCAGCTCGCGCAGATGCTTCACCTCGAAGCCCTCGGCGCCGAAGCCGCGCGCCACTTCGTGGTAGGCGGTGCGCGCGAGCACGGTGCCCACGCCGTCGCCGAGCAGCCTTTCCTGGTCGCGCGCGATCTGCCCCCAGCTCGCGTCGTTGCCGACGACCGCAATGACGGGAATGCCGTGGCGCACGAAGCTGTCGAGTTCCGCGAGGCCGAATCCGCTCGCGCCGTCGCCCCAGACGAGCCACAGCTCGGCGGAGGGGCGCGCGAGCGCGGCGCCGAGCGCGAAACCCGCACCGACGCCGAGCGTGCCGAACACGCCGGGATCGAGCCAGGACAGCGGGCTTCTGGGGCGCAGGATGTAGGACGCGGTGGCGACGAAATCCCCGCCGTCGGCGACGAACAGCGCGTCGTCCGCCGCCATCCCGTCCAGCGCGCGGAAAAGCGCCACCGGGTTCACGTACTCGCCTTCGCGCGCGGCGCGCGCATCGATGTCCGCCTCGCGCGCCTCGTCGCGCGCGCGCAGCTCGGCGATCCATTCCGGGCGCCGCGCGCGCTCGCCGAGGGCCTCGGCCAGGCGCTCGATGAACTCGCCCGCGTCGCCGATCGCGGCGATCGACGGGACGCGGTTCAGGCGCGCTTCCTGCGCGCTGCGGTTCGCGGCGATGAGCGTCGCGGCGCGCCGCACGTGCCGCCCGTAGTCGAGGCGGAAGTCGCATGGCACGCCCGCGAGCAGCACGCAGTCGCTCTGGCGCAGGGCTTCGCGGCGCGCGTGGCGCATCTGCAACGGGTGCGCGCGGCCGAGCAGTCCGCGCGCCATGCCGGACAGATACACCGGGACGCCGAGCCGGTCGAGCGCCTCCGCGAGGCGCGCGGCGTTCGCCGCCTGCGCGAGCGCCTGGCTGCCCACCACGAGGAGCGGTCTTTCCGCCCGGCCGAGCGCTTTCGCGGCGCGCGCGACGGCGCGTCCGGGCGCACGCGGCGGACTCGTCTCACCCGCGCGCGCGACGAACGGCTGCCCGGCTCCGGCGAACAGCTTGCTCACATGCCGCTCGAGCACCCAGCGCAGCAGCCGGTCGGACAGCGCCTTCCCGCGCCCGCTCGCCTCGGCGTACCACTGGCGGATGGTCGCCTCGTCGTACAGCAGGTCGACCGGGCACTCGACGAAAGCCGGCCCGGGGACACCATCGCGCGCCGCGGCGAACGCGTCGCTCAGCGCCGGGCCGAGGTCGGCGACGCGGCGCACCCGGCGCAGAAACTTGACGTGCGGCGCCACCAGGGCCTGCTGGTCGATGTCCTGGAGCGCCCCGCGGCCCTGCAGCGCGGTCGGCGCCGCGCCGCCGATCAGCACGAGCGGCGACTGGGCGAGCTGCGCGTTCTTGAGCGCGGTGATCGCGTTCGCGACGCCTGGCCCGGCGGTTACCGCCGCAACGCCGGGCACTCCGGTCAGGCGCGCCGTCGCGTCGGCGGCGAACACCGCAGTCGCCTCGTCGCGCACGTCGACTACGCGCATGCCGCGCGCCTTCGCCGCCACCAGGAGCGGCGAGATGTGGCCGCCGCACAGCGTGAACAGCGACCGCACCCCGTGCACCGCCAGCACTGCAGCGAGCCGCTCGCCGCCGTTCATTCCCGGCGCTCCGCCGCGAGCGCGCGGAAGTCCACCTTGCCGATGCGCGTCATGGGCAGCCGGCGCCGGAACTCGATCTCGCGCGGGCACGACCACTTGATGAGCTGCGTGCGGCAGTGCGCGATCAGCTCCTCCTTCATCGCTTCGCTCTCCGCGGCCGGGTCCTTGAGCACCACGAACGCCTTGACGCGCTCGATCTGCGCCGGATCGGGCACGCCGACCACGCAGGCTTCCGCCACCGCGGGATGGCTGTACAGCACGCCTTCCACCTGCGTCGGGTAAACGTTGAAGCCGGAGGACTTGATGATGCGCTTCAGGCGCAGCACGAAATAGAAGAAGCCGTCCGCGTCGCGCCGCGCGAGGTCGCCGGTGTGCAGCCAGGTGCGGCCGTCGGCGTGCACGCGCAGCGTCTGCGCGGTCGCCTCGGGGTCGTCGAGATATCCCGTCATCACCGCCGGCCCCGCGACGCACAGCTCGCCCTCCTCGCCCTCAGGTGCCTCCTCGGTGGTGCCGGGCACGCACAGCTTGGCGGCCGTGTCCGGGAAGGGAATCCCCATCGAGCCTTCGCGGTACTCCCCCCTCGGCATCGCCATGATCGCGCTCACCGCCTCGGTGAGCCCGTAGCCTTCCAGCAGCCGCACGCGCCCGCCGCGCTCGGCAACCAGCTTCTCGAAGCGCTCCTTCACCGGGCGCGGCAGCGCGTCGGCGCCGCAGAAGCACGCCTTGAGCGAGGACAGGTCCGCCTGCGCGAGCGACGGGTCGTCGGCGAGCGCGTGGTACAGCGTCGGCACGCCGACCAGCACGCTCGGCCGCTTCGTGCTCAGCAGCTTGGCCGTGGTCGCCGGATCGAACACCGGCACCAGGATCGTTTTTCCGCCGGCCATGAGCGCGGCGTTCACGCACACGCCCAGCCCGAAGCCGTGGAAGATCGGCAACGTCGCGAGGATCGAGTCGCCCTGCACGAGCCCGCCCCAGGCGGCGGCCTGCATGCCCTCGGCGATGAAATTGCGGTTCGAGAGCACGATGCCCTTCGGCGTTCCGGTGGTCCCGCCGGAGAACAGGATCGCCGCCGCATCCTCGGTGCCGCCGACCGCAGGCAAGGCGCCCGAGTGGCGGCCGTCCATTTCCTCGGACCACCAGTGCACGTGCGGCTCGGAGGGCACGCGCGCGATCTTGCGTCCCTTGGCGAGCCAGAAGCCCAGGCGCTTGAGCGGCGGCAGGTAGTCCCCGATGCGCGCGAGCAGGATCGTCCGCAGCGGGCGCTGCGGCCGCGCCGCCGCGAGCGTGCCGTAGAAGGCGTTCAGCGCGAGCGCGATGCGCGCGCCGCTCGCATCGATGTAGTGCGCGATCTCGGGCGAGGTGGAAAGCGGGTGGATGAATGCCGGCACCGCGCCGAGCTTGTTCGCGGCGTAGAACGCGATCACCCCCTGCGGCGAAGTCGGCAGCGACACGAGCAGCCGCTCGCCGCGCGCCAGGCCGAGCGCGGCCAGCATCGTGGCGCAGCGGTCGATGTCGGCGATCAGCCGGCGGTAGGTCGAGGTCGTGCCGAGGAAGTCCCAGGCGACCGCATCCGGAAAGCGCGCCGCGGTCGCGGCCAGCGTCTGGTAAAGCGTCGCAACCGGATAGTCGATCGTCGCCGGAACGTCGCCATAAAAGCGCAGCCAGGGGTACGGCGCAGCGGCCATCTAGGCAGGGCCTCGCATACGATGGGTCCGGTCTATGATATCCGACCCGTCACGAAAGGCGACCCATGCCAGACATTCTGTTGCTCCAGGGCCCAAACATGAGCTACCTCGGCAAGCGCCAGCCCGAGCTGTACGGCCGGACTACGGCCGCCCAGCTCGACGCCATGCTGCGCGCGCACGCCAAGGCGAACAAGTACCGGCTCGACATCTTCTACACGCACAGCGAGGCGGCCGCGATCGAGCGCCTGTACCGCGGCGTGGACGAGAAGCTCGACGGGCTGGTGATGAACCCGGCGGCGTTTTTGTTCGCCGGCTACGCGCTACGCGACTGCCTGCGCGCCATCCCCTTCCCGTACGTCGAAGTGCACATGACCAACGTCGAGAAGCGCGGCATCCACTCGATCCTCGCCGAGACTGCGGTGGGCATGGTGGCGGGCTTCGGCGTGAATTCCTACCTGCTCGGGCTGGAGGCGTTGCTCGGCCACCTGAAGACGGGGCGCAAGCGAAAGCACGGCGCCGCCTGAGCGCACGAAGCGCGATTCCGGTGTATCTTCCCGGCCGATGACGCCGCCGCTAGAGCTCACGAAACTCACGCCGTTGTGCGGCGCGGAGCTGCGCGGTATCGACCTCGCGCAGCCGCTCGAGGAGCGCGAGGTGAAGGCGCTCGAGGGGGCGCTCGCCGAGCACTGCGTGCTCTTCTTCCGCGACCAGGCGATGACCCCGGAGCAGCAGAAGACGCTCGGCCGCCGCTTCGGCGAGCTGCACCTGCACCCGGCCTGGCCGCGCCTGGTGCCCGGGCACCCCGAGATCATGGAGATCTACGCCGACGAGAAGTCCAAGCGCGTGGCCGGCGAGGACTGGCATTCCGACGTGTCCTGCGACCCCGAGCCGCCGCTCGGCACGATCCTCTACATGCTCGAGGTGCCGCCGGTCGGCGGCGATACGCTGTTCGCCAACATGTACGCCGCCTGGGAGTCGCTCTCGGCGCCGATGCGGCGCATGCTCGAGGGCATGACCGCGCTGCACGACGGCGAGTACGTGTACCGCGGGCGCTACGAGGGCGCGGTCGAGGAGGGCAAGGTCTATCCGCGCTCCGAGCATCCGGTGGTGCGCACGCACCCCGTGAGCGGGCGCAAGGCGCTGTTCGTCAACCGTACCTTCACCACGCGCATCGTGCAGCTCGCCAGGCACGAGAGCGACGCGGTGCTCGCGATGCTGTTCGAGCACCTGGAGCGGCCCGAGTTCCAGTGCCGCTTCCGCTGGCAGCCGGGGTCGGTCGCGTTCTGGGACAACCGCTGCGCGCAGCACCACGCCATGTGGGACTACTACCCGCAGCGCCGGCGCGGCCTGCGCGTGACAATCAAGGGCGACGCGCCCTACTACCGGCCGTGAAGTTCCTGCTCTGGCTTTCGCAGCAGCTCGACGCGCTCGGCACCAGCTGGCGCAAGGTCCTGCTCGGCGCGGTCGGCATCGCCGCGCTCGCAGCCGTGGTGTTCTACGGCCCCGCGCTGCTCGAGGGCGATTCCAAGTTGGCTCCGGTGCGCACGCCGGCGAGCCCCGTGGTGAGCAAGCCGCTCGCGCCGCCGATGCCTGTCGCCGACAAGCCGACCGAAAAAGCGCCCCAGGCCGAGCCCGTGAAGCCGATCATCGCGGCCGCACCGCCCGCTCCGCCGCCCGCGCCTGCGCCCGAGCCCGCGCCGGCCGCCGCCCCTGCGCCGACACCCGCGTCCACTTACCAGGTTCAGCTCGGCGCGTTCCAGGATGAAGCGCGCGCAGAAAGGCTCGCCAAGCGCGTCGCCCGCGCCGGCTTTCCCGCCTCCGTGACGCCTGTCGACCTGCCCGATCGCGGGCGCTTCTACCGCGTGCGCCTCACGCCCGAGCTGTCGCACGCGGAAGCCAAGCAGCTGCTCGCGAAGCTGCACAAGAAGATGCCGAAACAGAAGCCGATCGTCGTATCGAGCGGCGGCTGACTCAGGCCGCGGCGCAGGACACTAGGATCTTACCCGAGCGGCCGCCGCGCGCCGCGTGCGCCACCGCGTCCTTGAGCTGGCGCAGCGGATAGACCTTCTCCACGTCGACCGCGAGCGTGCCGTCGGCGAGCTTGCCCGCGAGCATGCGGTACAGCGCCGCGATCTCGGCCGGGGGCGTCTCGCCGAACCAGCGCCGCAGCCAGAAGCCCGTCAGGCTCACGCCGCGGAAAATGAGCTCGCGGTTGTCGACCATGCAGGCCTCACCGCTCAGCGCCCCGTAGTTGACCACCGTGCCGCCGTCCGCCACGCAGCGCGCCAGGCGTTGCGTGGCCGCGCCGCCCACCGCGTCGATCGCCAGCGCGAGCGTCCCGCCGCCGATCGCTTCGCGCACGCGCGCATCGAGGTCCGGGCCGTCCAGCAGCACGGCGTCGCCGCCGTGCGCGCGCAGCGGCTCGACGAGCTCCTTGCGGCGCACGACATTCACCGTCTTCATGCCCGCCTCGCGCGCGAGCTTGACGAGGCAGTGACCGACACCCGAGTTGGCGGCGTTCTGGATCACCCAGTGGCCTGCCTGCGGCGCGACGTAGCGGTGCAGCATCAGGTAGGCGGTCGGCGGGTTGACGCGCAGCATGGCGAGCTGGCGCGCGTCGACCCCCGCGGGCAGCGCGAACATCGCGGCAGCCTTGCCGAGCGCGCGCTCGCGCCAGGCGCCCGGACCCGGCAGCAGCACGCGGTCGCCCGGCTTCAGGTGCGCGACTCCGGCGCCGACCTTCGCGATCTTTCCGACGCCCTCGGCGCCCGGGATCATCGGCAGTTTCGGCTGTGTCGCGCCGTACTTGCCTTCGAGGTTCAGGACGTCGGCGGGATTGATCGGAAAGAACTCGGTTTGCACGAGCGCCTCGCCGGCGCCCGGCTCGCCCGGCTCGGGCTGCTCGACGACCTCGATCACTTCCTCGGGCTTGCCGAACCTCGTTAACTGCGCGACCAGCATGGAATCCTCCTCTTTGCGAGCTGGGATTCTCGCATCAATGCGGGTGCCGCAGGTCGCGCTGCGCGAGCGCCGCGACGGCGCCGAGCGCGAGCAGCGCGGCCGAACCCGCGAGGCCCGACTCGAGCGAGCCGGAGCGGTCGGCGAGCCAGCCGATCGCCAGCGGGCCCGCGATCTGCCCGGCGGCGAACACCGCGGTGAAGGTGGCGATCGCCGATCCCCAGGCGGGCCGCGGCAGCGCACGCCTGATGAAGCTGCCGACCGACGAAGGCGCGCTGAACATGGCGATGCCGAACAGCGCCGCGGAGACGAGCATCACCGCCGGGTGCGTCGATGCGAGCGGCAGCGCCGCGCCGCAAGCGAGCACCGCCATCACCGCCGCGAGCGGCCGGCCGCCCGGCCAGCGCTCGGCCGGCCCGCGCCACGCCAGCGGCGCGAGCAGCGTGGCGAGGCCGAGCACGAACCACACCGCGACGACCGTCGCGGTGCTCGCGCCGTTGGCGCGCATCCAGGCGATGACGAAGGTCATGTAGCCGATGTAGCCGAGCGCGAACAACGTGTAGGAAACGAACTCGGCGGCGAAGGGCGCGAGCCGCCAGCGCGCCTCGCCCGCCATCCTGCCCGGCTCGGCGATGGTCCACGCCGCCCAGGCCGCTGCCGCAGTCATCGCCAGGCTCGCGTAGCCCATGGCGCGCCAGGCGAGCGGCCAGGCCGCCGCGCCGCGCGCCTCGAGCAGCAGGGGCAGCGCGACGCCCGAGAGCATCAACCCGATGCCGCCGCCCGCGAAGTAGATCGCGATCGTGGTGGTGGCGAGCTGTGGCCGCCGCGGGAACACGTTGCCCGAGAGCGCGCCGCCGCAGATGAACACCGCCGCGCCGCCGACGCCCGCGACCACGCGCACCGCCATCAGCGCCTCGAAGTCGCGCACCATGCCGGTCGCGGCGATCGCCGCCGAGGTGACGAGCATTCCCCAGCCGAACAGCGCGCGATTGCCGAGCCGCCCGACGAAGGCACGCACGAGCAACGCGCCGGCGAGGTAGCCGAGCGCGTTCACGGTATTGATCGAGCCCGCCTGCGAGTAATTCCAATCGAGGTCGGCGCGCATCGCCGGCAGCACCAGCGCGTAGGCGAAGCGCGCGAACGAGTTCGAGACCGCCGGGCCGAAGGACAGCAGGAACGCGACGAGCAGCCCGCGCGCCAGGGTCGGGTCTCGGGGATCGGTGCGCACGCGCGCCATCTTAGCGGCTACCATGCGGGGCATGAGCCAGGACGCGCCGCGTCTCGATATGCTGCTCGCCGCCGCATGCGAGCGTTTCGCCGCGCGCGAGGCGCTCTCCGGGTTGAGTTACCGGAATTTTATCGGTCGAGCTTCGGAAGTAAGGGGAAAGCTTGAAGAAGCCAATTTGTGCCTGAACGAGCCGCTGCACGTGCGCATCTCGAACCACCCGCTCGACCTGGTGGCCTACTTCGGCGCCTGGCTCGCCGGCGCGGTCGTGGTGCCGGTGCACCGCAGCTCGCCGGCGCTCGCCGCGGCGCAGATCGGCGAGCGCACGCGCGCGCGCTTCCAGTGGGACGCGCTCGCGCCGGCGCCGCTCGCGCGTCTGGCCGACGCGCCGCCGCCCGCGCGCCCGATCCTCGAGGGGGCGGCGCTGGTCGTCTTCACCTCCGGCTCTTCGGGCACCCCCAAGGGCGCGGTGCTCTCGCATCGCGCCTTCGCCGGCAAGCTCGGCGCGATCCAGCAGATGCTCGCGTTCGGCCCCGACGAGCGCACGCTGCTCGTGCTGAACATCACCTTCAGCTTCGGCATCTGGGTGGCGCTTTTGACGCTGCTGCACGGCGGGCGGCTGCTGCCGGCCGAGAAATTCGTTCCCGGCACCTTCCTCGGGCAGCTGCGCGCCGAAGCGATCACGCGCGTCGGCGTGGTGCCGACCATGATGCGCGCGCTGATCCTAGACCAGCCGCCCGAGGCGCTCGAGCGCGCCGGGCGCACGCTCGCGGCCGCGGGCGCGCTGCGCACGGTGATGATCGGCGGCGAGTCGCTCGGGCAAAACCTCGGCGAGACGCTGCGCGCATTGTTCGCGCCGGCCGAGCTTATCGACATCTACGGACTCACCGAGACCTCGACTTGCGATTTCTTCCTCGTGCCGCGCGACGCCGCGCGCTACGCCGGCTGTATCGGCCGGCCCGCGCCCGGCGTGCACTACCGCATCCGCGGCGAAGACGGCGCGGACGTCGCATCCGGCGCGATCGGGGAGCTGTGCATCGCGAGCCCCTACTTGATGGAGGGCTATCTGGAGCAGCCCGAGCTCGACCCGATCGACGTCCAGGGATGGCTCGCCACGGGAGACCTCGCGCGCGAGCGTGAGCCCGGCGTGGTCGAGATCGCGGGGCGCAAGAAAGAGCTGATCGTGCGCGGCGGCAACAAGATCGCGCCGCAGGAAATCGAGTTCGCGCTGAGCGCCCATCCCAAGGTCGCCGCGGCGCTCGCCGTCGGCCGGCCCGACGCGCGCCTCGGGCAGCGCATCCATGCGCTGATCGTGCCGCGCGACGCGAGCCTCACGGCCGGCGAGCTGCGCGAATACCTGCGCGAGCGACTCGACAAATTCAAGCAGCCGGACGCTTACTATTTCGCGCGCGAGCTGCCCGCCGGACGCACCGGCAAGGCCGACCGCGGCCGCTTCGCGGCGCTCATCGAGGCGGGCCAGCTGACACCCGCGTAGTCGCCGCACGACAACGCGCATTTGTGCGCAATCGCGTCTCGACAGTCGCGCGCGCCGCGCGCGAACGTTGTATCGTGTTCACTGCGCACGAGGCAGCTTTATGAACCTGTCCGATCACGGCGCCTACTTCGCCGCGCGCAGCTCGCCCGCGGACGTCCTGCGCGCGACTATTGCAACCTTCGCTCTGCCGGTCGCCCTGCTCGGCGCGTCGGCGCTCGCGATCCTCTTTGCACCGAATCTGTCGGAGTCCCTCGCGCCGCTGCGCCTGTACGCGCCCTACCTCAGCCTCGGCTTCGGGATGGTGATCAGCCTCGCGTTCAAGCGCGGGCGCGCACTGTTCGCGATCCTGTCGCTGCTCGTGGCCGATGTCGCGTTCACGGTCTATTTCGGCGATGGACTACACAGGGCCGGAGCAGTCGTTTACGGCGCGTTGTGCCTGTTCGTGCCGCTCAATCTCGCGCTGCTCGCGCTCGCGCGCGAGCGCGGCGCGCTCAACATCCACGGCGCGCGCCGCCTCGTGGGCCTTGCACTCGAGATCGGCGCCGCCGCCGCAGTCGCGCTCAACGGCTACGACTGGATCGTCGACGCCGTGTACCGGCCGCTGTTCGCGCTGCCGCCGCTGTCGCCGATTCCGCAGGCTTGCCTGGCGGTCATGGCGCTATCGATGCTCGCCGCGTTCGTCAGCGCGGCGCATCGCTTCGGCGTCACCGAGGCCGCGTTCGGCGTCACGATCGCCGCGTTTGCCGCGGCCTGCCACGCCGCGGGAGCGCCCGACACCTATGCCTGGCTCACCGCCGCAGGCGTGATCGTGACCGCCGGCGTGCTGCAGGATTCGTACCGCATGGCGTTCCGCGACGAGCTGACCGGGCTGCCCGGGCGGCGCGCGCTGAACGAGGGACTGCTGGAGCTAGACGACATCTACAGCATCGCCATGCTCGACGTCGATCACTTCAAGCGCTTCAACGATACCTGGGGGCACGAAGTCGGCGACCAGGCGCTCAAGCTGGTGGCCTCGCGCCTGCAGCGGGTCGGCGGCGGCGGCATCGCCTACCGCTACGGCGGCGAGGAGTTCACGATCGTCTTCCCGGGACTGCATCTCCCCGCCGCGCTCGGGCATCTCGAGCGGCTGCGGCGCGACATCGAGGGCTACAAGTTCGAGATCCGCAGCCGCAAGACGCGCCGCGCGCGCGCCACGGGCGCGCAAGACTCCGCCGACGATCCCTCGCGCTGGGTGTCGGTCGAAGTCAGCATCGGCGCCGCCCACCGGAACGGCCGGCTCGCGACGCCGGACGCGGTCATGAGCGCCGCGGACCAGGCGCTGTACCGCGCGAAACAGGCAGGCAGGAACCGCGTCAGTCATTGACGCGTGCGGCGAGAAGCCGCTATAAGCGCGCCGATGAGGTATGCCAACCTCGACGGCAGCTCTCGCGCCTCGAGCATCGCCGGGATCCTCAGGTGGAAGGCCGGTCTGCACGCCGAGAAGCGGCCGCGCACGCCGGCGACCGGCGTGCCGGTGCCCGCCGTGCAGAACGACGGCCGCAGCCTGCGCAAGGCGGCGCTCGACGCGCTGACCTGGATCGGGCACGCGACGTTCCTGGTCCAGCTCGGCGGCGCGAGCGCGCTCATCGACCCGGTCATGTCGCCGAAGATCGCCGGGTTCATCCCGCGCAACGTCGCGCCGGGCCTCGCCTGGCAGGCGCTGCCGAAGATCGATTTCGTGCTGGTCACGCACAACCACCGCGACCACATGGACGCGCCCACCCTCGCGTGCCTCGGCCCCGACCCGGTGTACGTGGTGCCGCAGGGCCTGGGCGAATGGTTCAGGCGCGCGGGGCTGCCGCGCGTGCTCGAGATGGCGTGGTGGCAGGAGGAGGAAGTCGCCGGCATCAAGGTCGGCTTCGTGCCTGCCGAGCACTGGAGCCGCAGGGGCCTGTTCGACATCAACAGCACCTGGTGGGGCGGCTACGTGCTCGAGCGCGGCGGCTTGCGCGTCTACCACTCGGGCGACACGGCCTGGTTCGAAGGCTTCGGCCTGATCGGCGAGCGCTGCGGCCCGATCGACGCCGCCATGCTGCCGATCGGCGCCTACGCGCCGCGCTGGTTCATGCGCCGCCAGCACATGGACCCGGCCGACGCCGTGCGCGCCTTCCGCGCGCTCGGCGCGCGGCGCTTCGTCGCCATGCACTGGGGCACCTTCAAGCTCACCGACGAGGACCTGCTCGAGCCGCCGCAGTTGTTGCACGAGGTCTGGCAGCGCGAGAACATGGCGTCCGGGCGCCTCGCCGTGCCCGCGATCGGCGAAACCCTGCGGCTCGGCTGAAGAGAAAGGACGAGGAAGCGAACATGAGCGCATACGAGAACATCCGCGTCGCCTTCGAGGACGGCGTGGCGCGTCTTACGCTGCACCGGCCCGAGCGCCTGAACGCGCTCAACAAGGCGACGCTGCTCGAGATCAACGCGGCGATGGACGCGCTCGAGGCCGACGCCACCGTGCGCGTGATCGTGCTCTCGGGCGCGGGGCGCGGTTTCTCCTCGGGCTTCGACCTGAAGGAGCAGATGGAGCGCAAGCCCGAGGGTGCGCAGACCTGGCGCGAGATCCTGGAGCTCGACTTCTCCACCACGATGCGCTTCTGGGACTCGCCCAAGCCGACGATCGCCGCGATCCACGGCCCGTGCATGGCCGGCGCCTTCGAGATGGCGCTCGCCTGCGACCTCGCGCTCTGCTCGCGCGACGCGGTGTTCGGCGAGCCGGAGCTCAAGTTCGGCGCGGGCATCGTGACGCTGCTGCTTCCCTGGGTGGTGGGGCCGAAGGCGGCCAAGGACATCATCCTCACGGGCGACGACGCGATCGGCGCCGAGCGCGCGCTCGCGCTCGGCATCGTGAGCCGCGTGGTGCCCGAGGGCGAGCACCTCTCGGCGGCGCTGCGCATCGCGCGCCACATCGCGGTGATGGACCCGGACCTGGTGCGCGACACCAAGAAGGCGCTCAACCGCAGCTACCAGATCCAGGGCCTGCGCGCGGCGCTCGACACGGCGCTCGACATCGACCACGCGATCGAGTCGCACGGCTCGCCCGACAAGCGCCGCTTCATGGACATCGCGCGCGCGCAGGGCCTGAAGGCAGCGCTCGCCTGGCGCGAGGCGCGCTTCAAGCCCTAACGTTCAGCCGCCAGTCGTACTCGGCGTAGCGCAGCTTCACGTGGCCCGCGCGCCGGTCGACCAGGTCGACCGCGTCGTCCTCGAGCCGCGCCAGCACGAATTCCAGCACTCCGTTCTCGCCGCCGAAGTCGGCCGCGTACCACTGGAACAGCTTCGGCACCACCAGCAGCGCGCCGTCCTGCTCGACTCGCGCGCTGCGGCGCACGTACTCGCCGGCCGCCTCCTCCAGCTCGTGCTCGAGCTGCCCGGCGTGGTAGGCGCGCAGCGCGGGCGACGAGCGGCTCGCGGTGAAGAGCGCGAAATGCATGCGCTCGTCGTAGATGAGCGGCGTGAACGCGAGGCGCGGGTCGTCCTTCGCCATCGGCGCGCGCAGCCTGCCGGGCTTGTGCCGGTTGCCGCGCAGCAGGCCGTGCTCGATGTCGTCCAGCGAGAAGCCCAGGCCGGCGATGCGCAGGCACTCGCTCTCGAAAAAGCCCTCGGTGTCGAGCACGCTCGCCGGCGCGCCCGCCTCGAGCACCCCGGTCAGCACGCAGGCGTTGTAGGCGTTGAACCAGAAGCCGATCGCTCCCGGAATCGGGCTGCGGCGCGGATCGTAGTCGCCGAGCGCCGCGAGCGCGTCTTCCAGCTGCTCGCGCTCCGGCGCGCGCGCGAGCGCCGCGTAGTCGCAGCGCGTGCCGCCGTCGTCGCAGTACGCCAGGCGCACCGCCGCGAGCGCGGCGGCCAGCCTGCGCGCGGCGGAGTCGCTTTCTGTCACGGCGCCCACGGGACCGGATTCTAGCGGCTCGCTACAATGGCGGTGAGGGGGAAGCGATGGCCGGCAGGACTCTGGGCAGCTACGACTACGTGATCGTCGGCGCGGGCAGCGCCGGCTGCCTGCTCGCCAACCGCCTGTCGGCAGATCCGGCGGTCTCGGTGCTGCTCGTCGAGGCCGGCGGCAAGGACGACTGGTTCTGGATCGACGTGCCGGTCGGCTACCTCTACA
>Ga0153915_10003372_pt1 | contig 14665 bp, 8 predicted proteins | sample Opewatmetagenome_2_FD_107003 | JGI IMG/M metagenome (GOLD analysis project Ga0153915, IMG submission 107003) | Freshwater wetland microbial communities from Ohio, USA - Open water 3 Core 3 Depth 3 metaG | ecosystem: Environmental > Aquatic > Freshwater > Wetlands | place: USA: Ohio, Lake Erie...
CAGCCAGCCCCCCTTTGGCCGGGGCTGGAAGCCGACCCGGACGTACCCCGTCTGGATCCCCTGCCGCATCATGTAGCCCAGCCCCGGGTCGAGGGCCTCGCCGTAGTAGGCATAGGTCGATTGGATGTTCCAGAGATCGTTGGGATAGTTGGCCCGGAAGCCGAAGCCGTGATGGCGGCCGGCCACGGTCTCGTTCCAGTTGTAGACGCCCCAGGCCGCCAGCATGATGTTCTTGTCGCCGAGGAACTTCGAGGACGAGTAGTTGAAGTCCATGCCCACGAGCGAGTTCCTCTCTCCGGTCGAGCTGCCGTTGGTGAAGATCCACCCGATCTTGCTCTGGGCGAAGATGTTCTGCGTGACGCGGGCGGCCAGGAGGTTGCGGCCCGGGAGCCCCAGCGTGCCGCCCTCCCCGTCCGGGACGGTCGCCCTCTGCGTCTGGACGTCGAGGAAGGTCAGGTTGGTGCTCCCGATCTTGCCGTAGACCTTGGTCCCGAAGAGGACCGGGATCGGGCTGCCGTTGTAGAGCCCGACCGTGCGGCTGAAGAAGGGCGTGAAGCTGATGCTCGAGCTGAAGCTGAAGTTCTCCGAGCCCTCGAGGAAGAACATCCGCTTCTCCGGGAAGAACATCGGGAAGCGGGTCAGGTTGATACGCCGCTCGTCGACCTCGGTCTCGGCGAAATCCATCCGGTAGCTGACGACCCCGACCAGGTTCGGGGTGAAGCTCTTGTAGAGGTCGAAGCCGCCGTCGAGCCCGACGTCGTAGCGGCCCGAGTCGCGGTTGTCCTTGGCCGCGCTGGTCAGGCCGTAGGGCCGGAAGGTGATGCCCAGGCCCTGCTTGACCCCCTCGATCCCGGCCAGCGGGACCGCCTCGTTCGGATTGTTGAAGTTGCTGTCGAGCGTCGTCCCGGAGAGGCGGATGGTCTCCATCTTGCGGGCGATCGTCCGCTCGATGTTGAGGCCCCAGACGCTCAGGCCCGGCCGGAAGGAGATGGTCTTGAAGGGGATGCGGATCTCGGCCGACCAGCCGTCCTCGAGGCGGCAGCTCTCGGCCTCCCAGATGCCGTCCCAGTTGAGGCTCGACTCGCCGGCGTAGACGAGCCCCTCGCCGCGCGCGCCGCGGGGATTGACGAAGAAGATATAGGCGCTGCGCTTGTCCTGGAAGGGGTCGAGCAGGACGCGGACGAGGTCGTCGCTCGACGCCGACGAGGCATGATGGCCGTAGCCGCCGTAGCCCCCGTACCCGCCGTCGCCGCCTCCGCCGCCGTCATGGGCCATGGTATTGGCCGAGATGCGGCCCGGCTCGCTGTCGTGGCAGTAGACGCCGATGTAGAGGCTGCGGCCGTCATAGACGATCCGGGCCTCCGTCCGCTCGCTCGGCTCGTCGCCGGGCCGCGGCTCGACCATGCGGAAGCCGTCGATGACGGGCGCTTTCTGCCAAGCGGGGTCGTCGAGGCGGCCGTCGACGCGCGGCCCGGCCTCGACGCGGACCGACCGGATGTCCTGGGCTCGGAGCCCTGCGGCCAGGCCTGCCAGGGCCGCCAGGATCAGGACGGCCGTCCGCAAACGATCTCTCACTCCTCGAGCGTCCTTTCGGCGGGTTTGTCGCGCGTCCTCGAGCCGGCCCGCTAGAGGGGCAGCCAGCTCGTGATGCGCCGGGCCGCGTTGCCCGCGGTGGGCGGGTCGAAGTTCGTCAGCACGATGACGCAGGTGCCGTTGCGGGGGTTCCACTCGATGACCGAATTGATCCCCGGCGCGCCGCCGGCGATGCCGATGCCTTTCGGCGCGTCGGGCAGGTAGATCTTCCCGTCCTTGACGGCCGTGACGAACTTCAACAGGTCGGCCGCCGTGGAATAACCGCCGCCGGCCGAGCTGCCGCGCTCCGGGAGCGTGGCGAAATTCAGGACCCAGGGGCCGGCGGCCGCCCCCTCCTCGCGGGTATAGCCCAGGGCGAGGTTGGGCGTGCCGGCGTCCCGCTCGAAGGCGTCGGTGTCGGTCATGCCGCAGGGCTTGAAGATGTTCTCCCGGACGTAGGCGTAATAATCGACGCCGCTCGCCTTCTCGATGATCAGGCCCAGGACGATGTAGCCGCCGTTCGAGTACTTGTTCGATGTCCCCGGCTCGAACTCGAGCGGCTGGTCGGCGAAGAGCGGCAGGTAATCCTGGAGCGTCCGGATCTTCTCCTTGGGCGTGGCGTCGAAGCGGTCGCCGAAGAAGTCCCCGATGCCGGAGGTCATGTTGAGCAGATGGCGGATGGTCACTTTCCCGGCCGCGTCGGCGTTCGGATAGTCCTGCAAGAACTTCTTGATCGGATCGCCGAGCGTGAGCTTGCCCAGCCGGGCCAGCTGGTAGATGGCCGCCCGGGTGAAGATCTTGTTGATCGAGCCGAGGTTGAACTTGGTGTCCTTACGGTTCGGGATCTTCTTGTCCCGGTCGGCCAGACCGTAGGCTTCGTGGAAGACGATCCGGGAGTCCTTGGCGACGAGGGCCACGCCGGAGAACTCGTCGGCCTTGGTCTGGGCCTCGAGGAATCCCCGGATGGCGGCCACGAGCTCCTTTTCGTCGGCCTTGGGCTCGGGAGGGACGATGTTAGCAGGGTCATCGACGATCTCGAGGGTCAGGGTCATCAGCTTGAAGGGACTCGCCTTCTCTGTGGTGACCCGGACGAGAAGGAACTGGCCGTCGCCGGCCTTGGCCAGCGCCGAGGCCTGGAGGGGCTCGTCCGAGACGACCCGCTCGATGGCCAGGGTCTTGAGCTGGCTCTTGGCGTTCCGGAAGCGGGTCAGCCGCTGCTCGAGGGGGATCGTCTTGAGCGCCTGGTCGGCGAGGTGGCTCAGGAAATAGTCCCTCATCCCTCCCGGCGCGGCGGCGTTGAAGACCTCGATATAGGCCTTGAGGTGGGCCAGGGCGGGTTTGTCCGCGGCCGGAGCCTGGGCCGGCCCGGAAGCCGGAACCGCCGCCAGCAAGGCCGCCAAAGCGATCACCGATAAGAGTCGTCTCATGCGCTCTCCTCGAGCGGGTGTGGCCGCTCCGTACGAAAGGAGATTATAGCACGAGAAGGCGGCCGGTGGGACCGGCGTCACTTATGGGCCTGGACGGCTTCCCGGGGCCCCTCCCCTCTCCTCCGCCGCTTCTGGAGGTTGTCGAAGACGACGTAGAAGACAGGCGTGACATAGAGCGTGATGAGCTGGGAGAAGAGCAGGCCGCCGACGACGGCCAGGCCGAGCGGCCGCCGGGAGGCCGCTCCGGCCCCGATGCCGATGGCGATCGGCAGGGTGCCGAGGAGGGCGGCCATGGTCGTCATCATGATCGGCCGGAAGCGGATGAGGCAGGCCTCGAAGATGGCGTCCTCGGCGTTCTTTCCCTCCCCCCGCTCGGCGGCCAGGGCGAAGTCGACCATCATGATGCCGTTCTTCTTGACCAGGCCGATGAGCATGATGACCCCGACGAAAGCGTAGATGCTGAGCTCGGTGCGGAAGATCATCAACGTCACCAGGGCCCCGAAGCCGGCGAAGGGCAGGGCCGAGAGGATCGTCAGCGGATGGATGAAGCTCTCGTAGAGGATGCCCAGGATCATGTAGATGACGAGGATCGTCATGAGCAGCAGGAAGCCCAGCCCCTTCAGGGAGGACTGGAAGGCTTGGGCCGAGCCCTGGAAGCTGGTGACGACGGCCGTCGGCAGGCTCTCCCGCGCCTGCCGGGTGATCTCGGTCACGGCCGGGCCGAGGGCGACGCCTGGCTTGAGGTTGAACGAGACGGTCACGGACGGGATCTGGCCCGAGTGGTTGATGGTCAGCGGCCCGATGGACGGCGAGAGGCGGGCCACCTCGGCGAGCGGCACAAGCTGGCCGGAGGAGGAGGTGATATAGAGCTCGGAGAGCTGGGCCGGGTCCCTCTGGAACCGGGGCAGGAGCTCCATGATCACGTAGTACTGGTTCGTCGCGGCGTAGATCGTCGAGACCTGCTCGGAGCCGTAGCTAAGCCCGAGCGCGCTCTCGACCTGGAGGGGCGAGACCCCGAGGGCCAGGGCCCGGTCGCGGTCGATCTCGACCGTGACCTGGGGATTCTGGAGCTCCATGTCCGAGGTCACGTCCTGGAGGAGCGGCATGGCCTGCATCTTGGCCAGGAACTTCGAGGCGGAATCATAGAGGACGTCCGTCTCGGGCGCCTGGAGGGTGAACTGGTAGAGGCTCTTGGTGAAGCGGCCGCCGACCTGGATGGACGGCGGGTTCTGGAGGAAGACGTTGATCCCGGTCAGGCCGAATATCTTGGGCCGCAACGCCTCGACGATCGCGTCGGCGCCGAGCTTCCTCCGGTTCGTCGGCTTCAGGTGGATGAACATCCGGCCCTGGTTCGCCGCCGAGCTGCCGCCGACGGCCGAGACGAAGGCGTCGACGTTCGGGTCGGCCGCGATGACCTGGGCCGCGGCGTCCTGGTGCTCGACCATGGAATCGTAGCTGATGCCCTGGGCGGCCTCGGTCACGGCGATGAGGAGGCTCTGGTCCTCGCTCGGCAGGAAGCCCTTGGGGATCTTGGCGAACAGGACGACCGTCAGGACCAGGATGACGGCCGAGAAGGCCAGGGTCGCCGCCCGGTGCTTGAGGACCCTGGCCAGGGTGGACCGGTAGAAGCCCTGCATGCCCTGAAAGGCCTTTTCGGCAGCGTTGTAGAAGGCCCCGTGATGGACCTCGCTCGGGGCCCGCTTGAGCAGGCGGCTGGCCAGGGTCGGCGTCAGCGTCAGCGAGACGAAGCCCGAGAAGAGCACGGCGGCGGCGATGGTCACGGCGAACTCGTGGAAGAGGCGGCCGAGGATGCCGCCCATGAACAGGATCGGGATGAAGACGGCGGCCAGCGACAGGGTCATGGAGACGATGGTGAAGCCGATCTCCTGCGAGCCCTTGAGGGTGGCCTCCATGGCCGGCTGGCCCATCTCCTGGTGCCGGACGATGTTCTCGAGCATGACGATGGCGTCGTCGACGAGGAAGCCGATGGACAGGGTCAGGGCCATGAGCGACAGCGTGTCGAGGCTGTAGTTGAGGAGCTGCATGACGGCGAAGGTGCCGATGATCGAGAACGGCAGGGCCAGGCTGGGGATGAGGGTGGCCCGGACGCTGCGCAGGAAGAGGAAGATGACGAACACGACCAAGACCAGGGCGATGATGAGCGTCGTCCGGACGTCGGCCACCGATTCCTGGACCGGCTCGGAGCGGTCGAAGAGGATGTCGAAGTTGACCGAGGCCGGCAGGCGCTCCCGGAAGAGCGGCATGAGGTCCCGGACGGCCTTGGCCACGGCCACGGTGTTCGAGCCCGGCTGGCGCTGGATGGCCAGGGCGATGGCCCGCTGTTTCTTTCCGTCCTGGTAGCGCCAGGCCGCCAGCTTGTCGTCCTGGACGCTGTCGAGGACGTCGCCGAGATCGTCGAGCCGGACGGGCGCCCCGTTCCGGTAGGCCACGATGAGCCGGCGGTATTCCGAGGCGTCGTTGAGCTGGCCGGTCGAGACGACCGTGAATTCCTTGTAGCGGCCGTAGAGGGTGCCGGTCGGCAGGTTGACGTTGCCGGCCTGGACGGCGTTGCTCACCTGGTCGATGCCGAGGCCGCGCGTGGCCAGGGCGTCGGGGTCGAGCTGGATGCGGACGGCGTAGGTCTGGGCGCCATAGACGAACACCTGGGCCACGCCGGAGACCATGGAGATCCGCTCGGCCAGCATGACCTCGGCGTAATCGTCGAGGGTCGAGAGCGGCAGGGTCTCGGAGGTCAGCATGATGATGAGGATGGGGGCGTTGGCCGGGTTGACCTTCTGATAGGTCGGCGGCGAGGGCATCTCCCTCGGCAGCTGGCGCGTGGCGACGGAGATCGATTCCTGGACGTCCTGGGCGGCGGAGTCGAGGCTCCGGCTCAGGCTGAACTGCAGGGTGATCTGGGTCAGGCCGAGCTGGTTCGTCGAGCTCATCGAATCCAGGCCCTGGATGGTCGAGAACTGCTTCTCGAGGGGCGTGGCCACGGTCGAGGCCATGGTCTCGGGGCTGGCCCCGGGCAGGGCCGCATTGACGAGGATGGTCGGGAAATCGACGTTCGGCAGGTCGCTCACGGGAAGGAGCCGGTAGCCAAGGATGCCGAAGATGAGGATGGCCAGCATCAGGAGCGTCGTCATCACCGGACGGCGGACAAAGGTGGCCGAGAAGTTCATGCCCCCCTCCCCGGCTCGGTCCCGGCCTTGATCTCGACCTTAGCCCCGGGATAGAGGCGGAGCTGTCCGTCCGTGACCACCCGCTCGCCGGCCTTCAGGCCCGAGGCGATAACGGAGTCCTCGCCGTAGGCCCGGGCGACCTTAACTGGTCTCATCTCGGCGGTCATGTCCTCCTTGACGACGTAGACGTACGCGCCCGCCTGTCCGGTCTGGACGGCCTGGGACGGGACGGCGACGACGCCCTTCTCGGTGGTCAGCGTCAGGCGGACGTTCAGGAACTGGCCGGGCCAGAGGACGAGATCGCGGTTCTCGAACGTCGCCTTGAGGGTGATCGTGCCGGTCGTCACGTCGACGGCGTTGTCGATGAAGGTGAGGACGCCGGCGACGGGCGCCGCCGTCTGGGTCTCGGGGACGGCCTCAGTCGTCAGGGGCGCGGCGGCCTGGAAGGTCCGGATGGGCTCCAGGTTCTCTTCGGGAACGGCAAAGGCGACATAGATCGGGCTCATCTGGTCGATGACCACCGCGGGGTTGGTGTCGTTGGCCTTGATGATGTTGCCGGCGTCGATGAAGAGGGCGCCGGTCCGGCCGTCGATCGGCGAGCGGACGGTCGCGTAGTCGAGGTTGAGACGGGCGTTGGCCACGACGGCCTCGTCGGCCTTGACCGTGGCGACGAGGACGTCGCGGTTGGCGGCGAGCGCGTCGTACTGCTCCTTCGTCACATAGTCCTTGCGGACGAGATCCGTATAGCGGGCGAGGTCGGTCTCGGCGTTGCGGAGCTGGGCCCGGTCCCTCTCGACCTGGGACTCGGCCTGCTTCAGAGCGATCTCGAAAGGCCGCGGGTCGATGGTGAACAGGATATCGCCCTTGCGCACGGGCTGGCCTTCCTTGAAATAGACGCGGGTGACCTCCCCGCCGACAAGGGCCTTGACGCCGACGGTCTGGATGGCCTCGACCCGGCCCACGGCCCCGAGCTCGAGGGGCACGTCCTTCTGCTGGGCCGCGGCCACGGTCACCGGGCTGCCCGGGGCTGGAGGGGCCTTCTTGCGGCGGGAGCAGGCCGGCCCTCCCGCGAGGAGCGCCAGCGCGATCGTCATGATGAGCAGAGAGCGGGATGTCTTCATGGCCGGTGGTCTCCTTTCTCCGGACCGGACGGCGGGGTCAACGTTCCCGTGTCATGCAGGAATTGGACGAGAGCCAGGAACCAGTCGGACTTGGCCCGGACGAGCTGGACGCGGGCGTCCTCGAGCGCGGCCTCGGCCGAGAGCAGGTCGAGGATGCTGCCGACGCCCTCCTTGTAGCGCCCGAGGGCCACCTCGTGCGAGGCCTGGGCGCTCTCGAGGAGGTCGCCGGCCGTCTTGATCTCCTGCTCCGCGGTCTTGAGGCCGTAGTAGCTCGTCCAGACCTGGAGATCGATCGTCCGGCTGAGGTCCGTCATCTCGTCGCGGGCCTGCTCGGCCAGGGCCTTGGCCTGCAGGACGGCGTACGATTGAAGCCCGAAAAGGAACGACAGGTTGGCCGTGACCGAAAGGCTGTAGAACGGGTTCGAGCTGGTCTTGCCCTGATAATAGATGCGGCCGATGTCGCCGCTGAGGGAGAAGGACGGAAAGAACGTCGAGCGGGCTTTCCGGACCGCCGCTTGAGCCTGGAGCACGCCGGCCCGCGAGGCGGCCAGGTCGGGCCGCTTGGCCTCGGCCTCCTTGATGGCGAGGTCGACCTCGCGGGACACGGTCTCGAAGGGGATCTCGTCGGGGAGCCCCTGGGCGACCTCGAAGGCGGTGTCGGCCGGAAGGCCGACGGCGTTGGCCAGGGTCCCGTGAAGGTCCTGGATGAGCCCCCTGGTCGTCACGATCTGGAGGTCGATCGAGGATAGGGCCGTCTTGGCCTGAAGAACGTCGGCCACGGTGGCCACGCCGGCCTCGTGGCGGACGTTGGCGGCTTCATAATTGGTCTCGGCGCTGGCCCGGCTGGCTTCCTGGGCCTCGAGGAGGGCCCGGGCCGAGAGGAACTGGTAATAGGCGGTTTCGATCCGCAGGATGACGTTCTGCAGGACCGCGTTCTGGGTCCAGTTGGCCGCCTCGAGGGCCCGGCGGGCCTCGCTCACGGTGGCCTCGCGGCCGCCGAAGTCGAAGAGCAGGTAGCTCAGGCTCGCCTGCGGCGTCAGCGTCGTCTGGTCGATGATGAACTGGCCGCCGGCGAAGACCGTCTTCTGCTTGGTCCCAGTGACGGTGGCGTCGATCACGGGCAGGTACTGGCCGAGGGCGATGGCCGCCTCGGCCGAGGCGGCCCGGGCCGCGTTCCAGGCCGCGCGGGTCTGCAGGTTGTTGGCCAGGCCGATCGTGACGATGTCCCCCAAGGTCCAGACGCGCCCGGGCGCCTGAAGCTCGGCGGGTATGAACGGCGCCGGCTTGGGCTCCGGCCGGCGCATCTCCGCCGGGGGCGGCACCCACGGCTCTGACGGCGACTCCGCCGTCCGTTTTGTGAGACGGGCCATCGTGCCGCAGGCGGCAAGCAGCGACACCGCCGCACAGACCGCTGCGGCCTTGGTGAACGTGGACATCGTCACACCCCTTCGCCGAACCCTTTGCATCTGACCGCGGGCTCTCGCGCCCGCTTTTTTTATTATGGCAGGTCGCCCGCGACATTTCCACTCGGCCGGGGCCCGAACGCGGACGAGGCGGCCGGCCATTTGACAAGCCCGTGGGGCGCCGATATCATCGTAGTGCTCGCAAAGGGGAAACACGGATCGGTCAAAAAGCGGTGTCGTGCGCCGCGCCGAGCCGCGGGCGGACGGCGCCGGCTCGGAGATCGATCGCAGGGGGGACAAAATGGGAAGTCAAACTCAGCCCGCCTTGACGCCGCTCACGCTCACGGTGAACGGCCGGACGCACAAAGTGGAGGTCTTCCCGGACACACCGCTGCTGTGGGTGCTCCGGGACAACCTCGGGCTCCGGGGGACCAAATTCGGCTGCGGCCGGGCGCTTTGCGGCGCCTGCACGGTCCACGTGGACGGAGCGGCGAGACGCTCATGCGTGACCCCGGTCTCCTCCGTCGTCGGCAAGAGCATCGTGACGATCGAGGGCCTCTCGCCGGACGGCTCCCATCCCGTCCAGAGGGCCTGGGTGCTCCACGAGGTGCCGCAGTGCGGCTATTGCCAGCCGGGGCAGATCATGCAGGCCGCAGCCCTCCTGGCGAAGAACCCCGACCCGAGCGACGCCGACATCGACTCGTTCATGTCGGGCAACATCTGCCGCTGCGGGACATACCAGCGGATCCGGGCGGCCATCCACGAGGCGGCCAAGATGCAGGCGCGGGGAGGACGGCCATGAACGGCATCACCAATGTCAGCCGGCGGGATTTCCTGAAGACGGGCGCGACGGTAGGCGGCGGCCTGGTGCTGGGCATCGCGCTGCGGGCGGGGGCAAGGACAAGAGGTGGCCAGTCCCAGGCCGGGAAGGCGGGGCCCTTCGAGCCGAACGCCTTCCTGCGCGTCGCGACGGACGGCGCCGTCACGATCATCGTCCCCCAATCGGAGATGGGCCAGGGCGTCGCGACATCGCTGCCGATGCTCGTCGCCGAGGAGCTCGACGCGGACTGGAAGACGGTCCGGTACGAACAGGCCCCGGCGGACAAGGCCTATGCCAATCCCCTCCTCGGCATGCAGCTCACGGGCGGCAGCACGAGCGTGCGGTCCTTCTGGGAGCCGCTGCGGCTGGCCGGGGCGGCGGCCCGGGCGATGCTCATCGCGGCGGCGGCCAAGGCCTGGGGGGTCGAGGCGGGGACATGCCAGACCGAAAACGGGACGGTCGTCCACAAGGCCTCGGGCCGGAAGATGACCTACGGCGAGCTGGCCGCGGCGGCCGGGCGGCTCCCGGTGCCGAAGACGGCGCCCCTGAAATCGCCGCCGGAATTCACGATCCTGGGGAAGCCGCTCCATCGTCTCGATACGCCGCTCAAGGTGGACGGCCGGGCCGCGTTCGGCATCGACGCAGCTCCCGAGGGCGCGCTCGTGGCCACGGTAGAGAGGTGCCCGACCTTCGGCGGGAAGGCCGCCAAGGTCGACGATGCCGCGGCGAAGAAAGTGCCGGGCGTCCGCATGGTCGTCCCGATCTCGAGCGGCGTCTGCGTCATCGCCGATACGTTCTGGGCGGCCAAGAAGGGGCGCGAGGCCTTGAAGGTCACTTGGGACAACGGTCCCCTGGCCGGGCTCACGAGCGACAAGATCACCCAAGCATTCGAAGCGGCGGCCAAGACGGCCGGCACTGTGGCCCGGAACGAGGGCGATGCGGCCAAGGCGCTGGCCTCGGCGGCCAAGAGGATCGACGCCGTGTACCAGGTCCCGTACCTGGCCCACGCGACGATGGAGCCGATGAACTCGACGGCCTCGGTGACGAAGACCCGGTGCGACGTCTGGTCGCCCATCCAGGCCCAGACCATGGCCCAGGAGACGGCCATGGCCATCACGGGACTGCCGCGCGAGTCGGTCTTCATCCACACCATGTTCCTCGGCTGCGGCTTCGGGCGGAGGGGCGAGACGGACTTCATCGCCGACGCGGTCGAAGCGTCGAAGGCGGCCGGAGCGCCGGTCAGGGTCATCTGGACGCGCGAGGACGACATCCGGCACGACCACTACCGCCCGGCCACCTACAACACGCTCAGCGCCGGCCTCGACGCCAAGGGCCAGCCGACGGCCTGGCAGGCGCGGATCGTCGGGCCGTCCATCTTCGCCGCGCACGGCCGGATCATGTCCCTCAAGACGGGGCAAGTCGATCCGACCTCGGTCGAGGGCTTGGCCGATCTGGCTTACGAGATCCCCAACTATCACGTCGAGTACATCGAGAACGAGCCGGGCGTCCCGGTCGGCTTCTGGCGGTCCGTGGGCGACTCGCAGAACTGCTTCATCGCCGAGAGCTTCATGGACGAGATCGCGGCCGCCGGGAAGCAGGACCCGTATGAGCTGCGGCGGGCGCTGCTGGCCAACCATCCGCGGCCGCGCGGCGTGCTTGAGCTCGCGGCGACGAAGGCCGGCTGGGGCAAGCCGCTCCCGGCCGGAACGTTCCGCGGCCTCGCCATGAGCCAGCCTTATGGGAGCTACGTGGCCGAGGTCGTGGAGGTCTCGGTCGCGAACGACGGATCGGTCAAGGTCCACCGGGTCGTCTGCGCCATCGATTGCGGCCTCCATATCAATCCCGACACGATCACGGCCCAGATGGAAGGCGGCATCGTTTACGGCCTGACCGCGGCCCTCTACGGAAACATCTCCATCGCCGGCGGCGCGGTCGAGCAGGGCAACTTCAACGATTATCAGATGCTGAGGTTCCAGGACATGCCGGCCGTCGAGGTCTATATCATGGACAGCACCGAGGCCCCGGGCGGAGTCGGCGAGCCTGGCGTCCCGACGCTCGCCCCGGCCGTGTGCAACGCCATCTTCGCCGCCACAGGGAAGCGCATCCGGCGTCTGCCCATCCGGCCGGAGGACCTCAAGAAGGCGTAGGGATCCCTAGCGCGCGGCGTCCTGCGATAGCTCCCCGTGTAAGAAGCCGTTATCGTCGTTCTTTACAGTTTCTTGATAAAACGTTGACAACTCTCCTCTCGGGATAGACTATTTTTATGGCGAGAGGAGGGCGCTCCGATGAACACCTGTCTCGGCAAAGCCGTCCTTTTGGCCATGGCCGCGGCTGTTTTCTGTGCTCCGGGCGGCCTCTCGGCCGAGGACGAAAAGCTCGAGGGCCGCGATTATTTCGGCATCAAGGGCGGTTTCTCCCTCCTGCCCGACGCGCCTCCCGGTGCGGTCTATCCCGGCGTCTACCCGAACAAGCCCGTCTTCGGGGTCTTTGTGGAGAGTCGATTCTCGGGGGATTACTGGGGATGGCTGGAGATCCTCTATTTGGACCAGCAGTCGTTCTCTGATGTGTTCCTCAGGGACAGGGAGGGCAATATCGTCGCCGAATACAATGTGGATTGCTCCCGAAGGTATCTCGAATTCGTCCTCGGGGGCAAATCCCGTGTCGGGCACGGAACGGTGACCCCTTTCTGGATGGTGGGCGCAGCCATGACCATTCTCCTGGATACCTCGAGGAGACCCGATGTCGTCGATCCCGAACAGCCCGGGTTCAGGGGCCCGGCCTTCAGCGGCGTGGTCGGTATCGGGTTCGAGATCGCGACCGCGCCTCTCCTGATCACCATCGATGCCCGCCTAGACTTTTATGCCGAAAGGATCTACTCTGACCTCCCGACCCCGAAACCGAACGCGATCCTGCTCATGGCCGGGATCGGGTTCTGACCGGCGGCCGGTCGATGCGCGCGGCCGGGTGTGACTCGAACGCGATCCGCTGATTTGAACGGGCTTTAGAATGCGTTGAAAATGAATCGGGCAAGGGGAGAAAGAAGAGCGCGCCAGGCCCGATTCGAACGGGCGACCTGCGGATTCGAAGTCCGGCCGCCCTATTAGCTCATTCCCAGATCAATCTATATATGCTGACCTTCTCCGTCCCGCCGGCGCTCTCCTCTACGCGGGTATATAGTCTATCATTAAGGATACAGAAGGTTGTTTCCGTTTGGGGATGATAGAATTTTGCGATGTACTGGCCCTGGCTGTCAAAAACGTCATGTCGGATCAGGCGTCCGTCCTTTCCCTCATGATAGTCATAGGTGCAGACAACAAGGCGGCCGTCGCCACCTCGAAGCACACGATTGATCGCCGGGTAATACTTCGGGATGTCGACGCTGACGTTGGCCGGAACCCCGCGATCCCCGAAGTTCGCCTTAATGAGCTCCTCCCGATCCGCATCCGTGATTTTGACGGGATCATAATCCTTGATGATTCTCCTGAGGATCTTCCCCTCTTTGTCTTGGATCGTAAGCGTGTAATCGGAGGGGACCGCCCAGAGCAGATTCCCGTCGGCGGTCAGATTAACAAAATACTCCTCGGAATAGGGCCTGAATACCCGGCGTGCTATCTTTTGCTCGAAAGAAGCTAACGTTATGAGCGGCTCCATAGCCGGACTGAACTTCATGAATTTCGCTGTCGCCGTGGTCTCATCCCATGACCAAACATGTCCATAAATGTAACCATCAGGGTCTATGAGATATCTGCGCAGTGCTGCATATTTGCCTAAGGGGACTTCCTTGAGGACTCTGCCTTCGGGCGTAAAGAATATGAGTTTGGAACCGCCGTCGAGAACGGCGACCCCCCCTCCTGGAACATCAATGAGGCGGAACGGCTGGTTGATCTCCCCCGGTCCCTGCCCCTTTGTGCCGAAGCTGCAGAGATGATTCCCTTGGGAATCGAAAACCTTGACCTTGGTGTCCTTCCAATCGAGAACGTAAATGCGTTCATGGTCGTCTACGACGAACATCTGCAGACCGGAAAAGACGTGGTCTTCGTCGCCGCTCTCCCGGCCGATCGTGAGTTCGTGCTTCAATGTGACTTTCGTAGGTTCGCCTTTGATCTTGACCGGCTCTTTGGGGTTGTAGATGGCCTGAGCGCTGTTTTCGGTCTTAAGCTTGATAGTCTGGGCCTTCAGGCCGTTCGCCACAAAGAAGAGCGCCGCTATAATGATCAGCGCAATCCTGAGGATCGAATGACGTTGATGCATGATCGCCCCCTCATCATCCACGCAAAACAGGATTATTGACGAACGCCTGATTCAGGCCACCTGACGCCCATAGCTGGCCCCCCGGACCTGCCGGCCCAACGATAGCGCCTTCAGGCCCGGAAGTCAACGGCCCATTGGCCGAAAGCCCTTAATAGGCCATAGGCAGGCTTCCGGTGATCTAGAGATAATGGCCAGCGCGCCTGGCCCGATTCGAACGGGCGACCTGCGGATTCCTGATCCGTTTGTTGCCTGTTCGAGTCAGGCCAGGGGCACGTTCCCCGTTTTCCTGGGACCTTTTTCCCGGCTCTAAGCCTCTAAAGTCACTGGAGAGCGATCGATTCCGGTTCCATGGGCGAACATCAGAATTAAAGGTACGGACGGACATGGCCAAGGCAGGTCAAGAAGGGTCATTTCCGGCAGAGTTCCTTGACACCGGCGTTTCCAGGCCTATCTTATCAAATGTAGGGCCAGGACCATGGGACTCTGATGCCCTGCAACAAAGGAGGGACCGTGGGTATCACACAAGTCCGGAAAGCGATCGAAGGGGCCAACGGCATGTTTGGGGAGGCCGTCCGAAAGGGCGACGGGGCCGCTATCGCCGCCCTCTACACGGAGGACGCCAAGCTCCTGCCCCCGAACAGCGAGATGATCCAGGGACGGGAAGGCATCAAAGCCTTCTGGTCGGGAGGACTTCAAATGGGCATCAAGGATGCCATCCTAACGACATTGGAAGTCCTCGGGACGGGCGATGTGATCTGCGAGATCGGGAAATATGACCTGACCATAATGCCGGAAGGGCAGGGAGTGATCAAAGACACTGGGAAATACGTGGTCCTATGGAAAAAGTCCAAGGGTGGCGTGTGGAAGCTCCACGTTGACGTCTGGA
>Ga0153915_10003373_pt1 | contig 14663 bp, 16 predicted proteins | sample Opewatmetagenome_2_FD_107003 | JGI IMG/M metagenome (GOLD analysis project Ga0153915, IMG submission 107003) | Freshwater wetland microbial communities from Ohio, USA - Open water 3 Core 3 Depth 3 metaG | ecosystem: Environmental > Aquatic > Freshwater > Wetlands | place: USA: Ohio, Lake Erie...
CTTATCGTTAAGCTCTTCGATCCTCTGCCGGGCCAGGATCAGGAGCGGCATATCATCAGGCTGTGATTCCTCGTCTGCGTCCCGAAAATCAGTGAGCAGTGCAAAACGCAGGTTTTCGTCACGATTCGCCAGGAACCGGACTTCGAGAGTTTCCATGAGATGTTCGATGTTCTCAGCGCCGGTGAGCATAGCAGGGACCACTGCCAGAGTAAAACATTCAGGAGGAATTCCTCTGGAGAAGTCCATTCTAGGGAGGGGACGGGGTGATACAAGGCGCATTGTAATCCAGTTCACAAGAGATATCGATAACTGGCTTACACAAAAAAAGGAGATAATGCCGATAAGCCATATCCAGGGGCCGGGCAGTCCCTCGGAATGAGCCTCCGCAAGCAAACCCCCTGTGAAAATAACGGCGATCAAAAAGGTTGTGCCAAGATAGAAGAATAAAGGAAAGCCATGAACCACCTTTCGAATCCTCTCACTCAAAGGCAGGCTTACTCCGGCAGTCCTTTCGAGGAGCGCCAATCCTCTGTCCACCAGGTAGAAGCCGACATGATTCTCCCGATCGTCAACCTTTATCTTGACGTCATCCCTGCCCGCAAGGCGGATCGCAAGCCGCGCCGTTTCGGTTTCAGACAATAGGCTGCCCTTTGCTATCTTCTCCACTGCGTGACGGTATTGATCACGCGTCCCGAAATCCATCCTGCCATACACGCCGGCAGGGTCCTCAAAGAGGGTCTGTTCGACTACGCTCATTGTTTCAACGAACTTGCGCCAGTCCATAGCGCCCAGGAAACGAAGGCTGCCGATGCTGTTGCTTATGGAAAGCTGGTCCGCTGCCTGTTGCTGGTTCTCTGACTGCACTAGCTGCTCAATTGTCAGGCTTGATTCGGAGATCTGCTGTTCAATCCAGGAAAGCGGCAATGCAAGCGCCGGCCCCTTACCCTTCAAACGGCGTGTAAGCTCAGCGACAAAGGAACTGACCATTGGAGGCTTTGAGCGCGCCATGTCGGCAATGACCAGGATTAAATCCTTAGGGTTGCGCTCTGCGGTCTCAGTAATCCGGTCCGCCCAATAATCGGCATGGTTCCTGTCGATCCTGTCGGCGGCAATCCGCGTTGCGACGCGCCTGAGATTCTCGATCAGCGCCAGGCGCAGCATGATGGGGATTGCCCATAATTCGCCCAGCTGCAACACGGTGACTGTCTGATAGGCTGTCACGAAACTGCTGAGGCTCTCAGGATCTACCCGGCCATCGCCGTGAGAAATTGTCTCCAGTGCGATGTCGTACACACGGGGAAGACCTCTCGATGGACCCTTTTTCAGGCAGGGCAACCCTTTGCTGTATCCCCTTGGCAGGTGCCTCCTGGCAGTGCGAATCTGTTCTTCGATGAGGTAGAAATTATCAAGGAGCCATTCCCCTGCCGGTGTGATCCTCCGGTTTCCTTTCACAGCCTCTGTGATCAGGCCGCGAACTTCATGCAGGACGCCTTCATTTTCACCGAGCCGCGTCAGCAATTTTTCGGAAGTATGGTCTGCACTCAAAGTGTGCGCTGCGGCAAGGGCCTTGCCGTATTGCTCCATTTGAGAGACGCTGAACAACTCTGATCTGAGGGGCGGTTCATCTCCTGAGCGCTTTTGTGCTGGACTGTCTCTACGCAAGCGCGCGAGTAACCGGTGCAGACTCCCGATAATTATCGTTCTGAGGGATATCAAGGGTATCTCCTTGTTGAGAGGTTAAGTTTAAATCAACCGGATTGCGAATGTGGCAGCGTGTTGAACTTCCGTTTATCAACGATCGCGGGTGTTGTTTGAAGTGAATGCAGATCACTTATTGTGTGTATCGATTGGGATTCACGAACTACATCTTGAATGGATCTCTGCCGTTAACTGGCGCCTTCGCCGTTACGCTGTAAAAGTTGTAGTCCAAACAGCATGTGGCCTGAATGGCGCCGAAGAGATATCCTGTGGACAGCAGAACATGCCGTGCCGGACGGACAGCTCTTATCTCACCGGGCACGCCATTTCAGCGTTTATTATACATTTGCATATTCTATGACAGCTGCAAGCCCTTTGAAATTGATATATAAAAGGTTATCCCTCTCTCCCGGCCAAGCTCCAGCCATACCTCCCCGCCATGTCTTTCTGATATCTCCCTTAAGATAGCAAGGCCCAGTCCTGATCCCTGGATGCCCTTGGAGGTCTTGCTCCTGATGAACGGGGCAAAGATATCTTCATGTGAATGCTGATCTTTAAGTCCAATGCCGTTGTCCTTGACGGACAAAATATGGAATTTGCCGGATTCCAAATATTTAACATCTATTTCACTTAATGCATCACCGCCGTATTTCAGTGCATTGTCTACAAGATTTGTTAAGGCCCTTATCATTGACAATCTATCTGCCTTGATTTCAGGGATGCTATCAGGCTCCGACCACCTTATTTTCCGGATGCTGAATTGAGCGGAATACTCATCTTTAATTATCTGAAGGATCTCTTTTGGCTTCAGTTTTTCAATAGTCAGAGGCGCTTCCTTGGTTGAAATGAAAACATTGATCTGTTCAACAAGCGAGGCAATCTGTTCGGCAGTTTTTAAAATCTGCTCGCAGTACATCTTCCCTTTAGCATCAAGAACACCCGCATAATTTTTTTGCAGCCGTTTTGTAATGGCATAGAGACCGATTGCCGGGCTTTTCAGATCGTGTGACACCGAATAGGCAAAAAATTTTATTTTTTTTGAGCTTTCTTCCAGTGCCTTCTCCATCAGCCCGCGGGCTGAGGCCTCTTTCTTCAAGTCTTTAACTGACTGTTTCAGGTCTTCATAATCAGGTTCTTTATTCATCAGAGAATTCTCCATTGTTGGTGTCCATCCTGATATCTCCAATTTATGGATGGACACCAACTTGTCTTAATACATCTCATCCTGCGGCATAGCAGATCCCGCGGATTTCCCTTTTTTGGGCTTCTCAGCAACCATCGCCTCCGTGGTCATGAGAAGGCCTGCCACGGATGCGGCATTCTGAAGCGCGAATCGCGTTACCTTGGCCGGATCAACAATGCCCGCCTTCATAAGATCCTCATAAATCCCTTTTTCGGCGTTGAATCCGAAACTGCCTGCACCTTCTATAACGTGTTGAACCACCACAGATCCCTCGAACCCGGCATTGTTGACGATCTGCCTTAAAGGTTCTTCAAGGGCGCGTTTGATGAGATTCACGCCGAGCTGCTCTTCGCCCGGGAATTGGGCCTTTTCAAGGACCTTTCTGGCGCGGATATAGGCAACGCCGCCTCCGGGCACAATGCCTTCCTCTACGGCAGATCGGGTCGCGTTGAGGGCATCCTCAACCCTGTCCTTTTTCTCCTTCATCTCAGGCTCCGTTGCGGCGCCCACATTGATAATGGCCACGCCCCCGATCAGTTTTGCCATGCGCTCCTGGAGCTTTTCCTTGTCATAATCGCTGGTCGTCTCTTCGATCTGGACCCTGAGCTGCTTTACCCGTCCCTCCAGCGCCTTGGGATGGGAACCTCCGCCGATGATGGTTGTGTTTTCCTTGTCCACAATTATCCGTCTGGCAGTGCCCAGGTCTTTCAGTGTTATCTTATCCAGCTTGACGCCCAGGTCCTCACTGATCACCCGGCCCCCTGTAAGGATGGCGATATCCTCCAGCATGGCCTTTCGCTTGTCGCCATAACCGGGGGCCTTAACAGCCGCACAGTTCAGGGTTCCCCTCAGCTTATTAACCACCAGTGTAGCCAGGGCCTCTCTTTCCACATCCTCTGCAATAATAAAGATGGGTTTTCCGTCTCCTGCAACCTGCTCTAAAATGGGGACCAGATCCTGCATGAGACTGATCCTTTTTTCATGCAAAAGGATATAGGGGTCATCCATTTGAACCTCCATCTTCTCCGGCGACGTGACAAAATAAGGGCTGAGGTAACCTCGGTCAAATTTCATCCCTTCAACGACCTTCAGGGTCGTTTCAATGACCTTGCCTTCCTCCACGGTAATCACGCCCTCCTTGCCTACCTTGTCCATGGCCTCGGCGATAATCTCCCCTATGGCGCTGTCGTTGTTTGCCGATATGGTCCCGACCTGCAAGATATCTTTTTTGTCCTTTACCGGTTTGGACATCTTTTTCAGTTCTTCAACCACCAGGCCGACGGCCTTATCAATGCCGCGCTTGATGGGCATGGGGCTGTGGCCCGCCGCCAGCAGTTTAACGCCCTCGCGATAGATAGCCTGCGCCAGGACTGTCGCCGTGGTGGTGCCGTCCCCGGCAACGTCGGATGTCTTGGAGGCCACCTCCTTGACCATCTGTGCTCCCATGTTTTCAAAATTGTCATCCAGTTCAATCTCCTTGGCAACTGTAACTCCGTCCTTTGTGATCTTGGGCGACCCCCAGGATTTATCGATAAGGACATTGCGCCCTTTCGGGCCAAGGGTCACCTTTACCGCGTCGGCCAGAAAATCCACGCCTTTCAACATCTTCTCTCTTGCCTTTTCTCTATATTTAATCTCTTTTGCAGACATTAGTTACTACCTCCTTTAATACTCTCTATGACACCCAGGATATCATCCTCGTTTATAATCAGATGCTCAGTTCCATTGATTTTTATCTCACTTCCCGAATATTTTCCCAAAAGCACCCGATCCCCTTCCTTGATTGACATGGATATTCGTTTCCCGTTTTTATCCAATTTCCCGGGACCAACGGCTATGACCTCCCCCTCTTGCGGCTTTTCCCTGGCCGTGTCAGGGATGATTAACCCTCCAGCCGTCTTCTCCTTCTCCTCAATCCTGATAACAAGAACCCTGTCGCTTAACGGTTTTATTTTCATTATTATTCTCCGATTTAAAATGGTTATGGCAGATAGTTCCCTGCTTCTTCAACGTTAGTGATGATCAGGGATAACCCTCAGTCCTACTCAAAAATATATATTTCGCAAATCCGTCTATAGTGATGTCCATATATTGCAAGGGTTATGGCCAACGGCATCAGCCTTGGCCTGCGGATCAGTGTCCACAGCAGCAGGTGCCAGTAATGGAAACGTTCTTTTCCCCAGAGGCCAAGTCGAATACCGGACCGGAAAAAGGCAAGCACCTGTTGAAAATTAATGGGCGCTGTGATCTCAGGGGTCTTGAATTCTTTCATAAAATTCCTGACCCGCCGGTAGAAATTACCCGGAGAGTAGATCTCTTTCATAATCGATCTATAACCGGCCAGGAGACTGTCAAGGCCCATCCGGGGGATGATATTGGTTGTCCCATCGACATTATCACCGGAAAATGCACTGTTAACACGGTTTTCCCTTTTAAGACGGTCAAAGAGCCTTGTCCCGGGAGGGGCCTGGAGCATCCCTACCATTGCGGTGACAATCCCGCTGTTCTGAATGAAATCGATCTGCCGCTGGAATATGGACTGGGTATCGCTGTCAAAGCCGACAATAAATCCCCCCATTACCTGCAGCCCTGCCCGTTGTATAATCTTAACGTTCTGTAAAAGATCCCTGTTTTTGTTCTGGTTTTTTTTGCATTCCGTAAGACATGCATCATCAGGCGACTCAATCCCGATAAAAACGGCATCAAAACCGGCCTTGACCATCATTTCCAAAAGGTCCGGATCATCGGCCAGATTGATGGATGCCTCGGTAAAAAAGACACACCCCTTTTTATCTTTTCGCCATTCGATCAGGGCAGGAAGCAGCTCTTCTTTAAGATATGGCCTGTTCCCGATAAAGTTGTCATCAACAAAAAATATGCTGCTGCGCCATCCGGCATTATAAATGCTGTCCAATTCCGCTATGACCTGTTGCGGTGTTTTCAGCCGTGGTCGATGACCGAAAAGAACCGTTACGTTGCAGAATTCGCAGTTGAATGGGCATCCCCTGGAAAACTGAACGTTCATGGAGGCGTATTTTTTCATGGATATCAGGCCCCATGACGGGGTTGGCGTGCAATGCATGTCGCAGAAACCTGAGGCCCTGTAAATCCTCTTCGGATGCCCGTTTTTCAAATCCTCAAGAAAACACGGCAATGTGAGTTCTGCCTCGTCAAGGACAAGGTGATCCACATCCGCGAATTCGTCCGGTTCGGCGGTAAAAAGCGGCCCGCCCCCGACGACCTTCAAACCCCCGGCCTTGCATCGGGCAATGATTTGTTTCGCCGATTCCCGTTGAACCGCCATGCCTCCTATGAAGGCTAAATCCGCCCATGAGAGGTCATCATCCGTAAGACACTCGACATTTACGTCAACGAGACGCCTTGAAAATTCATCTGGCAACAGCGCCGCCACGGTTAAAAGTCCAAGAGGCGGAAATGCCGCCCTCTTTCGAACAAAGGGCAAGGCATAGGTAAAAGACCAGAACGTGTCAGGAAATTTTGGATAGACGAGCAGGATGTTCATTTTACATGGCTCCTTTCAATCAGCGTCCCTTGCCCCTGGCAATTTTAACAGCCTCCATCCCTTCCGAATTGGAGACAGTGTGTATCCTGATCTCAGAAGGCTTTACTAAAAGGCTTTTTGTCCCAAGCAAGGCGCTGAATCTGTCGGACTGCATATGCCTCTCCATGTCTTCACGCGTCTCCCACTCTTCGATGAGACTGAAAAGCTGGGTATCCCGGATATCACAAAAGAGGTCATGACTCAGACAACCCTTCTCCTTTCCATCCGGCTCAATCATTGAGAGAAGTGTCTGCATAACCTCTTTCTGCTTCTCAGGAAGCACATTCATTGTGATTCTGACGATGATCATAAAGGCCCCCTCCTCCACTCAGCAAACCCGGATGCCGGACACGCATGTCAGCAGGATTTAAGATTACAAAACCTTCCATACGGGCTGCTTTTAGGAATTTTAAGATGTCACTTATCTATTATTGTATATCCAAGCTTCGTGCCAAGAAGGGGAAGTCCAGATGCTAATCATACCCAACACATTGATTTATGAATGGTTATTTATATGCAAGAGGCATACAGGTGGAGTGCTGATTAGATCGGAAAACACGGTCGTATTTGATCAATGGCCATATTTGACCACCTTTTTCACATCCATGTTATAAGGAATACACATATGAGGAAGGGGATTGAAAGGCTATGACAAACAACATCTATGGACGATTTATACGAAGTTTTTTCATGCGGGCGCGCAGGGTGCTGCGGTTGAGTCCCAGGATCTCTGCTGCCCCGTTTTTGCCGCTGACGTTCCAATTGGTCTGTTCAAGGACCCTGATAATATATTCACGCTCAACATCATCCAGGGTTTTTTTTGCCGTTGTTAAATCCATGTACGGCCTTTTCAGTTCATCCACCAGATGCAGTTTGGGCCCCGATGAGTTTATCACCGCTCGTTCCAGGACGTTTTCAAGTTCCCGTACATTGCCCGGCCAGGAATAATTCCGCAACTCATCCATAACGCTGGTCGGTATATTCACAATGGATTTCCCTAGTCTCTTGGAAATCTTATCCACATAAAAGGCCGTCAGAAACGGGATGTCATTCAACCGGTCCCGCAGAGGAGGAATGGTGATGGGGAAGACATTCAACCTGAACCATAGATCCTCCCTGAATCTTCCCCTCCTGACCTCCTCTTCAAGGTTGCGATTTGTTGCGGCGATAATCCGCACATCAACCTTGATGGTCTTTGAGCTGCCCAGCCTCTCAAACTCACCATCCTGGATTACCCCCAGCAACTTGGGTTGAAGCTCCAGGGGCAGTTCGCCGATCTCATCCAGAAAGAGAGTAGCGCCGTTGGCAACCTCGAACCTGCCCAGCTGCCTGGAATGGGCGCCTGTGTAAGCGCCTTTTTCATGACCGAAGAGTTCGCTTTCAATGAGGTTTGAAGGAAGCGTGGCGCAGTTTATTTTTACAAGCGCCCTGTCTTTGCGGAGGCTTATGCTGTGAATGGCGCGGGCGACCAGTTCTTTTCCGGTCCCTGTCTCGCCAAGAAGGAGAACAGTCGAATTGGTGCGTGCAATCTGTTCGACCTTATATAATACGTATTTGAGTTCGTCACTCTGCCCGATTATGTTCTCATGGTTATATTCTGATTTGATTTCCTCTTGTAGGTATGTCCTCTCCGCCTCAAGCTGATCTTTTAAGACCCTTATTTCCGAAAGCGCCTTAATAAGATTAAGCTCTGTCTGCTTCCGTGCGGTGATATTCTGCATCCACCCGGACATATGGGCGGCCTTTCCCTTTTCATCCCAGAGCGCCTGCGCCCTGGTCAAAAACCACAGGTATTCTCCCGATTTTGTTTGCAGACGGTATTCGATATTGAAGGGTGCACGCTCTTTAAGGTGTTGTTGGATTGCAGCCCAGGCAGCTTCGGCATCCTCAGGATGCAATCGACTGCGGAAGGAATCCATGGAACCCGAAAACTCTCCCGGGTCATAACCGAGGATTTCACTGAAACGGTTTGAGAATACGACAGTGTTTGAAGGGATGTCCCAATCCCAGAGGCCATCGGTAGATCCTTCGAGGGCCGTGAGATACCGCTCTTCGGTCTTGCGGAATCCCTCTTTTGTCCGTCTGTTTCTTGCCCGCTGTATTGCCAGACCTGATATAAACAGGGTCAAAATCACACAGAAAAAGGCAAGGACAACTATTGTTATTTGTAAAGGGCTCAAAATGACTCCTTAGAAACGGCGGGTTGTACAGATCAGGCGGATTCCCTGATCTCCTATCATTTTTCCCTTAAGCATCAGTAAATTCCTGTTAGGATCTTGCATTAATGAGTAATGCACAGCCGTAATATCATCTTGCCCTAACGAGCTGTTCCCCGCAATCCACACAATACATAGTCCTTTGAAGCCGGCTTTTATCGTGCTTATCCTTGGCGCACTTTTTAATGGGGATATCCTGATTTACAACCTCGCCGCACATGGAACAGAAGTGAACCGGGGCGTTAAAATGGCTGTGATTCATGTTTCTACAGCCTCTTGTATGAAGTGTCATCCTTACTCCTTATTTTACTGATGGTTGACCGCCTTAAAATTTTCGCCGTATTTCCGGCTGTAATATTCCAGACGGTCCAGATCCGAACTTCCCGGTTGCATCCTCATGGCGCCTTCATCCCCGGCAATCTTTCTTTTCTTTTTGCCTTTGTCGCTGACAGGAGCTCTTTTCCGTGACGATTTACTCACGGCCAACGGCCTGCTCTCATGCCTCGCCTTTTGTCCAACCTTTTCCGGGCGCCGGTCATTTACATGATTATCAAGATGGAAGCGCATCCCCTCGCTTGCGTCCGTTTCAAGAAATTCCTCATCGGCCCAGATGACCGGAATCTTCATGTCTATAAATGACTCCACGGACTCAAGTCCCATAACGAACTTTTCGCATGCAAGGGTTATGGCCCTGCCTGACTTGCCTGTACGGCCTGTTCGCCCTATCCTGTGGACATAGTTTTCAGGATCTTCCGGAAGGTCATAGTTGACGACAAGTTCGAGATTGTCGATGTGGAGGCCCCTTGCGGCTACATCGGTAGCCACGAGGTATTGCAGCCGGCCCGATTTGAAGGCCTCAACAATCTCCTGCCTCTTATTCTGGGGCAGATCTCCGATAAGATATTCCGATTTGTACCCGTTATGTTCGAGACGGTTTGACACCATGAAGGCGGCCTGTTTGGTGTTTGTAAATATAAGGGCATTCCCGGGCTCGCCGCTTTTCAGTATTCCAAGGAGCAGGGACATCTTTTCCCTGCTTTCCACGTGATAGAGCACCTGGGAGATCGCTTCAACCGTTACCCTGTCCGGGTTCAATATGACCTCTGAAGGTTCATTCATGTGCTCCCATGCCATCTCTCGAGTGCGGCCGCCCAGGGTCGCGCTGAAAAGCATGGTCTGCCGCTCGTCGTATTTAGGCATCCTCTTGAGCATCCATCTTATATCGGGCAGAAACCCCATATCAAAGAGACGGTCTGCCTCGTCAATGACAAGGATCTCAATCTCTTTGAATTTGATTTTATCCTGCCTCGCGAAATCAATGAGTCTTCCCGGCGTCCCGATTATTATATCGATGTCGCCCCCCTGTAGAAGTTTCTCCTGCTTGCCGTAACTGACCCCGCCATAAAAGCAGCCTATCTTGAGATTAAGAAAACGGCCCAGCAATTTGGCCTCCATCTCTATCTGCACGGCCAGTTCCCTGGTAGGAGCGATGATAAGGCATTTTTTATTGCGCCTCTCGCCGGCCAGGGCGTGAAAAATTGAAATGAGAAATGCCGCGGTCTTGCCGGTCCCTGTCTGTGACTGGACGCAAACATCTCCGCCCTTCAGGGTATGGCAAAAGGTCTTTTCCTGAACAGGCAGGCATTCTGTGAAACCCGCCTCCGAGATCCCCTTGAGGATATTTTGATCTAACTTAAACTCTGAAAATTTCATGATTGTCTGGATGTATCCATGTCCTCCCTGTCATAAACAAGTATGCGGGGCCGGTCTGAAAAAACCACGTCCATCTGTTTCTTAAAAGTGCTGATCACGATCCCCATGCCGAAGGTTTGATGATCAATCACGTCTTCCGCCCTGAATGATCCGGACATGGTGTAGCGCAGCGGCTTCTTCCCCTTGAACTTCTCGGTAAGGATATCAAAGTCTCTTGCAGGATCGACCTTTTTGGCCCTCACAGTCTTCTTCCTGGGCAACTTTTCCTTTTCAGGACTGTACTTGTGCTCGCTTCCGCAGGTCAGGCATTTTACCTTTTCAATAAAGCCTTCCGTGCTGTGGGAGATTACCACATGTTCAAGCTGAATCTTGCATTTGTTGCATTTCGAGAGCACGTTTTCTCCCACGGGTGTCATGTTTTTATTCTCTGTCATTATTTTACCTCCGATATTGGATATTGTCATTAAACAAAAAGGGCGCCTGTTGATTGGATCACCGAGGTCATGCCCATAACAGGCATAGTTCAAAAAGGGACAGGGTTTCATTCCGAAGATAAAAGCTATCTCTTTTAAAGGATTGAGTGATCGCGGGCTTGCTGGTGCGCGGATTACAAGATCTTTTACTCAGTCAGCAAGATGAGTCAAAAAGATTAGAACATCACAAAAGCCAACAGGACTACCATTCTATTAAATAAATGGCTTCCCCAAATGCCGTCACCTTTCCCGGGTGCAATCCTTCATAAAAAAATTAATCGGGACAACAGAAGAAAAAGATCGACGCACATTCGAGAAGCCCTTTGAATGTCGCCTGATACTTCCTTTTTTAAGCATAACCTTTGGAGGCAGTTGGCCGTCTCATGGTTTGTAAGTACGTGTTGAAGCTAGGTGGCAATCAAATTCTATTATTGATTTTATATCTTTATTATAAATTTTAATACATTCTAATTTAATAATAAAAATAAATCAAGTTCTTATTTATTTTTATTTAATCTCCGGCAAAAAGCTTCACGAGTTGATATTGTATTTGACCCATTGTCAATAAAGGAAAAATGCCTCTGATAACGCTGGGCATCGGGAAAGACCTCTTTGTCGATACCCTGGAGAATATGGCCACCAAGAAGCCGGCAGCCATGGCAAGCCGGACTGAACCCAAAGATCAAAGATATCATTTCGCATCCTCTACCAATCCTTGAAAGGTCTTTACCCATTCCTTCCAGGTGCGTTCAAAATCCGGAAGCTCTTTCAGCATCGGCTCTAATCGGTCGATCCATGCACTTTCGTTCCACTCCCGCAACATCTCCGAAGTCAAACCTGAAATGTCAGGATCTACACCTCGAATGCTGCACTTCTTGTCGAAAAGAGGTTTTAATTCCTGCCATGAAAACATCTCTCCTGAATTACACAGAATATACCAGAGATCATACAGGTCTCTCGGACGCGGCCATTTCTTCAGCTGTTGAAGCAGGGATCTCAACTTTTCCGCAATAATTTCTTTTTTGAAAATTGCCTTCTGCTGTCAAAGGCTCACGGATGGAAAGGCGAATACCGGATTCATTCAAGATCCATGTAGCAACAGTGTCAAGCAGGCGGAGCGATACCTCAAGGTTGTCCTGGTTCGGCACGCAACTGAAGTCTATATCCTCAGAGAACCTGTAACCTTGATAATAACAGTGTCTCAAACATGTCCCGCCCTTAAAAACCCAGCCTTGTTCTGCTCCTCCTGAATGCGTCAATCCTGAAAGAATCCATAGGATAATGTAGTCTTTTTCGATCTGGTCAAATCGTAGCCCTTCCAGTTCCGCAGCCCGGTGAAGTTCAGTTGTTGTAATCATGGCAGTATCTCTGTGTTAACCAGAAGGCCCCATCGCCTGTTGTATTTACCGCGTTTCGGCATGGTCGGATTTTGTCATGCATACTATAACATTTTGTCAACAAGTCAAGATATTTTGCTGAAAGCTGACCGCTGAACGCTTCTTCACTCTTCGCCCTTATTTTCCCATTCATATGAACAGTATAATAAAAAACGGATTAGAATAAAAAGAAACAGCGCAATCCATGTTATGGCTAATGCCGGTTTCCAGTTTATAGGAAGGGATGATGCCTGTTTTGTGTCTGACATTGAGGTCGCTGGATTCGAGGTCTGAGGATTCGAGGTTTGCGTGTCCGTGACCACATGCTTATAAGCCGGGGTTTTATCGACTACAGTCAAGGATATGCTATCTTTAAATATAATAATGGAATCAATCCAGTTCTCCATGACAGTACTCCTTTTTGCGAAGCACAAGTATTTCATTGCGAAGTTTTTCAAACTCCGATTTGGATAATTTGTCCTTTTCAAATAAGGCGTTTGCCAATTGAGTCGGTGATCCGCCGAAGGCCTTATTCAGCAGGTCATCGACGAGCCAGCGCTGTGTCTGATGTTTTGAATAATTTGCCGTATAGACATGCGTCCGGTTAGACTCATCCCGTTTAACCAGCTTTTTTTCCGTCATGATCTGCATCAGTTTCAAGACTGTGGTGTAGCCGGTCTCCCGCGTTTTATTAAGAACATCATATACAGCGCGTACCGTGCTTGGACCTAACTCCCATAGCGCATTCAAAATCGACAGCTCCGATTCAGTCGGTATAGGATTTTGCCTCTTTCTCATTTATTGGTTCCTCCCTTGAAATCTCTCTTTTACTTCTTTTCTCCGCTCAGCTGTGCCTTTATTGCCTTGACCTGTTCATAATCCTTGAATTTGTAAATCTTATATATGACACGGCCGTTAACATTTTCGTAACCCGGCCTAATCTGGGCGTTGGGATTATCTACATGGATCGTATCGGCGAAGGGCAGATCATCGTCTCGACTATTTAATACAAGCAGATAGTAGGTCCCGATATTGGTTTCTAAAATAACGGATTGAGTGTCCACGCTTTCCCAGCTGTTCAGATGGAAATTGGTGATCTTGGGGACATTTTCCAGTTGATTATCCAGGTTGTATTTTTCAGGGATGTTTATGGGTGCCCCAGCACAGGATAATATTAATATTGAAATAATAAATACTATTAAAACCCTAAGATATTTACTCATGATCTTTCCTCCCTAATTGAAGTGTTTTGAAGGATGAAATAAAATAATCCTGATCCGGCCAGACCGGAACCAAATTTCCTCTTAATTCTCCCTTAAAGAGGAAAAGAGATTACGAAAAAATATTGCCGGATAATCCTGATCTAAAAGCTTTAATGCCAGCATATACGAAAATATTCGTATTGTCAACGAATATTTTCGTAGTTATCAAAAAATTCGGGTTCCCATTCTCACAATATTAAGATTATGATTTTCCAGCAGATACAACATAATAAGGATAACGGAGAGAAACGAGCGGATACACGGGACAATTTTTGTGCAACTAAACGACCCTCGTCGGTAACACGAGGGGTTCTAAAATAGATTGCTTAAGATCAACTTCCTGCCATCCTGCCGGTAAGGGCGCGATTAATCGCGCCGCTACATCGCAGGGGCCAGTATCCTTAGAAGCACATCTGTGGTGATTTGGTCGGCAGCTACAGCCTGCAATGCATTATCTTAATATAATATTTGGAGGCGCTGAATATTTTTTTGACTATCAGGTATCGTTCCTTATAGTCTAAATTTCCAAAGGTCGTTGAGATCCTTCAGGTCTATGTTATTGAAATAAACATATCCGCCAAATAGCCAGAGATTGTCTTTGTTATCTATCCAGCTGGTGCTATCATGGCGCGCACCTGGTTTGTTCGTACGTGCAGCAACCCCTTTGACACCATAAATACCACACTGATCTGCCGTACTATCTCCGGACACCCAGGTCCACTTGCCGGTTGTTGAGCATGCGCTTAACATGTTCAATAGAAAGCCAAAAGTCATTACCCAATAAAATATATGCAAGCATGATAAGTTCTTCCTTTTCAAGACGAACTCTCCTCCTTTTGGCAGATAGAAAAGACGCACTCATTAATTTCATTGGAGAACAAACCTAATGGGAAGGGTATAGCTCTCAACAACCTTTACCCCATTTGACTCTCCCGGTATCCAGTTAGGCATAGAATTCACCAGACGTAATGCCTCCTCGTCCAACAACTCATGAGCGCTTTTCATTACTGTTGCATTAGAGACCTTTCCGTCTGTATCTATAGTAAGCTCAACCAGTACCAACCCCTCTATCCCTTGTTGTGCCGCTCGTATAGGATAGGACAGATTAGAGCTTAACCACGCAATCAAGGCTCCGGTTCCACCCGGAAATTCAGGAGATTTTGTTACATCTCCAGGAGGA
>Ga0153915_10003374_pt1 | contig 14663 bp, 13 predicted proteins | sample Opewatmetagenome_2_FD_107003 | JGI IMG/M metagenome (GOLD analysis project Ga0153915, IMG submission 107003) | Freshwater wetland microbial communities from Ohio, USA - Open water 3 Core 3 Depth 3 metaG | ecosystem: Environmental > Aquatic > Freshwater > Wetlands | place: USA: Ohio, Lake Erie...
AAATCATCACCTCTTCCGTAATTCTATATCCAGTCTTATTGATAGAAGTCACAAAACACCGGATTATTCACTATAATATCAATATGATGTAAGTTACTTAAAAAAAGAATAAAGGAGGGGCTATGACTGATTTTTTAATGCACAGAGGCGGTGAACTGGTTACAAAGGACCAGCTTGATCTTATTCCATTACCCGAACAGACAGAAAGCTATATGCCGGTATCTCATTACCATCTGGCGGATAAGTTTCTGACGATCAGCCAAGACATTTTAAGGAACTATGTCCTCGTCGGTGAAAACTACGGGATAGCGAGACAGGGGAGCCAGCTTTTTGCGGTCCTGAAATTCCAAAACGGGAAAAGCGAAATGGGATTGTCGATCGCTTTTCGCAACTCCTATGACCGATCCATGGCCCTCGGCATGGCGATCGGGGCCTCGGTCTTTGTCTGTGACAATTTGTCCTTGTCGGGGGAAATCGTGGTCATGAAGAAGCACACCAAGAATGTCTGGAACGAACTGGAAGAAACAGCCATCGCCACGATCTACAAGAGCCAGAAGAACTATGAGCAAATCACCTGTGACGCTGGCGCTATGAGAACTTTGTCGATGGATGATGGCGGAGCGTTCAGAGCCATGGGGCTATTGTTTGGTAAGGACATCATCAGCCCTCGGCAGCTGACCGTCCTCAAGGACGAATGGCTGAACCCTTCGCATCAGGAATTCAAACCAAGGAGTCTCTGGTCGTTCTATAACGCGGCCACTGAAAGCCTGAAATCGAGCCCACCCGTCACGATAATGGAAAAGCATATCAGATTGCACGCAGCCATCACCGATATCGGCAAGGAGGCCAGCCATGCTCAAAATGGAGCACCCGCTGCTGGACTTCTCTCCGGTGGCGAAAGGTAAGAAAGAAATTACCAGCGCTGAGCTACTGGAATTTCTGAAAGACAAACGAATCATACTCTCCTGCGGCCATCGTTTCAGCGTCCACAATTTATCCAACACCATGATCGTTTATACCGATGGACGGACAGTGTGCCACAATTGAGGCTATTAATCGGCTCATTGGAGATGAGCCAAAGCGCACCCTTGAATAAAATTCAGGGGTGTTTTTCTTTGTCATTTGCTACCCCTGCTGGACAGATTTCGGGTTTGTGTCAATTTCGGTCTTTTGGAACTTTAAAATAACTTACGAATTGCTTGTTTTATTGATAAGTTAATGATATTTTGAAAGAAGAATTGAATCAATCAAGGCCTTATGCAGGAGGAATGGGATACTAATGAATAATTGAGGGACAAGTTGATGAATAAATTTTCAAAAAAGATTGTTCTGCTAAGTAAGAACAGGTTTATCATATTTATGACCTGTCTTGTTATTTTTGCTCTCTCGTATTATTTCCATTCTGGATCATTCTTGCCAAGCGCCGACACCAAAGACCTTTGGTTCTATTCCGGACTATTTATGGTTCTGTTTTCGATGCTGTTTATAGAACCTTATTATTCTTCCCCAAAAAATGTCATTACCAATGCGACTCCACTCTTGCTGGTCTTTCTTGCAATAAAAAGCTCCTTTATCAATCAAACATTTTGGTGGGTAGCATTGACTTTTCTGCTGGCAATCATTTTTTTGTCAGTTTTAGCAATGGCGATTGAGGACAAGAATAATAGCCCTGAATATTTCAAAAACAGAATCTCGAATATTCTGAAAAGATTCGTTGTTACAGTGGGTACGGGAAGAATTCTGTATTCCTGTGTCTTTGTATATTTTCTGCTTTCGTATTACTCCATCCAAGACAGATATACCCTTGTTTTGTTTATTTTTTGGTTCCTTGTCCTGCTTATCAATCCTAAAAATATCCATAACAATTTTTCTTCAGCTTTTAAGGAAAAAGATGCGAATCAATTGGGAGAAATATTTGGTATCCAATCAAAAAAGATCTTCCTGGTTAAGCTATTTGAAGACAGAAAACGGATCAGTAAGTTTGATTTAGTCAAATTTAGATATTCAATGCAGGATACGAACGATCTGATTATTCAAGGGATTGTCTTTGATACATATCTCTTGAATCAGGAAAAATGGGCAAAAGTAATGCAGCTTGCCACTCCTAAAGCAGAAGACAGAAATCTTGAGAAGAATATTGTCTATAAAATATCCGATCCTGAGCAAATAAAGCAGCTTTCTAGGGAAATGAATATTGAAAAATTCGTAGGCGTTGTTATTGGTGGGTCTACTATTGGGAAAATAAAATTTGAATATTCGAAAAAGAATGATGATCTTCAAGAAGGGGATTTGTTGGAGCTAAGGGTTGGGAGCAAGAGGCTATTTTATCAGGTTATCAACGGTACTACCGCAGAGGAAAAACTAGAGGCAAGGAACGAGACCGGTTTCATTGAAGGTGATGCAATACAACTTGGTGAGTGGCAAAACCGTAATCTTTCCTTCCAGAAATTCGGGTGGGTTCCCGCAATCAATACGCCAATTTTTATGGCAACGACTGAAGACATCGAAAAAGAACTTCAGCCTTTTGATTATCCTGACTATAAGCTGGGATTAATTCCAGGGACATTACTGCCATCAGTTATCAATCTAAAAGACGCAGTAAGCCACCATATGGCGCTACTTGGTGTGACAGGCTCCGGTAAATCTTTCATAGCGAGAGAGATAATTAAAGAATTAGCGAAGGATATAAAAGTTATCTGCGTCGATTTGACGGGCGAGTGGAAGGACGGACTTTCAGAATTTAAGCCAGAACAATTAATTGATCCTGCAGGGCTTGCGATTGTTGAAGAGAAAATTGCCCAAAAGGAGAGTTCCAAAGGGAATAAATCCGCAGTTCTTAGCTACAAAAAAGAAATTCACGATAAGCTTAATGAATATATTCAGAAGTTTGCGGAATCTAAAAATAATATAACTGTTTTTGAACTGCCAGATTTGTCAAATACTTCATTTGTTTTAGAATTTACTCAGATGTTTCTAGAAGGTGTATTTATTTATGCAAAGAAAAATCAAGATAAGAATTTCTGTATTGTTTTGGAAGAAGCACACACAATAATTCCTGAAACGTCATTTTTAGGTGATTTGGGTGACTATTCAAGCAACAAAGGTTTGGTTAGCAAAATGGGGCAAATCGCTTTACAGGGCCGAAAATATGGGGTTGGTTTTCTCGTGATTGCTCAGAGAACTGCAAACGTTTCCAAAACTGTTTTGACACAATGCAATACGGTGATCTGCTTTCAGGCGTTTGATGAAACGAGTTTTAACTTTTTAGGAAACTACGTTGGGAAAGATATGGTTCAGGCATTGCCGAATTTAAAGCAATATCATGCGATTGTTGCAGGAAAGGCAATGAAATCAAATATGCCTATGATAATCGATTTGAAAAGATAAATAATTCAATGGGGAAAATCAATGGCTAAACCAAACGTGACAAGAACATATGGCGCGATACATTTTGAGGATCTAGACCCTCATCGTTTTGAAGATTTGATTCGGGAGCTGATTTATGATTTTAAAGATTGGCAGAGTATCGAAGCCACCGGCAGAGGCGGAAGTGACGATGGTTTTGATATTCGTGCTTACGAAAAAGCTGAGATAGGTACGACTGAGGAAAATCAAAACGATATAGAAGAAGAACATATTCGTCCCATGGAAGGCAACTTGTGGATGATCCAAGGAAAAAGAGAGAAAGAAATTGGTCCCAAAAAGATAAAAGATATACTCGCAGATATTAAACCTGAAAATCCTCCTTATGGTTATATTTTGGCTGCTTCAGCAGATTTTACAAAAAAATCTTTTGATGTCTTTAGAGAAGAACTTCGGAAGAAAGGGGTAATGGAATTTTACTTGTGGGGAAAAGCAGCGCTTGAAGATATGCTTCACCTGCCAAAAAATGATCGGATATTATTTACATTTTTCGGTATATCCTTAGTGAGTAAAAGAAAAACCAGAACAACGGAGGTAAGATCAGCCGTCATCATAAAAAACAAATTATATAGAATCCTCGGAGAAAGAGATTTTCACGAATCAATTCTGGTGCGAGATATAAAAGATACAAAATATCCGTTCAAAAAAGAATATTCAGATTTTGAGAATAAACCGAGATGGAAAGAATATGTGGCATTTGAACACCATCCGCTTGGTCTATGCTGCCACAATCATGAATTCTTTGCCTATATCGATAGGGATAAAAAGGAGTGGGATTTCACTTTAGAGGCTGATTTAGTTTACAGAAAGATAAATGATCATGAGCAGGAGGAAAACGAAAAGAGGACCTTGGTAACTGAATTTTGGGAGCGATTGCCAAGAAAAAACCAGGGGCATTTTCTAGTCGATACTCTACTAAGATATGCTGATATCTTATTGGTTGATGAAAAAGGGGATGTTCGTTATGATATCCCCCATCTTTACGTAGATTTCATGGACAGAGGCCCGTTTTCGGGAGGTTGGGAGTATCTGCAAATTAATAATGCTGAAATTGATTTAGACGGTTATAAAAAAATAAAAATATTCCCAGAAAAAATCACGAAAGAAAAAATTAAAAACATCATAAAAGATAAAAAAATCACGTTAAACGCTGAAATTCAGAAAATATACAAATCGACATATCAGCTGGATACACTATACGACGCAGAAGGGAAGTATTCTTTTTTAAAACCAAAAGACGTTATAGCCATGGATAGCCTGCCAAATGAGAATGGAGAGACGTTTATTCAAGTTACATATGTATTTCAAGCAAAGATCAAGGATATATTAAAAGATTCACCAGATGCATGGAAAACACGAACTCATATTCAGGCTCAATTAAATCGACAGTTTGATGAAAATGAAGAAATTAAAGTGATTGAATTCAGGAGGATATATAAGTGGCAGCTAGAAGGCAATCCTAAGCAAGATGAGGGTTTTCTTGAAGAGCCAGTTGGCTAATTTATAAAAATGCTTAGCCTTTGTTCCTGTGATTAGATTATGCTCTTTATTGTCGCACATAGAAACTAAAACTATACCTTAGTGAGGGCGACATGGCTGATAAATCCCCCAAAGCAGATCTCAATATCTATCTCGCCAAACCCGAAGTTACTATTCCGTCTGAAGTCCTTAAAGATCTCGTTACCTTGAAATCATTTGACCTTCAAGTAAGTGGGATCACCCCTTGCAAGCTCTATGTTAAAAATAACTTCCAAAATCCACCACGATGGGCCGGTTTCTTTTCTCCTGACATCTCGGTTGATTCGTTTGGAATGAATTCGTCGACCGGTGCGGCACTCTACGCTAAAGTTGGCAATGCTACGTTCGTCCTGACCTTTGGACAAGGCCACCATATGGTTGACACGACGAACATTGAAATGAATTTTGGACTGAGGGCCTGCCTAAATCTGGTTGATGTTTCAAGCCTTCGCAGTATTGACAAGTCATCTTTTGAACAACACCCGACACAAACACGTGAGCAAACAGGAATCGCAACGGAGCTTCAATACTTCGGCGTAAATATTGAGCGTGATCTTCTACGTGCCATCACTGGAAAGCCAAAAAATGAAAAGTATGGTTCGCGGATATCGCATCAAGGATGCAGGTAAAAGCAAGGCAAAGACCCTGGCGAGATTTATAAGAGGCCTTGGCTTAGATGTTAAGGTGTCGGCTATAGATGGCAACTTGAATGAATCTGGTAAGGCTGTCGATGCGCTTTCAAGCGCTGATGTTGTCTTTGGGTGCACGGATGATTCGCTTGGGCGAGATTTGATGAATCAGGCGATGTATTACTATGCGCAAGCATATATCGATGTCGGGTTAACTGGTTTTGTGGATCTGGATAAGGAAGGGTATCCATATCTAAGGGATCACCAAGGGCGCATCAGCTGTGCCTTGCCTGAATTTGGGGCGTGTCTTCGCTGTCAGCGAGTGGTCACTGATCAAAAGTTGCAGTATGAGCAGGCAGTAAAAGACAATCCTGAATTGGCCAAGCTCGATCCCGTTACGCTCAAACGGGACTATTACCTGGTCGGTGGTGGTGAGCAGGCTCCCGGAGTTGGCCCCTTTACCAGCGCCACGGCAGATATAGGTATTGCAACTTTTATGAACTTGCTCAGGCCATATAGAGACATATCAACCGAATTGAGACCCGACAATATCTGGATTGATTTTGTTCACATGAATATCCATAGTAATGAACCAATAGATGATCCGGAGTGTATATATTGTCGCAATCGCGCACTGATAGCGAAAAACGAAGGTAAATACCGTTTAGAAATTCCAAGCCTAGGACGAATAATCAATGATTAATTTTCTAAATAAAATTTATCAGGCGCTATTTGGGCGCGAATCGCAACGGCAACACAGAGAACCGGATGTTCGCTATAACTCCTTAACGGTCCTTGCTAAAACGCCGAGCAATGAGAATGTTGGAGAAAAAGATTTCATCACGGTTGTTTTTCAAAATAAGCCGGTTTGGGCATTATTCCGCTGTCCTTGTGGATGTCGTCATGTAATATCTCTATCTCTGCAAAGAATTCACAATCCGCACTGGAATGTTTCTAAAAGTTCATCTGGTAGGCCAACAGTGTATCCTTCTGTTTGGCAGAAAAAAGGTTGTCACAGTCATTTCTGGATCAAGGATGGAAGAGTCTATTGGGTCAGATGATGCTAGGCGCAAGTTTAGGAGAAAAAGGACCGATGAACGAAAAGAAACGAGGATGATGAACGGTTCTTGGATCAGAAAGCCGATGAAAACCCTTTAAAGGCGTCTGGAAATAAAAATTTAGAGGATTTAATAACTTAAGATAAAATGTGAGGCAAAGACATGAACGTCTATTTCTCAGACATTTTTGGAGTTGATCCCGACGTTATTGAAACCTACGGCGCTTTTAATATTTCCCTTATCAATGATCTTCCCTTGTTTATAGATCCTTTCTTGCTCTTCAATAGTGATAAGGAAGAGTATCAAAAGCTACATAGCCAAATCCTTGATTATGTCGCATTTCTCCGCGATAAATCTCTTGAACAAGGTATGCGGTTGGGGCTGCTAAAAGCGTGGTTTCTTTTTTCTGAAGTTAAACAAAATTGGTTTGGTTACAGCTTGGTTGGGAACGGTGGAAGCGGATTAGGAATGGATTTCGCTACCGCCTTGAATAATAACTTACATACCCTGTTTACTAATTTTGGTAAGGAGACGATTACTGAAAGCAGCCATCTTGAAAAGCTCTGTCTCGTAAAAGACGGTGTTGGTCGTGACAATATCAGCGATTTTACCACCAACCTCATAAAGGGATATCTTTTAGAATACACTCAGGAATTTGCAAAGAAATATATAGACCCGTCTAAATGCGCTTCGTTTACGATTCGCAAGGTTCGCTTTGATCACGATAAAGAAATCTGGGTATCCGGAACATTTGTTCTCCCATCATATAATAATGATTTTGTTCTGCTGACACCTAAGGATATGCTCACAAAAGATGAGACATGGATTAATAAAATCGACATAATTGCAAAATTCCATGACATTGTTTCGGCGGTTTCAAATATTGAGCTGCGAGACCAGTTAAGCTTCTATTTTACTTCGAATCTCCCGCGTCCGACCCGGAAGAAAAAAGGCGGGGGCATGAAAGCACCTTCAAAATCTGATATAGCAAAGGCAATTTCTGCCGTAATTGCAAAATACCCTGATTTCATTGATTATTACATTCATTATAAAGAAGAGCACGGAGAAGAGGCTAAATCCGTAAGCGAAGAAAAAGTTCTGGCGACTAAAGAGCTTTTTGTTACAGAACTTGCCTCGTTCATTGAAGATTTACAGGAAAAATCAGATTTCTATAAAACACCCGGCGATACCTTGGAGGAAGCATATCAAAGAGTAATGTTTCTCAAGAATGTCATAGAGAATAAAGATGGATATCGCATATTCTATGTAAAAGGTCAGCCAATCAAAAGAGAAGCGGACATTCAGATTATGTTCAGGCTAACCTGGTTTGCAACTTCCTCTGACGTGACCCGAGAAGCAAATGAAGGGAGGGGGCCTGTAGATTTTAAGATATCTCAGGGAGCAAGAGATAAATCCCTTGTGGAATTCAAGTTGGCTAGCAATCCAAGACTGAAACATAATTTAGAAAAACAAGTGGAAATTTACAAGAAAGCGCATGATACCGATAAGGCTATTAAGGCGATCCTCTTTTTCACTTTAGAGGATGAAATGAAAGTTAAAAAGGTTTTGTCCGAATCAGGGTTATTAAATGAGAAATATGTTGTGCTAATAGATGGGAGGAATGACAATAAGCCATCGGGATCAAAAGCTTAATATGTTACATATTTATTGACTAAATGAAAGATGAGCAGCTGTATGCTTGTTTTAACTCCCGACACATTCTCAATTCTGCCATGATGCACTCCAAAACGGTGGGCCTCTTGCTCATTTTGTTTTGACAGTATATAATTTAACGGAAACAAATGTTTAGGGAATTTCCTCTAAAGCAAGGCCAAAACCCTGCTTTATTTTCTCCCATTCTCGCAGTTCCGCCACGATCTGGTTCCAACCAGTGAGTGTGCGGTCCACGTAATTGATATTACTGATAAATTAAAGTCAGATTTGTATTTCAGTTAAGCCTCAATCAGGCGGTTTTAAAATCTTCATTTTTTCGTCAAAAAATCCCATACCGTAGGGATTTTTTTTGTTAAAATCCCTTGTTTTTGTCCTATATAAGCCTTAATTTGATGGTTCCAAAATTTCATTTAAAATAAGCTTTTCAAGATACCATTATTGATGGATATTTGTGATATAATGTAATCAAATAATTGATTAAGATATGCTAAGCCTTGAGGAAGTACGGAAGTCATTAAATGATCCTTCTATTTCCGACGATAAGGCCTTGGAAATCCGAGACCAGTTTTATGCTCTGGCTGAAATCATCTTTGAAAAGTGGCAGACGGATCGTAAAAAAGAAAGAGATAATCCTAGCCAGATACACTCCAAGTGAAGAAACAGTGGAGGATTCCAGAGGTGCGAAAAATATTTTGAAGAAATTTGGCTGGGAGCGAACAATTAAAAGATACGAAAATTAAGTGGTAAATAATTATGAACTGGGAAGATACATTTATTTTGTGGAGTAAGCCACCCGGAAAAACAGAGCAAGATAAAATGGAGAATGCCGAAACGGCAGTTAAAAAGGCCATTGCTGCGCATGACCGTCTCTCCCGTATGGATATTACCGTGTTTGCCCAAGGTTCTTATCGGGCAAATACAAGCGTGAAGCAAGATAGCGATGTTGACGTGTGCGTGCGTCTCAATTCAACTTTCTATGAAAGATACCCAGAAGGAAAAACCAGAGAAGACTATGGCAATATAGATGGAAGCATCAGTTTTTCTGCTTACAAAGATTTGATCGATGAAGCGCTAAATGACTATTTCGGATCGCAATATGTAACTCGCGGGAATAAAGCCTTTGATGTTCATGCAAACTCATACAGGGTGAACGCTGACGTCGTGCCAACATTCGCATACCGCTATTATCTTGGAGACGGCGACGAAAATTACATTAAACCAGTCGGGGTGGCATTTTATGCAGACAAAGGTGGCAGGATAATAAATTGGCCAGATCAAACTTATTCAAATGGTGTTGAAAAAAATAATGCTACATCTCTCCGATACAAGAAGGTAATTAGAATACTTAAAAATCTTCGTAACGAGATGCAGGAAGATAAAATTGCTGCAGCCAATGAGATTGCTTCATTTTTAATCGAAAGTCTTGTTTGGAATACTCCAAATGAAGGATTTGGGCACTCGGATCTAACCGGCGATGTCAGATATGTCTTAGCTCACACATTTAACGAAACCCGCTCTGACGAAACATGCAGTGAATGGAGTGAAGTGAATGAGGAAAAGTATCTGTTTAGACCTTCCCAACCATGGAACAGAACACAAGCCAATAATTTTCTATCGGCCGCATGGGATTATATTGGTTTTAAGTAAAATATGAAAAACATACGCAAAGAAATTTTAGTCTGGATACGGCTCGGCTCATTAGTAATAATCTGGGTCGGCGTACTTCTTGTCTCAAACGTTCCATTGGCAATTAATTGGGAGGCAATAAAAAAGCTGCCGGATGTGATAACGATTTATGTTTTCCTTGTCTTAATTTTCACAAAATGGGCATGGAGATTTCCAATATTCAAGGGCTGGTTAATCCCATTTCCAGACCTAGAAGGTACATGGAAAGGTGCAATCCAAAGCACATGGGTTGATTTTAGCAACGGCCAAAAGGTTCCAGCAAAAGCAGTTACTTTGGTAATCAAGCAGACATTCTCGAGTATCAGTTGTGTAATGTATACCGCCGAATCTGATAGTTACAGTACAACGGCCCAGATCAATGAGGATGATGAAAGTGGTGTGTTTCGTCTGAGCTATAACTATACTAATCGACCTCGTGCTAATGTGCGGGACGGGAGCGCCATCCACGACGGAGCCGCTATATTAAAGATAATACTTGAGCCGGATAAGAAATTAGAGGGTGAGTATTGGACAAGTCGTAAAACAACAGGAGATATCTCCGTTAAATTTATATCAAGAAAGCTTACGCAAAATTTCGAATGAAACAAGATATTGCTTCGCAAGTAATTGCTCCCATCTCATAGGCTTAGGATGGGACCCCCTTGCTCATTTTGATTTTGCAATATATAATATAGCAGTTATTGATTTTGGGTTATTTCCTCTAAAGCAAGGCCAAAACCCTGCTTTATTTTCTCCCATTCTCGTAATTCCGCCATGATCTGGTTCCAACCATTGAGCATGCGGACCACCAAACGGGATTTTTGGGTTCCACAAGTACGATTTAGCTCGTAGATAAGCCCCAAACGGGCGGTTCCAAAACCTTTTCCCCGGATATACGAAATTCCCTCAGGAAATACCATTTTTTGGAACCGTATTTGAGAAGCCGACAAATCCCACCATTGTCGTCCAAGGTTTGTGATAAAGTTATTCGCATAAGACAAAACACCTTCAATATCAAATTGATCAATCCTTGTTTCATCAAGCGATATTTTTGTGGCCATGATCTGATTTTCTATTTCTTGCTTGCGTTCTCGGAACTCTTCGGGTGTATATGATCCGTCTTCCCTCATATCAAAAATATTTTTTCGCTTTTCTTCTAGCACTGCAAGATGCCGTTCATATTTATGAGCGTTGTCTTGGATGAATTTGCATTTTTCTTCCCATGAATCCAAGGCTATAGACTTGAATAGTTCTAGGAATTCCTTTTTTGGCGTGATTCGCTTGAGGTATTCAACAAAATCACGCTCTAAATCATATTTATTTATCCCTTTGCCATACGTTGGACATTCTTTGTTATAACAGTGGTAATAGTAGTATTTCCCGCCGTTTCCATGCGAACAGCTGCCTGTCAATTGCCTTCCGCAATGCCCACACAACACAGTTTTCCGTAAAGGGAAATTGGGATTTTTTCTATCATACTTTACTATTGATCTCCTTCCCGACAAGATATGGCGTATTTTAAAATATTCCTCTTTGGTTATCATTGGTTTGTGTAGGCCCCGCACTTCTTCTTTTGTCCACGGGTTCATAAGAATGCCAGCATAAAAATTAAGGTAACCGCCAAATATCTGGCTAACGAATTGCGGGCTTGTTTTTCTGCCTCTGATTTCGCTCAAGCCCAATTTATCAAAATAGATTCTCATTTCTACTAGTGAGTAAATCCCCTTGGAGAATTCCTTCAGCCCCTTCTGAATGATAGGGAAAATTTCTTCGTTGGGTTGATCAGGTTCATTTTTCTTCTCGCCGCGTCTTTTGGCATGTTGGCAGTCATAGCCGATAGGAGGCTTGAAAGGATATATGCCTTGGCTAATTCTACTCATCATGCCATCCACGCATCTTTGCGCTCTGACGGAATTATCAAATTCCGCGCTGCCTGCCAGAACGGTTTCTATAAATTTTTCGGCCGGATTGTTACCGATGGGCTCAGTTACGGAATGCAGTGTTACACCGAAATCAAGGAGGGTTTTCCTGACGTAAAAATGATCTTCGGTGTTCCTGGCGAAGCGATCCACCTTATAGACCACGAAAGCATCGACCTTGTCTTTATTCCTTCGGCAATATTCAATCGCTCGTAAAAACTCAGCGCGCTGAGCCGTTTTGGCAGAAGCTCCTTCTTCGCGATATATACCAAGAACCTCAATGCCCTTGCTTTGACAATAACCACGGCAAAGCTCATCTTGATGCTCCAAGGATGTGCCTTTAACTTGTTCCTCGCTTGATACCCTTACATAAATTATGCCTTTCATGTTTTTGTTTTTAGACAACTTAAAAGGACAGTCTGGCTACCCAACATCGCTTCTCCGAAGATCAGTTAACGTTGGCAGACTGCCCTTTCAAAGCAACGTTAATAGATCCAAAAATCGGAGAATTATTTAATGTTGGGTAGCATATATAGTATATGATAAAAAATATTATTTGCAAAATTGATGAATTGAATTAATATGATACGAAAATAAAAGGTATGATTAAACCTGAAATTGATGAAGGGCGGTTGCTGCTAGCATCCGCCCTTTCTGTTAGCGATTGAATCGATAGAATCCGTTGTGACTTTGCGCCAACTGAATGGCAAAAGTTTTAACCAAGGGCTCCTCGATTAAAAACACGATGCGGGGAAGGTTATCCATCAACGCAAGGTGATTGGGGGACAGGTACGGCAACCCGAAATTGTAGATAGCCTGCTTTTTTTCTTCAATCAGCTTGACGCATTGGAAGATGTTGGTGGTAAAGTAAACATCGCCCTCTGATTCCAAGCTGCAGAAATTGTACAGATAAAGCTCAGGATTAAAGCTCTTATGAAAGACCGGGTTGTTGTCTTTGATCCTGATTCCATAGTAAGCGACTTTCATCGCTGTTTCGTCTCTGACAACAAAGGCCACACAGCCGGAGAGCATCGTTTTCCCTTTGGGTATGCCGATTTCCTGCTTACTGCAAATTTCCTCTGAGATGCCTTTGTTCTTGAGAAAATCATGATACTGAAGCTCGTAATTGAGGTTCAGCGCTTCGGTGATTTTCTTGGCATTGACCCCCAAAGCATTCTTGATAAGAAGTTGATTGGCGTCTTCCCAAGTTAAACCCTTGTGGTTCATCGCAAGGCCAATGATATGGCCGCTTGATTTGCATTTTGGGCAGTAGTAAAGATTTTTCTTGTCTCCGTATGCCTTGATCGATGCTTGCCCTTCGCAATCCGGATTCGGGCAATCAAACTTGGCGTAGGAGCCTTGGGTTTTGAATTCGATACCGAGCGACCCCAGCGCCTTTTCGGTATCAACTGCCCGTAGGGTGTTTTTGTAACTCATTTTACTGGTCTCCTTTCTGTGGGTGGATTTGGTGGGTGAAAAGATAAAAAAATAGGCTCTTGTGGCTTAATTAACCACGAACGGCTCTTTTAACTTGTTAGAAATATCAATAAGATAGGATTTATTGTGGCAGGTATAGAGTTTTCGTAATCAGCAGGTCAGCAGTTCGATCCTGCTCATCGGCTCCAGTTTTCAAGGGGCTACGTAAGTAGCCCCTTTTTATTGTGGGGTAATTAGTGACAAGGAATGACAAGGTTACTCATGTCATCCGGTTTAGGCGTACCTTTCTCTCTTTCACCTACAATTACACAACGAAAGAAAATAATCAAATAACCTATTTGCTCGACCGCACCGGCAAAACCCGGGCGCCGGGAGAGAAGGACTGGGGATACCAGTAGTAGTTGGTGTAATAGAAGAGGGCGGCCTCGGAACCATTTGTCTCCGATGCCCAAACCGCAACTGATGTTTTCTTTATTACAGATCCATAGGCGCTGTTATACACTTGCCTCAGTTCATCAACAGTCGGCAACCGCCAGCCGGATTTTCCGCCTCCGCTATACCCATTGCAGTAGATATTGGCATTAGTCCAGTTAATATCCGACCCGTTATCATGATCCGCCCACATCAAGCCTGCTTGCGTGTCCGTAACTGTGCCGTCGTTGTTGTTTACGAAACGATCCGCTGCTGTCGAATACTCTGCAGAAACAAAAGACCCCAAAAACAATACCATACAAACCAAAACCAGAATCCTTTTCATGATGCTCTCTCCTTTTCTCTTTTATCTTTACGTTCTTCATCAGTACAGCAATCTATATGCCATTTGCTAATAACCAGCATTGCCGGGCGCTTGCAAGGTTTATTTTTTCTGGAGAAGTTCATACCTGCCAACTTTGTGGGCACTGAGTACCTCCCGATATTGCAGAGATGGGTAGACGAACACTGCCACAAACCGGGTGCACCGAAAGTTATAATGGCAACGTTCGCTACTTGGGACGGGAAATGGGCGATCCCCGTGCCGCCTACGTATCCCCCCTTTACAGAGGGGCAGGTGGTGAATACGGTAGAACCGCCCCATTAGGGGATGACTTTGCCGCAGATCGATCCGAAATCACTACGCCGCTTTTGCAAATAAGACATCACTGATTGTGACATTAGGTCACTTTTGAACGCTTAATCTACAAATAATAACGAAAAGATCTGGCTTGTGCAGATAATTTGTAATCAGCAGGTCAGCAGTTCGATCCTGCTCATCGGCTCCAGAAAACAGAAGGCGATTCGCTTAGGGAGCGGGTCGCCTTTTCTGTTTTTGTCGCGGCGTTGACGGATTCAGGGCCGCGATT
>Ga0153915_10003375_pt1 | contig 14662 bp, 14 predicted proteins | sample Opewatmetagenome_2_FD_107003 | JGI IMG/M metagenome (GOLD analysis project Ga0153915, IMG submission 107003) | Freshwater wetland microbial communities from Ohio, USA - Open water 3 Core 3 Depth 3 metaG | ecosystem: Environmental > Aquatic > Freshwater > Wetlands | place: USA: Ohio, Lake Erie...
TTACGCCCAGTTACGGTCCTTACTGATAGTCCGGCCATAGACTCGGCGCGCTCTTTTGTCGAAGCAAGACCCTCCACTAAAACATCATTCTGTCTGACACGAGACACCCTGCCAGAGCGCTGTTTCCTCTTGTTCAGGATGATGCTGCCGGGTATTTCGACTACTTGGCCAGAGCCGACAATGCGCATTTGGGTAGGAGACAGATCAGTCCGCATCAGAACCACCCTCATGCCAACCTCGGCGGCAATCTCCTTCTGGAGTAGCAGTGCAATGTTCGATTCGTTGCTATCAGCCTCGTCGACTATTACTTTCTCACCGTTCTCTATTTCAAATGGCATGATTTCGGCCGTGACAGTGGGCATACCCACAGTTGCACTGACAATCATTCTCTTGACCAGACGGCCACGATATAGTGGATTAGCTCGAAACGCCAGAATGAGACCAGTGGTCGTCTTGAGTGATCCAGGCTCGCAGACGTAGTCACCTCGGCTGACTACTCGGTCGGATAGATCTGGGAGATTGATTCCGACTCTGTCGCCCGCGCTCGCTCGACTCCGCGGCTCACTGAAGGTCTGGATCGACCTGACTTTCCCCTTCATGCCCTGAGGTAATAGCTCAAGGATATCGTCCGTCTGGAGTTGACCCCTCAAGATCGTGCCGGTGACAACAGTGCCATGGCCTTTCACTGAAAAGGCGTGATCAATTGGCATAAGGAAAGATCCTTCTTTCTGTCTCACCTTCGGAACAATCGTGCGCAGCATTACATCACGAAGCGTGTCGATACCGCGACCGGTAAGTGCAGAGACCCTGACGAACTCGGTTTTTGTAAAGGACATTCCGCCCACAATCGACTTCATGCGGTCCTCTACCAGAGTCTGCTGGTTCTCGTCGGCTATGTCCGTTTTCGTGATTACCACTATAATCGTATCAACGCCCATTGACTCAAGCAACAAGAGGTGCTCCCCGGTCTGCACCTTGGGACCCTCGTCGGCTGCAACAGCTACTAAGGCGGCATCGATAATCCCGGCCCCAGCAACTACACTGCGGAAAAGGTCTGCATGACCCGGCGAGTCCACAAGCGTCACGAGATACTTACCGAGCACAAACATAGTGAAGCCCAAATCTATGGTTATACCCCGTTCCCGAGATTGTGGATGCTTGTCAAGTCCAGCAGTGGACACCTTCTGGCTGAGGGCCCTTGCTAGCTGCGTCTTGCCATGGTCAATGTGACCAACCAGACCAACGTGAATCGGGACAAGGCTTTCCATTCTCAGGCTCATTGTATGCTCCAACCTCAGCGCGTTAAAACCTTCACCGAGGGACCGTTCAGCTGCTAGAACGTCCCTAGCAGGTGCAAGAGCAAGTTTGGGGTTGCTTTATTGGGGGAACTGGCTGATAGAAAGCCATGGTATCACGTTCGCTGGAGAAGATGATGCTTGTTGCAGTCGGTTTGACCACTGCCGTCATAGTGGGCGTGCCGGTTCTTCTGTACGCCATCGACACTGTGAATGCGGCATCCGAATTTGAACTCGCCAGAACGTTTGCGCAAGAAGTGCAGAATGCGACTGACCGGGTTGATCTAGGGGTTGTTGCGAACGTCATATCTAATGTATACGTCCCGAACGGTGTTACCGTGACTGCAACAGGGAATACCCTTGCAGTATCGTTCCAAAAGAGCACTCAGGAGCCGATTGTCTGGACGAGCTCCTATGCTCACAACATTGTCATTGTCGGGGCGCCCATCAGCGCGGAGACGTGCAATATGGAAGTAAGAATGACATCAGGCACAATCGAGATCATTTTTGTTCCCCACCCTTAACGGGTGATTTGAAACAGACTTCTATATCGATTGCGGAAACGCGTTGCCAAGAGAGCAATGGAGAGATTGTCGGATTCTCTGCTCAGATCTGATGACATGTAGTTCAGGCCATTCAAGACCGATCGCCTTGGTGCAAGCAGTTCACGAGTTGAGTATGTATCTGAAACGAAACATAAAAGGTAGGATTCGCAGATACTAGCGCAGGTTCTGAAATTGAAGGCAATCCCTGACAGAGTATTGTTCGTTGGTGTCATTCATACTGATATAGACAGCGTGAAGCATGTCAGGAAAGCGGTGAAAGAAACAAAGCCAGAAGTCGTTGCCGTCGAATTAGACCGTGATAGGTACCAGCAGCTCCTGCACCCCCCGACAGAGCAGGAAATGACGGCTCAAGTTCCAACGGGCGAAGTTGTTCAGGATTTGTTCCAGCAGATTGCGCTACTAGAAAAGAAACTCGGAAATGTAACAGGTTCCGATGTTGGAGCGGAGATGCTGGCTGCAATCGAGGAAGGCAGGAAGCTCGGTTCGAAGATAGCCCTTGTAGACAGACCGATCCAAGCAACAGCACAGGCCATCATGTCCGTTCCTCTGGACGAGGTCTATAGGATGTTCAATATGATTCCGGGGGCTTCGGACGACATACAACATGGTGACGCTCAGGATTTGATGACGACGCTCAAGGAAGAGGGCGCGGTGACTGCGGTAATGGAGGAGTTTAGGTCTGAGTTCCCTCATCTGAGCAATGCATTGATTGACGAGAGAGACAAATACGTGGCAAATGCTCTTTGCACGATACTCAACGACGTGAAGGGCAAGATCGTCGCCGTGCTGGGTGCTGGGCACATTGAAGGAGTGCAAAACGCCCTGTCAAAGTTGCTAGAGTCTCAGGCGGGTTCCTAGAGACCGAGACCATGCACGACCTCGTCAATACCTTGGCCAGTCTTTGAGCTCACTAAGAAAACCGGGAGATCTGAGTCTACTTCACGAACATCGCTAACCAGTGCCTCAACGTCAAAGTCGAGCACTTCGGCAAGGTCTATCTTGTTTATCACGATAATATCCGCCCTCTTGATTGTGAGAGGGTGCTTTCGAACCATATACGGGCCCTCGGTGATTCCAAGGAGGACTATTCGCTTCTCGACTCCAAGAGAGTAACCTGCAGGGCAAATCAGATTGCCAACATTTTCAATGAAGACGAGCTCGTACTTCGATAGGTCAACATCCTTCAGGGCGAAACGGACCATTCTTGCATCAAGATGACAGGCATTGCCAGTGTTGATTTGCACCGTGTCTATGCCGTGAGAGGCAACCCTATCGGCATCAATCCTAGTAGCCAAGTCACCTGCGACCATGAGAATCTTGTAGCGTCCTGACATCTTTTCGCATAATGCTTCAATGAACAACGTCTTCCCGCTACCTACGGAACCCATGACATCGAAAGCGTGAATCCCGTGCTTCTTGAATTCGTCAGCATTGGAAATAGCAGCACCCTTGTTCGCACCAAACAGGTCCTTTTGCACGTCGATTGATACGGTCTTGTTAGACATTCTCGTCACGTTCCGTTCTTTCCAATGTCAATTGCTGGGGATAAGCATACAGATAGTGCCCGAGCAGGGGCCTGATAACGGCCCTCTCCACGAACAGGGCAACTGGTGCCCAGAACAGCCCTTGAATAGTGTCCGCCAACGCTGCCAGGAAAGCGGCTTGGAACGATTCGGTGAGTGGAAGAAACACTGTCATGTCAGGCACGAAGCCGCCAATTAAGCCGCCGCCCAATACGACCATCAGCGCGTACCTGAGACTGTCTCGGTCTTTTGTGAAATGAATCGCATAACCAGTTCCGACGCCCAGGAAGATGTTGCCAATCATGGGCATAAGCGGGAATTCACCTCCAGCTATCGCTCCGCCTACGCCAATAGCGGCTCCTACTAGCATTCCGCCCGCAAGGCCACCTACGACACCACTCAGCTCAGAGAAGAGAAAACCGGGTGTGAGTTCGACTAGATTGGGCACAAGCGGAATACGGATTAGGAAACGTGCAGCAATTCCTAGGGCCGCAATCATTGCCATGCACGTGACGGTGATGGTGTTCGTCCGAATCGGCATTGACAGCATTTACGTTGCCTCAAGAGACTGACATCCGCTCGGGCTTTTGCGGCCAGCCCGACGACAAGAATCTTCTGGTTTCATTGTACCATTTGTCAAGCTGAGCGAGCATTTGCTTCCTCACTGTCTCCGTTGAGATAGCTCTGTACATGTAGTAGTATCCGCCCTTCTCAATCGGCCTTGCCTCACGTTCCACTAGACCCTTTGTTCGGAGCTTGTTGAGAATTCGCTGAGTAGTGCTGCGGTCACGCACGATTGCAGAGGATATCGATTCAACAGTCTGGGGTTCAGTGAGGAGACAGAAGTATGCGTCAATCTCGCTATCATGCAGTCCAAACGCACAGCACAATAGGTCTGAGGGCTTTTGGAGGCTTCTTGTGAAAAGGCCTTCCAATGGATCTCTGGTCTTCATTTGGATGTACTGAAGTTCAGTGAAAAATAAGGGTTGTGCAATAACTATGCACACTCGATGAGCGTCTCATAATACTGTGTTTCAAATCCTCCCGGACGGTCAACAGTCATGGTGTTGGCAGAACATGGACTTCAGTCCCTTCGTCGGTGATCCGGATTCCGCTTCGTGGGATACGCGTGAGCCAAGCAGACCCACGCCGCCCATTAATCTGGCACCACTGAAGAGGACTATTGAGTCCGACCCTGTACGCTCCAGAATACTCAGAGTCTTGATAGAAGACGGCGGATGGGTTACTACCGGTGACCTGCTCAGAGTTGCGCGGCAGGTAAGATCCATCATAGGAGCTGTGACGATTGGCACCATACTGGAAGGAATGAACGAACTCGTATCGTCGAGGCTCATTCTCAGTAGGGCCTCTCTATCATCAGGACTAGACTGGGCAGATTGGAGGATAAACCCGGACTGGCTGGAACCAACTCGAAAGCTACTGCAAATGGTGGGCCGTGTTCGAACAATGGGGGCAGAGGACCACGGAGTGGATGATATCCATTCTACCCGGATTCCGCCCCCTGACGGTCCTACTCATGATTGAGTAAGCTCTTAGTCGCTGAGTAATCTACTTAAGATGGAGACGCTGCCCCTAAACGCATGTCGCAAGCCCCCACGGACTCACCTGCAGAGCCACAGCAACCGGAAGCAGAGCATGCCATTGTGGACACTCAGCTTGTGGGTGTTTCCAAGGAGCATAGCAGAGTCATCCAGCTTGTTGTTGCTGCTGTCTTCGCGGCACTCTCGGCAGCGATTACACCCATTGCCTCGATGCTTCCGAGAATCCCCGGGTGGGGAATTGCACTCTTCGATCCTGTTTCGCTTTTCTGGATCATCGCTTTTTTGATTGGTGGCATAAGAGTGGGAATGCTAAGTACTACGCTAGGCACTGTCTGCCTGTTCTTCTTCGACCCGACTGGCATCGGTCCGATGTTCAAATTCCTTGCCACTCTGCCAATGATAGTTGTACCATGGCTTGGAGTACGAAAGTATGGAACAAGATTCGGAGGACAGTACCTCGCACAACCTCTAGGGAGACTACCCTACGGCAATTACACGATTCTGATGATAGTGGCATTCTGCGTGAGGCTGCTTCTGATGGTTCCGGCCAATCTGATTCTTGTTCCCCTGCTGATATCACCCTACCTTACTACAGACTTCATTATCACCTATGCCTTGATTCTCAACGGAATCCAGAGTCTCTGGGACGCATTGGTACCCCTCATGATTGTTTACCCCACCTCGCTCTTCGACCACTCTAGGATGTGGTGATTTTCGCCAAAGAGAAGAGACGACAACGTAAACAATCGGGAATCGCTTAAATAGACTCAAGTGGTCCTGTCTGTAGAGACATCCTCTAGGGAAGGAATCGGCCACGGTCAGACGATGCGAGTACTGCGATTCGCCTGTCCCTGCAGACGCCACAGTGTGTCCAGTGTGTAGACAGGTCATTTCTGAAGAGGCTCTAGAGAGAGTCTTGCCTCTGCTGAAGAGACCTGAGGCACCAGAAGTCCGTGCGATGGGAACTATTGAGCGTCTATGGGGGGTAATCAGAAGACCTGCACTGACCTACCGAGATATCGCTCAGAGACCCGACGGTGCTGGCCCCTTCATGATAATAATGATGAATGCACTGTTGCTCATGGGCTTCTTCCTAGCGATATCATCGCACCTCACTGTCGTTGTCGTGACCAATGTTACCTCGGGAGCCACGGCGACCGTGTCCATCTTGGATACTACAGATGCCGGCATGTACTATGCAACGGCATTGGCAAGCATTGTATCCAACATCATGATTGGAATGATCTATCTAATCGTGGGTACCCTATTCGCCCATATCGCCTTCAAAGTCGCAGGGGGCACGGGGCGCATGACCAAGACGCTTTCAGTAGTTGGGTACAGTATGATGCCAGTGTTGCTCTTCAGAGTCATAGGATTCTTCGTTTTGCTTGCAGTCCTGCCGACATATGACATTGGACCGGGGGCAGTATTGCCTAATGTAGTTGCGTCCATCTATGGATCGGATGTCTGGCTTATCTTGGATTATATGACCACGGCATCATTTGTCTGGGTGGGCTTCCTTCTGACATTCGGTATAAGAGAGGCGCACGATACGTCCACGGTGTGGGCATTCCTAATCGCACTGACATGTATGATAGTCCTGGGTTGGACCTTCTGGCAGGCCCATTAACTCCACCTAGACAATCTCATAGAACGAAATTATGACAAACGCAATCAACCCGATCAGAGCGCCGACTTTGTCCAACGTACTGCCAATGACGAGTCTCTTCTTGTTTCGAGGCCCCGTTATAGGAGCAACTGCCGCGGCAATTATGACTATCGACCCAAGACAGAGGAGGAGGAGGTATGCTAGGTCGTAACTGGCATAGCCCAATTGCCAGATCAGAAAATAGCATAACACGCCAATCAGATTCAGCACAGCTTGTGTTGCGGCAGCGGCGCGATAACCGTAGACCCGTGCTATGGTCCTGACATTTCTCAGCGCGTCACCCTCAACGTCTTCTGCCCCCTTTATTGTCTCTCGGGCCTGCAGTATCATGAATGCAGTGATAAAGAAAAGCAGAGATGGAACGGGGATCGAATAGGCCTCGACTCGTTCTGCGTATATGAAAGACCCGTAGATGACACCGAACGCAAAAGAGAATGCTACCATGAGATTGCCCGCGATGCCAAGAGCCTTCACTTTTGCAGCGTATGTGTACCCAGCGCTCTCAAAGAACACAACGATGAGAGTACCGAAGGTGCCATTCAACCACGCAAAAAGGACTCCCAATGCACTTAGTACTCCAACGTACACCCAAGCCTGGTTGACCGTCATTCGGCCGCTAGGCAGTGCCCTATGCGGACGATTAATTTTGTCAACCTCTATGTCATAGATATCGTTGACTACATTTCCTCCCGCGGCTACGAAGAAATACGTCATATATCCAAAGATGAAAAGAAAGAGGTAGGATGGAATTGGCCCCACTGGATTCACGCGGTATGCCATTGCCACGCCAGCAACAACTGTGAGACCACCGATGATGCAGTTCTGAGGTCGGATTATCGACAAGAATGCCTTCGCATCGATTCGCCGCTCTTGTCCTCGGGCTGTGGTCGTATTGTCGGACATTCCCGATTCCCGTCCTTTCAGCTGCCGTGTGGCGGCTATGATTAAAGGCTTCCGGAGTACAGGTCAAGAGTTCTGCCTCACTCTGGAGACGGGAAAGGGAAAGATATTCATGTTGACTCTAGCAAATGTAGTCATAGTTGACCCGGAGCAAAGGAGAGGAAGCTAGCTGAGCACGAAATCGGATACAGCTTGTTTGGCGAAGATGCACTTCGGTCCAGCTGGCTATCCTACTGATACAAGCGGAAATCCCCGCAAAGCGTTCAGGATTATTCGAGATGCGGGTCTCGATGCTCTTGAGTATGCCGCGGTCTACGGTCTGACGATGAGAGAGCACACGGCGGAAAAACTTGGCATGGCTGCAAATGAATACGGGATTGTGATGAGTATGCATGCCGCTTACTACATCAGTCTTGTGTCAAAGAGCAAGCAGACAAGACGAAACTCGATTGCGAGGCTCGTCAAGTCGCTCCAATTCGCACCACTGATGAACGTCACACGAATCGTGTTTCACGTAGGAGGATACAGCGGACTCACACCTGATGAGGCCTACCCTATTGTAAGAAGCAGCCTGGAAGAGGTCTGGGACACGATCGGTCACCGGGATCAAGGAGTCTTGTTAGCTCCAGAGACTGCAGGCAAGCTGGGTGCCTTCGGTTCGGTCGAGGAGCTGATAAAACTTTGCAGCAACGTAGACGGACTGATTCCGACCATTGACTGGGCTCACCTCCATGCAAGAACCCAAGGCGGTTTGAACAGCAAGGGGGATTACCTCAAAGTATTGGAGGCTTTCGAACGCAACCTTGGCTCCAGATTTGTGAACAACCTGCATTTTCATGTCAGCGGTATCGAGTTCACTTCCTCGGGAGAGAAGGCTCATAGGCCATTGGGAAAGAAGTGGGGACCAGACATTCTGCCTCTCATGGAGGTTGTCAGAGAGGCGGGATACAAGCCCACGTTCATATCGGAAACACCCGAACCTATTCTAGGTGCAATCTACTCAAAGTTCCTGCTTGAAGAACTGGAGAAGTCCAATTCATGAAGGACTACGTATTCATTCTCGGCTCTAACTGGCTCCTCAGCATAGCGGAGCTGGTTGTTCATCTTAGAGACCAAGGTGTCAGCGCAGTGGTCAAGGACTTCTCTCGAAAAGCAGTGATCATGAGCATTACCGATGATTTGAATGATAGACAAATCAAGGACATTCAGACTGCACTGGGCGGATGCTTCAAGATTGGTGCAGCTATCTTCACGTACGACCATAATACCGTACTGGCCGCATTTCCAAAGAAAGGGAAGATCATCCAGAAGGATAGAAGGAAACTGCTTGGCTGCCCTTGGGTGTCCGAGGTCTGGGGCACCGCGAGAAATCAGCGGATCCGGTTTGGCATCAGCACATATCCGATGCAGAATGACACGTCCATTGACCTGAAGCGCTTCACCATAGCGATGGACGAAGAAGTCAAAGAGAGGTTGGTGGGACTCGGAGCAAAGAAGGTGGACTACTTCGTCTACGAAGGGCCCGACAGAAGGAAAGCTGATAGGCCGAACACCGCTCTTTGGCCGCAAACACTCGTCAAGTACGGTCTTCTGACTTCTCCAAACGCAGAGATACTCATGGTCTTCAGTCAGAAGACGCTATACGTAGGAAAAACCGTCGCAGTCTATGATTCCATTTCGCAGCAGCACAGAGACGAAACCAGACCGTACGTCTCTGCAGAGATCAGTACGAGCCCGAAAATATGCAGAACACTTCTCAATCTTTCTGGTGCCAAGGCTGGTGACACAATTCTCGACCCCTTCTGCGGCACGGGTACGATTTTGATGGAAGCGGCCCTGCTCGGCATGGACTGCGTGGGCATAGATACTGACCTGAAAGCTGTCGAAGGCAGCAGAAGCAACATGAAATGGTTGGAGAATGAGCTAGGACGCAAGTTGAAGTATGAGATACTTAGAGGCGACGCGCGGGAAGCGGCAAGGCTTGTGCAAGGGAAAGTTGATGCAGCCGCCTTCGAACCATATCTGGGTCCTGTCTGTTCGGGCCAACCCAACAAGGGGGAAGCCGAGAAGGCAATCAAGGACTTGACCATCCTATACCGTGATGCTCTATCCAGCATTGGCCTGTGCCTCAAGACTAACGGGAGGGTAGGCATGACGCTCCCGGTAGTCAACTCCAAAGGTGGCGTCGTCAGAATCGATCTCAAGAACCTCCTGAACAACACCGGGTTCGACGTGATTCCATTCTTGCCCAGAGACTCAATCACAAATAGGGACTTGCTCGATGATGAGAGCGGACTCAAGACCAACCGTCCTCGTCTGCCCGAGAGGAAAAGAGGACAGATTATACAACGCGAAGTGATTATGCTCTCGAGATAACCGACTCTATCTTGGCCCCCTACGATAAAGCTAGCCTCTTCTTCAAGAAGTACTTGCGATGCCCTCTTGGGTAGTCTTCCAGTGTGGCAAACACCTCGTATCCGAGTCGCTCGTAGAAGGGCTTTGCCTCGAAGCTGTATGTATCCAAGTGAACGTCCGTACAACCCATGCTTGTCGCTTTCTCCTCAGCCATGTGCATCAGTCTCGTTCCGTAGCCCCTTCCCCGGATGGATTTATCCACCCACAGAAGCGATACGTACAGCCACCCTCCGAATACCTGCCCAACAACTCCTCCGACGATCTCTTTCTGGCTGTTCCGCACGAAGATGTATATGGGGCGACCCAACTCGGCGATGCCTGTCTTCTCAACGATATTGTTGCCCAATCCAGAGTAGATGACGGAAAGTCCGCTTTGGGCAGCCGCCGCATCCTGCTTGTCCTGACACATATGCATCGAGAATGTGTAGCTGTCCATATGTGGAGGGAACGCAAGAGACACTTTTCACGCTTCCTTACTGTGCATCCGAACTCCTATATCAGTCTAGACGATACGAAGTGCCTGCGAACAAGCCACTAGACCATTGAGCGTGGATTCTTAGAATAGGTATCGTACAATATCGTCGAGAATCGCATAGGTCTGGAGGCGTTCGATGTCGTTCTTGACATAGGGCATTGCATGGTCGAAGATCATGTTCCGATACGGTTCCTCACCCGCAACGTTCCTTATCACCTCGGCGACCACCTGGAACACGCTCTCCAGCGCGCTTCGGAGGGCTTTGTACTCCACACTGTATACGTCAATGTTGAGAACTTCAATGCCTGCATCATCCACAGGCACCACAGCCAAGAAGGGGTGTGTTTCTACAAGCGGCCGAAGTCGTGCTTTGATTTCCTCAACCATCTTCTTGCGGGTCCTCTTGTCGACCTTTACTTCCATTAGTGCCCTGAAGATATGATTGTGCACCTCAAGACAGTCCATCGTCTTTCCGGCCACGAGACTATCGCCTGATTGTTCATACTGAGAGACCAGCTCATCCACGAATCTGGCGAACCGCTCGAAGCTCACTGGGTTTCCTTCCCATTGTTTCAAGAAGGTGGGCAGGTCCATTCCCTCAGGGACTTCGTTGTGCATGAACTCATTCAGTGCATAATCGAGAAGGAACCGCATGTGTCCTGTGCGTGCGCCCTTGGATATTACCATCACAAACAACAGCTCATCATTTGCAGCCCACACGTACCTATGTGTATCAGTGTCGATTGTTCTCAGAGTCTCGTTCGCTGCGCGGTTTATGAAAGTGTGAGTCGCTGACAGAAATGGTGCGATCAAGTCCATATCGATGGAGACACCGGTATACGCCCGGGCTATCAGATTCCTACCCGTATGGCGTTCAATTAACCAGATGCCGTGAATGGAAAGGCGGTCTGACATGAATGTTCTTGGCTCCCACTAGCATGGCAGCCAGCCTCCGAAAATAAGCCTATGCCGCATGCGTTCATGGATGCTATGCTACCGCCAACTACTGGGATGTGGATATTGCCCGCTCGTGACCTTCTGGCACCCATGACCCGTCACGATAGACCCGAGACCAATCGACGTATCACATGGTGGAGATGTTGAGCTTCGCGATTAATTCCTTGTAGCGGTTCCTTACGGTAACCTCGGTTACCCTCGCGGTTCGTGCAATCTCGAGCTGTGTCCTCCGTGCTCCGGTCAGAATACTCGCTACATAGATTGCTGCGGCGGCCATTCCCTTCGGGTCCTTCCCAATCGTAAGTCTCTCAGCCCTGGCTTGCTCCAGAATATCAATGGCTTTCTTCTTGGCCTCGCCAGGAAGATCCAGTTCTGTGCCAAACCGGTGGACGAACTCTATCGGATTGCTGTGAGGGACCTTGAGGTTCAGGTAACGGAGTATCAACCTCACGCAGAGACTGAGCTCCTTTCGTGTGATATGTATCTGCTCTGTGACCTCCTCCAAAGGACGAGGCACCTTGTGAACCCTGCAGGCCAGATACAGAGAAGCCGCGATCATACCGAGAATGGTTCTTCCGCGTGTGAGTCGCTTTCGCAAAGCCTTCCTGTAGATAACTGCAGAGGTCTCTCGGATAGAGTATGGTATGCTCAGCTGGGAGCTTATCCTGTGAAGTTCTGTCATCGCAACAGCAAGATTTCGCTTGTCCGAGGAGTGCACCTTGGTTCGGATTTGCCACTTGCGCAGCCTGTGTATCTGAGCTCTCCGCGTGGAGCTGAGTTTCCTGCCTGAAGCATCGACGTTCTGTCTGCCGATTATCGTTGTAAGTCCCTGATCGAACTTGCTCCAGTCGGTAGGACCTCCGACTCTCTGGCGAGCACTCTGCTCATCAGCAGTGAAGGCTCTCCACTCTGGACCCATGTCTATAGACCGGTCAGATATAACAAGACCGCAGTTAGAACAGATGACTTCCCCGCGGGTATAGTCAATGTACATGTCACGAGAACTACAAGCAGAACAAACGTAAGTGGTGGTACCCATGCGCTCCCCATGTTTCTTTGTCTTTGATTGTCCGTGTTCCAGTCCAATCATCTCCGTGCAGTCACTACCATGAGGTAGCTGCGCTGTAAGAGCTGTCGGGGTTACCTCTGAGGTGTCCCTTCACGGCGTATGAACGAACACATGGCGGGCGCGGTAGGGTGAACGCACTCCTTTCGGGGAGCGTATGCTGTCGCTCAAGGTGAACGGTTATAACCTTATGCTCAGACTTTTGATGGATTGCTCTTTTGTTGATTTGATTGCCCCGGTGAGTTTCTTGAGGGATTCTAGCATGTTGTTCGGACCCGGGTTAGCGGCTACGATCCACGGTCATTCTGCTGCATGGACCAGAGTTCATCCAGATGCAACGCTGTGTTTATGAACAGATACTCGTCATGAGTGGCAAGAGCTGATGCGACTGAATGGCAACCACAGAGAGCCAGTTCGTGAACCCGTGGGACTCAGTCAAGAATCTCGCCGTGTCACTTCTGGCAGACGTGACGAAACTTGATGTCACCAGAGTGCGTGAATCAATCGAGATTCCACCAGATCCGAATCTTGGAGACCTCGCCTCAACAGTATCATTTCAGCTCGCTAAACAGCTGAAGAAGAGCCCGGCGCAAATTGCCAATGAAATCGCTGAGAAAATCAATGCACGGCTCGAGACCACAATGGTCTTCGAACGCGCTGAGTCACGTGGATCCTACGTAAACCTGTTCCTCAATCGTGGTCGGTTTGTCAAATTCGCAATCGAAGCTGCGAACCAGCTTGGTCAAGAATATGGTCGAACTGCAGTCTACAAGGGTCATAGGGCCCTGATTGAGTTCCCAGCAGTCAACCCCTCCAAGCCATGGCATATTGGACATGCAAGAAATGCCGTTATCGGCGACATGCTCGGCAACGTGCTTCAGACGGTTGGATACAAGGTAGCTAGAATCGATTACATAAACAATCTAGGGCTGCAGATCGCACAGCTAGCATGGAAGCTTCTGCAGGAAACGGAGAATCTCGCGAACATTAAGTATGACCACTATCTTGGACGACTCTACGTCGATGTGCAAAAGGCATTCGAGACAGACGAGAAAGCTGAGAACGAAATACGTGAGATCGCTAGACAGCTAGAAGACCCGGATTCCGAAGCATCGAAGAAGAGCATCAGCATGGTAACAGCTTGTCTGTTGGCACAGTGTCAGACATCTTACCGCCTAGGCATCTATCACGACTACCAAGTCTGGGAAAGCGACATTGCACATAGCGGTCTCCTTGAAGCAGCAAGAAACATGATGTTGGAGTGCGAGAATGTCGTCAAGCTCGAAGAAGGAGACAAAGCAGGATGCATTGTTGTCAAACTTGACACGATTGATGAATTCAAGGATATGCAGGAACCCTACAAGGTCCTGTTCAGGTCAGACGGAACAAGGACGTATACAGGGGCCGATGTTGCACTTCAGATGTGGAAATTCGGTATAGTCCAAGACCCGTTCCGATACCAAGTCTTTGACAAGCAGCCGAATGGGAAAGAAGTCCTCAGAACATCAGTGAAGGGCAAGAAGAAGAACATAGGGAAGTTCGATGTTGTATTCAACGTCGTGGGTTCTTCACAGGCCCAGCCTCAGAGGCTAGTCTACACGATTCTTGATCTCTTGGGTTACAAGACACAGAGCGAGAACTCTCATCACGTAGCTTATGAATTCGTAGGCCTCGAGGATACTGATTTCTCTGGGAGAAAGGGAACGTGGATCGGATACACAGTAGACGAAATCCTTGACAGGGCAGTTGAGCTGGCCCACGATGAAGTTGCGAAGAGAAACCCAGACGAAACAGATGAGTTCAAGGGACAAGTGGCGACTCAGGTCGGCACTGGAGCTGTGAGATACATGCTGTTGAAGGCCTCGCCAGACAGAAAGATTACTTTCAGATGGAGCGAAGCACTCGATTTTGATGGCGACGCCGCTCCGTACCTCCAGTACTCACATGCAAGAGCTCAGAGGATTATCGAGAAAGCCGCCGAGGAGACCCAGGCGGAAACCGATCTGACGATGCTCTCATCAGCAAGCGAATTTGCCCTAGCAAAAGCAATAGCGATGTTCCCGGAAGAGATTCTTGAGACCGTGAGAAGTCTGAAGAAAACCATGTGGGGGACGAGCTTCTACTCGAACAAGATTTCCTCCTATGGTTATGGTCTTGCGAACCTCTTCAGCAAGTTCTATGACTCATGCCCCGTACTCAAGGCAGAGCCTGCTATAACGACAGCGCGGCTCGAA
>Ga0153915_10003376_pt1 | contig 14661 bp, 16 predicted proteins | sample Opewatmetagenome_2_FD_107003 | JGI IMG/M metagenome (GOLD analysis project Ga0153915, IMG submission 107003) | Freshwater wetland microbial communities from Ohio, USA - Open water 3 Core 3 Depth 3 metaG | ecosystem: Environmental > Aquatic > Freshwater > Wetlands | place: USA: Ohio, Lake Erie...
CAGCCGCCGCGCGCCGGCCAGCTTCGCCACTTCGGCCGCCTCCTTCGCCGTGGCGTGCGCCGTCTCCCTGGCGCGGTCCCGCTCCTCCTCCGTGAAGGTCGCCTCGTGCACCAGCAGATCCGCACCACACGCCGCCTCGATCGTCGCCGCACAGGGACGCGTGTCCCCCGAGTACACCAATTTCCGTCCCGGGCGCGGCGGACCCACGATGGTCTCGGACGTCACCTCGCGGCCGTCGTCGAGCCGCACCGCCTGCCCCCGCTGCAGCTTGCCCCACAGCGGCCCCTCCGGCACGCCGAGTGCCCGGGCGCGGTCGGGATCGAAGCGGCCCAGCCGATCCTTCTCGGCCAGCGCATAGCCCACGGCCCCGCCGCCGTGCTCGACGGCGAACGGCTTGAGATCGTAACCATCCCGCGCCAGCACCTGCCCCGGCTCCACCTCGACGATCTGGACCTCGAAGACCTGGCGCTCCACGCCCAGGGCCAGCGCCTGGCCGAGGAGCCGCTTCGCACCCCTGGGCCCGATGAGCCGCAACGCGTCCGTGCGCCCCTGCAAGCCCAGCGTGCGCACCAGGCCGATCACGCCCAGAAAATGGTCGGCGTGGAAATGGGTGAAGAAGACCTCGTTCAGGCCGAACGGCACGCCGTAGCGCATCATCTGGCGCTGCGTTCCCTCGCCGCACTCGAACAGCAGCGTCTCGCCGCCGCGCGTAACCACCAGGGCGGGGACGCCGCGCTCGACTGTCGGCCTCGCGGCGGAGGTGCCGAGGAAGAGGACTTTGAGCAGGCTAGAAGATCCGCACCTGGACGTAGCGTCCGGGATGGGCCTTGAGATCCGTCAGCAGCGCCGTCAGCGCCGTGCTCGCGGCGTGGAGATCAGTCACCAGCGTCGTGTCGTTCACCATCCGCCCCAGCGAGCCCCGGCCGTCGTTGACCTTGCCCAGGATCGAGTCCAGCGCCGTCGTCGTCGTCTGGAGCGTGGCCGTGACCTGCGCCAGGTTCCGGCTCGCGACACGCATGTTCTCGAACGTCTGCGTGGCGGCGTCGCCGCCCACGAGCAGATCGAGGTGCTGGAGCACCTCCCGCAGCGCCTGCAGCGCCCCGGCGGCCTGCTGTCCGCCCGTCCCGGCCACGGTGTCCAGCCGGCTCACCGCCCCGCGCGCCTCCGTCAGCAGCCGACGCAGCTCGCGCGTGTTCTCCGGGCCGAGGAAAGCGGCGGCGTTGGCCAGCGCCTCCTGGCCTTGGCCCGAGAGACCTTGCGCGAGCTCGGTCAGGTCCTGCTCCTTCTCGCCGCGAATCTCACGGCCGGTGGGGAGCGGAGCCGTCGCCACGCCCGGCTGGTAGTCCACGTAGCGGGCACCGAAGAAGTCGAGCAGTCGCACCGTCGCCCGCGCGTCCTGCTTTGGGGCTGGCGCCGAATGCAGCTTCAGGGTCACGTCCACCCGTCCCGGAGCGACCAGCCGAATTTCATTCACCTGGCCCACTCCAACGCCCGACGTCCGGACCGGATCGCCGACCTTGAGACCCGACACGTCGTCGAAGGCGATCTCGAGCAGCTGGCCGCTCTTGAGTGACTTGCCCCTGAGCCAGATCAGGAGAAATATGAAGATGCCGGTCGCGATGATGAGGAGCAGCCCGACCGCCGCCTCCCTGCGATAGCGCAGCTCCATCAGCCCTCCGCCGCCGGCTCGATGTCCCGCTCCAGGAACTCGCGCACCACGGTGTCCTTGTCCGCCATGAACTCCTCCGCCGTTCCCACCGCCCGGATCCTGCCGTTGTGCAGCAACGCGATCCGGTCCGCGATCCTGAAGGAGCCGCGCACGTCGTGGCTGACGACGATGCTGGTCGCGTGGAGCTCGTGCTGGAGCCGCTCGATGAGCGCGTCCATCGCGTCCGCGTTGACCGGGTCCAGCCCCGACGTGGGCTCGTCGTACAGAAGATACTTCGGGCGTCCGGCGATCGCCCGCGCGATCCCCACCCGCTTGCGCATCCCGCCGGAGAGCTCCGCAGGCATCAGGCGGCCGACATCGTCGCTCAAGTTCACGAGTCGCAGGCATTCGACTACCCGTGTGCGGCAGAACTGCTGGTCGCGATAGCACGTGTCGTCGGTGATCCCGAGCCGGATGTTCTCATACACGCTCATCGAGTCGAACAGCGCGCCGGTCTGGAACGCGTAGCCGATCCGGGTCCGCAGGGCCGCGAGCGCGTGGCGATGGAGCCGCGACACTGACGCTCCGTCCACGAACACCTCGCCCAGGTCGGGATGCAGCAGGCCGATGATGTGCTTCAGGAGCACACTCTTGCCGCTCCCCGACGGCCCGAGCAGCGCGACGGTCTCGCCGTCCGCCACGCTGAAGTCCACGCCGTCCAGGACCACCTTACGGCCGAACTTCTTGTGCACGTTTCTGAGCTCGATCATGCGGTCAGAGCAGCAGCTTCGCGAGCAGCAGGTCGAGGAGCAGGATCAGCACGCAGGAGGCCACGACCGCAGCGGTGGTCGCGCGGCCCACCCCCTCGGCCCCCTCCTTGGCTTCGAAGCCGACGTAGCACGGAATGATGGTGACCACGGCACCGAAGGCTTCGGCCTTGATCACCGAGTACCACAGGTCGAAGGTGCGAAAGAAGCGCTGCGTGCCGTAGACGAAGTCCGTGTTGCTGATGTGGATCGAGCCCTTGGCGGCCAGCCAGCCGGCGGCCATGCCCGTCGCGTCGGCCACGACCACCAGCACGGGCAACATGACCAGCCCTGCGAGGACGCGGGGCAGCAGCAGGTGCGAGGCCGGGTTCCGCCCCAGCGACTCGAGCGCGTCGAGCTGCTCCGTCACCCGCATGGTGCCCAGCTCGGCCGCGTACCTTGCGCCGACGCGTCCGGCCAGCAGGAGCCCGGTCATGACCGGGCCCAGCTCGAGGATGACGCTCTCCGAGATGATCGCGCCCACGATGTAGACGGGGACTTTGCCGGTGAACTGGTAGCCGGCCTGATACGCGGCCACGCCGCCGGAGAACGCCGCGCTCAGCACGACGATGAACAGGCTTCCGTACCCGACCGCCTGGCACTGCTCGAACGCTCGCGGCAGCCACGCCCGCCATTCGGGAATCGCCCGGATCAGCTCCAGCAGCATCATGCCGAACCGGCCCGCGTGCTGCAGCGCCATCAGGGCCGGCCGCGCCACCACGCGCGCCGCATTGACGTGGATGGGGAGTTCTGCGGTAGTCGTGACGGAGGAGTCCATTACCCGGCCTCTATTCTCGCCTCCCGCGCCCCGTCCGTCCACCCTCCAGGCTAGCGCAGAGGCGCTGGCACTGCAGCGATGCATCCCACGTATATTGCCGCCTCCCATGCCCTCACGGCCCGCCCCGAAGCTGGCGAGGAGCTTCAAGCGCAGGCTCTCCACCTGGTACCGCACCGCCGCCCGCGATCTGCCGTGGCGGCGGACCCGCGACCCCTACCGGGTTCTGGTGTCCGAATTCATGCTGCAGCAGACCCAGGTTTCACGCGTGCTGGCCTACTACGATCGCTTCCTCCGCCGCTATCCGACCGTGCAGGCGCTGGCCCGGGCGCGGCCACGCGCGGTGCGCGAGGCGTGGGACGGGCTGGGCTACTACCGCCGCGCGGCGAACCTGCACCGCCTGGCCACTGAGGTCGTTCGCCGCCACGCGGGCGCGATCCCGGCCGACGCGGAGATGCTGCGGCGGTTGCCGGGCGTCGGCCCCTACACCGCCGGCGCCGTCGCGGCTTTCGCCTTCGAGCGGCCCGTGCCCGCGGTGGACACCAACGTGGCGCGGGTTCTGCGTCGCGTGTTCGGCTGCCGGACGGCGAAGGACGCAAGAACGACGGCGCAGCAGCTCCAGCCGAGGCGCGGGAAGAGCGCCTGGCGCTTCAATCAGGCGGTGATGGAGCTGGGCGCGCTGGTCTGCACGGCGCGTGCCCCCAGGTGCGGCGAGTGTCCCATGAGCAAGCTCTGCAACTGGTACCTCAAGACTCGCAACCGCTCGTAAGTCGGCGTCTCGCAATCGCCCCGAGGCCTAGCTCCTCCGCGCTGCCAACTCCGCGACCAGATGCACGACGCGATCGATTTCTTCGGGCGTGTTGTACACATGCGTCGAGAGCCGCACCCAGTGGTAGTCGTATTCGGCCACGTGCCGCACCCGCACCATCGCCCGCTCCCACAGGGCCTGGATCAGGTCGTCGGCGGTCCATCCGTCCACCGTGAACGACACCAGCGGCGCGCGGATGGTGGCGTCGCTCGCGCTCTTGAGCTGGACGCCAGCGATCCGGCTCAGCCCGTCGTACAGCCGGTCGCCCAGCCAGCGAATCCGGCGCTCCACGCGCTCGGGGCCGATGAGGGCGTGGAAGTCCACCGCCGCCTGGAACCCGGCGTACAGCGAGTCGTTCACCGTGCCCTTGCGGTCGAAGCGGACCGCCTTGTCCTGAAGCGAGTCCCAGCCGCCGCTCACGATCGTCGGCCACAGCCGGTCGAGCCACGGCTCGCTCACGTAGAGCAGGCCGGTCCCCTTGGGCGCCAGGAGCCACTTGTGCGGGCTCGAGGCGTAGAAGTCGCATCCCAGGTCCACCAGGTTGGTCCGCAGCATCCCCGGCGGGTGCGCCCCGTCGATGGCCGTGATGATGCCGCGTTCCCGGGCCAGCGCGCACAGCTCCTTCACGGGCTGGATCAGGCCGTTGGTGAAGAGCACGTGGCTGATCATCAGCACCCTGGTCCGGGGGGTGATCGCGCGTCGCCAGGCGTCGAGGATCTGTCCGGCGCTCGCCGGCGGCACTGGAAGCGGGAACTGCGTGAACACGAGGCCGCGACGCCGGGCGACCGCCTGCCAGGCGCACATCCCGCCCACGTGTTCGTGCGTGGTCATCACGATCTCGTCGCCGGGCCGGAAGTCCAGGCCCCCCGCGATCCAGCTCATGGACTCCGTGGTATTGCGCGTGAAGGCCAGCGTCTGGGGCGGAGAACCCAGCAGCGCGCCGACCGAGCGCCGCAGCGCCTCCAGGTCCACGCCCTCGGCGTCGAACACCGTCTCGAACGCGGTCATGTGCCGGACCACCGCATCGAGCACCGTGCGCGGCGACGCGCCGATCGTCCCGGTATTGAAGTAGATGCCCTTGGGCGAGATCAGGAACTGGCTGCGGACCATGCGCCAGTAGGCCTCGTCGTCCTGTGCCGCAGGGGGAAGCGGCCGCAGCGGAGCGGCCGGCCGGTCCAGCGACGCCCCGTCGAGCCATTCGGCGCCCGGAAAGACGAGCGCGGCCCCGGCGAGGGCCGCGCTCCGGACGAACGCCCGCCGATCCGTCGTCACGAGAGAAGCCGCGGCGTCTGCGCCCCGAAGTAGAGCGCCACGAGAATCAGCACCCCTGTGATCGAGCCGGCCCACGCGAGGGCCTTCCGGGTGCGCTCGGCCCGCGGGTCCTTCTGGCCCGCCGCCAGGCTCGCGTGGGCGTACGCCGCGATCCGGTTGGCGAGCGGCGTGACGACCCCGACGGCGGCCACCGCAGCCAGCAGGCCGAACCCCTGCATCAGCCACAGCGACGTGGCCTGGCCCAGCTCCGCATGACTGCCGACCAGCTGCATGGTCATCACGATGCCGGTGATGGTGGCAAGCGCGGCCGCCGGTGCGACGATGAAGCCCTGGACCTTGGCCAGCGTCTTCCAGGTGTGAGCCCACGCCTCGAGGCTCGACGCCTTGGTCTGCGGGCCCCAGACCATGAAGGTGAACTGGGCGCCCAGCCACATCGCGATGCCGACCCAATGGAGGAAACGCAACACGCCTACCTCCGTTTCGCGCGTACGGCGATGAGGGAGATCTCCACCCGTGCGCCGGAGACGATCCCGCTCACGGCGACCGTCTCCCGCGCCGGCGGGTTGGCGGGGAAGTACTGCGCGTACACCTGGTTCATCTCACCGTAGTCGGCGATGTCCGCGAGGTACACCGTCGCCTGCACCACGTCGCTGAACGACAGCCCCTGCTCGGTGAGCAGCGCGCGGAAGGCCTCCAGCACGTTCCGCGTCTCGGCCGCCGTGCGGCCGCCGGTGAGCGCGCGCGTGGAATCGGTCACGCCGATCTTGCCCGCGAGGTAGTAGACGTTGCCGGCGCGCACCGCCTGGCTGTACGGCCGGTCGGGTTGCGGATGAATCACCTCCCGCCCCCAGTGGTGGGCACAGCCCATCAGGAGCAGCGCGGCGAGCAGTGGCGAGCCGATCCTCACGCGCGCAACCCGGACTCGGCCGCCAGGAACTCCGGCGTGATCTCCTGGCGTCCCGCGAAACCCGTATCCAGCTCGTGCCAGTGCCCCACCGCGGTCTCCCCCAGCTGCCAGCACAGGAACACCAGTCGGCCGTCGTGCTCGGCGTAGAAATCCACCAGTCCCTGCTCGAAGCCTTTGAGGAGACATCCCACCTCCGCGAGCTCGTCCACGAACACGTTGATGCGCTGCGCCACCTGGTCAATCTCGTGGTGCAGGGCCACCTGCTCCGGCGACTCGCCCCAGTCGGGACGCGCCCCCGCCGCAGCCAGCTCGTAGCGGGCGACGAGATCCTTCCAGCGCGGGTGCTCGGCCACGATGTCCTGCACAATCCGCCGCACCAGCGGCAACGCGCTGTTGGCCCGCTCGACCGTGAAGACCCGGATGGAGGCCACGTCAGGGCTCCGCCGCGCCGCGCGGCTCGGTGCGGCCCTGGCTCCGCGCGACCGCGTACCTTCGTCCGCCCAACGCCCGGTGCGCCGCCCGGTACCCCGCCTCGATGAACTCCGCCGTGCGATCGAAGGCGAATGTCGCGTGGGGATCCACCGCGGGCTCGATCAGCACCAGGGGCGCGCGCCGCGGATCCTTGCGCCACGCCTCCACGGACCGCGACCGCTGCTCGGCCATCGCGATGGCCATGGCACGGTCGTGCGCCGCCAGCAACGCCGGGCCGCGCGGGACGCCCGGCGGCGGGGCCCAGCGCACGGGGCCCACGTCCACGGCGACCACCAGGTCCGCGGGAATCCGCTCCGCGACCTCCAGCGGCAGCACCTGGAGCACGCCTCCGTCCATGTAGCGGCGGCCGGCGATCGTCACCGGCGGGAGGTACAGCGGCAGGGCCAGGGATGCCATCACCGCGTCGGCGAGCGGGCACTCCGAGTTGCCCGCGGCGCCGAACACCACCAGCTCGCCTGAGTCCACGTCCACCGCGGTGAGCCGCAACGGAATACGCAACGACTGGAAGTCGTGCACCGGCAGGAGCCGCGTGACGAGCGCGCGCAGCGGCTGCGGCTTGAGCACACTCGGGGAGCTGAGCCCGTGCACGAGGACGGAGAGACGCGCGAGCGCCCCGAGCTCCTGCCGGCCGATGCCGAAGACGCGGGGCACCATCGCTTCGTACGAGAGCCCGGAGGCGATCAGCGCCCCGACCAGCGCCCCGGCCGAGGTGGCGACGATCTCCACGGGCCTCAGGCCCAGCTCCCCGAGCGCGCGGTAGACCCCGACCTGGGCCATCGCCTTCATGCCCCCGCCTGAGAGGACCAGGACCACCCGCTCCGGCTCCACGGTCACCGGCGCTCTCGCTCCTTACGCTTGCCCTCCGCGAGCCGCCGTGCCCTCCGCGCCTCCGCCTCCGCGTAGCGGCGCTTCTCCTCGTCGGTCTCAGGGATCACCGGCGGAACCGGCACTGGCAAGCCGGCATCGTCAATCGCCACGAACGTGAGGTAGCACGAGTTGGTGTGACGCCGCTCGCCGGTGAGCAGGTTCTCGGCCTCCACCCGAACGCCGACCTCGACGGAGGTGCGGTGCGCATAGGTCACGCTCGCGTACATGGTCACCAGCTCGCCGAGGTGGATCGGCTCGCGGAAGTCCACCCGGTCCACCGACACCGTGACGCACACGCGCTGCGCGTGCCGGATCGCGCTCACCGCGCCCACGCGGTCGAGCATCCCCAGGATCACACCGCCGTGCACGTTGCCCAGCGTATTGGCCATGTGCGGCATCATCACTTCCGCGATCGTCGTGTGCGACAGACGCGGCGGGCGCCCTTCCATACTTCAGTAGTCCACCGGTCGCAGGTATGACTCGCCGATCGCCGTCTGGCTCACCATGGCGACCGTCGGCAGGCGCCGCTTCCAGTGCGTGCCGGCGAGCCGCCGCTCGACCAGGCCGATCTCCGCCTCCGTGAACCCCAACCGGGCGATCTCGTCCGGCTGGTAGCCGCGGAGCAGCCAGAAGAGGATGTGGTCGGCCTTGGGATAGGAGATGCCGAGGTCCGCCTCGTCGGTCTGGCCCTTGATCAGATCGGCCGTGGCCGGCTTCTCCACGATCTCCCGCGGCACGCCGAGCTGGCGCGCCAGCGCCCAGACCTGGGTCTTGAACAGATCGCCCAGGGGATTGACCGGCGGCGAGTCGTCCGCGTGCCACGTGAAGTACCCGAACAGGCGCTCGGTCTTGTTGCCGGTGCCCAGGGGCAGCGCGTGCAGCTTCGCCGACTGGTCGAAGAGAACGATCATCCGCACCCGCGCCATCACGTTGCCGCGGCGAGAGGCGTCGGCATCGGGCTCGGCGGCGGTGACGTAGCTGTCCACCGCAGACGTGATGTCGATGGTCCGCGCGTTGATGCCGAGCGCGTCCACCACCAGCTTCGCGTGCGCGAGGCTCTCGGGGCTCGAACTGCGGTACGGCAGCAGGAAGCCCCACACGTTCTGTGGCCCGAGGGCCCGGGCGGCCAGAAAAGCGGTGACCGCGCTGTCCACGCCACCCGACAGGCCGACCACCACCTTGCCGAAGCCGCGTTGCTCGATCACCTCCTCGCGCAGGAACTCGATCAGCCAACGCTCGGCGAGGTCGCAGTCGATGGCGAGCGGATCCCGGTCGGGGGCCGCGCCGTGAGCGACCGTCAGCGCGATGGCGGGCGGACTGCCCGCTGCTCGCGGCCCGCCGGTCCCGCGATCGTAATCCGGCGGGGGGGACGATGGGGCATCCAGGGAACCGAGCAGGTGGGGCAGGTGGGTTTCCAGGTCGGCCAGCAGCGGAAGGTCGGCGCGCGCCCGGCCGATCTCCCCCAGGTCGATCGGCGCCTCCAGCAGCGCTTCCTCCCAGAGAGGACCGCGCAAGGCGATTTCTCCGCGCGGGGACGACACGACGGAGCCTCCCGCGAACGCCTTGCCACCCTCGAATCCCACCAGCTGGGCCACCACGACCCACACCCCGTGCTCCTCGGCTATGAACGTGGCGAGGCGTTCCCAGCGCGTGACGTTGCCGGGGCGGGTGAGCGCTTCCTCGCCCGGCGCGATCCCCCGCGCCGGGGATGCGGACGGGATGATCACGATCTGGGTGCCGCCGAGCGCGGCCACGGTCGGCGTGAAGGAGTGGTAGGCATCTTCGCAGATCAGCAGCGCCGCCCGGCCCCACCCGGTATCGAACACCCGCACTTCCCGCCCCGACTCGACGAACCGCTCCTCGTCGAACACGCCGTACGTGGGCAGGAACACCTTGCGGTGCACGTGCAGAATACGCGGGTTGCTCCCCCCCAGCGCCGCGTACAGAGCGGAATTGTAGAGCCGATCGCGCCAGCGTTCGTAGAAGCCCACCGCGATGTCGAGCGGCGGCGCGCCGGAGATCTGGTGCTGGGCCGCCAGATCGTCGAAGAGCATGCCGGCCGGAACAGCGACCTCCCGGACGCCGCCCTCGAGCAGATAGCCCGTCATCGCCGCCTCGGGGAGGATCAGCAGCCCCGGGGGCTCCTGCCACGAGGCCAGCCGCGCCATGACAGCCCCGACCCGCCTGACGTTCTGGGCGTACTCGCCCTTGACGGGCTTGAACTGAGCGACGGCCAGGCGCAGCATCGGAAGGAAGTATAGCGGGCGGATGCAGCGGCGCGAGGCGCACGTGACGAGCCTCACCGACCGCTCGCGCGTCCTTCGACAATATCGGGGCGTTCGTCGCCGCCCTTGGCGCCCCCCCTTTGGCCGCTGGGAGATGCGAACCGATGGATCTCGATGCCGCGCCGCCCTCCTCCACGAACTCCGGCCCGCTTTCCCCGCACCTGCACAACAAGCTTCAGGCCGCGATGGTCCTCCGCGGTTTCGTGAAGCTGGTCCTGGACCAGGGACCCGTGGACGTGCAGCCCCGCACGTGGTACCGCGAGGGCGGCACGCAGTACCTGGAGGTCCGGAGGCGACCCACCGGGGAACGGATGAAGGTGAGGCTGGACGAGATTCGGGATGTGAGGGCCTACTAGGCAGAGCTGCGGGGCTGCGAAGTTGCAGCTGCAACCCCGCAACCCTGCTCACTGGAGATAGACGACCACCCCTCCGGCCGCCCCGACGACCGCCATTGCTGCCAGCGACACCGCGACGTAGCGCCGGAACCGCCCCGCGCCCATCCCCGCGCCGAGCCCGAGCTTGACCAGGGTATTCGTCACGGTCGCCACCGTGACGGCCGCCGCCGCATCGCGCCAGAGGCTGGCGCCCGGGCCCAGGCGCGCAAACGCGATCGTCACCGCGTCCACGTCGGCCACCGCGGACAGCGCCGCCGCCGCGTACGTCCCCCCCGTGCCGAAGTACTCGCTCGCGCCCCGCACCACCAGGAGAACGACCGCATAGATCACAGCGAAGCTCAGAGCCGCCCTGAGGCTGAACGGGTTCCGGATCCCGGCCCCGGACTCTGCGGCCTCATCCGGTCTCCTGCGCGTGAGAACCCAGGCCGCCACGAGCCCGGCCAGTGCCATCGCACCGACGACCGGGAGCAGCCGCGGCAGGATCCCCACGTTGATCGCCCCGGCAAGGACGGCGACCCGCAACGGCATGATGGAGGAGGCCACCACGGCCGCGGTCGCCGCCGCGCGCCCCAGCGTTTCACCGCCTCGCGACCGCCCCGCCATGGCCATGGTGACGGCGGTGCTCGACACCAGGCCGCCCACGGCGCCGGTCACGACCATGCCGCGCCGCTCGCCCAGCAGGCGCATGGCGACGAACCCTACGAACGACAGCGCCGTCACCAATACCACGACCATCCAGATCTCGAACGGATTCAGCACGTGCCACGGCCCGTAGCCCCGCCTCGGCAGCAGCGGCAGCACGATCACCGTGATCACCGCCAGCTCGAGGGCCGCGACTAGCTCCTCTCCCGTGAGCGCGCGGGAGAAGGCCTCCAGCTTGGGCTTGGCCGCCAACAGCACCGCGACCGCCACGCCGCACGCGCCCGCCACGATCAACTGCCCCGCACCCGCGAGCGCTCCCAGCAGGAAGGTCGCGACGGCCGCGACCTCCGTCGTGGCGCCGACATCTCCCGTGGCGGACGATCGGACGTAGGAGACCACGGCGATGGCCGCGATCGCCAAGAGGCTCACCGCCAGGAGCAGCGGGCCAACGTCCCGGACCAGGAGCACCGGGATCGCGCCGGCGAGCGCCACCAGCGGGAAGGTGCGCACCCCCGCGAAGATCTGCCGCGCCTTGCGCACTTCGGCCCGCTCGCGATCGAGCCCGATCAGGATGCCGATCAGGATCGCGACCAGGAGACGCTCGAGCACGACTGCCGCCGATTCGTTCATTGCGCCACCACGAGCGAGTCGAATGCGCTCCCCACCAGATAGGCCCGGCCCCGGAGCTGGGTCCCCGTCACTCCCGGCGCCCGCAGGCCCGGAGACGTAGTCGGCGTGCCGGACCACACCGCGCAGGCCGGAATCAGTTGCGCCTTGTCCACGTACACTGTGCCCTGCTGCTCCGCCGGTGCATCGGCGGCGGTGGCGCTGGACGACGCTTCCCGCACCGCCCACCTCACCGAGCTCCAGGTCACCACCCAGTAGCTGCGCCCGCGCAGCACCGTGTCACGCGCCGCGCGGTAGTACGTGATCACCGAGCCCCGCGAGCCGCGCGCCCGAGGCAAATCGTCGATCGCCAGAGTATCCACCCACTCGTACCCCTTCGGCGGCCACCAGACGGGCAGCCGCGGGATGATGCGCCGCAGCTCCAGCGGCAACGCGGAGGGGAGCGCCGCCCCGCACTCGGGAACCGCCGGGTCGCACCCGGGCACCGACTCGATGATTTCCCCCAGCCGGCTCAGACGCACGAAGTAGTGCAACGTGTCCTCCGGCCAAACTTGCCGTTCGATCGGGCCCGCGTCGCCAAGCGCGCCGACGCTGTCGAGGCTGTCGTTCCAGACGAGGTAGCGGTCGTTTCGCACCACGAACCGCAGCAACTCGCTCTCCCCGTGCCGCGCCACCACCTCCGTGCCGCGATTCGAGTCCCATGTGAGCTGGACGCGGTAGGTCATGCTGTCCGGCCAGTCGTATGCGGTCGGATTGGGGGCGCGTGCTGTCTTGTTGCCACAGGCGGTGAAGCAAGTCGCCAGCAGGGCGAGGGCAGAGGACGCCGAGTAACGTCGCAGCACTGACGCGATAGTGACACGACGATCGCTACACACATCAGGGACCCGCAGCGAACTCCGGAACCACCATATCCGGCTCGGCGGGAGCGATGTCACGGGCAGAAGCTACAACAAAACGGGGCCTGATGCCTGGGAGGCCTCAGACCCCGTCAAGTCCCGAGCTTTCGCCCGGGCCGTCCGCACGGTCCGCCGGGCGGCGGACCAGAATCGTCATGAGGAACGTTCTGCTTGCGGAACTGGGACGCTGCTTTTCGTCCCGCCATTATTTACGCACGAGGCGTCGGATTTGTTTCAGCGGCGCGGCGGCGTGGACGAGGCCGGTCCCGGGGTGATGCCCGGAACCGGGGGCACGGAGTCCGGCAGGGCGCGTTCACTCCGCTGCAGCGACGGCCGGACCGGCGCGATCTCCGGCGGCGCACTCGGCGAGCCCCCTGCCGAGCCCACCCACCTGCCAATCAGCAGGCCGGCGCCGATCAGGACCAGCGTGGCCACCGCCTGGGTCACCCTCCTGCCCGTCGTGGGAACCAGCCGGCGCAGCCGGATGTTCTCTCGCCTCAGATCATTCTTCTCCATGGCGCGCTCGACGGTCGCCACGAGATGCGGCATGTCCACGGGTTTGGTGAGGAAGTTCTCCGCCCCAAGCTGCATTGCGCGCACGGCTGTGGGGATGTCACCGTAGCCCGTCAGCAGGATCACCAGGGCGCTCTTGCGGCGCATGACCTCGAGAACCTGCATACCGTCGATGTCGGGCAGGCGCAGGTCGAGGATCGTGACCTCGGGGTCCTGCGACTCGAATCCCGCCAGGCCCTGCTTCCCCGTGGCGGCGCGGACGACCTCGTATCCGAGCCGGGAGAAGTACTCGCCGAGGCTGCCGAGAACGGCCTCATCGTCGTCAACGATGAGAATCCGCCGTCCTTCGCCGCGCGCGAACTGCTCGAACTCCGCCATGCCGAAGAACCTAGAACAGCTCCGTTTGGTCCGCCAGCGCGCCTGGCGCGACCGGGTGTTGGCCGAGGAGGATCTGCATTGCGCGGGCGCTGGCCGGCGAGTGTCCCTGGAAGTGGTTGTTGAAGTAGCCGTGCACCGCGGTGACCCGGGCGGCCAGCGCCGCCAGCGCGAACGCCCACATTCCCAGCTCGTGCTGTCGGTCCACGACCACCCGCGAGAAGTCCTCGATCTTCCGGTCGGGGCCGACCCAGCGGACGTATGCGAAGTTGGCGGTCGGGCTCGCCGCCAGCGCGATCATCCGCTCGCGGCTCACCCACGGCCCGTCCGTCAAGGCCAGCGCCACGTTGTGAGACTGGAGCAGCTCCAGCACACCGGGCACCAGCCAGCCCTGCCGCCGGAACTCGATCGCGAACCGGACGTCACGCGGGAGCAGCTGAACGAACGCCTCCACCACCCCGCGCTTCTCGATGCCGAAGTCGGGACCGAGCTGGATCAGGATGGTGCCGAGCTTGGGACCCAGCAGGCGGACTCGCTCCACGAACACCGCGAGGAGGTCGGCACAGCCGGATAGCTGACGGTCGTGCGTGATCTCGCGGGGCAGCTTGAGGGCGAAGACGAAGGCCTCGGGCACGCGCTCCGCCCAGCCCCGCACGGTCTTCTCCGGAGGGATCGCATAGAAAGTCGAATCCACCTCAACCGTGCTGAACGCTCGAGCGTAGACCTGAAGGTAGTCCGCGGGTCTCGTTCCGGCGGGGTAGAATGGCCCGACCCACTCGCTGTAGTTCCAGCCCTGGGTGCCGAGGAGCACTGTGCCGCTCATCCGGGCGAATTGGCACGCCCTGCGCCCGAGGCGCAACCTGCGCCAATTCCCGAGGCGGCCCGTCGCCGTTCGGGCTTCCGGCGGCTGGTATGGTGATTGCGCTGGCGCGGGCAGCCCATAGGTTCTGCACGCGGAGGTAGCCATGCTCAGACCATCATCGCGCTTCGTGCGTCTCGCTTTCGTTGCCGCCCTGGTCGCCACGCCGGCGGTGGCCCTGGGGTACGGCGTCTGGATCCACTACATCGTGCCGGTGGAGACGCTGAAGAACTTCAAGGCGGCGATTCCCGTGCCCGACGTCAAGACGGCCCGGCTCCCGGGGGCAAGCGATGCCGACCTGGCGCGCTTCCGGAGCTGGTTCTACGCACGCGCCGCGGGCATGTCCGACACGGGGGTCCGGCGCTTCTTCCTGAAGCGGTACCCGACGCCCGCGTCGTTCGACGCGAGGGCCTTCAAGGTGTTCCTGATGATGAACCCCGAGGCCCAGGTGATGGGGGTGGACTCCTTCGAGGCGGTCTACCGGGCGCTCCCCA
>Ga0153915_10003377_pt1 | contig 14661 bp, 15 predicted proteins | sample Opewatmetagenome_2_FD_107003 | JGI IMG/M metagenome (GOLD analysis project Ga0153915, IMG submission 107003) | Freshwater wetland microbial communities from Ohio, USA - Open water 3 Core 3 Depth 3 metaG | ecosystem: Environmental > Aquatic > Freshwater > Wetlands | place: USA: Ohio, Lake Erie...
CTCTCCGGCGGCCAGCGCCAGCGCGTGGCGATGGGCCGCGCCATCGTGCGGCAGCCGAAAGTGTTCCTGTTCGATGAACCCCTGTCGAATCTCGACGCCAAGCTGCGCATCGCGATGCGAGTCGAAATCCGCAAACTGCAGCGGCGGCTCAACACCACCTCGATCTACGTCACCCACGACCAGCTCGAGGCGATGACGCTCGCCGATATTCTGGTCGTGATGAATGGCGGCCAGGTCGAGCAGATCGGCAATCCGCTCGACATCTATCAGAAGCCGGCGACGACCTTCGTCGCGTCGTTCATCGGCGCGCCGCCGATGAACCTGATGCCGCTGCGCGACGCAGGCGGCTTTCAGGGCCCTGACGGCGCCGGCCTGCTCGGCATCCGGCCCGAGGACCTCCTGATATCCGCCGAAACACCGGCCGGCGGCCTTGCCCTCAACCTGACGGTGGAAGCGATCGAACGGGTCGGCGCGGAGACCTATGTTTACGGCATCCGCTCCCAACAGGGCGACGCGCCGGCGGTCAGCGCCAAACCGGGCGAGCTGCCGGCGGGCGAGGTGATCGTGCGCCTTCCCGGCGCGGTCGCCCCCGGCATCGGCGAACGGATCCGCGCCACTGCTCCGCGCGAAAAACTGCATCTGTTCAGCGCCGACGGCCGTAAGCGGATCGAGCTTTAGGCCCTGGCCCGTCATTCCGGGGCATCGCGCAGCAACGAACCCGGAACGACGTTCGGAGACAATTCCTGTGGTTCCGCAGGCGCTTGAACGCCCCCCAAATCATGCCCATATTGCCTGTTGACCGGAGGGCAGATCGCCACCCGGTCGCCATGGGGCGCCGCAAGGGCCCTGAAATGCCAAAGTCGCTTCGAGAGGACTTTGTAAAAAAATGACTCGTGTTCCTTCGTTATCCAGTCCGTTCCTGCTGGGATTTGACGAAATCGAGCGTGCGCTCGATCGCGTCGTCAAGGGCGCCGACGGTTATCCTCCCTACAATATCGAGAGGTGCGACCGCGCCAATGGCCAGCCCGAACGGTTGCGGATCACGCTGGCGGTGGCGGGATTTACCCGCGACCAACTCGATGTAACCATTGAGGAAAACCAGCTCGTGATCCGGGGCCGGCAGCAGGACGACAAGGCCCGGCAATACATCCATCGCGGCATCGCCGCGCGCCACTTCCAGCGCACCTTCGTGCTGGCGGAGGGGATGCAGGTGCTGGGCGCGGACCTGAAAAACGGGCTGTTGTCGATCGACCTGGCCCGGCCTGAGCCGGAAAGGATCGTTAAGACAATCGCTATCAATGAACATGAATAATGGAACAAGTAGCGGACTCGACCGCTTAGTCTGACAGAGGAGTCGAGACCATGACTGAAGGTAGTGTTGTGTTTGAGCCGGCAGGCGTCTCCACGGAGTCGCTGGCGACGCTGGGCGAGGGTCACATCGCCTATGTGAAGCAGATCCGTTCCGAGGACGTGCCGGGACTTTTTCCCCAGGCGCCGAAGATCGCGCCGGGCCTGAAACTGTTTGCACTGCATTCCGCCGACGGCACGCCGATCATGCTGACCGATAGCCGGGAAGCCGCGATCGCGAATGCCTGGAGCAACGAACTGCAGGCCGTCAGCGTTCACTGAACGTGACACTTGCCCGTGTCACTGAATGTGACGCTTGCGGATTCATTGACGACAGGCTTGGCTGCTGTCGCTGACGCAGCGGAACGACGATGCCATACGCGGGCTTGACCCGCGTATCCATCGATCTCACGAACAAGCGCTTTCATACAAAAATGGGTTGCCAGGAGCGCAGACGTCGTCTGGGCGAGTCAGACTGCTGCGCCGTGCTTACTGAATCGCCAGCAATTCGCTGATCCTGGTCCACGCCGCCTCCACATCGGATCGATCGCATGCGTGATCAGGAGTTGCAGCCAGTCGCGCCAGCCGAAGTCTCGCGAGGCCAACCGCTCGGCGAGGCGCTGCTTGCGCTCAACAACGCCCATGCGCGGGAACTGTCCTGGCTGGAGCCGGAACGGTTGCAACAACTCGTCGAACGGGCGTTCCTGGCGCGACGAATTGGAAACCTCGACGCCTTCATGCTGGCGTTCGATCAGAGCGCCGAATACGACAGCCCGAATTTCCTGTGGTTTCGCGCCCGCTATCCGCGCTTCGTCTATGTCGACCGGATCGTGGTCGCGTCACCGGCGCGCGGACGCGGCTGCGCGCGCAGGCTCTATGACGATCTGTTCGGACATGCGGTCCGGGCCGGACACGACCGCGTTGTCTGTGAAGTCAATTCAAGCCCGCCGAACCCGGCGTCGGATGCTTTCCATGCAGCGCTGGGATTTGTCGCGGCCGGCAGCGCAAGTGTCTATGGCGGCAGCCGAACGGTACGGTACCTGTCGTATACGCTGCCTCAGGCCGCGGTCGCCGGCGGCAGCGCCAGCACCGAATAGATCGCCTGCGCATCGCGCGAGGCGCGCAGCTTCTTGGCGACGTCCTGATCGCGCAGCAGCCGGGCGATCCGGGCCAAGGCCTTCAGGTGGTCGGCGCCCGCGCCTTCCGGCGCCAGCAGCAGGAACACCAGGTCGACCGGCTGGCCGTCCATCGCCTCGAAATCGATCGGGCGCTCGAGACGGGCGAACAGGCCGAACAGCTTTTCCAGCTTGGGCAGCTTGCCGTGGGGGATGGCGACGCCGTAGCCGACCGCGGTGGTTCCGAGCTTCTCCCGCTGCAGCAGGACCTCGAAGACCGCCCGTTCGTTCTGCCCGGTCAGGGCGGAGGCGCGCGCCGCCAGTTCCTGCAGCGCCTGCTTCTTGCTGTTGACCTTCAATGCCGGGAGAATCGCCTCGGGTGCGACCAGATCGGTAATCGTCATGGGGCGTTCCGAGGTAAATTAAACCGTAAGGTTGCGAGATAGACTCTAGCGGGGCGGCGTCTAGAAGTTGAGGCGGGAGACGGGCTTACAAGGTCCTAATTGGGGCGCTTCTACTCCAACGCAAGACCGGCGCCAACTGCCGCAACATTATTCCCAGCCCCTCCGTTCGGGGGCGGCGGACCATAGGGACGGCCGTTTGGCCCGTCAATGCCGGCCGGGCCTAACCCCCCGACTTAACCACCGGCGGGTCGATCCAGCCGATATGGCCGTCCGGCCGCCGGTAAATGATGTTCACCCGGCCGCTCGAACCGTGCTGAAAGACGATGCAGGCCGCGCCGGTCAGGTCCAGTTCCATCACGGCTTCGCTGACCGAAAGCCGCTTCAGCGACGTGGCGGCCTCGGCAATGATGACCGGGCTGTAGCCGGTAACCTCCTCGTCGCCTTCCGCCGGCGCCTCGATCACATAGCTCGGCGCGTCCAGCGTCGGCGCGGTCATCTCCGCAAGCGCCGCGGTAGCGGCGTGAGCCTTGCGGGCGGAGCGATCCTTCAGCCGGCTCTTGTAGCGGCGCAACCGCTTTTCGATCATCAGCAGCGCCTGGTCGGCGCTGGCATAGGCGTCGGCGGCATTGGAATCGGCTTCCAGCGTGATCCCCGAATCCAGATGCAGCGCACAGTCGGTGCGGAAGCCGAAACCATCCTTGCTCAGCGTGATGTGCCCGGAATAATTGCCATCGAAATACTTGCGCAGCACCTCATCGGTGCGCTCGCTGACGCGGCCGCGCAGGGCGTCACCGACATTGATGCTTTTTCCCGAAATCCGCAGAGTCATTTTTGATGCCTCGATTAGTCAGGAGGGGAACCGACACTATCCCGATTTGGACGGGACGCAATCAGGCAGGCTGCGTATCGCGGGACCGGTCGGGGGATGCGGCGGGGGCCGAGAGGGCATTGCCGAGCATGCTCTGCTTGTCACGGCGGCGCTGCACCGAAGACGGGATTCGCATCGCTTCGCGGTACTTCGCGACCGTGCGACGGGCGATATCAATGCCGGTGGCGCGCAATCGTTCCACGATGGTGTCGTCGGACAGGATCAGCGCCGGGTCTTCCGCATCGATCAGCTGCTTGATGTGGTGACGCACCGCCTCGGCCGAATGGGCCTCGCCGCCATCGGCGGAAGCGATCGAGGCGGTGAAGAAATACTTCAATTCAAAACTGCCGCGATTGGTCGCCATGTATTTGTTGGCGGTCACCCGCGACACCGTCGATTCGTGCATCTGGATCGCGTCCGCCACCGCCTTGAGGTTCAGGGGCCGCAGATGCGCCACGCCGTGGGTGAAGAAGCCATCCTGCTGGCGCACGATTTCGGTCGCGACTTTCAGGATGGTGCGGGCGCGCTGATCGAGCGCGCGCACCAGCCAGGTGGCGTTCTGCAGGCAGTCGGTGAAATAGGATTTGTCGCCGTCCTTGCGGATCGTCTTCGACAGCTCGGTGTAATAGGTCTGATTGACCAGCACCCGCGGCAACGTGTCGCTGTTGAGTTCGACGTGCCAGCCGCCGTCGGGCCCGGGCCGCACATAGACATCCGGCACCATGGTCTGGGTCCGCGTCGAGCCGAATTTCAAACCCGGCTTCGGATCGAGACGGCGGATTTCACCGATCATGTCGGTGATATCTTCGTCATCGACGCCGCAGAATTTCCGCAAGGAAGCGATGTCGCGCCTGGCCAGGAGGTCGAGATGCTCGACCAGGGCCTGCATCGCAGGATCGTAACGATCGAGCTCGCGCAGCTGGATCGCCAGGCATTCGCTCAGGTTTCGCGCGCAGACGCCGGGCGGATCGAATTTCTGCAAGACGGCGAGAACCGCTTCGACGTCCTGTTGCGACGCCCCCAGCCGTTCGGCGGCCTGTCCCAGGTCCGGCGGCAGGTAACCCGCCTCGTCGACGAGGTCAATCAGGTACTGGCCGACCATGCGCTGCGCGGGATCGGTGAAGGCCACCGCCAGCTGTTCGGCGAGGTGGCTGCCGAGCGTCACCTCGGCGGCGACGAAGGCTTCGAGGTTGTAGGCCTCATCGTTGGAGGCGCCGCCGCCCCATTCAGTGTAGGCGGTCGGCGCGGCGTCCTGCGCGTTGCGCGCGGCCGCCTCGGCCGGCTCCTCGGAGAAGACGTTGTCGAGCGGGGTATCCAGGGTCTGCTCGATCTCGGTGCGGCTGCCGAGGTCGCGATTGAGCCACTCTTCCTGGCCCGGCTCGAAGCTGTCGCCGGCCGAACCGCCCGCCATCTCGGAACGCTCGCCGCCGGCTTCGTCGCCATAGGCCGCGCCGGAATCGTCGGAATCGGAAAATTCGCCCTGCTCCGGCGTCGGCTCGCCCGCCACCGGGGCCTCGGGCCCGTCGCTGGCGCGCTCCAGGAGCGGATTTCGCTCCAGTTCTTCCTCGACGAAAGCCGACAGGTCGAGATTGGACAATTGCAGCAGCTTGATCGCCTGCATCAGCTGCGGCGTCATCACCAGCGACTGCGACTGCCGGAACTCTAATCTCTGCGTCAGCGCCATGGAGGCAGAACCGATCCCAAAACTTGGTCCGATTCTTGCTTAAACTAGTCCAAAGCCGATGTATACGGCTTGACGAATGAGAAAAATGGACTAGAGGGCGGAACTCACGGCAGGGTTAAAGGCGGAATTCCTCGCCCAGATAGAGACGGCGTACATCCGGGTTATTGACGATTTCATCCGGACTGCCCTCGGTCAAGATTTCCCCGGCATAGACGATATAGGCACGGTCGGTCAGTCCGAGCGTTTCCCGCACATTGTGGTCGGTGATGAGCACGCCGATGCCGCGATTGGTGAGATGGCGGACAAGATCCTGAATGTCGCCGACCGCGATCGGATCGATGCCGGCAAAGGGTTCGTCGAGCAGCATGTAATTGGGGCGCGTCGCCAGCGCGCGCGCGATCTCGACGCGGCGCCGCTCGCCGCCCGACAGCGCAATCGACGGCGTTTTCCGCAAGCGCGTGATGTTGAATTCATCGAGCAGCGAATTGAGTTCGGCCTCGCGCTTTTTCCTCGAGGGTTCCACGACCTCGAGCACGGCGCGGATATTCTGTTCGACCGTGAGGCCGCGAAAGATCGAAGCTTCCTGCGGCAGGTAACCGATGCCGAGCCGGGCGCGCTGATACATCGGCAGCCTGGTGACGTCGTGGCCATCGAGCTCGATGGTGCCGCGATCCGCCTTGATCAGGCCGGTGATCATGTAGAACACGGTGGTCTTGCCGGCACCGTTGGGGCCCAGCAGACCCACCGCCTCGCCGCGGCGGACATAGATGCTGACGCCGCGCACGACCTGGCGGCTGCCGAAACTCTTTTCCACGCTATGCACAGCCAGATAGCCCGGCCGCTGCAACAGCCGCGGAGCCTGAGCGCCCCCAGGCGCCTGCGCCCCGCCATTGGTCTTGCGCGGCTTCGGTCTCTCGGCCTTGGGTTTTTCGGCGCGCGGGGCTTCCGGTCGCAGCAACGGCGCATCGCGGGCGATCGGCGGCGCATCGCGCATCGGGCCGCTCAGCATCTCGCCGATGCCGTCGCCGAGCGCGGTGATGTCCGCGCGCGAGCGCGCAAATCCCGGCGGACTGCGTTTCGCCGGGCGGCGCCGGAACATGCCGAGTAAATCCACCATTCCCGCTTCGCTCAGCCTTTCACGGTGATCCCGCCGCCCCGCCGCGGACTACTCGATTCGCTTGCGCAACATGAAGGAATGGATGTCGCTTGCCCAGCGAAACACCCTCGATTTGAGGCGCGGACCACCCCGCCGGGCCGTTCCCGTAGATACAGGCTGGGACCGCGGGCTTCAACCTCGCGGCCCGCGGGTATCGTACAAGTGATTGATCCTATTTCGGTTTATTTGGGACGCCCCGAAGCCGACGGGGTCGGGGAAGGCTGCAGGCCCGGTATCGCCGGGCCGCCCTGGCCGGAGGACTGGAACAGGCCCTGCACCCGCCCTGATTCCGATTCCACCCGCGACACGCCCGTCGTCATGTCCACCATCAGCCGGTCGCCGCGCAGCACATTCTTGCCCTGGGTCAGCACGATCCCGCCGAGCATGGTGATCAGGTTGGTCTTGGTGTCGAACACCGCGGTCTCCCCGGTCACGACCTGGTCCTTCTGGGTGACGACCACGTTGCCTCTCGCCTCCAGCCGACGGATCGACGAACTGCCGCCGGGACCGGGGGTCGAGGCCTGGATCGGCGCCGATTTGCCCGCCTTCGAATTGGCCGCCGGCGCCGGCGTCGAATCATAGAACACCACGAGGGTCTTCGAGGTCATGGTGGTGTCGCCCTGCACCACCTTCACATTGCCGGAGAACGTCGCTTCCTTTTTCTTGTCGCGCATCTCGAGGCTCGCCGCCTCGATCTGGATCGGCTGGTCGCGATTCTGCGAAAAGCCCTGCATCGCATTGGGCACGCCGGTGACGGCGCTCTGCGCGCCGGCATCACCGGCGGCGATCATCGCAAGCGTGAACACGGCCGTACAGGCGGCATGCACGAGCTGCCTGCACCAGGTGCCACGCGGGGAATGCATCATCTCGACGATCATCTGAGGTTACCGGTCTTGGCCGACGAGGACCGCGCCTTGCCGGAACGAACAGGCGCAGGCTCGGGCTCGGGCGTTTCGGGAGCGGCGGCAGCGGGTTGGGGCGGTCCCAGATTGTCCAAATGCATCACCACGTTGCCTTCGAACCTCACGACCTCTCCGCCGCCGGTAATCCTGAGCCTGTCCGAGGACAGCGTTCCGTTCAGCAATTTGACGTCGACATGTTCATCCGAGGTCACCGTGCCCTTGCCGATATCGACAAAGGCCTGCGAAAGCCGCACTTCATAGCCTGTCGAGGATTGCAGGAAGATGTCCTTATGCAGGTCCAGCAATTGCTGCTTGGTATCCATCAGCCCGTTGCGGGCATCGAGCGTAATGGTAGTGGTCCGGTCGTCCATCAACACCTTGGCCCGCAGCGTGTTCAGATCGACATGATCGGGATCGGTCACATCCTGGGTCGCAGCTTTTGCCCAGACTTCGTAGGGCCGCCGGTCCGGCGTGTAGCCGGACAGATGCGGCGATTCCATCGTGATCTTGGTGCCGGAGACGACGAGGTTGTCCATATCGACCGGCAGTTTGGGCAACAGCATCCGGAACGGATTGAAGATCGACACCGCGACGATGGCCGCCATCGCCAGAGCAACGGCCGCGGGGACCGCGACCCGCAGCACCCGCACCATCCGGCTGTGGCGCGCTGCGATGGCGAAGCGTGCCTCCATTCCGGCTTGATAGGCTGGGTTCTGAACCGAATTCACCGCCGCTCCGAAGCATTGGCCTTAAGCGCATGATCCGCCAAAGTGCGCGCGGTTCGGCGAAAAGATCATGCGCCCTTTCAATCGTTTGGAGCGCTACCGGACGCAAGACCGGCGTCCCCTTTGGCTGATCGCGCGTCCCCCATTCTACCCGGACTTGCCGGATTATGCAGGGGGGACCTCGCGTTACCAGTGTGACCGAAACGGGGCGGAGACCGCGGCAAAGCGGGATTCCGGCGGCCAGCCTCAAGAATGGGCAAATATGTCTTCGGTATCCCAGCCCTGCAGATCGAGTTCTGCGCGCGTCGGCAGGAATTCGAAACAGGCCCGTGCCAGCTCCATACGGCCCTCGCGCGCGAGCATGGCATCGAGCCGCTCGCGCAGGCCATGCAGGTGCAGCACGTCGGAGGCCGCATAGGCGAGCTGCGCCTCGCTCAGGCTCTGCGCGCCCCAATCGCTCGATTGCTGCTGCTTCGACAGATCGATGTTGAGAACTTCGCGCACCAGGTCCTTCAGGCCGTGGCGGTCGGTGTAGGTCCGCGAAAGCCGCGAGGCGATCTTGGTGCAGTACACCGGCTGCGGCATCACGCCGAAGGCGTTGTAGAGGGCGGCGAGATCGAACCGCGCGAAATGAAAAATCTTTGTCACCTTCGGATTGGCGAGCAGCGCCTTCAGATTGGGCGCGTCGGCAGGATCCTTTCCATGGTCCTTCGGGATCTGCACCACGTCGGCGCTGCCGTCGCCGTTCGATAGTTGCACCACGCAGAGCCGGTCGCGATGCGGGTCCAGGCCCATGGTCTCGGTATCGATCGCCACCGAATCGGTATAGCGGGTGAGATCGGGCAGATCGCCGCGATGCAGGCGTACGGTCATGGTGTCCTAAAACCTCGTCGAATCGGCTGGCGGACCAAGCTACCGCTCAACGCCGCAAGAGGCGAGCGGCGAAACCGGGCAATGCCGCGGCGCCCTGAACCGGTAGAGGCGCCAGCCCGCCGGGAGACAGAATTCAGCTCTAACGGCACCATCAGAAAGATGGTGCCCAGGAAAGGACTCGAACCTTCACGGCCGTTAAGCCACTGGCACCTGAAGCCAGCGCGTCTACCAATTCCGCCACCTGGGCCCGGGCGGGTTAGTACGGATCGGCTGCGCGCTTGTCAAATTGGCAAACTGTGACCCAAATGCGCTGTACAGCGCCGGCATGTTGGCGTATCGCGAAATCGCTAAATACTTCGGCCATTGATCGAATTTGACCCTGGGAATTGACGCTATGGCATCGAATCTGGACACGCTGGTCACGGTTTTCGGAGGATCGGGCTTTCTGGGGCGGCACGTGGTCCGCGCGCTCGCCAAGCGCGATTACCGAATCCGGGTCGCGGTACGGCGGCCCGAACTGGCCGGGCATCTGCAGCCGCTCGGCAGGGTCGGCCAGATCCATGCCGTGCAGGCCAATCTGCGCTACCCGGCCTCCGTGGAGGCCGCGATGCGCGGCTCCCACGCCGCCATCAATCTGGTCGGCATCCTGGCCGAAAGCGGCGCCCAGACGTTTGACGCGGTGCAGGGCGAAGGCGCCGGCGCGGTGGCAAAGGCGGCGGCCGCCGCCGGCGCCGGCATGGTGCATGTCTCCGCTATCGGCGCCGACGAGAATTCAGCCTCGCATTACGCCCGCGCCAAGGCCGCCGGCGAAAAGGCGGTGCTGGCGGCGGTGCCCTCGGCCACCATCCTGCGGCCTTCGGTGGTGTTCGGCCCCGAGGATCAGTTCACCAACCGCTTCGCGGCGCTGGCGCAGATATCGCCTGTCATGCCGCTGATCGGCGGCGGGCTGACAAGACTGCAGCCAGTCTATGTCGGCGATGTCGCGACCGCGGTCGCCGACGCCGTCGACGGCAAGACCAAGCCGGGCGTTCCTTACGAGCTCGGCGGCCCGGAAGTGCTGACCATGCGCGACATCATGGAAATCATCCTGGCCGTCACGGAACGCCGGCGCATGCTGGTGTCGTTGCCGTTCGGGCTGGCGAAATTGCAGGCGCTGTTCCTGCAATTCGCGCCCGGGGCATTCAAGCTGACGCCGGACCACGTGACGCTGTTGCAATCGGACAATGTGGTGTCGGACGCGGCCAAGGCCGCCGGCCTGACCCTGCAGGGACTGGGAATTGCGCCTGATTCGCTGGAAGCGATCGCCCCGCAATATCTCTGGCGCTTCCGGAAAGCCGGGCAGTTCGCGCACAAGGGCGCGTGAACTCATTCGAGCGTCGTCCCGGCGAACGCCGGGACCCACACCGCGCAATCTCATTTGGGCAGTGTGGCGGACGGCTTCTGCCGCAACTTACATCGGTGGTTATCGGTCGCCGCTTTCGCGGGGACGACCCGTTACCGACCCATCGCCAGCGCGACCAGGCCGAGCGTGCCGACGATGACGCGCCACCACGCGAACAGCGTGAAGCCGTGGCGGGTGACGTAGGTCAGGAATGTCTTGACCACGATCATCGCGGTGACGAACGACACCACGAATCCGATCGCAATGATGCCGGTGTGATCGAGGCTCATGTCGGCACGGTTCTTGTAGAACTCATAGGCAAAGGCGCCGACCATGGTCGGGATCGCCAGGAAGAACGAGAACTCCGCCGCCGCGCGCTTGTCGGAGCCGAGCAGCATCGCCGCGACGATGCTGGCGCCGGAGCGCGACACGCCGGGAATCATCGCCAGGCACTGCGCGAAGCCGATCGCGAGATACATCGGCAGCGGAAACGTCGTGGCGTCATGTTCGTGCGGATCGAGCTCGAGCTGGTCGATCCACAACAGGACGGCGCCGCCGACGATCAGCGAAAAACAGATCACCCACGGATTGAACAGATAGGCCTTGATGTAGTGGCCCGCCGCGGCGCCGATCACCGCCGCCGGCAGGAACGCCACCAGAAGACCGATAACGAATCGCCTGTCCTCGGCATTGCCGAACATGCCGATCGCCACACGCCACAATTTTATGAAATAGAGGGCGACAATCGCGAGGATGGCGCCGAGCTGAATCAGAATCGAAAAACTGTTCCAGAAACTGCCCTCGCCGAGACCGAAAAAACGTTCCGCCAGCAGCAGGTGGCCGGTCGAGGAAACGGGCAGGAACTCCGTGACGCCCTCGATGACGCCGAGAATCACCGCCCGCAATGCATCAGACATCATGACCTAGTGCCCCGTTCCCGAAGTTCGTGAAACACCGCAAGCACCCTCTGACGCGAACTTTGGAAGCAAAGGGACCACCAGTCGCTCTCTAATACCTGCGCCGCTCTTCGATTCGAAACTCCCGGAACGATCTCGCGGCAGCCGGTGCAGGAACGTCAAATCGTCGGCACTCGTGCCGTTATGATCGGTATCGGCCGAAAAGCCGCGCTCTTCTCGCCTATTCGCCCTTCCGCCGCAATCTCAAAAACGCAAAAACACGGGTTGCCTCCTTCGCGTGCTTAGGTAGTTTGGCGCGCGATTTGCGGTATGCTTGGCTGCATACTCGGCGCGCTTCGAGGCGGTGAGGATTTCTTAAGCACCGCAAAATTAGCAAGGGCTCATGTTCACACTGTTTCATCATTCGTTCTGTCCGCATTCGCGCTTCGTCCGTCTGGCGCTGGGCGAATACGGTGTCGATGTGCGGCTGGTGGAAGAGCGGGTCTGGGAGCGGCGCGAGGCGTTTCTGGCGCTCAATCCCGCGTGCACCACGCCGGTGCTGACCTCGGAGGGCCGGGCGACGATTCCCGGTGCCGGCATCATCGCCGAATACCTCGATGAAACCTACGGCGCCGAGATGGGCGAGCGGCGCCTGTTGCCCTCCACGATGGCCGAGCGCGTCGAGGTGCGCCGGCTGATGGCGTGGTTCAACGAGAAATTCTTCGAGGAGGCCTCCAATCCGCTGGTCACCGAGCGCATCTACAAGCGCTTCATGAGCGAGGAAAACGGCGGCGGCGCGCCGGCGGCCGATGTGATTCGCGCGGCAAAGGCGAATGTGCGCTATCATCTGGCCTATATCGGCTGGCTGGCGCAGACGCGGAACTTTCTAGCGGGCGACCGGCTGTCCTATGCGGACCTCGCCGCCGCGGCGCATCTTTCGGCGATCGATTATCTGGGCGACGTGCCATGGGTCGAGGACGACGCAGCAAAGGCGTGGTACGCGCGGGTGAAATCCCGCCCGTCGTTCCGCCCGCTGCTGAGCGAATGGCTGGCGGGCGTGCCGGCGTCGCGCACCTACGTGGACCTCGACTTCTGAACGCGACCGTCGCGCTCCCTCCCGCTGATCTGAAGGCCGCGCTGGCGGACCAAGCGCGCACGCTGGGATTTGACAGTATCGGCGTTGCCGATCCAGGGGTCCTTGCCGACGCCGGCCGGCATTTCCGCGACTTTCTCGACGCCGGCGCGCATGGCGACATGGACTGGCTTGCCGCTCACCCCGCGCGCCGAACCGACCCGCGCGCGCTGTGGGCGGAGGTGCGTTCGATCATCATGCTGGGGGTCAATTACGGGCCCGACGAAAATCCGCTGGCGATCCTGCAGCAACGCCTGCGCGGCGCGATCTCGGTCTATGCGCGAGGCGACGACTATCACGACCTGATCAAGAAGCGGCTCAAGACGCTGGCGCGGTGGCTGGTCGCCGCCACGGACTGTGAGGTCAAGGTATTCGTCGATACCGCCGCGGTGATGGAAAAGCCCTTGGCGCAGGCGGCGGGACTGGGCTGGCAGGGCAAGCATACCAACCTCGTCTCGCGCGAGTTCGGCTCATGGCTGTTTCTCGGCGCGATCTTCACCACGCTGGATCTGCCGCGCGACGAGGCGGAGCCCGATCATTGCGGCTCATGCCGGGCCTGCCTCGATATCTGCCCCACGGCCGCATTCCCCGCGCCTTACAAGCTCGATGCGCGGCGCTGCATTTCCTATCTCACCATCGAGAACAAGGGCCCGATCCCGCACGAATTTCGCAAAGCGATCGGCAACCGCATCTATGGCTGCGACGATTGCCTCGCGGTGTGTCCGTGGAACAAGTTCGCGCAGGCCGGGCGCGAAACGAAACTGGCCGCGCGCGATGAATTGCGCGCGCCCGACCTCGCCGGGCTCGCCCGGCTCGACGACCCGGCCTTCCGCGCGCGATTTACAAAATCGCCGGTCAAGCGCATCGGCCGCGACCGTTTTATTCGCAATGTCCTGATCGCGATCGGCAACTCGAATGATCGCGCGTTAGCCGACGAGGCCGACCGCCTGGTCGCCGACGAAAGCCCGCTGGTGCGCGGCGCCGCGATATGGGCGCTGTCGCGATTGCTGGGGCGGCAGGAATTTTTGGCGTTGGCGGCGGGGGCGATGGGCGCGGAGACGAATGACACCGTGCGCGAGGAATGGCGGCTCGCGAGCACCACTGCCAGACCCTCATGCTGAGGAGCGGCGTCAGCCGCGTCTCGAAGGATGAAGGCCCCATTGGGGCCTCATGGTTCGAGGCGGCGCAGGAGCGTCTCCTCACCATGAGGGGCGCGCCCTTGATTTCGTCGCGCAAATTCCGTCATGGTCATCAGCCCATGACAAATCAGCCTTTCTTCACCACAGACCAGGACGCCTTCATCCCCACCGACGCCGCCCGCGGCCCCTGGGACCCGAACTCGCTGCACGGCCGCGTCATCATCGGCCTTCTGGCTTTCGTGATTGAGCAGCGCCACGGCGCCGACGACTTCGTGCCGGCCCGGCTGACGGTGGACATGTTCCGGCTGCCGACGCTGGCGCCGATCGAGGTCAAGACGCGGCCGGTCCGCGAAGGCCTGCGCATCAAGGTGGTCGAGGCCGATTTCTTCAGCGGCGGCGTCGCCATGGCGCGCGCCTCCTGCCAGTTGCTGCGCAAGACCGAAAATCCGCAAGGCGCAGTCTGGTCGCCGCCGAACTGGGACGTGCCCGCGCCATCGGATATTCCCGCCCCGACCGATCCGCGGCTCGGCATGCACGGCAAGTGGACCACGCGCCCGATCGTCGGCGCCATGGGCACCGTCGGCCCGCGGCGGCTGTGGATGAGCGAGGTGCGCGATTTCGTCGAAGGCGCGCCGCTGACGCCGTTCGTGCGGGCCGCGGTGGCCGCCGATTTCGCCAGCCCGTTCGCCAATGCCGGCGACCAGGGCCTCGGCTTCATCAACAGCGACGTCACGCTGTACCTGCATCGGCTGCCGGTGAAGGAATGGATCGGCTTCGAGGTGGTGAACCATCGCGCGACCGACGGCATCGCGATCGGCGAATGCTGGCTCTATGACGAGCAGGGCGCGATCGGGACATCAACCGTGGCGGCGCTGGCGCAACGCAAGCCGATGGCCAATCCGAGCCAGCGCGACGTCATGCGCAAACCCTAGGCCGTCATCGTCGCTTGCTACCCCTCCAGATGCCGCTTCATCTCCGGCCGCGCCTTCAGCGCCGCGGCCTGCCTGGCGGCAATCTTGGCGATGCGCTCGGGCGCGAA
>Ga0153915_10003378_pt1 | contig 14660 bp, 13 predicted proteins | sample Opewatmetagenome_2_FD_107003 | JGI IMG/M metagenome (GOLD analysis project Ga0153915, IMG submission 107003) | Freshwater wetland microbial communities from Ohio, USA - Open water 3 Core 3 Depth 3 metaG | ecosystem: Environmental > Aquatic > Freshwater > Wetlands | place: USA: Ohio, Lake Erie...
ACCGATATAGCCGCCGTCATCCTTCCGATAGGGCAGGAACTCGAAGAGCACGGGGAAGCGCTCGCCGGCTGAGCGCGGCACGGGTTTGTAGTATGTCACCGCCAGCCGGACCCCGTCCTTCATTTTGAGCCAGCCATCCTCGGTTCTGAAGTCATAAGTGGGCGGAGAGACTTCTTCTTTCGCTCCCGGATGGGGGGCGTATTGACCCGAAAGCTGAAGGAGGCAGAGAGCGATGGCCGGAAGCGCGAGAATGCGATGGATTGCGAGGCGAGCCATTTTCCCCTCCCTATTTCAAGCGAGTTCGCTAGACCCGATCCGATTTCTTATTATTGTCCCCGATTGGCGGCCGGTTTTTCCCGCTGACGCGCCGCATGAGCAAGAAGACCGGGAGCCCGGCGGCGAAGAAGAGCGCGCTGTAGAGGGCCTCCCTAGGTCTGTTCAGGAGGACGTTCACGGACACCGTCAGTTGGAAGGCGATGAAGACGGCCGGGACGACGGGATAGAGCGGCACCCGATAACCCTCGTAGAGCTCGCCGGAGCGGCGCGCCTTCCGCCGCAGGACGAAGATCGTCGAGGCGACGAGGGCCACGGTGATCGTATCGAGGAACATGACGTAGTTGATGATATTCTCGAACGTTCCGAGCAGAAAGAGCGAAAGGAGGATGAGCGCGCCCAGGAAGCCAAGCCCGAATTCCTGGGCCTGCGTTTTCGGGTTGACCTTCTGGAACGCGGCCGGCAGCGTCCGGTCCTCGGCCATGGCGTAATAGGCCCGGGGGATCTGCATCAGGGTGACGTTGAGAAAGCCCATAGCCGAGAGGAAGATCGTTAGGGAGATGACCAGCCGGCCGATGCCGCCGAACGTGGCCCGGGCCGTCTCCGCGGCAACAAGCTTCGCCGCTGCGACGCCGGGAACACCGAGGGCCTTGACGTAGGCGGCATTGATGGCGAGGTAGCAGGCGAGAACAATTAGGATGCCGAAGAAGATGGCCCGAGGGACGTTGCGCCGGGCGTTCTGGACGTCGGCGCCGAAGTTGATCGTGTTCTGGTACCCCCCGTAAGCATAAAAAACGGAGATGAACGCCGCGCCCAGGGCCAGCCACCAGGAGCGCTCGACAGGCAGGGCGCCCGTCGTGAGCGGCGCTTTGGTCGAGACGAAGGCCCCGGCCACGATTACGGCGATCATGCCGATCTTGAGCAGGCTGAGGACGTTTTGGGCCCAGGCGCCCGTCTTGATCCCGAGGTAGTTGATCGTAAGGAGGATGAGCATCAGGACGGCGGCGGTGATCTGCACCCGGAGGCGTGACGCGGCCGTGCCCGGGAAGACGATCGGCGTCAGGTACTCGGCGCCGATCAGCGCCACGGCGGCAGCGCCGGCGCCGTTCATGACGATGACGTTGGCCCAGTTGAGCATGAAGGCCACGGCCGAGTTGTAGTTGTCGGCGACGACCTTGTAATAGGAGCCCGGCTTGGCGAACCGGCCGCCGATCTCGGCGAAAGTCAGGGCGCCGAGGAAACCCGCGAATCCGCCCAGGAGCCAGGCCACGTAGAAGAGGGCCGGGGTCCGGGCGGCCGTGGCGACCATAGCGGGGGTGCGGAAAATGCCGACGCCGATGATGAGGCTGACGACGATCATCGTCGTGTCGAACGTCGTCAGCTTCGCCTTGATAGCCATTCGGCGGCTCCATTATAAGAATCCCATTTTATCCATGGGCCGCAGGATTGCAAGCCGTCACAAACGATTTCTATGGAGCATCCTGGAAAACGAGTCGATGGCCCGGCTTAAAGCGCGAATGACGGCTCTACCGGGGTTCGGATAGATGATCTCAAACCGTATCGTGCCTTTGACATCCTCTCGGACAGGCCGAGCTTCACCCCGATTCCCCCGGCCAGGCTGTAGGGGATGAGCTGCAGAAGAAGCGTCAGAATATAATATGCGGCGGCCTTCTATTCACGGCACCGGTGAGGATCGAAAGAAGATAGACGAACCCGACCGTCAGAATCTGGAATCTGGCGCGGCGAAGAGCGCGGAGGATCGCGACCATTTCTGTGACTCCTCTCGTCCTAGCCTTGATCGATGTCGAGATCCGCTTCAAGAAGCGTTTAGGGACCGAGTTCCTTGACGGCGAGCTCGATCCTTTCGAGCGCTTCGTTGAGCAGCGCCCGGGGACAGCCGAAGTTGATGCGGACAAAACCCTCGAGCTCCTTGCCGAATGTCGTCCCATCGCTGAAATAAACTCGGGCCTTTTTCAGGAAAAAGTCGTTGAGCAAGGCGGGCTCGCGGCCGAGCCCCCGGCAGTCAAGGAGAGCAAGATATGTCCCCTCCGGTCGGACCAGACGGATGCGAGGAATTCGTTCTTCGAGGAATCTCTCCATGAAGTCGACGTTCGCCTCAAGGTAAGGCAATAGCTCGTCCAGCCAATCGGCGCCGTTCGTGTACGCGGCCTCGAAGCCGACGATCCCGAAGACCTGGCCGAGCTCGAACCCGGCCCTCTCCGCTTCGTCCTCGAACTTTTTAAGCAAGGCCGGGTTGGAAGAAACGACGGCCGCCGTAGAGAGGCCGGGAATGTTGAACGTCTTGCTCGGGGCGATGCAGGTGATCGTTCGGTTCGCCAGGTGGGGAGAAAGTGCGGCCAGGACATGATGCTTGTGGCCGCGATAAATGAGGTCGGCGTGAATCTCGTCCGAGATAATGAGAAGGTCCCGGGCGACGGCGATCCGGCCGAGCGCCTCGAGTTCGTCGAGCGTCCAGACCCGGCCGACCGGATTGTGGGGGCTGCAGAGGATTAGCATCCGGCCGGGAGCGTCGATTTTCCGCTCGAGATCCTCGAGGTCCATAGTGAAACGGCGGCCGTCGACTCGGAGAGGGTTGCGGACGACCCGGCGGCCGTTATTTTCGACGGCAAAATAGAACGGGTGATAGACGGGCGTCTGGATGATCACCCCGTCGCCCGGTTTGGTGAAGGCGCGGACGCAATAGTTGAGGGCCGGGACAATTCCGGGCGTCTTGGCCATCCAAGCCTTCTGGATTTCCCAGCCCTGCCGGCGTTTGAGCCAGTCGATTGCGGCCGCGTAAAAAGAGGGAGGGACGAGGGGATAGCCGTAGATCCCGTGGGCGGCGCGGCGGCGGATGGCCTCGACGACCGCGGGCGGGGCCTCGAAGTCCATGTCGGCGACCCACATCGGGATCGCGTCCTCGACCTTGAGGACCTTGCGGGGATAGACCCACTTCAGGGATTCCGTGCCTGTCCGGTCTATGATCTTATCGAAATCGTATTTTTTATTTGGGGACACAATACTCATTTCCGAATCTCATGTCGCCGTTCCGCTCTCCATAATTCCGACATGCTCATGGGAAACCCGAATTCCCTGCCAGATGGTCAGCAGCATTTAAGATTTTCGGCAATTAGTTGTGTGTCACCGAATTCAATCAGATCAGGAACTTGCCGTTCTTCGCGACGTACTTGCCTTTCGCCTTGATCGTGACCTTGTCGACCAGCGCGTCGAAATGGTACTTGCTCTTGTTTTTGCCGATGCCATAGGAGTCGCCGATCGCGAAGTGAACGGTGCCGAAGGCCTTCTCGGCCTCGAGCATATTGGGACAGATCCGGGCGCCCTTGTTCGTCCCGATCCCGAACTCGCCGATGATCCTTCCCGTTTTGTCGGAGCCGACCACGTCGAGGCAGGCGGCGATGCCCTTGCCCTTGAAGTCGATGAGCTTGCCGCGGTTGAACTTCATCACGCCGTGGCCGAGCTTGTCGTCGATCAGGCTGATGACGATCGTCCCCGTGAACGTCTCCTCGACCGGCGCCGTGTAGCACTCGCCGGCCGGGAGGTTGCCGTGCATGTGCTTCTGGCTGATGTTGCCGTTGTCGTTGTGCCAGGCCCGGCCTTTGACGCTGAACTCGATGTGTGTCCCGGCCGGATTCTCAATGACGACGTCGTCGGCATCCTTCATGGCCCGCATGACCTTCTTCGTAAACCTGTCCATGGCGGCGAAATCGATATTGACGAGCCGCTCCATCATGTCGCGCGTCAGGCCGGGCATCATGCAGATCCGGCCGTGCTGGCCCCCCTGCCCGACCATGAAGCTCCGGAAGGGCTTTTCCTGGATCCTGCCCTCGAGCATGTAGGCCGATACCGAAGCGCTCCGGATAAGGTCCTTGAATTGCCGCGTCGGCTCGGTGATGGGCCGCAGGGTCTCGGTCATGAGATAGGTCGTTGTTTCGGCGCCTGCCTGTTTCGCGTAGTAGGCGAGGGCCTCGGCGACCTCCATTTTCTGTCTGTCCGTAACCAGAAGGAATTTCTCCCCCGGCCGGATCCTCAACGCCTGGTTGATGGCCCGGTCGGCGGCCGAGTAGAGCTTATTCGGTTTCATAGATGACCTCCGTTTTTCCCTATTTCCTTATTTCGTTCGCCTCGCGTCCCAGTAGAGGAAGCTGCAGAGCAGGACGAACGCGACGAGGCTGATGATCTGGCCGTAGCCCGTGAACCAGGGCCAGGGATTCCCGTCGACCCAGCGCCCGTTCTCGAGGACCATGGGAATCCCCAGGCTGATGACGTGATCGACTTTGAGGAGCTTGAGGACGGCCAGGACGATGCCCATCAAGGCCCCCCCCGCGATGAACCCGGAGGAGATGAGCGTCCCACGGTTGTTCCGCCGCTCGGCGAGCTCCTTGTCCTTCGTCGACTTCTTGACGAGGTGCGAGATGAACCCGCCGACGAGGAGCGGGGTCGTCAGCGGCAGGGGCAGGTACATACCCAGCGCGAAGGCCAGAGGGGGCACCTTGGCCAGCTCAGCGACCAGGGCCACCGAGGCGCCGATCGCGTAGAGAAGCCACGTCACGGGCTCGCGCGACATCATCGACTTGATGACGGTCGCCATCAAGTTGGCCTGGGGCGCCGCCAGCGTTCCGCTCTGGAACGAGAAGGCCTTGTCCAGGATGTAGATGGCGAGGCCCACGGTCAGGGCCGATATGAGGACACCCGTGAACTTGAACCGCTCCTGGTTGCGGGGAGTCGCCCCGAGCCAGTAGCCGATCTTGAGGTCGGTGACGAAGCTCCCGGAGATCGAGAGAGCCGTGCAGACGACGGCGCCTATGAGGAGCGCGACGGCCATCCCCTGCTCTCCCGACAATCCCGCTCCGAGGAGGATGATGCTCGAGAGGATGATGGTGATCAAGGTCATGCCCGAGACAGGGTTCGTTCCGACGATGGCGATGGCATAGGCTGCGACCGTCGTGAACAGGAACGAGAGGAGGACGCAGATCAGGACGCCGATGATCGCCAGCTTGACGTTCGAGATCCAGAGGAAGTAAAGGAAGAGGCCCGCCGCCGTAGCCAGGAGCCCCATGATGATCGTCGACATCTTGAGGTCGCGGTTCGTCCGCATCTCCACCGCCGCGCCATCCGTCTTCGCCTTAAAGATCTCGCGGAAGCCGAGCGAGAACGACTTGATCATGACCGGCATGGACTTGATGATGCCCAGCACGCCGGCCATGAAGATCGCGCCGATGCCGATGTTCCGGACGTAGGTGCTGAAGATCTGGACCTCGCTCATCTCGACGATGGGGACTTTGCCCGGATAGACCGCCCCCGGGAGGTGCTGACCGAGGAACCAGATGGCCGGGATGAAGGCGAAGTGCGAGAGCAGCCCGCCGGCCACGATGACCGCGTTGTAGCGGAGGCCGATGACGTAGCCGAGGCCGAGAAAGGCCGAGAGGGCGTCGAGCTTGAGGACCATCTTGGTCTTGACGGCCAGGCTGTCCATGAAGGGCAGGAAGCGGAAGGTGATGATCTCGTCCCAGGCCCGGACGCCGATGGCCAGGAATTCATAGACGCCGCTGACGACGACTCCCAAGATGAGCGCCCAGGCCTGCTTCCCCCCGGACTCCCCGGAAACCAGGATCTCGGTCGTGGCCGTGGCCTCTGGGAAGGGGAGCTTGCCGTGCTGCTCCACGCAAAAGTAGCGGCGGAGAGGAATCAGAAAGAGGATCCCCAGGCAGCCGCCGAGGAAGGTCGATAGGAAGATCTTGACGATGTCCGTGGGCAAGCCAAGGATGTAGAGCGCCGGGATGGTGAAGATGGCCCCCGCCACCAGGGCTCCCGAAGCGGCCCCGATCGACTGGAGGATGACGTTCTCGAGGATCGAGCTCTTCCGCCTGTACACGTAGCCGATGCCAACGGCCAGGATGGCCACGGGGATGGCGGCTTCGGGAACCGTCCCCACTTTGAGGCCCAGGTAGGCGATGGAAAAGGTGAAGAACAGGGACATGAACAGGCCCCAGAGGACGGAGCGGAGCGTGACTTCCGGGATGATCGCATCGGCGGGGATGAACGGCTTGTAGGTCTGGCCGGGGGCCAGCTCCTGGTAGGCCTCGGGCGGGAGGGATTTTTTGGACGACTCCATCTCGCTCTCCTTTCAAATAGGAATTGTCTTATTTGAAACGTCGGCGACGAGACTTATTGCTCTCCCGTGTATCTCGAAAGGACGTCGTTCGTCAGCTTGAGGTAAAGGTCGGAGTTGACCCGGACCTTTTTCTCCTCCCGGGCCAGGGCCAGGAAGGACTGGAGGAACTTGTTCTTTTTCTGCTCGAGGATGGTTTCCTTTTCCGTGGCCTTGTTCTTTTCGAAATCGTCCCGGCTCGTTTCCTTTCTCTCGAGGACCCGGAAAATCGCGTAGCCGTCCTCGACCGGGACGGGGTCACTCACCTTCTTGAGGGGGAGGGTGAAGACGAGGGTGTCGATTGCCGGACTCTCCCCGACGAGGCTCAGGTACTGCTCACGCTTGTGGGACTCGACGGTCTTGTATTCGAGCTTGAGCGTGCCGGCCTCGGCGTTCCAGTCGTCCTTGAGCTTGGACGTGATCTCGCGGAGCTTCGCCAGGGCCATGTCCTTCTTCAGGCTGTCGAGGATGTCCTTCTCGACCTGGTCCCTGACCTCCTCGAGCTTGGCAGGCCTCTCGGGCTCGACCTTCTGGAGCTGGGCCAGGCCGACACCGGTGTAGGCGTAGATCGGCGACGAAATCTCCTTCTCCTTGAGCGAGAAGAGAGCTTCGCTGACGGCGCCCGCGGTGTCAAAATCGCCGAGCGGGTCTCCCTTCTTGAGGGCGGCCGTCGTGGCAATCTTGAGGCCCTCCTTCTGAACGGCGAAGTCGAGGCTCTTCTCCCTCCGGGCGCTCTTCTCGATCTTCTGGATCCTCGTGGCGGCCAGGGTCCGGGCCTTTTGGTCTTCGAGGATCCCCTTGATGGTGGCGCTGACGTCGGCCAGGGGCTTGGTCGCGGCCGGGGTTTTTTCGGTCGCTTTCAGGAGGGCCGCGCCCGTGTCGGTCTCAACGACGTCCGAGATCTTGCCCTGGTCGAGCTTCCCCGCGGCCTCGTTCTCCTTGGCCGACAGGGAGCGCCAGTCCGAAATGCCCCAGTCGCCCCCGGCCTTGGCCTTATCGTCTTTGGAGTAGGTCCTGGCCAACTCGGCAAAATCGGCTCCGGCCTGGGCCTTCTTGAGGACGTCGCGCGCTTGGGCCAGAACGGCCTGCTTGTCCTTGTCCGTGAAGGGCAGCCAGATCCGGCTGACCCTGAGCTTCTCGGGCTCGCTGAACTGGCTGATATTGTCCTTGTAGTATTTCTCGACCTCGGAGGTTTCGACCTTGACGTCTTTCTTGGCGTCGTCGGTCTTTAGGAAGAGGTAGTCGGCCACCCGCCTTTCCGGGACCTTGTAAGCGGACGGGTCCTTGGCGAATCGGGCCTGGATCTCCGCTTCGGAGGGCTTGTCCTTGGCCTCGACCTTGGACGTCTCGGACACCAGGTATTCGATCTTGGCCGAGTCGTTCTGCTTGCGGTAGCTCTCCCAGGCCTCATCGTCCGTGACGATGATTCCGGCCATGAGGTAGCGGACGACCTTGTTGACGAGGACGTCTTGCGTCAGGCCCGTCTCGAAGTCCTTGAGGGGGATGTGGTTGTAGTCCAGGACCCGTCTGTAGTCCTCGAAGCCGATGAACTTTCCGTCCCTCTGGAATACGGGATAGGACATGATCCTGGCCCGGACTTCCGCATCCGTGGCCTTGAGGCCCTTGTCCCGGGCGATCTGCAGGAGGAGGCGCTGTTGGACGAGCTGCTCCAGGGTTTGCTGCGGGATGTTCAGCTGCTGGATGAGGTTCTGGTTCAGCCCGCTAAACTGCTTCTTCATGGCGTCGAGCCTCTGGCGGAGACTCTGGTAATACTCGTCGGAGGAGATCGACTCCTTGCCGACCATGGCCAGCGCGCCCGTCCGGTTCGATTCGCCGAGCCTGCCGGCGCCGCCCCAGATGGCCCAGATGGAGACGATGAACGTGGCGACGACGATCCACAAGACAGGCTTCAGCGATTTCACATTCTTTCTCATGGTCTTAAGCATGGGTACACCTCAAATGAGTCCCGGGCGGCGCCGTTCACCGCCCGGCCCGTCTTCTCCGCTTTCTCTCCCGGTCGAAGAGAGGCCGCAGCCGCCCATAGGTCGTCTCCAGGTCCTCGATGAAGACCCGGGTTCCGCCGACCAGGGGCATGAAGTTCGAATCCCCGGTCCAACGGGGGATGATGTGGAGATGATAGTGGCCGGTGATCCCGGCCCCTGCGCTGTGCCCGAGGTTCATGCCCGTGTTGAAACCGTGGGGCCGGTAGTGGGCCCGGAGGACCCGGAGCGCGACCTGGAGGAGCTCGGCCAGCTCGTCCCTTTCCTCCGGCCGGGCCTTTTCGAAGTCGGCCACGTGCCGTGACGGCGCGATCATCAGGTGGCCCGGAGTGTAAGGATAGCGGTTGAGCATGATGACGTTGCGGCGGCCGCGGTAGAGGACGGCCGCCTTCCGGTCGTCGCCGGCCTTCAGGGCGTCGCAAAAGACGCAGTTTTTCATGGTCACTGCCTTCCGGACGTAGGCCGCCCGCCAGGGCGCGGTCAGATAGCGCATTATTTGTTGATCAGCTCCTTGAGGAGCTTGCTCGGCTTGAAATAGAGGACCTTCTTCGGCGGGACCTTCACTGGCTCGCCGGTCCGGGGGTTGCGCCCGGAGCGGGAGGTCCGCTTGCGGAACCGGAAGCTCCCGAAACCGCGGATCTCGATCTCCTCCCCCTTGAGGATGGCCTCCCGGATCGTCTCGAAGAACAGGTTGACGCCCTCCTCGGCCTCCTGTTTGGGGACGCTGAGCTCCTGGGAAATCTTGTTGATCAGGTCAGCTTTAATCATGGGATTTCTCCTTTTTGGCTCCTCTTTTCAAAGCATTCAGGTTTTTCAGTTGATCTTTCATGATGTCGCCTAAGGTCATCCGATCGTCTTGGGAATCCATGTATTTCTGGAACTCCTGCTTCTGGATGTCGAACTGGGCCTGCTTGAAGCTGAGGGAGATCTTCTTGGCCTTGGCGTTGAGCCGGATGATCTTGGCGTTGCGCTCGTCGCCGACGGCGAATGCGTCGGACGGCTTCTCGATCTTCTTCTCGTCGAGCTCGGAGGTGAAGACGACACCCTCGATGCCGGGCACGATCTCGACGAAGACGCCGAAGTCCGTGATCCTGACGATCTTGACTTTGACGATGTCCCCCACCTGCTGGCGGTTGAAGAAATCCTCCCAGATGTCCCCCTCGAGCTGCTTGATGCCGAGAGAGACCTTCTGCCGGTCGACGTCGATGTTAAGGACCAAGGCCTCGACCTCCTGACCGACATGGAGTTTCTCGGAGGGATGCCTGACCTTTTCCCAGCTGATGTCGGAGATGTGGACGAGTCCCTCGATGCCCTTTTCGACCTCGACGAACGCGCCGAAGTCCGTCAGGCTCGTCACGGTCCCCTTGATCCGGGCGCCGATCCCGTGCTTCTGCTTGAAGACCTCGAGCGGGTGGGGAGAGGCCTGCTTGAGGCCCAGGGAGATCCGCTTGGTGGCCGGGCTGACCTCGAGGACGGTCACCACGACCTCCTGGCCAGGAGCCAGGACCTTTTTCGGGTGGACGAGCTTCCGGGACCAGGTCAGGTCAGAGATGTGGACGAGCCCCTCGACGCCCTTTTCGAGCTCGACGAAGGCACCGAAGTCGGTCAGGCTGCTGACCTTTCCCGGGACCTTCTCGCCGGCTTTGTATTTCTCGGCGATGTTGGCCCAGGGATCTGGGGTCAGCTGCTTGAGGCCCAGGGAGATCTTCTCGTCCTTCTCGCTGAAATCCAGGACGACAACCTCGACCTCCTGACCGACGGCCAGGAGGTCGGAGGGGTGGCCGATCTTTCCCCATGACATGTCCGAAACGTGGAGAAGGCCTTCGATACCCCCGACGTCCACGAAGGCGCCGAAGTTGGTCAGGGTCCGGACATGTCCGGTGATCTTCTGGCCCTTGGCGATGTGACTGAAGACGCGTCGCTTCTTCTTCTCCCGCTCGTCCTGGAGGAGGAGCTTGCGGGACAGGACCGCGTTCTCGCTCTTGCGGTCAAACTTCATGACCATGAACTTTAAGGTCTGGCCAATCAGGGACGCCGGGTCCTTGACGGGCTTGATGTCGGCATGGGACTCGGGCAGGAAGGCGAGGACGCCGACGTTGACGTTGAAGCCGCCCCGCGTCCTCTCGACGATCGTGCCGTTGACCCAGGATTTGTGAGTGTACGCCCTTTCGAGCTGGTCGATGGCGCGGAGCGAGTCGGCCTGTTTCTTGGAGAGGACAAGGTAGCCGTCCTTGAGGTCCGTCTTCTCGAGCATGGCCTCGATCTCGCTGCCGGGCCGCAGCTCGGCCAGGGCCTTGGGGTCCGCGAATTCCTCGATCGGAATGACTCCCTCGGTCTTGAAGCCGATGTCGACAAGGATATGGGTGGGGGTTCGCTTGATCACCCGGCCCTTAATGATCTTCCCCATGGTGATTTCCTTGTTGCTGAACTGGTAACGGTCCAACAGGTGTTCGTAGTCTTCGGATGACATCTTGTCATCGCGGTCCGGCTGTTTGGTTGGGTCAGTCATGGCACGTTTACTCCCTCGCTGGATTGTGTCTGAAGCTCCGCTCGATGGCCTCGACGGCTTCTTGGATGGCCTCGGGAGGGGTCGAGGCCCCTCCGGAAATCCCGATCTTCTCTGCCCCCCGGAGCATGGCCGGGCTGATCTGGGCGGCGTTTTCTATAAAGAATGTCCGCGGCAGGATGCGCTTGGACATGTCGTAGAGCTTGGCCGTGTTGGAGCTCCGCGTTCCGCCGACGATGAACAGCGTGTCGACCCGGCGGGCGAGATCGGACGTGGCCCTCTGCCTGGTCCGGGTCGATTCGCAGATCGTATTGTAGACGGTGAGCTCCTTGGTCTTCCCGATCAGGGCGGCGGCGATCCCCTCGAAGTCCCGGAGGTCGTGCGTCGATTGGGCCAGGACGGCCCGCCCCTTGCGCGGCGGGAGCGTGCGTGCCTGGGCCTCGTTCTCGACGACGACGCCCTTACCGCGGCTGTGGCCAAGCAGGGCGCGGGTCTCCGGATGCTCACGGTTTCCGACGATGACGACCTCCCGCCCCTTCCGCGCCAGGACTTCGACAAGGCGCTGGATCTTCTTGACGATCGGGCAGGTGGCATCCACGACGGCGATCTTGCGGCGGCGGAGCCGGTCGTAGAGCTCGGGGGAAACTCCGTGGCTCCTGATGATCACCGTCCCGCTCCGGACGTCCTCCGGCGTCTCCACGGAACCGATCCCCTCAGCTGCGAGGTCGGCCAGGACCCGGGGGTTGTGGATGAGGTCTCCGAGCGTCACGACTTCGCCGGCCTTGAGCCGGCGGGTGCGCCGGGCCATGGTCAGGGCGCGCCTGACGCCGTAGCAGAGTCCGCTCTCTTCGGCAACGATGATTTCCATGTCCTTATGATCTAGGAAGAATGATTTATCCTATCCGAGACGCCCCGCTTTGTCAACTCTAAGTGTAGGCGGAATCAGTACTTAGGAGCTATCCCTAGGACGATTTCTCCTCCTGGAGGATTTTTCCGATCTCCTCCTCCGAGGGCAGCTCGTCAAGGCTGTTGAGGCCGAAGTATTGGAGAAACCGCTCCGAAGTTCGGTAGACGAGGGGATTCCCCGGCGCTTTCTTCCTGCCGACGATCTTGATGAGCTTTTTTTCGAGGAGCGTCTTCAGGGTGTAGGTCGAATCGACCCCCCGGATCGCCGAGACCTCGGCCTGAGTCACGGGCTGGTGGTAGGCGATCGCCGAGAGTGTTTCGAGCGAGGCCGACGTGAGCCTGTTCTTCCTCTCGATCTGGAGCAGCCGGCGGACCCAGCGGTCGTGGTCGGGCCGGGTCGAAAGGAGGTAGCCCCCGCCGGCCCGGACGACTTGGATCCCCCGCCCGGACGAGGCGTAGTCCTGGAGGAGCTCGTCGACCGCGGCCTGGACCTCATCGCCAGGCGCCCCCTCGAGCACGGTCTTGATCCGGTCTATGGTCAGAGGCTCCTGGGAGATGAAGACCAGCGCTTCGATGATTCCTTTGAGATCGCTACTCATGGTGGCCCGCCCTGCGCGCGTCCTTGCGGAGCCAGACCCGGATTGTCTGGAAGAGCTCGTCCTGAACCGCGACGGCCTGGCGCGACTTGACGAGCTCGAGGAGACAGAAGAATGAGACCAGGGCTTCCTCGAGGGATTCCTGGGTCGCGAAGTAGGCCAGGAAATCCAGGACCTGCCCGTCCCGAAGGAGGCCGAGGAGCTCCTTCAACTTTTCCTCGTAGGAGACATCCCGGCCCTTGATGATGCGGGTGTCCTCCGCGGCCCTCCTCTTCATCATCAGAAAAAAGGACTCGGCGAGGTCGAAGAGCGAAACCTCCGTGAAGTCGAGCTCGCTCTCGCCCGGCAGGGGCGGCAGGAACGTTCGCTTCCACTGCAGGATCTGGTCCTCCTCCTTTTCGCGGAGGATGGAGCAGGCCGCCTTGATCTTCTGGTACTCGAGGAGGCGGTTGACGAGGACCTGCCGCGGGTCGTCCTGTTCGGCCAGGTCGGTCTCCCGGGGGAGAAGCATCTGGGACTTGATGTAGATGAGGAGGGCGGCGATGAACAGGAACTCGGCTTCGCGGTCGAGGTTGATCTCGTCTTTCCGGCCGAGGTAGTCGAGGTAGTCGCGCGTGATCGCGGCGATGGGGATGTCATGGATGTCGATCTTTTTCTTGCGGATGAGGAAGAGGAGCAGGTCAAGGGGGCCCTCGAAGATATCGAGTCGGACCTGGTAGCCGTCCCGGCCCTCGGCGGACACGGGGATAGCCGCCGCGTCCGCGCTCGGGATGGGTTCCGGGGAATGTTCGGGCATGCTAACGGATCAGGTAGTTTCTGAGGATAAGGATGGGCCAGTAGATGAAGTTCAGGACGTTAGTGTAGGCAAGAATAATGATGAGGATGAATCCATAAGGCCGAATTTGGTCGTATTTCGCGGCCGCTGAGTCTGACAGGAGCCCGGAGAGAATGCCACTTCCGTCAAGCGGCGGTATGGGGATGAGATTGAAAATCGCGAGGACCATATTGATCGTGAACGCTGCGAGCAAAATTTGAGCCAGTCCGATCGTCGGCTTGGCCAGAACGGAGGAATTCGATATCCCGGATGCCCAGTGCTTGACCAGTAAAAAAAGGGCAGCCGCCACGGCGGCGGTCGCAAGGTTTGCGATCGGGCCTGCGAAGGAAATCCAGAGATGGTCCCGCCGCGGATGTCTCAGGTTGTACGGATTAACGGGAACGGGCTTGGCCCAGCCGAAGACCGGCTGGTGGGCGAAGATGAGGACAAGAGGGATGATGATGGTCCCGATGAGGTCGATGTGGGCGATTGGATTGAGCGTTACGCGGCCCGCGGCGTAGGCCGTCGGGTCCCCCAACTTCTGGGCCGCCCAGCCGTGGGAGGCCTCGTGAATCGTGATTGCGAAGAGGATCACGAAAACCTGGATGAGGATCGATGGAATGTCCATATGAGTCAGGCCTGAGCGAGCCTATGTTATAGCACACCGGAGGGATTCTTGAAAGGGGACGCCTCTATTTCCCTTTTTTCTCAGCGGTTCTCGACGGCCACGTCATAGCCCTCGCGGATGGGCGGCTCCGCGAAGAGGTTCATGACCTTGATGAGCTGCTCCTGGTAGTACCGGTTCTCTTCGTTGGCGGTGGCGTGCTTTTCGCTCTCCCAGAATGTCGCGACGATGCCCTTGTCCGTCTTCCAGTCGACCAGGACATACGATCCCTGATATCCCTTCTGGGCCTTGGCGGCGGGAAGGACGCTGGTTTCATAAATTCGGACGGCCTCCTTCGCTTTCCCCTTTTTTAAGGCCAGAATCGTTAATCGCGCAAACATCATGTCCCCTCCTCAGCAAGCTATCCTTCCCATAACATAAGCCCGAACCGCAAGCGAGTCAACTAGGTACCTTATGAATTGACAGGTGTCGCGGCAATGCTTTCCGAGCACCGCCGCGACGGGCCCCGTCTGACTATTAGAAGCCCGGGTCGCGGTAGATTTGTTTCCCTTCGAAGATCGTCAGGACGACCCGGGCCTGATGAATCTCCGAGGCTGGGATCTTGAACAGGTTTTGATCGAGGACGACGAGGTCCGCGATTTTCCCCGGAACGATCGAGCCACGGATATTCTCTTCATGGCTCAGGTAGGCCCCGTTCGCCGTGTAGGCCGCGAGCATCGTCGGCAGGTCGGCGACCTCCTCGGGGATCCAAGCCGGCCCCGGGGGATCTTC